>Ga0209061_1003459_pt1 | contig 17142 bp, 20 predicted proteins | sample Coa_R1_10_FD_187157 | JGI IMG/M metagenome (GOLD analysis project Ga0209061, IMG submission 187157) | Surface soil microbial communities from Centralia Pennsylvania, which are recovering from an underground coalmine fire - Coalmine... | ecosystem: Environmental > Terrestrial > Soil >...
CTGGATGAAGACCGTCGGCGGGCTGCGCAAGACGCGTCATTGCGGACGGGCCTTGGTCGAATGGTTCTTCGTTCTCACCGCGGCCGCTTACAATCTCATCCGCATCCCGAAGATCCTGGCGGCAACGCGATGAGTCTGTCCGGCGTGCTGAAGATGAGGCAAAATTACCGCCAATATCGCCCCCTCCGCGAACACCGCCACCTCTCCAGCCTCTCGCCGTGCTCGCAGACATCAAAAAACCGCCACCAGAACAAACGTTTTCAGCAGCCTGCTAAGCGCGCGCAGAACCAAGCCGGTCATTCCCAATCGCAGCAACAGAAAGCAGTCGTTCAGTTTCAGCAAGCGTCTCTTCAAGCTTCGCTGGCGCATCGAAAATGCCTTCAACCGACTGAAGGATTTCCCGCGTATCGCAACGCGCTACGACCGACTGGCACGCAATTATCTCTTGAAGTGGACCCGGGATTTGGGACCGGTTGACTAGGTCCAATCGACATTTAGGATTCCCGCGCGGCTTATTCGATGATTCCTTGCTTTCCGGATCAATTTGATTCGGGAGGCAGGGATGGCCAAGCGGTACGAATTGTCGGATGCGCAATGGGCGCGGATTGCAGAGCTTCTTCCGGGCAAGCCGGGCGATCGCGGGCGCACCGCAAAGGACAATCGCGTCTTTTTAGACGGGGTGTTGTGGGTGCTGGGTCGTGTCCCCTGAAGTGGTGTAGCTGGGCTTAGCGAAGCCGCTCGCGAAGCGCCCCCCCATGGCGCTGTAGCGAGCGAGCGGCTTCGCGGGTGGTCATCGATGATTCGCCGGTAGGGTCGGGTTGCGAATACCAACCTGATTCGAGGAACCACCGATGACCAACGAGATGATGAACGTATGAGCACTCGTGGAGAAGACCCCCGACGCTGATCTGCTGCGCGAGATGATCGGCTTTGCCGCTTAGCGGCTGATGGAGCTGGAGGTCGAGGGGCTGACGGGGGCGGCTTACGGCGAGAAGAGCCAGGAGCGGCTGGTTCAGCGCAACGGCTATCGCGACCGCAGCTGGGAGACCCGCGCCGGCACGGTCGAGCTGCGCATCCCGAAGCTGCGCAAGGGCTCCTACTTCCCGGGCTTTCTCGAGCCGCGGCGGATGGCGGAGAAGGCGCTCACGGCGGTGGTGCAGGAGGTCTATGTCCAGGGCGTCTCCACCCGCTCGGTGGACGACTTGGTGCAGGCCATGGGCATGAGCGGCATCTCCAAGAGCCAGGTCTCGCGGCTGTGCACGGAGATTGACGAGAAGGTGAAGGCTTTCCTCAATCGGCCGCTCGAAGGCGATTGGCCGTACCTGTGGATCGACGCCACCTACGTGAAGGTGCGCCAGAACGGACGCATCGTCTCGGTCGCGGTGATCATCGCGGTCGGCGTCAACTCAGACGGCCGGCGCGAGGTGCTCGGCCTCGACATCGGGCCGTCCGAGGCGGAGACGTTCTGGACCGCGTTCCTGCGCAAGCTGGCGCGGCGGGGCCTGCGCGGCGTGAAGCTGGTAATCTCCGACGCCCATGAGGGCATCAAGGCCGCGGTCAGCAAGGTCCTGAATGCCACCTGGCAGCGCTGCCGCGTGCATTTCATGCGCAATGCCTTGGCGCATGCCGGCAAGAGCGGCCGGCGCGTCGTATCGGCCTTCATCGCCACAGCGTTCGCGCAGGACGATGCCGAAGCGGCGCGGACCCAATGGCGCCGCATCGCCGACCAGCTGCGCCCCAAGCTGCCCAAGCTCGCCGCCTTCCTCGACGAGGCGGAGACCGATGTGCTGGCCTACATGAGCTTCCCGGCCGCACATCGTGTCAAGCTGCACTCGACCAATCCGCTCGAACGCGTGAACGGGGAGATCAAACGTCGAACCGAAGTCGTCGGCATCTTCCCCAACGAGGACGCCATCACCCGCCTAGGAGCCTGTCCAGGTAGGTCTGTTGGGTGGGTTATATCATGAGCGATAGCCGGCTCATGCGGCAGCCGCGAGCTTGGTGAGGTTGTGGGCGGTGCAGATCAACGCCCATTCGGCCTTCACTTTCTCGAAACCGCGCAACAGGAACTGCCTGAAGCCTCTTGCTTGCTTGATTTGTCCGAACACCGGTTCGACGATTTGTTTTCTGAGCCTGTAGCGGGTTCGCCATCCGGCCCGCTTGAGCTTGTCGCGCATGGCCTTTGTCAGCGGCCCGGTGATGTTTCGTTTGGCGTCGGCGGGGTGCTTGGCGCGCCCCGTCGCCAGATAAGGGCTGACCTCGCGCGCAGCCAAGGCCGCAAGGTTGGCCTCGCTGCAGTAGCCGGCATCGGCCGAGGCCTCCTTGGGCCTGCGCCCAAGATTGTCTTTTATCGCATCGATGAGCGGCACGAGTTGATCTTGATCGCTCATGCCCGGCGTCAGGCCATGGGCCACGATAATCTGGGCCTTCCCATCGACGGCGGCCTGCGCATTGTAGCCCTGGATGTAGCCGTCTTTGGTCTTCAGAATGCGGCTGTCCGGATCGGTGAAGTTGCGCTGCGCCTTGCCCTCGGGCTCCTGTCGGGGCGGCGCGGGCGCCCGACCGTTCTTCTTGCGCTCTTGCGCGATGCGCTGCGCCTCGGCCTGCGCCCGGCGCCGCTCCTCCTCCTCGGCGGCCGCTTTGGCTTCCGCCTCCAGCGCGGCTTTGGCCTCCCGAATCTTCTCAAGCCGCTTCTGCTTGTCGGCCACCCAATCGGGCAGCTCGTCGCCGCGCTTGTCGCCGTAGCGCTTGTCCTCCTCCGCATCGGCCGCCTCAGCGGCTGTGAGCCAGCGCTCGACCTCGGCGGCAAGCTCCGCTTCCCGCTTCTTCATGCGCTCATAACTCATCGCCTTGTGCTTGGACGCATTGGCCTTGATCTTGCTGCCGTCGAGCGCAACGTGCCCGAGCTTCACAAGCCCAGCCTTCTCAGCAAGCTTGAGCACCTGCACAAACAGGCCGGCCAGAGCCGCCAGGTGCCGCCGCCGGAACTCCGAAATGGTGCGGAAGTCCGGCGGGTCACCCGCCACGATCATCATGAAGTCGGCCCGCTCCACCGCCGCCTTGGCAATCCGCCGCGACGAGTAGATGCCGCTGGCATAGCCATGCAGAAGAAGCGCCGTCATCATCCGCGGATCGAACGGCGGCTGACCGAGCACGCTCCGGTAGCTCCCGGCAATCGCGGAAAGATCAAGCTCTTCCCGCACCAGCGCCACAATCAGCCGCGACAGGTGGTCCTTCGGCACATAGTCCTGCACGCTCGGCGGCAGAAGCTGTGCCTCATCGATCTTCCAGGGGCGAAAATCCTTGCTCATAGCAAAGCAAAGAATCAGACTCGCAGCCTCTCGACCAGAGACTACTTGGACAGGCTCCTAGGCCTCCGAGTTCATGTTCCTAACCGCCCGCGCTGGCTCCTATCAACTCAGGTTTCTGTTTACCAAATCGGAGTCGATCTCAATTCCCAGGTCGGTACGCCCAGATATCTACGATAATCTCACAGCTGGGGATCGGCATCGGCGCCGGTGTTCGCACTGCGCCGAATGGAATTGGGCCACCAGAGAGCTTGTCCTGCCAGATCCGCAGCGCCGGATAAATCACACCAAGATCGCCCACAAAATGATTCGCGCGCACCACGTTTGCGAGCGACGTCCCGCCGGCTTTGCAGATGTCCTCTGCCGCACCCAAGATAGTGCGCATCTCATATTGCGCTGGAGCCCCGAAATAGCGCAGTCCAGCGGCGTGTCGCACCGCAGGAATTGCGCCATCGTCATCTGCTGCGTAAAGCGCCGACAGGCAGAGAAGATCCCCGGCACGCACTGCCGCAGGGCCAAGCCGCATATGCGCCGAGGGTTTGTGGTCAATGATCTGTTTCTTGATCTTCCCGGTGTCGCGCACGCCGAAAATATTGATCTCGATTTTCGATTCCAGAAGCGCGAGCCCTTTAGTTGCCACGACGGTTAGCGCACAAGGGCTGTCAGCGAAATGTGCGTTCCAAACGTCCATGAATTCCGGCAGGTCGTTGATGTCGGTCAGGTAGACCTGGGCCTTGATCGCGTTCCTGAGCGAGCTGCCGCCGGCCTCGAGCCCTGGCTTGAGGCGTCCGGAGATCACGAATTCCGTCTGCAGCCTGATATCGGTGCCATTCCAGACCGCGTTAGGCGGGCGATAGGCTTTCGGATCAAGCCCGGTCATGGCTTCATTATTTGGCATTTGCCCGGCAACGAAGACGTAATCTCCACACACGAGGGAGGCGATGAACCCGGAGTGCTGGGGAACCGGAACGCCTTCTGGATGCGCGGCGCGTGGCTCGCGCCCATCGCCTGGTAGAACCGCGAGTAGCGATACATTCATGTTCGCGCCGACAGTGAGCAGTTCCTCCATCAGCACCGACGTGCTCGGTGGAACGTAATCTTTCAGCAACGCCTTGCGGGCGCGCTGATAGGGGTTCACGCATTCTGCCCGAGGATAATATTGGTCGAGACGGACGATATGACGTAAGTCGCCGCCTTCGGCCGCGATAAGCTTGGCAACGCGATCCAAGATGAAGCGGCCCTCGCGCAGATAGCGTGGTGTGCCGCCGAGCGGCATCCCGGGCTTTCCCGCGACAGTTGAGGCGATCCCGTGCTCGAAATCGGTGGCCTCGTGCCCCGTCAAAAATAGCCATGATCCGGCGCGCACGCCCTGCGCATAGACAATATCAGTTTGGCCAATGCGGACAGGCGCAATTGGCTTTACATCGGACACGCAATCCCCCCGATCGTTCGGAGTTTTATTTAATCAAAAATAGCAAAGCCGATTTTGCCATTCAAGTCCGTTGCGTGCATCGCACATGTGTGCGCCGCAATTGTCATAGAGACAAATATACTCACATTTGACAGCGAGTCCGGGCAACCATAACATTGCCCGATCGTGGAAAGACCTTGCACTCTTACGGAGGCAGGTTTGTTACGCGTCAGCAACGTCCGCAAGGTGTTTGAGTCCTCGCGCGGCACGTACATCGCGCTAGACGGCGTATCGCTCACAGTTTCAGACGGCGAGTTTTTATGCCTGCTTGGACCTTCGGGCTGTGGCAAATCCACGCTGCTCAATATCCTTGCCGGCTTTGAACCCGTGACCGCGGGCGCCGTGACGTCCGGCGACACGCCGATAACTGGCGCCGGACGCGAACGCGTGATGTTTTTTCAGGACGCAGGCTCGGCGCTGCTTCCCTGGCTGACGGTAGAGGAAAACGTGCGCTTCGGATTGCGCGTGCGTAAAATTCCGAAGACGAACTGGCAGCCGATCATCGACAAATACCTGCGCATGACAGGTCTCGATACCCATCGCACCAAGTTTCCCTCCGAGCTTTCCGGTGGCATGCGCCAACGCCTGCAGATTGCGCGGGCGCTAGCGGTCGAGCCTGACGTACTGCTGATGGACGAACCGTTCGGCGCGCTCGATGCGATGACGCGTAGGCACATGCACGCGATCCTACTTGATATCTGGCAGCGGACAGGTAAGACGATTGTTTTCGTCACCCACGACATTGCCGAAGCAATTTCGCTGGCCGACCGCATCGGGGTGATGTCGTTCGGGCCGCGGTCGGTGATCACAAAGCTGATCGATGTTGAGCTACCGCGGCCGCGCGACCTCACCAATCCGAAAGTCGCTGTTCTTTACAAGGAGATCGAAGCCTTACTAGCGCCGGATCTTGCGCGCGTTGCGGCGCAGTCTTAGGCGCCCTCAGGAGAACCCAATGGTGGCGCTTTGGTAGAGATGCAAAACACTGCACCGGCCGTCGCCAAGTCTGCTGACAGCGAAGATGCGCAGCCTCGCCGGCTGCCGTTTGCAGGTTTTTCACATGGTCTGCTTGCACTCGGGTCGCTCGTGCTGGCGTTCCTGATCTGGCAGTTTTTGTCCACGGTCTTATTCAATCCGTTTCTCATTCCACCACCATTGGAGGTGATCCGAACCGCCATCCCGATGCTGATGACGGGCGAGATCCTTGGCGACGTCGCGATCAGCATGACACGGGTGGTAATCGGCTTTGCGACGGGCTCGCTTGCGGGAATCGTCATCGGCGTTCTGCTCGGCCGCATGCGTCTGCTGCACGACCTGCTCGACCCGATCATCGAGCTGCTTCGTTACCTGTCTCCCACAGCCATGATCCCGATCGCGGTCATATGGTTCGGCATCGGTGAGCTTTCGAAATATTTTCTGATCTTTTGGGGCACGTTCTTCATCGTCGTCATCAATACAACCGCTGGCGTATGGCGTGCGCCGATCGCCCGCCAGCGCGCCGCGCAGTGCCTCGGCGCCAACCAGTTGCAGATCTTTGTATTCGTCGTCATTCCGTCCGCAGTTCCCTACATCATAACTGGAATGCGAGTAGCGATGGCTTCATCGTTCATGAGCATTATCCCCGCCGAAATTCTAGCAGCCGATTCAGGGATCGGCTACCTGTTGCAGAAATCTTCGATGTTGCTGCAGACCAACCGCATCTTCGTGGCTCTGCTCACGATCTGCGTGCTCGGCTTCATCGTCGATCGAATCTTCCGTTTCTTCGTCGACAGAGTACTTGCACGTTATATGTCGTTCGTATCGCAGACCTAGCAACGAGAGAGAGTGAGTCATGCATAACATTGCGAAAGTACCTTGCGTTGCTTCAGCGCTCCTGATCGGAACCGCGGTGGCGCAGGCGCAAAATGGCCCGCTGAAGATGACCCTGTTCGGTCAGCCTTCAGTTAACAACGACTCAATCTGGATGGCATTCGAGAAAGGCTTCTACCAGCAGGAAGGGCTCGACGTGACGTATCGCCTGTTTCCGTCCGGGACGACGGCTCTCCAGGCCTTTCAGACCGGCCAAGGTGATATCGTCATGACCGGTGACCTACCAAGTGTGCAGTATTTCTTCCGCGTCAAAGGCGACTATCGCACGATCGCGGTAATCGAGCGCGACGCTAAAGGCTACGTCGTGGTTGCCGGCAAGGATATCAAGAAACCTCAGGACCTCGCGGGCAAGACCATCGCTACGCGCGTCGGCTCGACCGGCTCGTGGTTCATTTCCGAATATCTGAAAAAGAATAATGTCGACCCGAAGACCGTGATGGTGAAGAATCTCGACACCCAGGTTCTGCCCGCTGCGCTCTGCGGCGGTGAAATAGCCGCATTCTTCATCTGGCAACCAGTCGGCTCCCGCACCCTCGAAATCTGCCCTGAAAAGGCGCACTATCTCAGCGATGCGACCGGCTATATTCAGGGTTACCTGGTCGCCGGCGCGCGACCGGAATGGCTTGCAACCCCGCAAGGCAAGGACATCGCCACGCGCTGGCTGCGCGCGACGATTAAAGGACGCGACGTCGCCGAAAAGGACTTCAAGGCGGTCGCAGCCTATGCCGGGTCCAAGTTGGGCCTGAGCGAGAAGGCAACAAAGGACCAATGGGACATCAACACGCGGCCGATGGCGATTGACAAGATCTACTACGACGACTTCTGCAGCCTGAGCCGTTGGGGGCAAGCCGAGAAGGCGACCGACGGCCCCATCGACTTCAATAAACTGACCTGGGGCGACGGGCTGAAGGCGATCAACCCGAAGCTGGTCGATCGGCCGCCGCCGCCGTGCTGAGCCGAAGCAGACATCCGCCAATGACATGCCGGGTTCGCCCGGCATGTCTTTTTCTTCAGGTGTCACTCGCAGCGATGAACAGAGACTCTAAATCGGGCCGCCGTTCGATCAGTTTCTGCTCATGCAGAAACCTTGCAAGCGTGGCCACGATTTTCGGTAGTGTCCAGAATCTTTCGCACTTTTGATTTGGGCTGAGCGGCGCCCGGTACCGGCTCACGCGATGATGGCTCCTTTCATCTGCTGATCCCTCAGCAGCTCCATGTTCAAATATCGCTTGCTCGACCAGGCGGTGCCGGCAACGTGCCGAAGCCTGGCCGCGGCAAGATTGAGGGCGGATTGCCCATCCGGAAACGCGCCGACCACGCGCGTCCGTCGCCGGATCTCGCGCAGGAGGCGCGCGAGCGGATTGTTGGTGCGGATGCGCCGCCAGTGCTCCTCGGGGAAGGCGTAGTAGGTGAGCGTCTCCTCGACCGCCGCTTCCACGAGCTCGGCGGTCTTGCTGAGACGCAAGCCGCGCAACTTCTCGATCACGCGGACAGCCTTGTCCCGCGCCGCCACGATGTCCTCACCTGCATGGATCGCCTTGAGCATGGCCGCGATCTCCCGCACCTTGGTCGACGGCACGTGGCTGAAGATGTTGCGGTACCAGTGCACGATGGGGCCGTTGAAAAACCCTGGGCGTAATGATTCCCTGACCCTCGGCGAATCGCGATCGGTTGGGGCACGACATGCTTGGGCGCAAGGAACGGGGTCAATTGGAGCTGTTCATTGCTGGCTCGCTGCGGCAGCTCATTCCTGATGATCATGTGCTGGTGCGCGTTGATCGCGTTCTTGATCTGTCATGGCTGAGGGCGGAGGTCGCCGACTGCTATTGCGTCGAGGATGGGCGGCCAGGGATCGATCCCGAGGTTGCCGTGCGATTGATGCTTGCCGGCCTGCTGGTCGGCATCGTCCATGACCGCAAGTTGATGCGCGAGGCGGCGGTCAACATCGCCATCCGCTGGTTCGTTGGTTACGGGCTGCACGAGAAGCTGCCGCATCATTCAAGCCTCACGCGCATCCGTCAGCGCTGGTGCGGATGTGGCGCAGGCCGAGACGTCTGCAGGCGCGGCGGAATGCGAAGGACCTAAAGCAGGAGCCGTTGTCGGTCATCACGCGCTCGATCGTAACACCGAGGCTGGCGTAGTAGGCGAGCGCGGCCTTAAGGAAAGCGATGGCGCTGCGCTTTTTCTCGTTCGGCATGATCTTGGCGAAGGCGACGCGCGAATGATCGTCGATGCAGACGTAGACGTACTCCCAACCGACGCCGCGGCCGCTGCTCTGGCCTCTGCGGTCGCCGGTGATGCGGTGGCCGATCTGATTGAATTTGCCGAGCTTTTTGATGTCGACGTGGATCAGCTCGCCGGGATGCTCGCGCTCATAGCGACGGACCAGCTCGGCGGGCTCGAGCGCGCTGAGCTTGTTAAGTCCGCGCGGTTTGAGGATGCGGCTAACGGTTGCAGGCGACAGCCCGACCTTGGCGGCGATCTGCGTGCCGGTGTAGCGCTGCCGGCGCAAAGCCTCGACGGCCTCGCATGTGGCCTGCGGAGTTTGGCCTGGCGATGAAAGGGGTTTGGAGGAGCGGTCGCGCAAACCATCGACGCCTTCCTCTTGGAAACGCTTGACCCATTTGCCAACAGTTTTCGGTGTTGTGCGAAACTGGCGCGCGGTAGCTGCTTTTGTCAGGCCGTCATCCAATACCGCGCGAACCATAACCTCTCGACCTTTCGGAGTTAGAGGAGCATTCTTGTGCGTGTCCATTCGGTCCTCGCGAATCGCTGGTGTTTGGCGACTTCAGCGTTCCCGACCAGGGCCGAATGGACAACCTCCTGAAAGTTCACAGCTTAGCCGTGTCGTGCACCATGTCGATCTGCTTGCGGCTTTCGATCCCGCGCTGGCGCTGGGCAGTGGCCGTACCATCGAGGTCGACCAGCTCGCACCCCACAAGCTCCTGCTGCTGGATTCAAGCTTTGTGGTTCGCAAATCGTTCGATGCTGCCTGCCGGCTCGCAAGGCTGAAGCCCAAGATTTTCGTTGAAAGCCGTACCCCTCACACCTTGCTCGCATTGGCGGAATCCGGACACGGCATAGCCGTCATCCCTACTCAGTTGCGAACGCGCGGACACAAGCTGCGTATCGTCAACCTGACGTATCAAGGCCGACCGCTGCGTGAGCAGCTGGTGATATTGTGGGACAAGCGACGTCCATTGCCGCACTACGCCACAGCCTATTGCGACATGCTGGGGAGTATGTGAGTAAAGTGCTGCCGATGACAAAGCCGTCGCCGCCCGACGCGCTTTCCCGCAAGACAGAGCGCAAGCGGGGTGGCTCTTTGGATTTTTAGGTCGATGGGAAAGCGGGTCCTGGTGAATGGGCGCGAGTTCGTCCGCAATGCTGCCAGAGAAACGTTGGTTTCCAGTTCCTCTCCCTCCGCCAGTTCTCCCTATCGGGATTTTCTCCGGCGCCCGCGCGGTCGCCACTTCTGTGCAGGAAACGCGCGGGCTTGCGGCACGATATCCGCACCTTGCGAGGCGCGCGCCGACCAAAATTTGCGCGATTGCCGTTCTCTGCAGGGCATTTTTCTCCAACCGATCCGCACTTGGGCCCGGATGGTACGATTGCGCAAAGTGCGGGCAGGCAAGGTCAACCGGATCGCGGGCGCATGCATGGGTTCGAAACCCGAATGCCCGAGCGGCCCCTTGACGAATAAGGGCGCGGTAGCGATGCGGCGCGTCTGACCTGAACCCCGACTTTCATCCAGCGATGGGCAGGGTCATGGGTTGATGTGAGCCGTGTTGGCTCGGCGGAGCGACGGGGCGGAGCGCGGAGCCCTCGGGGTAGCGCAGCGCCCGCCCCGTTGCGTTGCGGGAGCGCCGGCTGTGGCGTAGGCCGCCGGCGTGAGATGGCCGAGGCCCGAGTGCGGCCTGACCGTGTTGTAGTCGTCCTGCCAGAACGAGAGGGCCTCAGGGGCATGGGCGAGCGACGTGCACAGCGTCTCATTCAGCCACTCACCTCGCGGCCGGCCGTTGAAGCTCCCGAGGAAAGCGTTGTGCTGCGGTTTGCAGGGCGCGATGGAGTGCCATTCGATCTGCCGCCCCTGCGACCAGCGCAGCATGGCCATGCCGATCAGCTCGTCGCCATGGTCGGAGACGATCATGTCGGGCCGGCCGCGGACGGCAGCGATCGCGTCAAGTTCGCGCACGACCTGCAGGGCGGGCAGCGAGGTATCGGCGACCAGCGCCGGGCATTCCCGCGTGAGGTCGTCGACGATCGCCAAGATGCGGAAGCGGCGGCCGGCGGCGAAGGCGCCCGACAGGAAGTCGAGGCTCCAGCGCTGGTTGGCGCCGTGTGGGATCGCCCTCGCCGCCCCGATGCCCAAAGCACGCTTGCGGCAACCGCGCCGACGCACGGCAAGCCGTTCCTCGCGGTAGAGCCGGCGCAGCTTCTTGTGGTTCCTGACAAGGCCCTCGCGTGTCGGCAGGATATATATGGAGGCGTCGATAGCGGAAGCGCCGGCGCCGCGCCGCCCGTTCGCGCAGGCGCGTCCGTACCGGCATCATCGGGCCTGCTGCTACGGTAACGCACCGAGGTCCGATCCGCTCCAAGAGCCGAACACGCCCGCCGCTCGCTCACCGCAAACGCAGAACGAAGGTGGGCGACAGCCTCTCGCCTGGCAGCGGGCATCACCCTGTTTTACCAGAAGATCCTTCAGCGCCGCGTTGTCGCGCATCGCGTCGGCCAGAAGCTGCTTCAGCCGAGCATTCTCGCTCTCCAGGCCCTTCATCTGCTTGGCTTCTGACACTTCAAACCAGCCGAACTTCGCCTTCCACGTGTAGAACGTCGCGCTGCTGACCCCATGCCTGCGGCAGAGATCGGCCATCTTTTCCCCCGCCTCCTGCTCGCGCAGCATCCCCATGATCTGCTCTTCCGTGAACCGGCCCGCCTTCATCTCCATCCCCCTCGGGGTAATGGACTCTCGTCATTTTTGCGGGAGACTCCGGGGCCCAGGTCGGTCGACACGCCCTGGGTGAACATCCGTCCCGAGCGCGCCATCAAACCTTTCACGACCTAGGATCCAGTGGACCGCTTCACGGAGGTCCAAGGCCTTTACCACCGCCAGTGCCGGATGCGGCAAGAACTTCCTGGAAAAGCTTCTCGCAACCTTCACGTTCACGGCCGAAGGCATCCAGGTCGACGGCGGATCCGAGTTAATGGCCGAGTTCGAACAGGCCCGCAAAGACAAGGGGCTGACGCTGTTCGTATGGCCGCCCGAGCGCCCCGACCTCAACGGCGTCGTCGAACGCGCTCAGAGCTCATGGCGGTACGAGGTCTACGCCTGCCACGATCTGCCGCATTATCTTGATCGCCTCAACGAGCACATTGACGCCTTCGCCGATCTCTCCAACCATTATCGACCCCATCCCGCACTTGGCGGACGAAACCCAAGCAAGACGCTCAAACTCACGAGCCAAGCGGCCCCGCCGTCACAAAGGTAGTGCTCGCGGACAACTGTTTGTTTGCTGGAAGCCGCTCCTGTATTGTTAATCGATATGTCTGGCACTCAGGGAGGTGGTAATGCCGGGCGTCACCTGGACCATAAAGGGGCGTCAATTCTCCCATTGCAACTGTGCCTACGGTTGCCCCTGCCAGTTCAATGCCTTGCCGACGAAGGGGTACTGCACGGCCGTCATCGGCATCGAAATCGATAACGGCCATCACGGCGAAACGCCCCTCGACGGGCTTCGCGTCGCGGCGGTGGCGTCGTTTCCGGGAGCGCTGCACGAGGGGCACGGAGTTGCCACCATCATGATCGACGAGCGGGCCAATCCCGCCCAGCGCGAGGCGCTGCTGCGCATCCTTTCCGGACAAGACACCGAACCCGGCGCCACCATCTTCCAGATCCTCTCGACGGTGCTGGAAAAGGTGCATGACCCGGTGTTCGCGCCGATCGACTTCGAGGTAGACGTCGAGCGCCGACGGGCGCCGCTCGTCGTCGCCGACCTGATCGAAGCGCGCGGCGAGCCGATCCTCAATCCGGTCACCGGGGCGGAGACGCGCGCCCGCATCGACCTACCGCAGGGGGTCGAGTATTCGATCGCCGAAGTGGGCCGCGGCTGGGCCAAAACACAGGGCGCGATCGCCCTCGACATGGCCGACTCGCACGCCCATTTCTGTCACCTGCACATGACCCAGAGCGGCGTCGTTCACTGAGAAGGACGGCGTTCAGCCGATGAGCGAGACGACGCTCGTGCGCGTTCTGCGACGCGACCGCGCGCTGGTGCTGGCCGCGATCGCGGTCGTGACCGCGCTCGCCTGGGCCTATGTCGCATGGCTAGCCTGGAACATGGACATGGGTGGCATGGACATGTCCGGCTTCCGCATGATTCCGTCGGGCCTCGGCTGGATGATGCCGGCGGAGGCGCCCTGGGGGGCGTTCGAGTTCGCCCTCGTCTTTCTCATGTGGACGCTGATGATGGTCGGCATGATGACGCCGTCCGTCGCACCCATGTTGCTGCTGCATGCGCAGGTGGGGCGGCAGGCGCTCGCGCAGGGACAGCCGTTCGCGGCGACCGGCTGGTTCGCGGCCGGTTACCTGCTCGCCTGGACCGCATTTGCACTCGTCGCCGCAACCGCGCAGTGGGCGCTCGAACGCCTCGCGCTGCTGACGCCGCTGATGCAGAGCGCAAGCGGCACGCTCGCCGGTCTCATGCTCATTGCAGCCGGCCTCTACCAATTCTCGCCGCTCAAGGACCGCTGCCTCACCGCGTGCCAGGCGCCGCTCGTCTTCCTCCAGCGGCACGGCGGCTTCCGGCGCGACGTGCGGGGCGCGCTCGTGCTCGGCGTGAAGCACGGCGCGTATTGCATCGGTTGCTGCTGGGCGCTGATGGCGGTCCTATTCGTCGGCGGCGTGATGAACCTCTTGTGGATCGCGGCGCTCGCGATTTTCGTGCTGCTGGAAAAGCTCGTTACGGGTCGGCCCCTGTCCCGGCTCGCCGGGGTCGGCCTCACTGCCTGGGGCCTGTTGCTGCTGCTGCGGGCAATGTGACGGCACGCGCTCACGGTGCGCGCTTCGTCGCAGCCATACATAGATGGCGTCCTCCCCGCCGTGGGCTACGCGCATCGCGCATAGGCGCCAATCACCTCGGTTGGACTGCAGCGGCGGGTCGGGGGAACACCGAGCGCGAAATCGCCAAGCTCGGTCAGAAGATGCCAGCGGTAGCAGCCATTGCGGTAATCGGCGGCACCGTCGGCCTCCAGCTGGTGGAGGTAGCGGTCCACCACGATCGCCATCTGACCTTCCATGATCTGCGCCAAGGCTTGAGGGCGAAGGGGCGGTAATCCTCGCCCCGCTCCCAGCCGTCGGCCCGCATTGCCTTCACGACCTCAAACGTCATCGGCAGACTTGTGATCGTCGCAGCTTGCTGTGCCACGGGGGAAGCTTCCCATGTGCTTTGCTGGTCACCGTTGGAGCGCCCCCTTCCTTCCCCTCGCACAGAATCCCTTCCGTCACCCGCGACAGGTCTGTCGCTGTCCTCGTGTCGTGATTGAAGTCAAATGGCAGAAATGCGCTGGAAGCGTGGTTCCAGCGAAGTCGAAAGCCCGACCGGAGGGGCAATGCCCTATAGCGGCGTCAATCACGACAAACATAGTCGGTTATGTCAGTGATGTTATGTCGACACCAAGCTGCCTCTTTAACTCTGCTGATCCCTTGGGCGTCACTGCGACGGCGCGGCACGATTCGGACCGCCGAATCCAGCCTTTGGCGCATAACGTGGTCATGAAAAGAACCCCGAGCGGTCCGCCCAGGTGGTGGACACGCTCGGTCCAGTCAAGACATTGCCAAGCGAGTCCGCGCGGTGTTGGTCGGATGGAGGGGAGATCCATGCCGATACTGTTGAACCACTTGGCTCCGGCGGCGGTCATAATCAGCTGTTTGCCGGAGGACGGACGGAGGTAATCGCGATGCAACAAGGAATGCGTTATCTGCACTCCGACCTTTCCGGCCAGATGGTCGTAACAGCGACGGCAGAAATGCAGCTGCCGGTGCTGCGGGCTGAGCGCTTTCGGCCGTGTCGCGACTGCCGGCAGAATGGCCGCGATATGTTCGATTGTCTGCGCGACATGGCTGTTGGCGAGCCGATAATAGCGGTGCCGCCCTTCGAATTCGACCGTGATCAGACCACCTTCAAGCAGCTTGGCGAGATGCGAGCTGGCGGTCTGCGCCGTTACGCCGGACATGTAAGCTAGCTCGCCGGCGGGCCGCGCACGCCCGTCCATCAAGGTCATGAGCATGGCCGCACGGGTCTGGTCGGCGATCAGATATGCCGTGGCGGAAATGCTGGAAAAATCAAGCATGGTGGTCTCCCGAAATTCGCGAGGATGCTAGACCACCTATAGCACCTCATGTTTCGACATACATCGAAACATCGGATTGCCCGCCTCGCTATGTTCGCGGGCATGGAGACCAATACTCCCATCGACCGTGCCGAGGCTGCGATTTCTGACACCGCGGCCGCGGGCAGAGAACACCGTTGGTTGACGTTGACGACGCTTTGTCTGGCCGTCCTCGTTGCCCAGATCGATACTGCCGTCGTCCATCTGGCGACACACGCGATCGGCGACCATCTCAGGACGGGGATCAATGCCCTGCAATGGATCGTGGATAGCTACAACCTCGTCTATGCGGTGCTGCTGCTGACGAGCGGCCTGCTCGCCGACCTTTACGGCTGGCGTCGTATCTTCATGGCAGGCGCAGGCATTTTCACGGCCGCATCGTTGCTATGCGCGGCAGCTCCCTCCGCTTCGATCCTGATCGCCGGCCGAGCGCTGGCCGGACTGGGTGCAGGGCTTTTCCTTCCTGCTTCGCTTGCGATCATCCGCATGGTCTGGCCTGAGCCGGTAGAGCACGGCCGCGTGCTCGGCATCTGGGCAGCATGCAATGGGCTTGCCACGGCGATAGGACCGACACTCGGGGGACTGCTGATCGACCGCTTTGGTTGGCGCAGTATCTTTCTTGTGGTGGTGCCCATCATCATGGTGGCTCTGATGCTGGCCTTTCAGTCGGTCCCTGAATCCTCCGATCCCCAGGGCCGGCATTTCGATGGTGTCGGTCAGCTACTCGGCGCGACGGCGCTTGGCGGTTTTGCCCTCGCGGCGATCCAATCGCGCGAAGCGCCACTGTTGGCAATCGTGGCGTTCATCGCTGCGGTTCTGGCGCTCGCACTGTTCATCCGGGTAGAGAAGAGGAAAGGCCAAGCGGCATTGGTTCCGCTCGACCTATTCCGCTCGCCGACGTTCTGCGGAGCGGCAACAGCCACAGCAGGCATGACGTTCGGCATGTATGGGGTCCTCTTCCTGTTGCCGCTCGTATGGTTGGGCACGGGACGGTTGGACGCCTTTGGCGCGGGTCTTGCCCTGGTGCCGATGGCGCTGGTCTTGGTCGCTGTCTCCCCCTTTTCCAGTGTGGTGACTGAACGATATGGAACGCGACCGGCGGTGGCGGGCGGCGTCGCCATCATCGGCGCCGGTCTGTTGTTGATCGGTGCCGGCACGGATGCGGCTTCCATTGTTCCGAGCGAGGTCGGTTTGATGCTGACAGGACTCGGGATGGGTTTGGCAACAGGGCCATTGATGGGAACCGCTATCGGTGCCGTCCCCGCCGCGCGGTCCGGCACGGCCAGCGCACTCATCAACGCCGTGCGCATGGTCGGCGCCACGATCGGCGTCGCCATTCTGGGAGCTTTTTTTGCAATGGTCGGCGGCGGAACAAGCGGCTTGCGGACGGCGATGTTTGCAGGCGGCGCAATCCAGATTGCATGTGCCGCCATCGCATGGCGCGCGATGCGACCACCTCGTGTTGCTTGGCGCGCGTCCCAATAGAGAACATGCAATTGCCCCACAAGATGCACTCCCGTCCCGCGGCCTGGCTTGCGCCCGATGCCAACCCAATCCATGCCGCCTGCTGCGCGAAGGAGCTCGCCGGCGAAGTCGCCGGTGCCTACGGGGTCGACAGCATTCCGTGGTGCGGCGTGTTCATGGCGCTAGGCGCCAAGCGTGCCGGCAAGGAACCGCCGCAGCACCTGATTCAGGCCTTGTGGTCGTCGACCCTCGACGCAAAAGCGCGGGCGCCGGTTCTGGGCGAGGTGTTCGTCCTTGTACGCAGCGGCGCCGGGCATGTCGACCTTTATTTTATTTCGGCGAGGATGCGTCACGTTTCCATATGAAAGAACAATTGAAATTGTTGCCGCCGCGGCGGGCCGCTTGCCTTGGCTTTGGACGTGCAGGTGACGCCAAGAACGCAAACGACCGGTTCGCCAAGAAGCGTATTTCTCGATGCAAACGGCTTATCACCGGGGAGGCCCGGCACCGCTGCCTGAACTTCGCTTGGCTCTCCGGATCGCCTGGTCCAGCGCGGCATGATTGTTATCATGTTGTGCAACAAGTTCCTGGATAGACGGGACTACCGTGTTTTCGCACCAATCGATGAGACGAGCACGTTCCTCT
>Ga0209061_1003460_pt1 | contig 17131 bp, 16 predicted proteins | sample Coa_R1_10_FD_187157 | JGI IMG/M metagenome (GOLD analysis project Ga0209061, IMG submission 187157) | Surface soil microbial communities from Centralia Pennsylvania, which are recovering from an underground coalmine fire - Coalmine... | ecosystem: Environmental > Terrestrial > Soil >...
GTGTACCTGGCCGGCATCGGCGATACGAACGCCGCCGTCTTCACGGCGGGCGTGGGCGCACACGCCGAGCGCATGATCATCCTGCGCTGGAACGGCAAGGACTTCCACACGATTTTCGATCAGACCGATAACACGCCTGGCTTGCAGCTGGTCGATGTCGACGGCGACGGGGTGCCCGAGGTGGTAAAGGAGTTCTCCTCGTACTGCGAGGCGTACGTGACAGCGCCGCGGCTCGTCGAGGTATGGGGCTGGAACGGCTTCCAATACGTTGAGGACACGAACCGTTACCCCGGCGCGATCGCGACGGCATGGACCGATGTCACCAACGCGTTCACGCGGGCGAACGCGGATGGCTGGCGCCCGGATGGCATCGCCTGCCTACACGGCGCGCTGGCGTATCTCGCCGATAAGGCGGGCGATCAGCAGACGGCGAACGCTGAGTGCGCGAAGGCTCATAGCATCGATCCCACCTGGAGTGCCGAATGGGCGCCCGCGGCCTGCGGCGCGGCGGGCTAAGGGCAGCGCTTGCAATCGCCATCGCATCGTGTTCTAGTCTGCCTGTTCGGACTGCTCAGGCAACCGGCGCCAACGCGGCTGGACAGGAGGCAAAGGCGATGGCCGATCTCGATACGCTGAAACAGGAACTGGTAGAGACCTGCGCCGCGATCGTTCGTAGCGGCATCCTCTCGCTATCGGGGCATGGCAACGTGAGCCTGCGCGTGCCAGGACGCGACGAGCTGCTGCTCACATCGGGCGGACGGCTCGATAACCTCACGCTGGCCGATATCGCGCATCTACGCCTCGACGGCGAGCTGCTCGCGGGGACGCTTGTGCCAACCGCGCACGAGATCGTGCACATGCACACCCTGATCTATCGCGAGCGGGAGGATGTCGGCTGCGTCATCCACACCCACTCACCGTACGCCACGGCGTTTGCCGTGGCCGGGCAGCCGATCCAGTGCTGGTCGGAAGCAGCGGCGCGGTTCGGCCTCGATGAGGGCGCGCCGGTGGCCGCCTACGGGCCGCGCGGCTCGCAGGAGTCGCTCGACAACATTCGCCGCGTTCTGACGCCAACGAACAAGGCGGTCCTGCTCGCTAACCACGGCGTGCTCGTGTTCGATCGAACCGCCCAGGCAGCGATCGGCGTCTCGGTTGCGCTGGAGGAGACGGCACAACTGGGGCTGTACGCGGCAGCCATTGGTGGCGCACGCGACATCCCGCCCGCGTTGCGTGCATTCACGCGGGAGCGTGCGCAGCAGTTCGCCGCGATGGGGACGCTCAGCGCGCAACACGGGGAGCGCTGAACGAGGGCAGCCCCGACGCGAGAGGCTGCCTGGTGCCAGGCCGCGACGCGTTACAACGCGATGCGAGCGAAGGCATCGCGATAGCGGGGATCGTCGGCGCGGAAGCTATCGGGGTTGGTGCCGCGCACGCCCGAGGCGAAGCACGCCAACAGTTGCAGCGGCACGACGGTCACGAATGGTGTCAAGACCTCGGGCAAGCGCTCGATAGTCGGAACCGCAAGCGGGCCCTGAGCCGGATCGTCGCCGGCGACCAGCACGCGCACGCCGATCGCGCGCGCCACATCGCACACGGCGTCGAGGCGCGCGATGGCGGGGCCGGGCACGCGCACAGCGATCAGGACGTCCTGCGGGCCGAGCGCGACGAGCGGACCGTGCAAGAGTTGCTCGACGCCCAGCCCCTCGGCAAGCAAGTAGGCCGTCTCTTTTAGCTTCAGCGCGCCCTCGGTTGCCGTGATCTCGTTCGGGCCAGCGCCGGTGAGCGTCACGAAACGAGCAGCGGCGATACCGTCCGCGCAGGCGCGCACCGCGTCTTCCCGTGCGAGCACGGCCGCGATGATGTCCGGTAGCGCGGGTAGCGCGGCGCGCACCCTCTCCGCGCCCAGCTCAGCAGCGATCAGCGCCAGCAGCGTCAGCGCGCCGGTATACGAGACGGTGTGCGCCGACGAGCGCTCGTTCGGTACCGTCTCCAGATGCAGCGTGACGGGTGGTGCGGGCGCCCCTTGCGCGGTGATCGCCACGCACGGCGCGCCCAGAGCGGCGATCCGTTCGCCCGCCTGCCGCGAGTACGTCTTCGTGCCGCGATGGCTGATCAGGATGTATGCGGCGTTAGGGTCCAGATCGCGGCCATACAGCGCGACGTCGAAGCTGTGCGCGGCGCGCGCCTCTATGCCAGCTTCGGTGAGCAGCCAGGCGCCCACACACGCGGCGTGGAAGCTGGTGCCGATGCCGACGAGCCGTACGGAACGCCCACGCAGCAGCGCGGCCGCCCGCGCCGCACCGTCGCGCCCCTCCGCCAGCAGGCGGCGCATCTCGTCCGGCTGGGCGTGGATCGCGGCGTACAGCGCCGAGTCTGTCGGATGCATGATCTTCCGCTCCTCGTCGGGGTTACGGCAGCCACCTTCACGCTAGCAGATCGAGCTCAACACACTGGCGCGCCCGCATGGCCAGGCACGGGTGCAGAACGCCGCCCGGCACGATCAGGACGGCACAAGATTGCTCACCCACCTAGCCGGTTCCCTCCACACCAACGGGCACGATGCGCGCATCGCCGGGGAAGTCCGGATCGGCATCGAAAAGGCCGCGTGGCCCGCCCGAGCGGCCCTTCGCGCTCATCTCCTCGATCGCGATCTCGACGACCATCGTTGGGCGCAGCTCGTCATCGGTAATCGGGCGGTAATGCTCGCCGGCGGCGCGACCGGGAAAGTAGCGGGCGATCAGCGTATCAAGCAGTGCGCGTCGTTCTACCTCGTCCTCGACCTTGCGACCGCGCCCGAAGCAAACGACGCTACGATAGTTCACCGAGTGCGTTTCGGCCGTCTTCGAGGCGATCAGGCCATCGACGAGCGTGACCTCGATACACACCGGCGCACCCGCGGCGAGGGCGCGCATCGTGCGGCTCGCGGTCGAGCCGTGCAGGTAGATGCAGCCGTCGCGATAGAGAAACGTGAAGGGGATCACGAATGGCTGGCCGTCTTGCTGAAAGCCGACGTGCGCCACCAGCGCCTGGTCGAGGATCGCCGCTGCATCCTCCGGTACAGAGAGCGCGCGCTCGGGATGGCGGCGGATGGCGGTTCGCGGTCGGGGTGTCGGCATCGAACTCTCCCGAGAAAGCAAGGTGGGGGGTCTCTTCGACGATACCGCAGGCCGACGTCACGTGGCTACCGGGCTGCATCGCTTAGGATGGTCTCAAGAGCGCGACGATGGCTGCGGCTATGGACGAGCGATGCGCCACACACCCTGATGCCGCGCGAACGGCGGCCAGGCGCGGCAGACGCCCGCGCGGCTGGCGGAACGCGCCCGCGCCAGCAAAACGGCAGATCGCGGGGCTGGTCGATATCGTGCCGCTGTTGCTGGGCCGCAATCTGCTCGGCATCTACCTGTACGGCTCGCTGGCACGCGGCTGCTTCTATCCCGCCCGCGGCGACCTCGACCTGCTGATCGTCGTCGAGCGGCCGCTGCGGCGCGACGACAAACTCGGGCTTGCGCAGGCGACGCTGGTGCGCTCGAACACGCCGTACCCGCTGGATGTGCTCGTGGTTGCGCGCGTCGATCTTTCGCCATGGCAGTACCCCGTCCCATGCCAGTTGCGCATCTGCGAGGAGCGACGTGCGCAGCTGGCAACCGCAACCAGCGGCCCCGGCTGGCTTGCCTGGCCGAACGGAGCCGAGGAAAGATCGGCCACCGCCGCGCTGGAGATCGCGGCCGCCCATCTGCACGGGATCGCCCTTCATGGTCCGCCGCCGAGCGAACTGCTGCCAGAGCCTCCGCGCGCGGATCTGATCGATGCCCTGCTGAGCGGCGTCGCAGGAGCAGAGCATCGCTCGCGCGAGGAGCTGCCGCGGCTCTGCCAGGCGCTGGCGTACGCGCGCGCGGGGCTGCTACTGGCGCGCGCAGAGGCGCTGCGCTGGGCACTAACAGCGCTGGCAGAGGAAGACCACCCACCGATCGCGCGGGCGCTGGCGGCGTGGGAGAGCGCCAGCCTCGAGAAAAACAGCAACGATCTGGAGCAATGGCGGCGTTTTGCGCGGAAGTTGCTGGCGCAGCTCTGGGAATCCGCTGGGCAGGCGTAGAGAGAGTACGCGATCGCGTTGTGGTTTGCCCGCCGGGGATGGTAGCGTACAGGCAACAGCACCGCGTCGTCGTCGCAGAGGAGGAGCGGTGCATTGCGCCGGCAACGCGGCGCGTGGAGGCAGGAGATGAAGTTCGTCTCGTTCAACCTGATGCCCTACAGCGAGCTGCCGCCCGACTTCGAAGAGAAGTACCCGAGCGTGTGGGTGACGCCGCCGCGCTCGCTTTTCGATCCCGAGCGCGCGCACCACATGTACCATGACTATCTGGACGAGCTAGAGTTCTCGATCGAGATGGGCTACGACGGCGTCGGTGTCAACGAGCACCACGCCAACGCGTACGGGTTGATGCCATCGCCGAACCTGATGGCCTCGATCCTGGCGCGCAAGGTGCGCCACAGCAAGAAGACATCGCTGCTAGTTCTTGGTAACAGCATCGCGCTCTACAACCCACCGATCCGCGTGGCGGAAGAGTTCGCGATGCTCGATGTGCTCAGCGGCGGCAAGCTGATCGCTGGCTTCCCCGTTGGTACCTCGATGGACACCAACTACGCCTACGGCGTGAACCCCGCCGAGCTGCGCGAGCGCTATTACGAGGCACACGACCTCATCATCAAGGCATGGACGAACGATGAGGTCACGATGTTCAACGGCAAGTACACGCAGCTGCGCTACATGAACATCTGGCCCTCGCCGGCGCAGCGGCCGCATCCACCGATCTGGATTCCCGGCGGCGGTAGCGTCGAGACGTACGACTTCAGCATCGAGCACAAGTACTCGTTCTCGTACCTGAGCTACTTCGGCTACAAGTTCGCCAAAAAAGTGATGGACCCATTCTGGCAGCGGGCACGCGAGATCGATGGCGATATGAACCCGTATCGCGCCGGTTTCGCGCAGATCGTCTGCGTGTCGGAGAGCGACGCGAAGGCACAGAAAGAGTACGAGCCACACATCCGCTACTTCTTCCAGAAATGCCTGCACGTCGACCCGCGCGTTGCCGAAGCGCCCGGCTACCGTACGATCAAGAGCCTGCGCGCCGGTCTGCGCTCGCAGTTCGATGGCACGCGCCGGAGCGCCGCCGATATCCTGCGCTCCGGTATCGGCTGGAAAGAGCTGCTCGACGAAGGCTTTGTGATCGCGGGCTCGCCCGCCACCGTGCGCGAGCGAATGGAGCACCTGGCACACGAGCTGCACGTGGGCAACATTATGCTGCTGCTGCACATCGGTTCGATGCCGAAGGAGCTGACCTTCCAGAACATCCGCGCCTTCGCCGAGGAGGTCATGCCACACCTGGCGCCGGTCTTCTCAGAGTGGGATCCTTCGCACTACTGGCCACACGGCTACGGCGAGCCGAAGCAGGAACCAGAGCGCGCACTGGCCGCTACTGGCGACGACTAACGGCTGTCGCGAGCGACGCGCCGGCTCTTCCATTACCATCCACGCGAGCAGGAGCCGTGATCGCGCTCGCGTGGATGCCTGGGCGATCCCAGACTTGTATTGCATGCTGGAGGCAGAGCATGGCCCAGCCGACCGAACAGATCGTGCGCGCCAACGAGCGCATCTCTTTTGCCGTCAAGATCGCAGGCGATGGGCAACCGGTCGTCTTCCTGCACGGCGCGGGTGGACTGAACTGGGATCCGTTCCTTGACTCGCTCTCGGAGCGCTTCCGCGTCTACGCGCCGCACATGCCAGGCACCGGCGGCTCGTCGGAGATCCAGCAGGTGCGCGACCTCTGGGACCTCGTGTTGAGCTACTACGACCTGTTCGACGCGCTGGGCCTCGACCGGCCCGACATCGTGGGGCATTCGCTCGGTGGCATGATCGGGGCCGAGCTCGCCGCGAGCGACCAGAGCCGCGTGCGGCGTCTGGTCTTGATCGCGCCTGCCGGCCTCTGGCTCGACGACGCGCCCATCCCCGATATCTTTGCGATGACCCCCTCCGAGCTGGTGCGCGCCGTTGTAGCCGATCCCGAAGGTCCCCTCGCGCAGGCGCTACTGCAACCGCCGGCGACGGTCGAAGCGCAGATGGAAGCGTACATCGCGCGTGTGCAGGTGATGCAGGCGGCGGCGAAACTGCTCTGGCCGATCCCGGATAAGGGTCTCAAGCTACGCATCCATCGCATCAAGGCACCCACGCTGCTGCTCTGGGGCAAGCAGGACCGGTTGATCCCGCCCGTCTACGCGGATGCGTTCGCCAGCCGCATTCCGGGCGCGCGCGTCGAGATGTTCGAGCAGGCAGGCCATATGCTGCCGCTGGAGCAAACGGCGCGCGCGATCGACGCGATCGCGACGTTCCTTGGCCAGCCCGCGCCCACGCCGCTGCCGTAAGCGCGCCATCGCAATTTGACCCCCACCGCGACCAGCCCCCTCGGTGCTCGGGCGCGGTCTGGCGAGCTGCGCCACGCGCGTTTTTTACAGGGCGTCAGAAGCGAGAGGAGAGCGGACCGGTCGGGTGGCAACGTGGCCTTCGCCCTTGTACCCCGCGTGCGAGGGCGCGATGTCGCATCCTCTCGCTAGCGTCGACGATCGGGCCTTGCACCCCGCCCGCGAAGGACGATAACGGACGCCCGCAGCGTGGCGATGGCCGCGTCTCCTTGCCCCCGCGCCCGAGGGATGATATCTCAGCAGTCACGGTACCGCCCAAGAACGTCGGGCTGCCGTTGCCGCCGCTTCTCCTCGCTTCCGGCACGGTATCTCCTGAAGCAGCGAGTAGCAGGGCGCGATCGCGGCGGGAGCAACGCCGACGCCTCCGGCTAGCGCCCGAGGTCCTTCCTATCCGTATTCCTCCCTCCTTCGCTCGCGTGCACATCGCCGAGACGGGCAGCCGCGGTGGTTTTCGTTTGCATCGTGCCGTGCTGCAGCAACCGGCACAGTGCTCACAACCGCGGAGCATCTCCCGACGAGTCAGGATGACATTGCGCCGCGATCCTCGGTATAGCGTCCGATATAGCGCCTGAGTCGCCATAACGTCGGCCCAGGCGCTTTCCATCGCCTGGTATGATCCGCACATCTGTTCGACAAAGGAGGGAAAACAGCCATGGCTACCGAGACTAGCCACGTTCCCACGGGGTACCGCACGATCACACCCTGCCTGCTCGTGGAGAACGCGAGCACCCTGATCGAGTTCATCAAGGAGGTGCTCGACGCCGAGGAGCGCATGCGTGCGACCAGCCCCGACGGCGCCATCCAGCACGCGGAGGTCGGCGTTGGCGATATGGTGCTGATGTTGGGCGAGCGCATGCCAGACGAACCAGCGTATCCGGCAGCGCTCTATGTCTACGTTCCCAATTGCGACGCAACGTACCAGCGGGCGCTCGCGCTGGGGGCGCGTTCGCTGCGCGAGCCAGAGAACCAGCATTGGGGCGATCGGGTCTGTGAGCTGTCCGATGGTTGGGGTAACCGCTGGATCTTCGCTACGCCGATCGCGGCGCTGGCCCGCTGATGCCAGCAGACGAAGCAAGGCGGAGGGCTACCCGATCCGTTGCCTTGACTGGCGACCACCGTCATACCGCCGGCGTCTGCCTGCCCCTACCCCGTTTCCCGTTACACATGGAGGAGAAGTGATGACAAGCGTGCGTGTTCTGGTCGGCACACGTAAGGGCGCGTTTATCCTGAACGCCGACGGCAAACGCGAGCGCTGGACGATCGATGGCCCGCACTTCGCGGGCTGGGAAATCTACCACATCACCGGCTCGCCTGCCGATCCCAACCGACTCTACACCTCGCAGAGCAGCGGCTGGTTCGGGCAATTGATCCAGCGCTCGGACGATGGCGGCCACACGTGGACGCCCGTTGGCAACACCTTCACCTATGAAGGTGAGGCAGGCACTCATCTCTGGTACGATGGCACGCAACGCCCCTGGGAGTTCAAACGCGTCTGGCACCTCGAGCCTTCACCATCGGATCCCGATACCGTGTACGCGGGCGTCGAGGACGCGGCGCTGTTCCGCTCGACCGACGGCGGCCACACGTGGCAGGAGCTTTCCGGGTTGCGCCGCCACGATTCGGGCATGCGCTGGCAGCCAGGCGCGGGTGGTATGTGCTTACACACCCTCATCCTGGATCCCGCCCATCCCGGCCGGCTCTACGCGGCGATCTCGGCCGCGGGTGTCTTCCGTAGCGATGATGGCGGGATCACATGGCGGCCGATAAACCGCGGCCTGCGCTCTGATTGGCTCCCTGACCCGACGGCGGACACTGGCCACTGCGTGCATCGCATCGCGCAGCATCCGGGCCGGCCGGACACGCTGCTGATGCAGAAGCATTGGGACGTGATGCGCAGCGACGACGCGGGAGAGACCTGGTACGAAATCAGCGGCAACCTGCCGAGCGATTTCGGCTTCCCGATCGCGATCCACGCGCACGAACCGGAGACGATCTACGTCGTCCCGATCAAGAGCGATTCCGAACACTACCCACCCGAGGGGAAGCTACGCGTGTACCGCAGCCGCACTGGCGGCCACGAATGGGAAGCGCTGACGCGTGGCCTGCCGCAAAGCCATTGCTACGTCAACGTGCTGCGCGACGCCATGGCAACCGATAGACTCGATCCCTGCGGTATCTACTTCGGCACCACGGGTGGCCAGGTCTACGCCTCGGCCGACGCGGGCGACACGTGGACGCCGATCGTGCGTGACCTGCCGGCCGTCCTCTCGGTCGAAGTACAGACGCTGCCATGATCCGCGTGATCCTGCCAACTCCACTCCGGGCGCTGGCACATCTCGAGGGCGAAGTTCAGATCCAGATCGATGGCCCGGTGACGCAGCGCGCGCTGCTCGATGCGCTCGAAGCGCGCTACCCCGTCCTGCGCGGCACGATCCGCGACCGCGAAACAGGGCGCAGGCGCGCTCTGGTACGGTTCTACGCCTGCGGACAGGACCTCTCGAACGAGGCACCGGATACACCCGTACCTGCGGCGGTAGCCGCCGGTGCAGAGCCGTTCTTGATCGTCGGCGCTATCGCTGGCGGCTAAGCCAGCGCCAGACCGATATCAACGCCAAAAGTACCCGCCTGCCCGCAAACACGCAGCGTAGCATGGGCAGGCGGGTGCTCGTCTGGCTCCTTTCTGCCGCGGGTGCCGAGGGCAGTGCCTGCCCTCGGCCAGATAGACGCCGCGCCAAGGCCAGGATCGCCGCTTCCCAGGTCTCCGCACCATCGCAGCGGGCACGCGCGGAGAACGCACGCGTCTGGCGCGCGATCGAGGTGAAAGCCATGCCCGCGCTACCATGTCTGCGCTCTGAAGCGCGGAGAGAAACAGGGAGAGCCTATACCGGCGCGTGCTGCGCACTCGCTGGCGAGCGTTGAGCGCCGTTCTCTGCCCGCACGGCTCGAGCGTGCGTCAGCGCGTGCCACGCAGGCGCGGGTCGAGCACATCGCGCAGGGCGTCGCCGAACATGTTGAAGCCGTAGACCGCGAGCGAGATCGCCACCCCCGGCCAGATGGTCAGCCAGGGGTCCTGGCGCAACTTATCGCGCGCGATGCCACTGAGCATGCTGCCCCAGGATGGCACCGGCGGCGGAATCCCCAGCGCGAGGAAGCTCAGCGTTGCCTCGACGAGGATCGCCGTCGCGAGCTGCAGGCTCGCGATCACGATGATCGTTGGGAAAACGTTCGGCAGGATGTAGCGCAGCAGGATGCGCGCGCTGCTCGCGCCGATCGTTTGCGCACCTTCGATATAGAGATTGTTCCGCACGGTGAGCGTTGCCCCGCGAATGATGCGCGAGGCGGGAAACGAGAACAGCACACCAAGCACGATGATCATCTGCACGACGCGCTGATAGGCCGGCGCCAGCGTGAACGGCCCCCAGCGCAGCGGCGCCGTGGGCGTACCGATCACCGCCGCCACGGTGAGCAGCAAGATCAGCGGCGGGAACGAAATGAAGATATCCATGATCCGCTGGATGATCATATCGACGATGCCGCTGAAATAGCCGCTGACCGTACCGATCAGGCTTGACAGGAGCATCGAGAGCAACACGGTGCCGAAGCCAACGAACGCGGCGATGCGCGCGCCGTAGATGATGCGGCTGAGGATATCGCGCCCCAGTTCGTCCGTGCCCATCAGATGGCGCGCGCTCGGCCCCTGCAGGCGCTGCAGGATCTCCCGGTGGTCGTAGCCGAACGGCGCAACCTGGTTGGCGAAGATCGCCAGGAAGAGCATCAACAGCACCAGGAAGGCGCCGAACGTACCCAGCGGCTTGGTGCGCACGAAGCGGACGATCGCGTGCAGCCAGCGATAGGCGAGCGAGCGATCCGAGATGCTGACAAACACCTCGCCTTGCAACGTCTCCTGGCCCGGCGCGATCATGGCGTATCCTCCATGCCCCGAAAAACGCTCCATGCTAGCTGTAGCGAATGCGCGGATCGAAGAGCGGGTAGCTGAGATCAACCAGCAGGTTGGAGAGGACGATCACCGCCGCCGCGATGACGGTTACCGCCTGGATCACGGTGAAATCGCGCTGGATCAGCGATTGCAAGAAGTAGTAGCCCATGCCTGGCAGCGAGAAGATCGACTCCAGCACAACCGAACCGCCGACGATCACCGGCAATTGCAGGCCGATGATCGTGATCACGGGAATGAGCGAGTTGCGCAGCGCATGGCGCATGAGGATCACGCGCGCGTGCAGCCCTTTTGCCTGCGCCGTGCGGATGTAATCCTGCCGCATCACTTCCAGCATCTGCGTGCGCATGAGCCGCATGATCGAGCCGGAGAGCCCGATGCCAAGGATGATCGCCGCGGGCAGGATCAGGCGCAGGTTCTGGCTCAAACTAGCGTTGATCTCGCGCCCCAGCGGCGGCGTGTAGTGGATGACGACCAGTGGCGGCAGCTTCGGCACGCCAATGGGAATGCCAATCGAACCGTAGGTGATCAGCAGCGTCGCCAGCCAGAACGATGGCACCGAGAGTGCGGCGATGGCGACGCTGCGGGCGACGTAATCGGCGAGCGAATCCTGCCGGATGGCCGATAAGACACCAACGGGCAAACCCACGAGCAGCGAGAACAGCACCGCGAAACCACCCAGCTCGAGCGTCCAGCCGATCCGCTGCTTGATATCGCGCGTGATCGGGTTCTGCGTCAGCGTGATCGACTTGCCGAAGTCGAGATGCAGCAGACCGCCCAGCCACTTCGCGTACTGGACGAGGATGGGTTGATCGAGGCCCAGCGCGTGGTTGATCTGTTTGATCTTCTGCGGTGTCGCGTCCTGGCCCGCGAGCGCGCTGGCCGCCCCGCCCGGAACGAAGCGCACCAGGATGAAGACGAGAAACGTAACCCCCAGGATCGTTGGGATCAGCAGCAATAACCGCCGAATGATGTATCCCGTCATCGTGGTGGCGGCGCGGCAGGCGCATCGCCGCGCCGCTCCTCCTTTTACTTTCGCTGACTCCCCGCGTGCCGTTGCTCGCACCCGAGCATCTGCACGTCCCGCGCACTACTTGTTGATCGAGATGTACATGAACGACTCGGTAGCGAAGCCGTAGTCATCGGCAACGAAGAAGTTCTGGATCCAGGGCTGCTGGAACGTAAACGTTGAGCCGTTGACCGTCGGCGGATAGTACATCGCCGCATCCTGCATACGCTGGATCTGCCACACTAGTTGCTGGCGCTTGTTGTCGTCGAGCGTCTGCTGCTCCTGCATGACCAGGTTGGTGATATCGGGATCGTTCACGCCCTCGTGGTTGCGATTGCCCTTCGGCGTCAGCATGCCGAAGAGGTAATCGTCGGGATCGGTGAACGGCGTTTGCAAGGCGTGGACGATCGTGTTGTCGGGCGCGCCCTTGAAGAAGATGCCCTGGCCGTTGTTGATGTAGTCCTTCAAGTAATCCACCGTGACGACGGTCAGCTTGAAACCAGCGTCGGAGAGCATGCCACGGATCGCATCCGAGGCCGAGTTGTAGACATCGCCGTAGGCGTTGTTGGGGTAGATGAACTTGAACTGCGTATCGGCGAAACCGGCCGCCTGAATGAGCTGCTTCGCCTGCTGTGGGTCGTGCTTGAACCACTTCCCAGGATCGCCGATATCCGGCCCCTGCGGATCGAGCCACCACTTGCCCAGGCCAGGGTTGATGAGGTTGTCCCACGCGCCCTTGCCGCTGTAGACCAGGTCGAGCAGCGCCTTGCGGTCGAGCGCAAGCGATGCCGCCTGGCGCATGCGTGGGTCTTTGAACGGGCTGTTCGGGTTGGAGATGTTGGTGAAGAAGAGGAACGCGAGCAGATTGCCCACGTACTCGGTGACGTTCGCCTTCGGCACCTGCTTCTTCACCGAATCGACATCTGCCACCGGCACGTTGAGAAGATCGATCTTGCCGGCCTGGAACTGCGCCTCCTGCGTCGCCGTATCAGGGATGATGTTGATCACGACGCCATCGGCGTAGGGCAGCCCTTTAATGAAGTAGTTCGGGTTCTTCTTCCAGCTGATCGCGGTCGGCGTCTTGCTGTCGAGGATCCACGGACCGGTGCCAACCATCTGCTGCGATGGGTCGATCTTGCCGTCCACCGCATCCTTCGACATGATCCACAGATACTGCGGGTTGGCCAGCTTGTTCAGGAACGGCGCGTATGGCTGCTTCAGCTTAAAGACAACGGTTTTATCGTCGGGCGCGGTCAGGCTATCGACGATCGGCGCGTAGACACCGGAGTTGGTGTTCTTGGGATCGGTGGTGAAGCGCTGCCACGACGCCATCACGTCGGCCGAGGTGAGCGGCCGGTTGAGCGGCGGATGGAACATGGCATTGGTGCGCAGATGCAGGGTGTAGGTGGTGCCGTCAGGAATTTCGTAGCTCTCGACAAGATCGGGCACCGGCTGGCGCGAGAGCGAGATCTTGGGATCGGGACCGGCGTTGAAGCGGAAGAGTCGGCTGTAACCGTATCCAGCCAGGTACTGCGTCGAGTAGGTGCTGTTTTCATAGGGATCGAGCGGCGGATTGACCACCATCACGACCTGCAGGATGCCACCACTCTTGAGCTGCGGGTTGTAGCCCGGCGCCTGGGGCTGCGCGGCAGCCGCAGGCGAGCCGGCGGGCGCGGGAGAGCCGCCCCCCGCCGGCGCTGGAGACGCGGCGGTGGTCGCAGCGCGCGTGGGGCTGGCCGATGCCGCGCTGGTGCTGGTGGCGGCTTTGTTGGCGTTGGCGGCGTTGTTCTTGTTGTTATTGCCACCGCCGCAAGCTGCCAGGCCGATCGCGGCCAGGCCCGCCGCGCCCGCGCCGAGCGCACGCCGGCGGCTCAAGCGCCGCGCCGCAAAGCGCGCCCAGTAGCTGCTCTCGTAGTCGCGTTCGGACATACTGCCTCCTCCTGTGGCCGCGCGCTTTTCCTACCCTTCCTTGTGAGCCTTTGCACCTTCGACACTGAGCAAACGCTCAAACCCGAGCGCGCGTCGTGTAGCGCATGATAGTCCTGCTGAGCGCAGAGTCAAGCCATGTGTCGATAAATCCTGTCGATGCATCTGCTAAACAGGAGGAGACCGCCCTTCGCCACGCGTGGCGTTGGTCTCAGCGGACCAGGAAACGACAGAATGAGATCGACGCAATGTGGACACGACGGCGGAGCGGCGATCCCTTTTTCTCGCTGGGCGGGCTGGTGCTGGCGCTGCTGGCGCTAGCGCTGGCGCGCGTGCAGAGCGGCCTCGCCCCGGCGGCGACGCCAACGGCATGCGCCGGTCCGCTGCCTTTCACCATAACGCTGCCCGAGACGCTGCAGCCGCCAGCGGCAGCAACCCCCGCGGCATCCTCCACGCCAGCGCCGGTGGCACTGCGGGTGCTGCTGCGTGCCGACGACACTCCCGCGGCGCACGCCTTGCAGATCGTTTCAGGCGGCATCGTGCCGCTGCTTCTGCCACGCCCCTGCTCGCTTGCGCCCGAGCAGCGCGCCGGCCCCGAGCCGTGCGTGACGCTCGCCCCGCCCGGCGGCAGGCTGTGTGCCGCGGGCGTCGTTGGCGCCGGCACGTTCTCTACCGCTGCGAGTGCACCCGCGTTCGCGTTGGAAGCGGCGCACGTCATCATCACCGGTGCGGATGGAGCGATCTGGTTCGATGCGCTGCAGGGCTACGTTCGCTACGACGATCCAGCGCATGGTTTGCTGCTGATCTGCCCGGAGGTACGGCTGGTGCAGGCGGTGGGGCCAAGCGCGGAACAGTTCGTTGCCCTGTGCCAGAACTGGGGCGCGGAAGGCTGGGCAGTATCGGGACAGGCAACCGACGGTAACGGCAACGCGCCCGATTCGCTCAGCCTCGCGATCGCCGGTCCCGATGGCAGCGTGCGCGAGGTCAGTGGCACGCTCGCGTCGGGGGCGATCCAGGTGCGCACGACCAGTCACAACAGCACACCGTGAGGAACTGCCGCCGGGTAGAACGTTCGCAGGTGGCTGGCCATCATACAATGCGAGGCGGCAAGATCGTCCGCCAAAGGAGAGCGCATGCGCTGGACCCGTTTCGCTGCTGTCGCGGCGTCGATCGCGTCGCTGATCATGCTGGCCGCCTGCCAGAGCGGTCAGAACAACGCCAATACCAACAACAAGGCGCTTCGGGTTGCGACGTTCAAGCCAACCGCTAGCTCGCTAACACCGATCCCGCCCGCGGCCACCGAGCGCGCGGCGACACCTGTGCCTCTGCCGAGCGGCACACCATACGTGGGCCTGCCCGATCCCTGCGCACCGCTGAGCACGGGGCCACAGCCGCCCAGCGCGACGCTCCCGCCACCAACGCCGCTGCCCCCCTTCACCCCTGGGCCGCAGCCGCAACGCCCGGCGATCGATCTCAGCAAGCTGAAGCTGGATTCCGGCACGGTGCCGCAAGGCTGGGATCCGCTCGCCGATGGCGCGATCGATGCCACCAACCTCGCCTCGACGGCTCCGTATCCACAACTCGCCTACGCGTTCCTCCAGCAGATCGGCTTCCTTGGCGGGCGCGCCGAGGCGTGGACGGGCCAGCCGGAGAACGGACGCTATCCGTTGCTGGCGATCTACTACCTCGTTTTCGCCAACGATGCGGGCGCCTCGGCCTTCCTGCAGCACCCGGTATATCCCGCCAATTATTGCGTGCGGCCCGAGCAGGGAAGCAACCTGGGCATGGAAAGTGCGCACAGCGTCTTTCAGTACACGGGCAAGCTGCAAACGGGCAACCAGGGCATCTTCGAAGGGCACGTTACCCTCTGGCGCTGCGGGCGCGTGGTGCTCTCGACGCAGCTCGTTGGCGCGCCAGGCCAGTTCTCACCGTCCGCCGTCGATGCGATCGCGCACAAGGTGCAGGATGCGTTCGTGAAGACGCAGCCCTGCTCCTAACCGCTACCAGCGCCAGCTAGGGACGTGGGAGCGAGTGTCTGGCGCTCCTCTCGCAGCTATGCCGTCCACTTCATCATCGGCGCAGCGGATGGCGTCGAGAACGGTGCGCTGCCCCTGGTAACTCGCCTGCTGCAGCAGCGAGCGCCAGCGCTCTTCTGCTGGCGGTAGAGGCATGACCGTGTCGCCTCGAGCGTGCTCTGCCGCTGTATGCTTCTGCGAACCACGGGCGCGTCGCGCCGGCCACGCCCGGAGCGCCCCTGCTTGGTCGTCACACGGGCGCCGCTCATCGGTTCGAGAGCGGCCATTAGCTGCCGGGCAGATGCTGGGTGATCTTTGCCTCGGCGTGCAGCCGGTCGAAGTAGGCCTGCTCGGCCGCGGCCTGCTTCTGCTGCAGCAGGTCCTGCTTGATCTGATCTTTGACCTGATCGAGCGTCTTGCCCTGGTATGTGGTGTCCTTGTTCTGGTCGTACTCCTGCTGGATCTCGCTGTCGGAGACAGTGACTTTATCTAGCACCATCTTGTTGAGCAGGACCTGATATTTCAGCTGCTCACGCAGCTCCGGCTCGGTAAAGTGTGCCTGTGCGAGCGCCTGGCGGTACTCGCTATCAGAAGCGAAGCTCGCCTTCTGTTTCTGCAACTCGGCGTCCAACTCGTCGGGTGAGACGGTGACATGATGCTTCGCGGCATCCTGGGCGAGCAGGGTCTGGTTGATCAGCTGATTGAGGGCCTGCTGGCCATCGCTGCGAGCGATGAGTTTGTCGTAGGCACTACGCGGGATGCGCTCACCGTTGACGACCGCCACCGCCGGATCGTTGCCCCGTAGGGCCTGATAGATGTTGAGGCCGGCGAGAGCGGCGATGATCAGGATCGCTGCCGCGGCAACGCCCCAGAAGAGCCCGCGCCGGATCACGACGACGTGCTCCTCCGCTTCCTCGCCGTACTCCTCGTCGTCGTACGCCTCTTCTTCTTCCTCTCCTTCTTTCTCCTCGCCATCGCTTTCGGTGGCCGGCCCCGCTGCGGCCTCCTCCGGCATCCGCGTGCTGTCGGCCGTGCCGGCCGCGGGCGCGGTCGCTACGGCCTCGGCAGGCGCGTCGGCTTCGGAGTGCGCTGCGGCCTCTGCTGGCTCGTTGCGTTCATCGTGCTCCGCCACGCTACCTCACCCCTCCCTGCGCGCTTGCGTTGCAGCCCTTCGAGGCGGGCAACCGCGCGCTGTCTCTGCTCGTATCATGCTGCAAGCTTATCAGAGGCAGGGATGTTGCACTGCGCGGCCGCGGGTTGGCTCAGGGCAGCCGCCGCAGCACATCGAGGATCTCGGCACCGTAGGTTTCGAGCTTCCACGGCCCGAGCAGGCCCATCGCCGATAGCGAGGCAGGGTCGCGGGGCGCAGCGGCTGCCAGAGCGCGCAGCACGCTATTGGGGACGACGACATCGCCCTCGACGCCGCGTTCGGCGGCGCGCGCATTGCGCCAGGCGCGCAGCGCCTCATAGCGCGCCTCGCGAGCCTCGTCGCGCGGGTGATGCTCGAGCATGAGCGGCGGCTGCTTGAGGCCACGTCGCACGGCCGTCAGGATCAGCCGCCCGTAGCGGCGTGCGATCGCCGGCGGCACGCCGGGCAGCGCTTCGAGTTCGGCCTGCGTGCGCGGCGCGGCGCGGGCGATGGCGATCAGCGCGCTATCCGGCATGACCTTGAACGGCGGACGGTTGAGGCGCTGCGCCTCGGCATCGCGCAGCCGGTATAGCTCGCGCAGCACTGGCCGTTGCGCTGGATCG
>Ga0209061_1003461_pt1 | contig 17125 bp, 18 predicted proteins | sample Coa_R1_10_FD_187157 | JGI IMG/M metagenome (GOLD analysis project Ga0209061, IMG submission 187157) | Surface soil microbial communities from Centralia Pennsylvania, which are recovering from an underground coalmine fire - Coalmine... | ecosystem: Environmental > Terrestrial > Soil >...
GGCTCGAAGCTCTGGATGACCGGGTGGCCGGTGGCCTTCCAGTGCGCGGTGGCGTGCTGGGACGGGGAGGTGTCGCAGCAGCCGACGTGCCCGCACTGCGCGCAGCGGCGCAGGTGCACCCACCAGCCGCCGGCGGCCTCGCACTCGACGCAGCCGGTGCCGCTGGGCGGCACCGAGGGATCGATGCCCGTCATCTCGCTCATGAGGCCGCTCCGTCCTGCCAGGCGACCGGCAGCCGCACCCGGAACCGGGTGTCACCCGGCGCCGACTCAACCGTGATGTCGCCGTGGTGCTTGTTGACCACGATGCGCCAGGTGATGTCGAGCCCGAGCCCGGTGCCCTGGCCCACCGGCCTGGTGGTGAAGAACGGCTCGAAGATCCGCTGCCGGTTCTCCGGCGGCACCCCGGGCCCGGTGTCGCAGATGTCCACGAACACGAACTCCCGGTCCAGCCCGGTGCGCACCGTCAGCACCCCGGCCTCGCCCATCGCCGCCACCGCGTTGTCGATCAGGTTCGTCCACGCCTGGTTCAGCTCGGCCGCGTACGCGGGGATCGTCGGCAGCGACCTGTCGTAGTCCTTCACCACCCGGATGCCGGACGGGATCTTCCCCGACAGCATCATCAGCGTGCTGTCCAGCAGTTCGTGCACGTCGACGACCTGGTACGGGGCCCGGTCGAGCTGGGAGTACTGCCTGGCGGCGCCGACCAGGGTAGAGATCCTGGTGGTGGCGTCCTCGATCTCGTTCATCAGCAGCTCGGTCTCGACCGTGTAGTTCAGCCACCGCAGCGCCCCGTCCAGCGTGGACTCGTCCACGGTGGCCGCGACCTGCTCCAGCCAGCCGACGTCGAGCCCGGCGGCGCCGAACGTCGGCGCGAGCTGCCAGCCGTCGCGTATCCCGCGGGCATCCAGCCAGTCCGTGATGGCGTCCTCGAGGTCCGATGCCTGCAACGGAGACAGCGCCGGCGCCTTCGGCACCCGCTCGGCGGCCTCCTCCTGCAGCCGGATCAGCGTCTGCAGCGTGGTCCCGTCCCACTTGCCGCCCGCGATCGCGCCCAGCTTGTGCCGCATCCCGGCTACCCGCTCGCGCAGCGAGGCCGTCGCCCGGACCGCGGCCGCGGCCGGGTTGTTCAGCTCGTGGGTCAGCCCGGCCGACAGCGAGCCCAGCGCCAGCAGCCGCTCCCGCTGCCCGATCAGCTCCTGGGCGTTCCTGGCGCCGAAGAACGCCCCCTCCAGCAGGTGCACCGCCATCGGGAACCACTCGCGCATCAGCTCGGCGAAGGTGCCGGTGTCGAGCACGAAGAACCGCGACGGCTCGGTGACCCGCATCGACGCGTTGTACACCTGCGGGACCCGGTCACCGAGGTAGGCCTGCCACCCTCCGGCGTACACGCCGCGCTGCGAGGTCCGGTTCGTCTCGACGTCGTCGGCGCCGACCCGCCGCGACAGCACCAGGGTGCCCTCGAGCAGCACGTAGAAGCAGGCCGCCGGCTCGCCCTCGGCGAACACCGGCCCGGGCGGGAAGATCTCGACGCGGCCGCGGTCGCACAGCCACCGCAGCTGGGGCTCGGTCAGCTTCTCGAACAGGAACAGCGTGCGCAGCTCGTCGGTGCTGCACGACGTCGGAACCGTCATGTCTTCTCCAGGTAACGATGCACCAGCATGACCGCCAGCGCTCCCTCCCCGACGGCGGAGGCGACCCGCTTGGCGGATTCGGCCCGCGCGTCCCCGGCCACGAACACGCCGGGCACGCTGGTCTCCAGGTGGTAGGGCATCCGGTCCAGCGTCCAGCCGCGCGGCCGCCGGCCGCCGGGCGACAGGTCCGGCCCGGCGATCACGAAGCCCCGCTGGTCGCGGGCCACCACGCCGTCCAGCCAGTCGGTCAGCGGCTCCGCGCCGATGAACAGGTACAGCCACTGCGCGGCCACGGTCTCGCTGGTGGCGCGGGCGGTGTCGCGGAGCGTCAGCCGCTCCAGGTGGTCCCCGCCGTCGGCCGCGGCGACCTCGGTGCAGGTGCGCACCGAGATCGAATCGCAGTCGCGGATCCGCCTGACCAGGTAGTAGGACATCGACTTCTCCAGCGACGCCCCGCGGACCAGCAGCGTCACCGACTTGGCGTGCCGCGACAGGTGCAGCGCGGCCTGCCCGGCCGAGTTCGCGCCGCCGACGATGTAGACGTCCTGGCCCGCGCACGCCTCCGCCGAGGTGAGCGCGGACCCGTAGTAGACCCCCCGCCCGGTCAGCTCGTCCAGCCCCGGCACGCCAAGCCGCCGGTAGGACACGCCGGTGGCCAGGATGACGGTGTGCGCGTCGATGAAGCTGCCGTCGGCGAACGTGACCCGGCGCGCCGAGCCGCGCACCTCCAGGCCGGTCACCTCCCGGGTGGTCAGCACCTCCGCGCCGAACCTGGCGGCCTGCCGCCTGGCCCGGTCGGTCAGCTGCGCCCCGGACACCCCGTCCGGGAAGCCCAGGTAGTTCTCGATGCGCGAGCTCTGCCCCGCCTGCCCCCCGGTCGCCAGCCGCTCCACCAGTACGGTGCGCAGCCCCTCCGAGGCGCCGTACACCGCGGCGCCGAGCCCGGCGGGCCCGCCGCCCACGATGATCAGGTCGTAGAAGTCCTTCGCGGGCGTGGTGGCCAGCCCCACGTGCGTCGCCAGCTCCGCGTCGCCCGGCTCGACCAGCGGCTGCCCGTCCGGCGTGATCACCACCGGCAGCGCGTGTCCGTCCGCGCCGGCGGCGGCCAGCAGCCGCTGCCCCTCCGGCTCGTCGGCCGCGTACCACCGGTACGGCACCTGGTTGCGCGCCAGGAACTCGCGGACCTCCGACGACCGCGCCGACCAGCGGTGCCCGACCACCTTGGTCTCCGGCACCGGCTGGCGATCCGAGTTCTGCCACGCCTCCAGCAGCGCGTCGACCACCGGGTACAGCTTCTCCTCCGGCGGGTCCCACGGCTTGAGCAGGTAGTGGTCGAGGTCGACAACGTTGATCGCGTCGATGGCCGCGCCGGTGTCGGCGTAGGCGGTCAGCAGCACCCGCCGCGCCCAGGGGTAGAGCTCCATCGCCCGCTCGAGGAACTCGATCCCGTTCAGCTCCGGCATCCGGTAGTCGGCCAGGATCACCGCCACCACGTCGCCGCGCAGCTTCATCTGCCGCAGCGTCTCCAGCCCCGCCGGCGCCGATTCGGCCCGCACGATCCGGTACTGCTCCCCGTACCGACGTCGCAGGTCCCTGGCCACCGCCCGGGACACCCCGGGGTCGTCGTCCACGGTGAGGATCGCCGTCCGGAGCCCCTCCGCCTGCTCGGTCATAGCGCCTACCCTAATAAACATCCCGATTATCCCGAACGAGCCGGTGCTGCCCGGTCACGTCCCCGGTGTCACGATCTCCCGTGGCAGCGCCGATCGATCACCCAGCCGTCCGGCGGCTGGCTGCGCGGCTCCCGCTGCGCCGCCGGCGACCTGACCGCCCCGGTCGCCTTCAGCCGGTCGGCGCGCCGCTCGATGAGGGACCCGGTCACAGGTCCGGCATCGGCGTACCCTTCGGTCCATGGACCACTCGGCGCACACGGACGCGGAGCTGTGGCGGTCCGCGGAGGGCGTTGCGGCCTGGCAGGCGGCGGCGCGGCTGGAGGAACCGAACCGGGCCGCGCACCGGCGGCTCATGGCGATGCTGCTGCCGCTGCCGGCCGACGAGCCGTCCACGTTCCTCGACCTGGGCGCGGGCACCGGGGCGGCGTCGCGGGCCGTCCTCGACATGCACCCGCGCAGCACCGCGATCCTCGCCGACTTCTCGGCCGAGATGATGCGGGCCGGCGCTGGTGAGATGGAGCGGTTCGCCGGGCGCTACAGCTACGTCGAATTCGACATGTCGGCCGGCGGCCGCTGGCCCGCGGCGATCCCCGCGGCGCTCGATGCGGTGGTGACCTCGATGTGCGTCCACCACCTGCCGGACGAGCGCAAGCGGAGCCTGTTCGCGGAGATATTCGACCATCTCGCCCCCGGCGGCTGGTACCTCAACTACGACCCGGTACGAGCGGACGATCCGGTCGTGGAGGCCACCTGGCAGCGGGTGGACGGCCTCGACAACCCCGAGGCGGCGCAGCGGCGGCAGCACCCCACCCCGCTGGAGCAGGCGCGCTGGGAGCACCACCTCCGCCACATCGCCCCGCTCGGCCGGCAGCTGGGATACCTGCGGTCGGCCGGGTTCGAGGGCATCGACGTCTACTTCAAGCAGCTGCAGAACGTCATCTACGGCGGCCGCCGACCCGTCGGCGGCGGCTAGGCTGTTCCGGAAGTTGCCGGCGGCGCTGAAGTGCCGCCTGCGCCTAACGGCCGGCCGGTTCCGGGCCGCAGCGGGTGCTCCTGGCGTGTTAACTGTACCGGATCGGTGCTTCTGTATCGAAAAGGCGGCCGAATTCGGCCGCTTAAGTCATACAGAAGCACCAAACCCGTACAGATCCCGGCGGCACGGCAGCCGCCGTCCGGGAGGGCAGGCCACGCCGCAGGCGCGGAAGCGCGGACTTCAGCCTGCCGAGCCCGCTTTCCCCCTGGGGCCCGCCCTCGGCGAAGATAACGGTGTGCCGGGAGATCTCGCAGCGGCGATCGACGCCACGACCGCGGCGGCGCTTCGCGCGCGCGGCAGCTCCAAGTGGACGGCCGCGGGTCCCGGCGGGTTCGGCGCGGCCGTGGCGGAGATGGACTTCGGCGCCGCGCCGCCCATCCTCGACGCCCTCGCCGAGCTGTCCGCCCGCGCCATCTTCGGCTACCTGCCGGACCATCTCGCCGACGAGCTGGCCGCGGCATGCGCGGATTTCCACAAGCGCCGCTACGGCTGGGACGTCGATCCGTCGCTGATCCGCAACGTCCCCGACGTGATCAGGGCGCTGGAGATCGCCATCACGCACTTCTCCCGCCCGGGCTCACCGGTCATCCTGCCCACGCCCGCCTACATGCCGTTCCTCGTCGTGCCCGGCCTCCTCGGCCGGCGGATCATCCAGGTCCGGATGCGCGACGACGGCGGCTTCTTCACCCTCGACCTCGACGCCATCGCGGACGCCTTCCGCGCCGGGGGGCACCTGCTCATCTTCTGCAACCCCTGCAACCCGCTCGGCCGGGTCTTCACGGTGCCGGAGATGACGCAGCTGACCGAGGTCGTCGACAGGCACGGCGGCCGCGTCTTCGCCGACGAGGTGCACGGCCCGCTCGTCTATCCGGGCGCGCGGCACGTCCCGTACGCGTCCACCTCCGCGGCGGCGGCGTCGCACGCCCTGACCGCCACGTCCGCGTCCAAGGCGTGGAACCTGCCCGGCCTCAAGTGCGCCGAGGTGATCCTCAGCAACGAGCCGGACCGGCGGCGCTGGGAGCAGATGGGGCACTTCGCCGCGCGCGGCGCGAGCAATCCCGGCGTCGTCGCCAACATCGCCGCGTTCCGCCACGGCGACGACTGGCTGGACGCCGCGCTCGGCTACCTGGACGACAGCCGCCGCCTGCTCGCCCGCCTGCTCGGCAGCCACCTGCCGCGCGTGCGCTACCGCCCGCCCGACGGGACCTATCTCGCCTGGCTCGACTGCTCCGCGATGGATCTGCCGTGCTCGCCCGGCGATCTGGTGACCGAGCGCGCCCGCGTCACGGTCGTGGACGGCCCCGCCTTCGGCGCGGCCGGCGAAGGATGCTTCCGGTTCAACTTCGCCACCCCCCGGCCCGTCCTCGCCGAGATGGTCGAGCGCATGGCCGCCGCGCTCAACTCCGCCTGATGCTCCCCGGCCGCCTGCCGGACACGCCTGCCCCGTTCCGCCCGGGCCGCGGCGGCGGGCCTGAAAGGCTCGGTCGAGCACTCTTGCGGCGACCCGGTACGCGAGGTCAAATCGAGACAGCGGCGATGACCGGAGCAGCCATGACGTCTTGGCCGAGGACACCGTGCTGAGCAGGATCGGCGAGACCCAGACGCCGCTGCCGGCGCCGGAAGCGGTGCTTATCGGGCTGCTGGCGGCGATCGTCGTGCTCGGCCCGGCCCTGTGGAAGATCGCGACCCATGCCGAGACCGTGGTGCACGAGGGCGCGCACGTGCTGGCCGGGCTCGCCACCGGGCGCAGGATACTCGGCGTGAACATCAACACCAACGGCGGCGGTGCCACCGATATGGTGCCGAAAAGCGGCGCCGGGTACGGCGTTGCCGCATTCGCCGGCTATATCGGCTCCAGCGCCGCCGGGCTCATCGCGGCGGGACTGATCTCCATCGGCCGCGTCGTGGCAGTGCTGTGGCTGGGCCTGCTACTGCTTGCGGTCATGCTGCTGGTGGTCCGCAACGTCTTCGGCGGGATCGTCATACTCGCCTGCGGCGCGCTGCTGTACCTCGTCGTGCGGTACACGACGGCCGGGGTCGAGAGCGCCGTTGCCTACGGCGTGACCTGGTTCCTGCTGTTGTCCGGCCCCAAGATGGCGCTCGCGGCCGCCACCAGGCCGGACGACGTGGCGGATGCAGGGGTCCTCGCCGGGATGACCTTCGTCTGGCGGTCGGCCTGGTGCTTCATCTGGCTGGTCGGCACGATCGTCGCTCTCGTGGCCGGCGGGGCCATGCTGACCCGCGGTCTTGGCAGGTTACGATGACTTCCCGGGCCCGGCTTCGTCAGCACAGGTGACGAACGCCGAAGGAGGACAGCGCATGACCAGCAAGCCGTTCACCACGTGCCTGTGGTTCGACACCCAGGCCGCCGACGCCGCCAGCTTTTACGTGAGCATCTTCCCGGACTCGAAGATCGGCAGGATCTTCCGCTACAACGCGGCGGGCCCCGGGCCCGAGGGCACGGTCGCGACGATCGAGTTCGAGCTGAACGGCCAGAGGTTCGTCGGCCTCAACGGCGGCCCGCAGCACACGTTCAGCCCGGCGGTCTCGCTGGTCGTCGAGTGCGCCGACCAGGCGGAGATCGACCACTACTGGCAGCGGCTGCTCGACGGGGGCGGGCAGGAGGTTGCCTGCGGCTGGCTCACCGACAGGTACGGCCTGTCCTGGCAGGTAGTCCCCGGCGAGCTGCTCGACATGATCACCGGCCCGGACGCCGAGGCGGCGACCCGCGCTACCGCCGCGATGCTGCAGATGAAGAAGTTCGACATCGCCGCGCTGCGCAAGGCCTACGCCGGCGAACAGTAGGCCCGCGCCGGTCCGGCGGCGCCGCGCTCCGGCGGGGGCGGTTAGGCTCGAAGGCACGATGACGGTTACCGCCGACGACGTTGACGCCGCGATCTCGTCCGTGATGAGCGGGCTGCTGCCGCTGGCCGACAGGGACTGGTCGGTGCGGGCCGGCACCCTGGAGTGGGACTGCTGGCATACCGCCGAGCACATCGGCGACACCCTGATGTCCTACGCGTGGCAGCTCGCGGTCCAGCCCACCGCGCGGTACGTGCGCGCGGTGGCGACGGCGGAGCGGGACGCATCCCCGGCCGAGGTGCTCGAGTTCGCCGTCACCGGCGGTCGGGTGCTGGCGTCGATGGTGCGCACGTCACCCCCGCACGTCCGCGCCTACCATCCCGGCGGGATGACGGACCCGGAGGGCTTCGCCGCGCTGGGCTGCAACGAGGCGCTGCTGCACGGCAACGACATCGCGCGGGGCTTCGGCCGCGGCCTCGATCCGCCCGCCGACGTGTGCCGCCGGGTGCTGTCCCGGCTGTTCCCGCGGCCGCCGCCCGCGGCCGTGGCCGACGCCGGCCCGTGGACCGCGCTGCTGTGGGCCGGCGGCCGCACCGAGCTGCCCGGGTACCCGCTGCCGCCGCGGTGGCGGCCCCATCCCGCTCCGCTGGCCGGCTGACCGCCCCGTGCCGGCACGCCCGGTGATTTCATGGGACTGAGCAGGCACGAGGAGGCAGTCATGGTTGACGTGGACCCGGTGACCGTCCGCCAGCACCCGGCAGCCCGGGCTGGCACCGGGGAACCAGGCACGGGGGAGTACGACTACCAGCGCGGGTTCGGCAACGAGTTCGCCAGCGAGGCGGTGCCCGGGGCGCTGCCCGTGGGCCGCAACTCGCCGCAGCGGGCGCCGCTCGGCCTGTACGCCGAGCAGATCAGCGGGACCGCGTTCACCCAGCCGCGGGCCGTCAACCGGCGGACCTGGGTGTACCGGATCATGCCGTCGGCCGCCCACCCGAGGTTCTCCCGCATCGGCAACCGGCGCCTGCGCGGCACCCCCTTCGATGAGATCGAGCCGGAGCCCAACCGGCTGCGCTGGGACCCGTTCCCGGTGCCGGACGGCGGCACCGACTTCGTCGACGGCCTCTACACGATGGCCGGCAACGGCGACATCGCGACGCGCGCCGGGATGGCCGTGCACATGTACGCGGCGAACCGGTCGATGGCCGGCAGGTACTTCGTCGACGCGGACGGCGAGCTGCTGTTCGTGCCCGAGCACGGCGTCGTCCTGCTGCGCACCGAGCTGGGGCCGCTGGCGGTGCGGCCGGGAGAGATCGCGGTGGTGCCGCGCGGCATCAGGTTCCGGGTGGACCTGCCGGGCCCGGCGCGCGGCTACCTGTGCGAGAACTTCGGGCCCGCGTTCACGCTGCCCGAGCGCGGCCCGATCGGCGCGAACGGGCTGGCCAACGAGCGTGACTTCCTCGCGCCCGCCGCCGCGTACGAGGACCTGACCGGGACCGTGCAGGTGGTGCAGAAGTTCGGCGGCAACCTGTGGGCCGCCGACTACGACCACTCGCCGCTGGACGTGGTCGGCTGGCACGGGAACTACGTGCCGTACAAGTACGACACGGCGAACTTCATGGTGATCGGCACGGTCAGCTTCGACCATCCCGACCCGTCCATCTATACCGTGCTCACCTCGCCGAGCGAGACGGCCGGCCTGGCCAACGTGGACTTCGTCATCTTCCCGCCGCGCTGGCTTGTCGGCGAGGACACCTTCCGCCCGCCCTGGTTCCACCGTAACGTCATGTCGGAGTTCATGGGCCTGGTGCGCGGCGTCTACGACGCCAAGGCGGGGGGGTTCTCACCCGGCGGGGCCAGCCTGCACAACACGTTCGCCTCGCACGGCCCCGACGCGGAGACGTTCGCCCGGGCCAGCGCCGCCGAGCTGCGGCCGCAGAAGATCGACGACACGCTGGCGTTCATGTTCGAGAGCCGGTGGGCGATCATCCCGACCCGGCAGGCGATGGAGGCGCCGCACCGGCAGGCCGACTACGACGCCGTCTGGTCCGGCCTGACCCGGTCGTTTCGCGGTTAGCCTGGACAGCGTGTACGTACCCGCTCATTTCGCCGCCGACGACGCCACGGTGGCCGAGCTGCTCGACCGGCACGGCGCGGCGGACCTGATCACGGTGACGGCCGACGGCCTGCTCGCCACCATGCTGCCGTTCGCCTACGAGCCCGCCGCGGGAGCCCGCGGCGCCCTGTACGGCCACCTGGCCCGCAACAACGACCAGTGGCGCAAGCCTGCCATCGGCGAGTCGCTGGCCATCGTCCGCGGCCCGGACGCGTACGTGTCCCCGTCCTGGTACGCGTCCAAGGCCGAGCACGGCCGGGTGGTTCCCACCTGGAACTACGTCACCGCGCACGTCTACGGCACGCTGGTCGTGCACGACGACCCGGCCTGGGTCGAGGAGGTGGTGCGGCGGCTGACCGCCAAGCACGAGGCGGCCAGGCTCGCCTCGCCCGGCCAGCGGCACCCGTGGTCGGTGGACGACGCGCCGCGCCGGTACGTCGAGGGGCAGCTGCGGGCCATCGTCGGCGTCGAGCTGCAGATCACCCGCATCGAGGCCAAGGCCAAGCTGAGCCAGAACCGCCCGGCCGCCGACGTGGCGGGCGTCGTCGCCGGCCTGGCCGCCCGCGGCGACCACCCCAGCGCCGCCGCGGTCGCCCGTGCCAACGCCGCCCGCATCGCCGGCCCGGCGTAGCCGCTCCGCCCGCCGCCCGGCGGCGCGCCGGCGACGGAATACGCGGGCAGGCCCGCATGTTGCACGCACGTCGGTTAAGATCGCTGCCCCGTGAAGGAAACCAAGATCGTTCACACGCTCGCACCCTGCAGCAAGTGCCACATCTGGCATTGCCCGGCCTGCGGCTGCCCGAGCACCAAGCCCGGCGCGAGCCGGCAATAACTCGCTGCGCCCGCCATGACGTCCTGCGCCGGCCGGCCTCCGGGCCCGGGCCGGCCGGCCCGGGGACAGGCGGCACCGGCCGTTCGGTCTATGGTCAGAGGTCTGCGACGGCGGGGATGACATCGGCGGCGATCACCTCCAGCGGGGTGAGGTTCCACACGTTGACCACCTGGCCGATCGCTGCCTGGAAGCCGAGGTCGGCCAGGCGCCCGAGCTGGTCGACGACCTCTGCCGCCTTCTCGCCGCCCGCGCCGACGTCGAAGACGAAGTAGCAGGTCTTGGTGATCTCGTCGTAGTCGCGGCCCTCCGCGTCGCAGTGCGCGCGCAGCACCTCGAGCTTGCGCGCCAGGTCCGGGCCGGGGAACAGGTTGCACGCGTCCGCGTACCTGGCGACCAGGCGCAGCGTCTTCCTCTCCCCGCCGCCGCCGATCATGACCGGCGGATGCGGCCTGGTCAGGGACTGCGGGCAGTTCAGCGGCCGGTCCAGCCGGTAGTGCCTGCCCCGGTACGGGCTCTCGTCGCCGCGCCACATCTGCAGGCAGATCTGCAGGGTCTCCTCCAGCCGCTCGAACCGCTCGGCGACCGGCGGGAACGGGATGCCGAGCCCGCGTGACTCCTGCTCGTTCCACCCGGCGCCGATGCCGAGCCAGGCGCGGCCGCCGGACAGCACGTCCAGCGTGGTGACGGTCTTCGCCAGGATGCCGGGGTACCGGTACACGGTCCCGGTGACCAGCGTCAGCAGCCTGGCCCGGGACGTGCACGCCGCCAGGTAGCCGAGCGTGGTGTAGGCCTCGAGCATCTCGCGTTCCGGCGGGCCGACGGCGCGGATCTGGAAGAAGTGGTCCATGACCGCGATGAAGTCGAAGCCGCCCTGGTCCGCCGTACGCGCCACGGCGGCCAGGTCCGCGCCGAGCCGCGCCGGACCCTCGGGCGTGGTGAAGTCCGGGATCTGCAGGCCGATCTGCACTGGCGTTTCCTCCTGGTTTCCCGCGCCCGCGCTGCCTTCCCCCCGGCCCCAGCCTCTCACGGCGCCGGCGGCGCCCCGGGCCGGGGGCGCGGCCGGGCGAGGGCATGCGGCGGGGGCGGGGCATGCGGCCGGGGCGGGGCGCTCGGGCCGGGGCTCCGCCGGCAGATATCGGTCGCAATCGGCGCGCCTGCTTGCCCGCCGCCGGGGCAGGTCCTAGAGTCCATGTCTTGTTCCGTGGGCGTCGCGTCGCGGCCATAGCCCGGGAGGTTCATCGCTGGTGGCAACATCCCGTATCGCAGACCCCCAGGCCGGAGAGCTGGGCCCCACAGGCCGGCCCCTGTCCGGCTTCCCCCGGCCGGAGCCGCTCATGGAGCACGGCCCGGCCCGCACCGTCGCCATCTGCAACCAGAAGGGCGGCGTCGGCAAGACCACCACGACGATCAACCTCGGCGCGGCGCTCGCCGAGTGCGGCCGCCGGGTGCTGCTCGTCGACTTCGACCCGCAGGGCGCGCTGTCGGTGGGGCTCGGCATGCAGCCGCACGACATCGACGCCACCGTGTACAACCTGCTCATGGAGCGGGACGTCACCCCGCACGACGTGCTGCACAAGACGAGCGTCAACGGCATGGACCTGCTGCCGAGCAACATCGACCTGTCCGGCGCCGAGGTCCAGCTCGTGCACGAGGTCGGCCGGGAGTACGTGCTCGGCGGCGTGCTGCAGCCGCTGGTGCCCGACTACGACGTGATCATGATCGACTGCCAGCCGTCCCTCGGCCTGCTCACCATCAACGCGCTCGCCTGCGCGGACGGAGTGATCATTCCGCTGGAGTGCGAGTACTTCGCGATGCGCGGCGTCGCGCTGCTGATGGAAACCATCGACAAGGTGTCACGCCGCCTGAACCCGAAGCTCACCATCGACGGCCTGCTCGCCACCATGTACGACTCCAGGACGCTGCACACCCGGGAGGTGCTCGCCAGCATCGTCAAGGGTTTCGGGGACAAGGTTTTTCATACCGTAATCAACCGCACGGTGCGGTTCCCAGACGCTACGGTGGCCGGAGAGCCTATTACCAGCTTCGATGGCGGGTCGATGGGAGCGAACTCCTACCGGGAGCTTGCCAAGGAGGTACTGGAGCGGTGGCGACAGGCGGGAGGCGGTCACGGCGGGTAAGCCTGCCGGGCGTCGCGGAACTCCTGCGCCCCGCAGCCCCCGGCCCGGACGGGGCAGACGAGCGCCGGGCCAGCGGGCGCGAGAAGCACACCCAGAAGATCACCGTCTACCTTTCGGCCGAGGAACTACTTGACCTGGAACGCGCCCGTCTTGCCCTGCTCCGCTACGGCGCGGCGGCCGACCGGGGCAGGATCGTCCGCGAGGCGATCGCGGTGCTGCTCGCCGACCTGGACGCTCGGGGCAAGGACAGCCTGCTGGCGCGGCGCATCTCGGCAGCCAGCGCCGCCGCAGGGAACGCCCCGGACGGCAACATCGCCGCGGGGAAAGCCCCGGACGGCAGCGCCGCCGACGGCGACGCCCCGTCCCCCGGCCCGTCCCCCAGCCCGCCCGCCGGGACCGCCGCCCCGCCGGGCGGCGGCCCGCCCGCCGCGCCCGCCGGCTAGCGCGAGCCGGCCGCGCCCCGCCATCGCGTCGGCTGGGCTACCGTCGTGATCGTGAGCACCGGTGACGCCCAGGGCGCCGGGCGGCCGGCCGCGCACGCCGCGCCGGCCGCCTCCGGCGGCTTCGAGGTGCACCTCGACGTGTTCCAGGGCCCGTTCGACCTGCTGCTCGCGCTGATCTCCAAGCACAAGCTCGACATCACCGAGGTTGCGCTGTCCCAGGTCACCGACGAGTTCATCGGCTACATCTCCGAACGTTCCGACAGCTGGGACCTGGACCAGACCAGCTACTTCCTCGTGGTGGCGGCCACCTTGCTCGACCTGAAGGCCGCCAGGCTGCTGCCGTCCGGCGAGGTGGAAGACGAGGAGGACCTGGCGCTGCTGGAGGCGCGAGACCTGCTGTTCGCCCGGCTGCTGCAGTACCGGGCCTACAAGGAGGTGGCCGCGATCTTCTCCGCGAGGATGACCGCGGCGGCCCGCCGCTTCCCCCGCCGGGTCCCGCTCGAGCCCCGGTTCGCGCAACTGCTGCCCGAGGTGCTGCTCGGCCTTGGCCCGGCCGAGTTCGCCAGGCTCGCGGCGCTCACGCTCGCGCCCAAGGCGCCGCCGAAGGTGTCCACCGAGCACATCCACACCCCGGTGATCAGCATCGAGGAGCAGGCACGCAAGATCGCCGGGATGCTCCGCGGGCTCGGCCGCGCCTCCTTCCGCCAGCTGACCGCGGGGGCGGCGGGCCGGTACGAGATCGTGGCCTCGTTCCTGGCGCTGCTCGACCTGTACCGCGACGAGGCGGTGTCGTTCGAGCAGGTCGCCCCGCTGGGCGAGCTGTACGTGACGTGGACCGGCGAAGACCTGACGGAAGGCGACGGCTGACGCGATGAGCAGCGAAACCGGGGGCCCGGGGCTGCGGGCAAGCATCGAGGCGATCCTCCTTGTCGCCGACGAGCCGGTGCCGGTCGTGGTGCTCGCCCAGGTACTGGAGCGGCCGCGCAGCGAGGTGGCGGCCGAACTGCGCGGCATGGCCGCCAGCTACGCCGCCGAGGGCCGCGGGTTCGACCTGCGCGAGGTGGCGGGCGGCTGGCGGTTCTACACCCGCGAGGACTGCGCGCCGCTCGTCGAGCGTTTCGTCGCCGACGGCCAGGAGGTACGGCTCACCCAGGCGGCGCTGGAGACCCTGGCGGTCGTCGCCTACCGCCAGCCGGTGAGCAGGGCGCGGGTGTCGGCGGTGCGCGGCGTCAACTGCGACGGGGTGATGCGCACGCTGGTGCTGCGCGGCCTGGTCGAGGAGGCGGGCACCGACGCCGAGACCGGCGCCATCCTGTACCGGACCACCGGCTACTTCCTGGAGCGGCTCGGCCTGGCCAGCCTGGGCGACCTGCCGGATCTCGCGCCGTTCCTCCCCGAGGACATCGAGGGGATCGAGGATGAGAACGCCAGGCCATGAGCCGGCGGGCGGCAGGGACTCGCTGACCGACGTCCCGGGCGGGGTCCGGCTGCAGAAGGTGCTGGCCGAGGCGGGGGTGGGCAGCCGCAGGCACTGCGAGGAGCTCATCGGCGCCGGCCGGGTCGAGGTCGACGGCGAGACGGTCCGCAGGTTCGGCGCCCGGGTGGACCCGGAACGCCAGGTGATCAAGGTGGACGGCAGGCGGATCCCGGCCCGGCCCGGCCTCGTGTACCTGGCCTTCAACAAGCCGGCCCGGGTGCTGACGGCCATGTCCGACCGGCGCGGCCGGCGGACGGTGGCGGACTTCCTCGGCGACAGGACCGGACGCCTGTTCCACGTCGGCAGGCTGGACTACGACACCGAGGGACTGATGCTGCTCACCAACGACGGCGAGCTCGCGCACCGGCTCGCGCATCCGAGCTTCGAGGTCCCCAAGACCTACCTGGCCGAGGTGACCGGCCCGGTGGCCAGGGACCTGGGCCGCCGCCTGGCGACCGGCATCGAGCTCGACGACGGGGTGGTCACCGCGGACAGGTTCCGGGTGGTCGACAGGTCGGGCAACCGCGCGCTCGTCGAGATCACCCTGCACGAGGGCCGCAAGCACGTGGTGCGCCGGATGCTGGCCGCGGCCGGGCACCCGGTTTCCCGCCTGGTCCGCACCGACGTCGGCCCGATCAAGCTCGGCAGGCTCAAGCCCGGCACCTCGCGGGAGCTGACCACCAGGGAAATCGGCGAGCTGTACGCGGCGGTGGGCCTGTGAGCGTCATCCAGGACCGCGAACTTTCCGATCCGGCACTGTAGCCTGGGGGCTCATGGCGGGAGGAGCGAGCAGATGACGGTCAGGGCGATCCGCGGCGCGGTGCAGGTCGACGCGGACGAGCGGGACGCGATCCTGGAGGCCACCGCGGAGCTGGTGGCCGAGGTGATGGCGCGCAACGACCTGACCACCGACGACGTGATCAGCGTGCTGTTCACCGTGACGCCGGACCTGACCGCCGAGTTCCCCGCGCTGGCCGCGCGCAAGATCGGCTTCCACGACGTCCCGCTGATCTGCGCCACCGAGATCGCGGTGCCGGGCGCCATGGCCCGGGTGGTCCGGCTGATGGCGCACGTGGAAACCGAGCGCCCGCGGTCGCAGATCCAGCACGTGTACCTGCGCGGCGCCGCCGCCCTCCGGCTCGACATCGCTCAATGAGCGTTCTGATCATCGGGACCGGGCTGATCGGCACGTCGGTGGCGCTCGCGCTGCGCGAGCGCGGCGAGCGGGTCTGGCTGGCCGACGCGGACCCGGCCGCCGCCAGGCTCGCGGCGGACATGGGCGCAGGGGACCCGCTGCCCGCCGCCGCCCAGCCCGCCGATGTCGCCGTGATCGCCGTGCCGCCGAACGCGGTCGCCGTCACACTGGCCGGCGCGCAGGCCAGCGGCGCGGCCCGCTGCTACACCGACGTGGCCAGCGTCAAGCGCCTTCCGCTGGCCCGCGCCCGCGAGCTGGGCTGCGACCTGGCCAGCTACGTGCCCGGCCACCCGCTGGCCGGGCGGGAACGGCACGGCCCCGCGGCGGCCCGCGCCGACCTGTTCCTCGGCCGGGCGTGGGCGCTGTGCCCGGAGCCGGAGACGTCGCAGCGGGCCACCGAGGCGGTCACCGACCTGGTCCGCGCCTGCGGCGCGGTCCCGGTGCGCACCGACGCCGCCAGCCATGACCGCTGGGTGGCGCTGGTCTCGCATGCCCCGCACCTGGTGGCCGCGGCGATGGCGGCCCGGCTCGAGACCGCCCCGGCCGGGGCGCTCGACCTGGCCGGCCAGGGCCTGCGCGACGTGACCAGGGTGGCCGCCGGCGAGGCGGACCTGTGGACGCAGATCCTGACCGCGAACGCCGCGCCGGTCGCCGAGGTGCTGGCCGCGGTGGCCGCCGACCTGGCCGAGGCCGCCCGGATGCTGGAGGCCGGCGGCGAGCCCGGCGAGAAGTCGGTCGCGGCGCTGCTGGAACGCGGCCAGGCGGGCGTGGACAGGATCCCCGGCAAGCACGGCGGCGCGCCGCGCGAGTTCGCCGCCGTCGGCGTCGTCATCCGGGATCAGCCCGGCGAGCTGGCCAGGCTGTTCCACGCCGCGGGCGCGGCCGGGGTGAACATCGAGGACGTCCGGATCGAGCACTCGCCGGGCCTGCCGGTCGGCGTCGCGGAGCTTTCCGTCCGCCCCGGCGACGCGGCCGCGCTGCTGGATGCCCTGCAGGCAGGAGGCTGGCCCGTCCGCCGGTAGCCTTCCCGGCCGCGCCGCGAAGCTCTTTGTTCATTCCGAACGGCCGGTGGTGCGCGGTCCCGCCCTGCGCGCTGCGCCGGGCGGTGCGGGTCCCAGGCGAAGAACCGTGCCGAGATCAGCGGGCAGCCGGCCGTCCATCCGGCGAGCACCGCCAGGTCGTGGCCGCTGGAGAACCCGCCGCCGGGGTGCCGAGCGCCCGGGTCACGCCGTCGATCACCGGGCGGGCAGGTAGCTCCCGGGATCAGCGGGGTGATCCGGTGCCGGCGGCGAACGCGAGGCCGCCCAGGCCGGCTGCGGCCAGCACGCCGGCGATCGCGCCCCCGGCAAGGTGCAGCCCGGCCATCGCCACGCCGGCCAGGACCAGCACCAGCGCCGCCGCGTCGGCGAGCAGCACGGCGGCGGCAATGCGCCGGCGAAGTACGCCCAGGCGGGCAGCGGGGCGGCACGCCACCGGCGCAGCACGCCGTCCTCCCTGGCCGTGACAAGGTTGGCGGCGCAGGTCAGGTAGGCGATGCTCATCGTGCCGAGCACGACAAGGCCGGCCACCCGTCCCGCGAGCGTCGCCGCGTCGGCGGCGGAGTGCTGGACCTTGCCGAGTTGCAGCGCGAGCAGCGCGCCGGGCGGCCGGCCGTGGGCACTCAAGTTTCGTAGTTATGCGGCGGCTGCGTCCCAGGCCGCGAGCACGATACGGATTTGATCGCTGGTGGGCTGAGCTGGGCGACTGCGGGAAAATCGGGCGGCGATCAGGGTCCGGCGCAGCTTGA
>Ga0209061_1003462_pt1 | contig 17119 bp, 19 predicted proteins | sample Coa_R1_10_FD_187157 | JGI IMG/M metagenome (GOLD analysis project Ga0209061, IMG submission 187157) | Surface soil microbial communities from Centralia Pennsylvania, which are recovering from an underground coalmine fire - Coalmine... | ecosystem: Environmental > Terrestrial > Soil >...
CCTATGCGTACACCTACGACGGGCGTGGACAGCAGACCGCCGAGACCATCACCATCAACAGCACCGCCTATCCCATTCAGGCGACCTACAACGATGCTGGCCAGATCACGAGCCAGACGTATCCTGATGGAGAAGTGGTCACCCCTGGCTACGACGCCAACGGCTGGTTGCTCAATTTGAGCACGCAGTCAGGTAGCACGATCACGACGCTGGCTTCCAACATCGCCTATAGCGGCCTGGCAGGGGCAGCGGGCAAGATCACGACGATGGACTATGGCAGTGGCGACATCTACAACGCCAGCTACGACAGTGGAATGCGGCTGACCTCCGCTTCACTCACCGAGGCGAGCAACAATGCCGTGCTCTACGCGACGCAACCGGCCTATGACGCGGCCAACAACGTCGTGAGCGTGCAAACTAGCATTGCCGGGCAGACGGACACCCAGCAGTTCTGTTATGATAGCCTTAACCGGCTGACCTGGGCCGGCTCGACCGGCACGCCGCCTTGCGCCAGCCTGACCCCAGGCACGCTGACCGCAGCGCAGTACCAGCAGAGCGACAGCTACAACACGGTCAACAGCCTCACGAGCGGCCCGGCCGGCAGCTATACCTACGGGAACAGCAGCCATCCGCATGCCGTGACCGCGACCAGCAGTGGCTACAGCGCGGCCTACGACGCGGCAGGCAATCTGATCTGTCGCGCCCCAAGTAGCGCCACCACCTGTAGCGGCTCCTCGCCCACCGGCCAGCAGCTCAGTTACGATCCGGCGGGTCGACTCACCAGTTGGCAGAACCAGCCGACCTCGCCCACGTCGACGGTCAACTACCTCTACGATGGGTCAGGCAACCGCGTGGCCATGCTGACCACCACCAACGGCACCACGACGCTGACCGCCTACATTGGCTCCATCGAAGAGGTGCAGACCACCGGCAGCACCACGACCACCACGACCTACTACGCCGTGGATGGCATGCGCATCGCGGCTAAGATCAACGGCACGTTTGACTACTTTGGCTACGATGCGTTAGGCAGCCAGGTGGTCGTGCTCAACACCAGCGGCGCCCTCATCGGCTCGCAACTCTACGGCCCCTACGGCAACTCACGCTATAGTGCCGGCACGCTGCCCACCAGCATTGGCTTCACGGGCCAGCAAACCGACAGCGTGACGGGACTTGACTACTTCAACGCCCGGTACTATGATCCGGTGACGGGACAGTTCCTTTCGGCGGATACGGTGCAGGGCAATGCGCAGGGGACGAGTCCGTATATGTATGTCGCGGGGGACCCGGAGACGCGGACCGATCCGACGGGGCAACGGTACTGTGATCCTACCGGGTATGGAGGTTGTCAGCCGTGCTATCAAAAGTGTGGCAGCGGTAGCGGAGGAAGTGGCAGTGGGAACAACAATAACAACAACAATAATGGCTGTACCTGGAAAGGTAAGCCATGCGGACCAAACAACAACCCATGTATAGGTACCATTTGGAACGGCAGTGGGTGTGTCGCTAAGCCTGATCACACCGCAGCGAAAAATGAAGCCAGACGCAAGCAGTTGCTCCCAGGGCTCCTGCTGTCACTAGCAGCATTACTCGGAGGGGGAATTATACTCATTCTGGTTGACATTCTTGCGGTTAAGGAAGGCATCGATAAAGGTGATGTGCCAGCGGTCATTTCGTTGTTAGGCGATATGATCAGTATAGTGGCGGAGATTGCAAGTGCTGTATCCCTTGCCTTTCCAGTTTTTAGCGGCATCGCATATGGTCTCACAGCAGTCCTCCATGGCTTTCTCGCAATAGCAAATGGTGTGCTTTGGGCTTATAATGCGGTAATGGGTGGCTGGAAGTGGCTGACAGGGATAGTTATAAAAGGTTTGCAGGCGATAGGTATAGCAATCCAGGGAGCACCTGGCGCACTTATCGACGCAGCAAAGGCGATGTTCGGGAAATTAATCTTCTATGGTGGGAGAGCGATTGGTCATGCCTTAATGGCAGTGGGAGCAGCTGGGATAGCCTCATATGCGTCTCAGACATCCATGAATGTGGATGACTGGTGTGCGCAATACGGCCAAGGTGTAGCAGCCTGCACTGCTTCCTAAAACCACCAGGTCGGCTGCCTACACCAGAGGTCTGTATCCATTCAACTGGTAATACGCCTCTCAAGTGAATGGGGCAGCACTTGGCGGATGCTAAATAGCGTGATATGCCATCAAAAGCATACCACGCTATTTAACACATTCTTTGGAGAATAAAAGTTACTATGGGCAGATTATCGCATATAACTGTAATATGGTTGTTTGCAGGATAGAAAGGATAAAGTAGAGAGCTTCGCCGAGCTATTACTAAACAATCAACGAGGAGCCTGGCTTTCATCAAACGCTGTCCTGCCATCAGTAGTAAGGAGAATTTTTCATGGAACCAATGCAAAGAATCGAACTCCCTCTTGCGATGTATCAACTGTCAGAACAGTATCACGCAGGTTCACCGATAGCACTCTATAATATGCAACCACAATGGGTACACCTCTACCAGACGATCCGGCGCGTACTACTTGGCATAGTAATTTGCGCGATAGTCTTTATGCTTGTTGGCATTGCTCTTTTTTTCTATCAATACCTGATCGTGTTTGCCGGTAAGATCCCTGATCTAGAGGAGAGGCTCATTTTGAGCCTTCCAGGTATCATTATTGGCTTATTCGGCTGCGGCGCATGCATAACGATCAGAGAAATAATCACACAGAAGATCCCAACCTCTTTGCTTGTTTGTACAGAAGGTCTGTTAGAGATCCACCCAAAACAGGTTGATGTAACCCGTTGGGATGAGGTAAGTGAGCCATTGCAGGAAATCGGGTTAGGAAAGAGAAGAAACTATAAGCTCTACCGCAAAGACCGCAAACCACTATTTCTTGGTGAAACTTTTGAGAATCTAGAGAGTCTGATCAATCTAGTAAGGCAGCAAATTCTAAAGGGTTAGTAACGGTTTAATTGGCATATATCTATAAGGGACCTCCTCTCGACTTTCAGTACCGTGGCATGTCCTCACATCGAAAGCGCGTGGGGGATCGACACGGGTTACACCGATTAGTTCACTTATCCGACGAATAGGCAGTTCTTTTCCGTGAACTTCAAGCCAGGAGAATCATAGAAGCAGGAGGATTTTTCTATGAATAAGAGACAGAAAATTCATCTATCTTTTTTACGTAAAAAAGGTAAATAAGTACCTTCTGGGATTTCTTTGCTTCTGCATCGGGTGTTATGCGCTGTTTGCCCTTGCATACCTGTTCACTACCTCTGATCCTTTCGCATGGCTCATGTATGGAGCGATAGGTATGGGGATAGTTGTGAGTGCTAGCTATAGGTATCATCTGGCATATACGAGATGTAGTCAAAGAAATGAAAGAAAACAACCAGGAAGAGTGATCTGCATTCAAAGACCGTCACCCGATTCACCAAACCAATTGCGCAAATATCGTCTGCGATCTGACCAATACACAGAGCAGCGCACTCGCCAGCTTTAGCACCAGCATTATCCTGGCTGAGCAGACCAGCACTTTCCAGCCCAACTATTCCTGTAATTCCCGAATCGAACGCTCAATCCCAGGGATATCGGCGTCCTCCTCGTCGAGCAGTTTGGAGCCGCGTTCGACGGAGAGTTTGGCCAGGCGGGCGCTGATCGGCTCGCAGCTCTACGGGCCGTATGGCAACTCACGCTACAGTGCCGGCACGCTGCCCACCAGCATCGGCTTCACGGGCCAGCAGACGGACAGCGTGACGGGGCTGGATTACTTCAACGCGCGGTACTATGATCCGGTGACGGGACAGTTTCTCTCGGCGGATGTGGTGCAGGGCAACGCGCAGGGGACGAATCCGTATATGTATGTGGCAGGCAACCCGGAGAGTCGGACGGACCCGACGGGACAACGGTATACGTGCGATCCTACTGGTGGCGGATGTAGCGGAGGCGGTAGTAACAGCGGTGGCAGTGGCGGCGGAGAACCTGGTGGCGGTGGAAAGCGTCCCAATCCAGGTGGTGCGACTGATCTTGGGAATTGCCAAGAAAATCCTGCTGCCTGTCAGGAAAATCCCGCAGCACCAACAAAGACGACTCAGCCCGGAGGTAGCAGCACCAACAAAAATAATAAGGGCAAAAACCCACCAAAGGAAAAATCACCTACCTGTACATTTTTGGGCTGTGTCCAAAATTGGGGAGAATTTGCAGGTGGTGTCGCAATGGTTTTAACTGGTATTGGCATACTAGTACTTGCCATTGCCGCATACTTTAACGCAGCAGGTGGTCTTCTAGGGTTCCTTGAAACATTAGCTCGAGGTGCTCTAGAAAAAGCTTCCAGCGCGGTATTAGGGTTGATTCATGCTGGAATGGCATTGATTCGCAACTCGATGTATTCGTATGCGAACAAGAGGATTTTAAACCTTGTGCTCGATGGTATTAACATCGTTTCGGACCTAGCCACTCTAGCTTTTTCTGGCCTAGATGCATTGAAACAGCTTGGAGATGGTAGAGCCAAGGGGATCTTGTCGGAAGTAGGCATTCTTTTTAGAGGATTCCAAAATGCCCAAGCTAACGGCATAGTAAACAGCGTATATATACCCAAAACAGAGGGCCTTGGAGGAGATCTAGCCAATATGGGAGGCAGTTTAGTGTTTTTATGGTTTGATATATACCAATTCTATGTCGATTGGAACAGCTAGATGACACTTAAAGCCACTTGGCTGTCGGAGAAAGGAAGAGAAGATGACTTAATGTTGACCAAAAAATAATACTCTTAGTATTGGACAGTGATTAGAGGGGCCATAACTGCACTTTTATGAGATAGGCTTGCAAACGACAGTCGCTCTACAGAAACCTGGAAAAACAACTCATTCACGGATTATCACCTTACCTACGTGATAGAGTGTGGTTATAGCCCCAATAATACATGGAAAAGGATAAAGGGAAAAAGTGTAAGGAAAATTTTTGAACGTTATAGGTCACTCAAGCGAAATTCGTTAAGTGCCTAGAACAATAGTTTTCGATCACACGAGATATTGGTCAAGCTTGCCACAAAAAAGCGATCATTATAGCGAAACGAGGAGGCTCTAATTGGAAAAAGAAACATCATCCCAGCCAAATTTGTCCAGGAAAACTCAGACGAAATTTGAAGGCGGAGCCTATTTTGTTTTAAACTTTATGAGTATTATAAACGCCATAGCAGCAATAGAACATTTAGGCGTTTTTAATTTTATTGCTACAATTATGTCTTTTATTGCTATTGGCGTGATATTGGGAAGTGCTTTCTTCCTACCTTCTCTCCGCAACAGCCTTCGCTATTCATATGCACTACTCATTTTTATATGTATAATTACCTGCGCAACGGCGATAGCAGGGTTAATATTAGCTTTTTAATGGCGAGAGCCTGATATTGTATAGTTACATTTGGCTTCTTAAAGGAGAGCTTTGATGGCAGAACGAAGCATCAAGAAACAAAATTTCGTTCATCTCCTTTTCCATAAAAAAGGAGTAAACAAGTACCTCCTGAGAGTTCTTTACTTCTGCGTTGGGTGTTTTGCGCTGTTCGCTTTTGCATACCTGTTCACTGCCTCTGATCTTTTCGCATGGCTCATGTATGGAGCGATAAGTATGGGGATAGTTGTGAGTGCTATAGGCATCATCTGGCATATACGAGATGTAGCCAAAGAAATGAAAGAAAACAACCAGGAAGAGTGATCTGCATTCAAAGACTGTCACCCGATTCACCAAACCAATTGCGCAAATATCGTCTGCGATCTGACCAATACACAGAGCAGCGCACTCGCCAGCTTTAGCACCAGCATTATCCTGGCTGAGCAGACCAGCACTTTCCAGCCCAACTATTCCTGTAATTCCCGAATCGAGCGCTCAATCCCAGGGATATCGGCGTCTTCCTCGTCGAGCAACTTATAGCCGCGTTCGACGGAGAGTTTGGCCAGGCGGACGCTGATCGGCTCGCAGCTCTACGGGCCGTATGGCAACTCACGCTACAGTGCCGGCACGCTGCCCACCAGCATTGGCTTCACGGGCCAGCAAACCGACAGCGTGACGGGACTTGACTACTTCCACGCGCGGTATTATGATCCGGTGACGGGACAGTTTCTCTCGGCGGATACGGTGCAGGGCAATGCGCAGGGGACGAGTCCATATAGGTATGTGGCAGGCAACCCGGAGACGCGGACGGACCCGACGGGACAGCGAATGATTGGGTGTCAGCCTGGGACGGAGGGTTGTAGTCCTACGGGTGTACCGACTGGTAGTGGGAACAGCGGAGGCGGGAGCGGTGGTGGAGGGAGCAATCCTTGTGAACTTTCTGGAGGAAATCCAGAGTATTGTGGAGGCGAAGGTGGAGGGAGTGGAGGTGGAACCCATCGGGGTGGAGGCGGAAGTACAGGGGGATGCCATGGTGGTGGGAGGGATGGAGCTAGTGCGATGTCATGTACGGGTACAACGGGTAGTTCATCTGGGACTCCTCCGTGTTATGGTAATGCTAAGTGCCTATATGCCATGCAATGGCTTCAAAAGCATTGGGCAACGCAGGATAACCAGCTCCACCTCATTCTAGACGCTGCACAGCTTGCAGGAAACCTCCTCAACATCCTTTTAAATGCTTTAGGAAAAGGAATAGCAGGGCTGATTATAGCAACGTTGTCAGTTATTGGCTTATTACCATCAGTTCTGAACCTTTGGGAGGATTGGTACCGGAGTGCCAACCCAAACGCCTCGTTACCTGAATGGGCGTTAGCTCTTGCACCAGCTCTCGATGGCTTGGCAACAGTTGCTAATGTCCTAAATGGCTTTGTAGGCTTAGCTTCCTGGATACTCGATTGGTCTGCGGGCTTAATCAAAGGAATTGTCGCGCATGTTCAAGCTATAGCAACCAATCTAGTGCTCAACATTGTGGTTGGAGGCGGAACTGGATACGCCCAGGAGATACTCGATAAAAATGCCTGGTATCAATACCAGTTGGATAATAACCTGTGGAATGCAGGTACTATCATAGGGGAATGTCAGAAGGAGGGTGGTTGCTGAAAAAATAAAGTCAAATAGTAGCAAGCATTTCTTTCTGCCGTATAAGGTTCCCTTTGTATAGCAGAAAGAAATGCTTTCAATGATGATGAGCCAGGCATTTTAGCAAGTTTGAAAGTAGAAAGAAATGTGATAGCGCCATAATTAGGTATATTTAAACACAAAGGTATTAATTGGAAATATTAGGGTAAAGGTTTGATATTTTATATGGTAGATCTCTAATATAAGCGGTTGAGCAAGAAAAAAGGAAAGGGTGATTTATGTCAATACGTACACAAAAGAGAATTTTGCGGGTGACTATCCCTTTGGTGGTCATTTTTCCGTTTATCTGCGCAGTGAGTGCATTATGGACTCATACGATCAGTTCATTCAAGGTAGTCGCCATAAGCATTGCTACCGTAGGGGCATCTCTTCTTGTCATTGGAGTTTTTGTCCTTATGTATCTTGGCGAGCGTGGTGGGCCGGCCGCTCAGCCTGATCACTGGGAGCAAGAGCTACGAAAAGTGTTCTTTATTCTGATTTTGTTAGTGTCTGGTCTTCTCTTTTTGAGCTTGTTGATAGCAATTCTTTTGGCTGAGAACATTTGGAGGGGAAATGCCGAAGAGATTACTGCTGTAGCGATAGTGGATGTACTTATTTTGATTGGGTTACTAGTGATTACAGAACTTTTTGTAATGGTGAATATGTTGCGGAAACACAAAGATACAGCCAGTGCCAGAAATGATTAATCTTTGCCATCAGCTTCAGCGCGAGCTCCCTCATCGGCTCGCAACTCTACGGCCCCTACGGCAACTCACGCTACAGTGCCGGCACGCTGCCCACCAGCATCGGCTTCACGGGTCAGCAGACGGACAGTGTGACGGGACTTGACTACTTCAACGCCCGCTACTATGATCCGCTGACGGGACAGTTCCTTTCGGCGGATACGGTGCAGGGCAATGCGCAGGGGACCAGTCCGTATATGTATGTGGCAGGCAACCCGGAGACGCGGACGGACCCGACGAGGCAGATGATTACGTGTGGAAGCTGCGGTTCGTCCGGGCCACCGAATGCGAACGATTGTGCCGCGGATCCGTCTCTCAGTGGGTGTTCGACACCGGCTTCGCAAGGGGATGATTGGGAGCATAATCCGAGCATGAATCCAGTGATCAGGCCAACTGGTGGGAGTGACTGTGGTGGGTGTAAAGCTAAGACGGGGCCAACAGGGCCAGCGAAGCCTAAAGATGTGTGTAATAGTACGTGTCAACAGGAAAAGAGAGCTTATCAAGATGCAAAGGCAGACGAAAACGCTTTTCAGGGCTTTGCCAATTTCTTTAGTAGTATACCGTACATTGTCTTTTCCCTGATTGCCAGTATAATCACTATCATCCTTAATCCAGCTCTTGGAGGTATTATATCTGGGATACTGGCGGGACTGGCCCTTCTGGGTCACTTAGCGGGTGATATTGCCGGAGGATTTAAACAAGAAACAGACCAGGAGGATCTCAGAACGGGTCAGGGTCTGGGATACTTTACTTCTGGGAACCTGGAAGCTCAAGGGCAACAGATACTTGGAACCATAAGCTCTGAAGGCAAAGAGTTCGCAGCTGCAGGTTGGATAGTAGCAGTTAGTGCTGTTTTTACAGCTGCCACCATAGGGCTTGCGGCGACTCGACTGATCTCGTTGGCCACGAGGTTAGAAGCGGGAGGCGCGCCAGCGGGCTTGGCGACAATGATAGTAGCAGGAGTAGGGAGCATGATCATGTATAATATAGCAAGTAGCGATATAACACAGGAGGTACAGGATGCTTCGTGATAATTCTGTTCAGGACTCAGAGAGCAGGTACTTTTGCCATGCACCCAATAGTGGAGAATAAAGAGCCTTTGTAGGGTGTATTTTTACAACCTTGTGAGAGGTTCTATGAAAAACGCTCCAGGGAAAATAAAAAATACTTTTCATAGAGCTTCTCATGAGTCGCTATTTTTAAGCAGAGCGTACCTAAGAGCAACTTGTGTAAATGTTTCTTATGTACTTTATTATTTATGAATAGTCTACATGAGAAATGAAGGAGATCATTTTATGAATAAAAAGCAATATAATCTACGCATAGTAAGACAGTTTTTCCATCGTTCAGTAGAACCAACAGCAGGAGACAAGCGCTTCGGGAGAGCTATCTTGTTGAGCTTTGGGCTTTTTATAATCTCATTTTGCGTATTTTTGCTGAGTGGTTTTGCTTCTTTTTCTGTATGGTTAATGTATGGATCTCTGTCTCTAATGATAGGTTTAGGGTGTGCAGCTATCATCTGGCGCGTATATGACATAGCTAAACAGATGAAAAGAGAGTAATCTCACTTCAATCCCATTTTTTGGTGATTAGCATTGGTGATGTTAGCGATTGAACTTGTATTTACAGTTCTTTTCGTGGATATGAAAATTGTCTAGAGGCAAGAAGATAAGCACAGCCGGTAAATGATCTTTTGAGGGGGCAGTTTTCATCTACTTGTAGCGGTAGCTAGACGGGCTAGCAGCTCAGTCGATGGCATGCGCATCGCCGCTAAGATCAACGGCACGTTCGATTACTTTGGCTACGATGCGTTAGGCAGCCAGGTGGTCGCGCTCAACACCAGCGGCGCCCTCATCGGCTCGCAACTCTACGGCCCCTACGGCAACTCACGCTACAGTGCCGGCACGCTGCCCACCAGCATTGGCTTCACCGGCCAGCAGACGGACAGCGTGACGGGGCTTGACTACTTCAACGCCCGCTACTATGATCCGGTGACGGGGCAGTTTCTCTCGGCGGATGTGGTACAGGGCAACGCGCAGGGCATGAGTCCGTATATGTATGTGGCGGGCAACCCGGAGAGTCGGACGGACCCGACGGGGAAGTACTTTACCGATGGAACCGGGTATGATCGAGCCTGGATTGAGCCTGATGCTAATGGTGATGGGGGAGTGACTTTAAATGTCTACACCCCTGAAAATCCCGCTGATCATAGCAGCCGACCATGGGACAACCAGACGCATTATAGCAAACCTGACAAAAGTGATCCGAATGGCACGTACAAAGCCGATAATGTCAATGGACATCCAACAGATGGTCACAAACAGGTGTGCGTGATGTTCTGCGGAGCGATCAAAGACCCAGGATTGCATGCCAATGGAGTTGTCCAAATCGTCGCAGGACTGGCGGAGTTGCTCGGTGCAATGGTCTTCCTGTTTGCAAAGGCGATTATGCTAGGACTGACTTTTCTTTCTATAGCTGCCTCGACCATTCTGTTAGGATTACGAGAAATCGCGACCAGCCATGTCCAGGTCAATCCCACATTCTTGCTCATTCTGGACTCCGCCAAGCTTGTAGCCGATTCGTCAACGGTTGTGATTGGGGTGCTCAGTGCAGTCGAGGGCGGAGGGGGTCAGAAGCTTCTCAGTTCCTTAAAGGCGTTTGGGCAGAAGCTTCTCTCAATCTTGACAGGAGCATCTGCCAATCCAGTAGTCTTGGTACCTTCTGCCCAGAATCTCGCTTCTACAGTCCTGGGCATAGCAAACACGCAAGGCGGGACCTTCTGGACAGTTGCAACAGATATGGTCAACATCCGCACGGATGCTGCTAAGATAAGTGCAGGAGATGATGGCTACAGTCCTTGTGAGTATGGCTTCGGCAACTGCCAATGAGGGTGAGGTTATTCTAACTAAGATGGCTTTAGGCATTAACTATTCCGGGGCAATATACGCTCTCCGGAAAAATTAAGTGCTTCTCTGACAGAGAAGAGATGAGGGAAATTTCGATTGAATACGAGAGTTCCCTCATTCTCTCCAGCAGGAAGAGGAGGGCAGAAAGGCTCTTCTAAAGAGGGTTAAGTATGAGAAAGAAAGGATGTGTCTGTGAGCAAGGAATGGCAATATGGTATAGGAACCTTCCTGAGTCTTGGAGTTGGCTACGGGTTTGCTCAGGTGTATGGAGCGACTGGCCTGCCAATCTTTTTGTGGTTAGCGCTGGTGATGTTGGCGGTTGAGCTTGTATTTACGGTTCTTTTTGTGGATATGAAAATCGTCCAGAAGCAAAGAGACAAGCACAACCGGTAAATAACCATTTTAAAGGTGCAGTTCTCATTTGCTTGTAGTAACATTCAAATGGTCCAGCAGCTCAGCTACGATCCGGCAGGCAGGCTCTCAAGCTGGCAGAACCAGCCGACCTCGCCCACGTCCACGGCCAACTACCTCTACGATGGGTCAGGCAACCGCGTGGCCATGCTCACCACCGTCAACGGCACGAGCACGCTCACCGCCTACATCGGCTCCATCGAAGAGGTGCAGACCACCGGCAGCACGACCACCATCACGACCTACTATGCCGTGGATGGCATGCGCATTGCAGCCAACGTCAATGGCACCTTTGACTACTTTGGCTACGATGCGTTAGGCAGCCAGGTGGTCGTGCTCAACAATAGCGGTGCCCTGATTGGCTCGCAACTCTACGGCCCCTACGGCAACCTATGCTCCAGCAGTGGCACGCTGCCCACCAGCATTGGCTTCACCGGCCAGCAGACGGACAGCGTGACGGGGCTTGACTACTTCAACGCCCGCTACTATGATCCGCTGACGGGGCAGTTCGTCTCGGCAGATGTGGTGCAGGGTAACGCGCAGGGGACCAGTCCGTATATGTATGTGATGGGGAATCCAGAGACAAGGACAGATCCGACGGGGCAGATGATTACGTGTGGAAGCTGCGGTTCGTCCGGGCCACCGAATGCGAACGATTGTGCCGCGGATCCGTCTCTCAGTGGGTGTTCGACACCGGCTTCGCAAGGAGATGATTGGGAGCATGACCCGGGCATAAAACCAACTCACCAGGGCGGTAGCAGCAAAAAGAACAAGGGCGATAACTGGGCTAATGGAGTTAATGAGGGCTGTGGAAATCTAAGCCAGCAAAAATGTGATGAAGAGAAGGGCAAAAGAAATGGTGAAGTTGGCTGGTATAAGCAACTGATAGCTTATGCTCAACTAGGCATAGGGTTTATCAGTCTCATTTTTGACCTGATCGATGCCTTCAAGGATTTTTCCAAGGATATTATCAAGGCGGTAGGAGATATTCTTAGTGTTTTCGGTGACATTGGGAGTATTCTCTCCGGTATTGCAGCAGCATTCCATATTAATGGATTGAACGTAGCTGCTGATGCGATAGGTACAATTACAAACGCTCTTGCAGGAGCTTACAAGATTGCCAATAATACCTGGTGGGGAATTTGGGCACTGAAAGGAGCCGTTGGCTTTGCTGTAAAGATTTTTGCTGATGCTAATCTGCCAGAACTGCTGCTTAGCATTTCGGTTGTCTTTCTGGAACACGCGCTTAACATGGATATTATCCAGGGGGTCAAAGGAGCTGTGTTGGGTTTCGCAAAAGCGGCTCTAAGCGGTCTCCAATGGCATGTGGACCAGATTGATAACGAAAATCTCCAACAATACTGTGGCTGTTGAGGGGTAGTGACCTTATCTGTTGGAGGAACCAGTAACTAAGAAGCATTCATAGTAGGCAAAAGGGTTGCTTGCCATGCGACAGGCTGCCCTTTTGTCCGGGTGTGCTATATTATTCGAGAAAACGGATTGGCCTTTTTGCTTGAAGGAGGAGCAGATGAATAGTAAAGATACCTCAGATAAGCTGCTTCAAGGAGAGACTTGGTTACGCGACCAGAAAAGAAAGCTGACCGATAAGGCTATCAGTCAGCTTAAAATCTTAATTATACTTCCAATATGTATATATGTAACATATATAGCAGCGCAACTTATACGTATAACATCTATTTATGCTGATACGCTATCTTTCTTCCTCTTAGCTTGCCTAATAATTTGTGATATTGGTTTAACAGTTCTCTTTATCATAGATCTGAGAAGGTTAATTAGGGACGGGTTGACAATATATAGAAGAGGACATTATTCAGATTCTGAAAGAAAGCCTTAAATGGGAAAAGAAAAATCATTTCAACCAGATTTGCTTGGAGAGACTCAGGCTAAGTTTGAAGGCGAGATTTATTTTGTTTTAAACGTCATGAGTAATGTAAGTGTTATAGCGGAAATATGATGTTTATATCTCATTCCTATAATTCTGTCTTTTATTGCTATTGGCATGATATTGGGAGATGTCCTTTTCCCATTTTTTCTCCGCAATAGCTTTCGCTATTCATATGCACTACTCATTTTTAGATATATAATTATCTGCACAACGGCGATAGCAGGGCTAATATTAGCTTTTTAACGATGAATTCCTGACACCAGCGGAGCTCTGATCGGCTCGCAACTCTCCGGGCCGTACGGCAACTCACGCTACAGTGCCGGCACGCTGCCCACCAGCATCGGCTTCACGGGTCAGCAAACCGATAGTGTGACGGGGCTGGATTACTTCAATGCGCGGTATTATGATCCGCTGACGGGGCAGTTCCTCTCGGCGGATGTGGTGCAGGGCAACGCGCAGGGGACCAGTCCGTATGCGTATGTTGGGGGGAACCCGGAGAGTCGGACGGACCCGACGGGGCAGAAACCGATAGGGTGTATACCGAATGATCCTGGTTGCGGCCCTGATGGTAAGCCAACCGGCAGTAAACCTGTCCAAGGAAACCCATGTGCGGTTGGACCGCAGAGTTTCAACGACTGCACTTATGGTAGTGGAGAGTGTAAAGGCCTTACCTTCGAAGGGTGCAATGCGCATAAAGCTTGGGAGTACGACTCTGAGAAAAAGCGAGAGGATAGGTTGTCTGGCCTTAAAAATCAGGCGTTCTGGGAACTGCTTGGAGGCTATCTACTGTTCGCGCTAGGGGATATGTTAACTATATTCGACAAATCAGTAAATGCCTTTGATAGGCTGGGGGCAATTCTTGATTTGTTTGCCACTATTGGTAATAGCATTATACCATTGATAGGAAACGAAATTGGTGGTGATATTGCTGTATGGGCAGACAGAGTATCAGCCTTTATCTTCGGAGGGTTAACTCTTGTACAAGGAGCAATTGCATGGATAAAGGAGGGAAACTGGTTCCAAAAGCAGGGTGTCAGTGCCGTTATGAATATACTTACGTCGGGAGTAGGTGGACCTATCTCGATGCTGGTGCAAGTATTGATGGCTATGGCAAAACCCATCTTAGGTAACCTTTTAGATATGGGAGGCCACTTTCTACAGGCGGCCGGCTGGGCTGATCAAGCAGAGGTAACACGCCAGGAGAATATGCCTATCCAAGAGTGGTGTGCTCAATCAAGAGTGGTGTGCTCAATATGGAGGGTGTCCTTCGCCATCTTCTTACGAGTAAGAACCAGGCCGATCACGTCGCTCGTGAAAAAGTTAGCAGTTTCCTTGAGAGAAGGAAAAGTGTTCCGCCAGCTACTTAGAAAAGAGTATAAAGAGAGGAGACGAGAATAAAGGGGCGGGCACTGCACGCTCACTCGCACCTAAATTAGCAAGATAGAAATAATAGCAGGACTCTATACTTTTTCTAACTTGCTGCCAGAAAATGTAATGCAACCTATGGAGGAAAACTTTGGAAGGATATTGATGTCATGTCACAGTCAGCTGAGAGCAAGCTCTCTAATGAAGATCACTTACTTATTGAGACTAATCAACTTGGAAGTGCCTTAGCAGTCTATAGATTGCAGCCAGGTTATATCCGCTTTCTTCATTGGATTAGTTGGCTCCTTGTTATAATGGGTATTGTTATTTTAACCCTGATGGGTATCTGGTTTACTAAAGGATTACAATTTAATGTTCTCCTTTCTTCTTTACTTGCAGGGGTATGTGGCCTGCTAGGTGGGGGAATTTGCTTACGAATCGTGGTTCCCCAAGCGCAGCAGGAGCATATTATTGTTTGCGAACAGGGCTTGCTCCGAACTATCGGGGGTAAATATGTTGAGATTGTACGCTGGACAGAAGTCCGGGCAATAGAGAAGGAGTTTTTCAATCGAATGTTTTCCATTATCTATGCTACTTATGCCCCTCCATGGATGAAAACACTTCATATTTCCCTCCTCTATCAAAATTTTGATGAGCTTATCACGCTGCTCAAGCAACAGAGTGATGTAGCACAACGACCTATGATCTAACCGACGCGCAGGGAAGCGTACTTTTGAGCTACAGTTCCGGCGCGCCTCATCGGCTCGCAGCTCTCCGAGCCGTACGGCAACCCACGTTATAGCAGTGGCACGCTGCCCACCAGCATCGGCTTCACGGGTCAGCAGACGGACAGTGTGACGGGACTGGACTACTTCAATGCCCGGTATTATGATCCGCTGACGGGGCAGTTCCTCTCGGCAGATGTCGTGCAGGGCAACGCGCAGGGGACGAGTCCGTATATGTATGTGGCAGGCAACCCGGAGACAAGGACAGATCCGACGGGACAGATGATTACGTGTGGAAGCTGCGGTTCGTCCGGGCCACCGAATGCGAACGATTGTGCCGCGGATCCGTCTCTCAGTGGGTGTTCGACACCGGCTTCGCAAGGAGATGATTGGGAGCATGACCCGAGCATAAATCCGGTGGTACAGCCAACCCATCATGGCGGGACTACGACAACCAAGCCTAATACGCACAAAAAGTCAGTGTGTAGCAGCACCTGCCTTAATAATGGACATCGGTGGCTTGATTTCCTAAGTAGAGTGCTCATACTCATTGGTGGAGGAACAGCTCTTGCTGCTACTCTTGCTGATCTAATAAAATGGATTGGCATAGGAGTTTCTGCTCTTCTCGAGCAAGGCTGGGCGCTAGTCGTGGATGCTATTCTCCATGTAGCCCGCGATGCAATATCAGCGATCGTGACAATAACCACATTTTTAGGCTTACCTCAGGGGGGCTGGATGGGCTTTCTCAGAGGTGCAGGTGAGATCCTTGATATTGTCACTCCTTTTGTGGATATAGGAGCATTCTTACTCGGCTTCTTCAGCGCACCGCTTAAAGCGATTGCGGGTAGAATATTCAACAACAACCCTATTATTAATCTCATGGCCAAGTGGGGAACAGCTGCTATTGTAAAAACCATTGTAAAGTGGTCACTGCAGCAGAACGCCCCTTGGATAGAACAGGGAATAGGTCTCGCTCTCTCCGGAGCGAGTCCCTCAATCCTCTGTAATACGATTAGTGCAGCTTGTGAGAACGCTCCACCCAGTTGGGTTCAATAGCTAGTACGCTGGAAAGTCGTTGGATATGTAGATACATTTCTTTAGTAAAGAAAGGGCTATAGGTGGCTCTCAGAGGAGGTGTCATTAGAGCACAATATCTGATAAAATTATCTCCTTGCCTTTAAACTAGGAAGGAGCAGTAGGATACCAGCAGTGCTGTATTCTCTAGCAAGGTGGTCGACTGAAGAACAAAGCGCTGCTGGTTTACCTGAGTCAAAGTTGTTCATTGCTGGCAGTCTAGCATTGCTTTATCAGTTCTAATTTGGCCAGATCTACCAAAGCATCTAGGAGGAAGAGCTTTTTGATGATTTCGAGAAGAACCTTGCGCTCGCCAAGCAGCTTGAGCCAAATCGCCTTTGAGAAGCTAACAAAGTAGCACTAGAATAGTGAACAGATAATTCTCCGGTTTTATTTCCGAGAGCTGGCTATTCGCTAACTCAGACTGCTAACACGCCAAAGGTTTACATTTCTGCTTGCTTGGGATAGAGATTTCACCAACAAATAGTATCAGCGCATTAACTTTACACAAGGATCAAGGAGGAGTGAGAAATGGTAAAACGGGACCGTTTACTTGCATTGTCTATCTGGCTTCCAAAGATCTTAATAATGTTGGGCTTTATGATTTTTTTCGTGATATTGTGGAGATTTTTCTCTGCCTGGCCGTCTTTGGACTTCGTAACGAAAGGAGCGACAGCTTTAGGAATAGTTTTCTCTCTTTCCGCAGTTCTCAGTGGAGTACGATTAGTACGCAGAGAAGAATACTTGAGGCAATGGAAACATGTGGAAACTCTGCGTATGGAGTCCCCAAAAGCCTTTCCATGTCAGGTTCAGCCGGAAATAAGCCAAAAAGCTCTTATTCTGCCCATAATTTTGTCTACGCGCCTTTCTGCTGTTGTTTATTTCGGTTTCCTGATTTTCTGGCTGCTAGTAGTA
>Ga0209061_1003463_pt1 | contig 17113 bp, 18 predicted proteins | sample Coa_R1_10_FD_187157 | JGI IMG/M metagenome (GOLD analysis project Ga0209061, IMG submission 187157) | Surface soil microbial communities from Centralia Pennsylvania, which are recovering from an underground coalmine fire - Coalmine... | ecosystem: Environmental > Terrestrial > Soil >...
GTTGCCACCGCCCGCAACTCCCGAGGCAGCCCTCTCGGCTGGCAGCGAGAGCAGCGGCAGCAACGAAGCTTAGGAACGCAAGAGGGGGCGTGAACATTCACGCCCCCTCTTATGGGAGAAGCAAAGGGCAACGCTCATGGCAAACCAGAATCATCTCGACATGCTCGCGTTGGGGGTAGAGATGTGGAACGAGTGGAGAAGGGAGGAAGGTGGTATCACGCCTGACCTACGCGGGGTCAATGTGAGCAACGCTGATCTGAGTGAGATTGATCTCAGCTCTGCTGATTTGGCAGGAGCCAATCTGAGCAGGGCTAATCTCACGTGTGCCGACTTGAACAATGCTCTTCTCACCAAGGCCAACCTGAGCGGTGCCAACCTGAAAGATGCCTACCTCAGCCATGCCGATGTGATCGATTTCTACCTCAATGACGTTCAAGGGGCTAGCCTCACCTATGACACCTTCTATGAGATGTGCCGAGGTTCGAGACGAAGAATGGAGGGCACGAATCTGAGCGGTGCCAACCTGAGCAGCGCCGATCTAGGTGGTGCTGTACTCATCATGGCAAATTTGAGCGGTGCCAATTTGATAGGGGCAGACCTGAGCGGTGCCAATTTGATAGGGGCAGACCTGAGCAGGGCCAACCTGAGGGAAGCCAACCTGAGCAGGGCCAACTTGAGCTACGCCACACTTCGCGATGCCAACTTCGAGGGTGCTAGCACCCAGGACTGCATCGGTTGCCCGTAGTCGAGGCTCTCCCCTTCTGTCTGTGCTTCATGTTCCTCTCAAGCAGGTGTGGATGATCCTACGGGTTTGTCATTCATAGCAAGCAAGCTCACTTCTTTTGGTGAAGGGTCTCTCTTATTGTCTTCTGCTGCAATCGCCTGCTCGCGCCGCGCGAAGTACCTGGCCTGCATAACGTACCCAGGCAAGCGCCACAGGCGCGAGCAGGCGAGCAATAGATTAGAAAAAGAAGATGGCAAAACTACGCACAAAATATGTCTGCCAGCAATGCGGAGGAGAACAGAGCAAGTGGATGGGGAAATGCCCTGAATGCGGTGCCTGGAACACACTCGAAGAGGTCACAGAGACACCGCCCGCGCCCGCTCAACAACGCCGCCAGGCCCTGGTGGGAAGCGCGACGCTCTCGCGAGGAACGCCGCTCCTGCTTCCCGAGATCAGGCCCCTGGCGCAGCCGCGCATCAGCGTCGGCTATGAGGAGATGGATCGCGTCCTGGGCGGCGGCCTCGTAGCTGGCTCGCTGATCCTCATCGGCGGCGAACCGGGTATCGGCAAATCGACGCTGCTGCTCCAGGTCGCGGGCGCCATCGCGCAGGAGACCGGCCCCGTACTGTATGTATCGGGCGAGGAGTCGATGGAGCAGGTCAAGATGCGGGCCGAGCGCCTGGACATCAACGGCGAACGGCTCTACCTGCTGGCTACCATTGAGCTTGATAGCGTTATCGAAGCCGTCCAGCGCCTCAAACCGGCCCTGGTAATCGTCGACTCGATTCAAACGATGCTCGCCAGCCACCTGACGACGGCGCCGGGGAGCATCAGCCAGGTACGCGAATGCACGCTACAACTGATGCAGCTTGCCAAGAGCACGCATATTCCCATTTTTATCATCGGCCACGTCACCAAAGAGGGCACCGTTGCCGGGCCGAAAGCCCTGGAGCACATCGCGGACGCTGTGCTCTATCTTGAAGGTGAGCGTTATCATTCCTATCGCCTGCTGCGTGGAGTAAAGAACCGCTTCGGCGCGACACATGAAGTTGGCGTCTTCGAGATGCATGGTGAGGGCCTGCTGGAGGTCCCCAATCCTTCAGCAGCCTTCCTGTCGGACCGCGATAGCGATGCTACCGGCTCCGCCGTGGTGGTAAGCATGGAGGGTACGCGCCCCCTGCTGGTCGAAGTGCAGGCTCTGGCAACGCCGAGCAACTTCGGCATGGCTCGCTGCACCGCCAACGGCATCGACCACACGCGCCTCCTCATGCTCCTGGCAGTCCTGAACAAACGTGTTGGCCTGGCTATAGGAAACCACGACGTGTATGCCAACGTCATCGGCGGCTTTACGCTGGAGGAGCCTGCTATCGACCTGGGCATCGCGGCGGCTATCGCCTCCAGCTATCGCGAGAAAAATATCGCGCCGGATATGGTACTGATCGGTGAGGTTGGCCTCTCCGGCGAGTTGCGCGCCGTCCATCGCCTGCCCCTGCGCGTGCGTGAGGCGGCAAAGCTCGGTTTCAAACGCTGTATCGTCCCCAGTGCAGGACGCAAGGATCGGGTACGGGCAGATCTGGAAAGCGCGGGGCTTCCTGCCGATTTTAAGATATTGACGGCCAGTTCACTTGCAGTTGCACTGGAGATTGCCTTACACTAGTAACAGGGACTCGCTTTACTCCCTCCGGGATAGTTCATCCTTGTGCATGGCTGCGCGATAAAATCGCGCTATCAGCGCACCGGGAAGCCAGGCGAGCGCGATGATGAAAGCTAACGACCAAAGGCGGGAATGCCCTGCGGATTGCCAATGCCGTTCGTTCATCTTCATCATCGCTCGGCTACGCGCGGGGGCGTCCGGGATGACCACATTTAAATGGTCCTGCGTGGCTCGCGCAGCTATTGATTCCCAGGGAGGGAAGCAGTATACTAGATATCCGGTATAGAGATTTTACGGCTCAACGGGCACGTTTTTCAGGTTTAGTAGTACCGCAGGCCGGGCGACACCTTTTGGACTTATCCTTTTTATTATCATCACCGACCTGGACCGCGAGACTGCTCCTCACGCCGCCCTTTGGGTACTTCGGCACCCTGGTTGTGCACTACTTTGGAGGATGCAGGGATGTTTTCTAATACTGTTACCCGCATCGTCGGGACTCTTATTGCTATCGGCGTTATCATCGGGATCTATCTGTTCGATCATGCGCTCCCAAAGGGCGTTACATGGCAGTGGGCCATCGCCGTGGCTGTGATCGTGGGTATCCTCGCATTCATCATTACGCCATACATCACCGTCAAACCCTATATCTGGCTCCGTGACAAAATTCATAGAGCCGCCGCCAGCGATCTCGTCGCGGCGGCCATCGGCCTGACCATCGGACTTATCATTTCGGCGCTGCTTGCCATACCGCTCAACAGCCTGCCGGAGCCGGTGGGGCATGTGCTTCCCTTTGTCGGCTCCGTTCTCTTTGGCTATCTCGGTGTGACCATCGCTGTGCTGCGTAAAAGCGATATCGCGCATCTCTTTCAAACGACGATGACGCGCCGCTGGCGTGATCGTGACCGTGACCGTGACCGCGATGAAGACCGTGAGCGCGACAGAGGGAAGGAGCGCGATAGAGGCGAACGCGCCGATCAAGGTCACGAGCACGGCGAGCGCGTCCATGTGCAGCCCGTTACCCAGATCTTGCTCGACACCAGCACGATCATCGATGGACGCATCGCCGACATCAGCCAGACCGGCTTCATCTCGGGCGCTCTGGTCGTCCCGCGCTTTGTGCTGAACGAACTCCAGCGCATCGCCGATTCCGCCGATACGATGCGCCGCAATCGGGGCCGGCGCGGCCTGGAGATCCTCAATCGCTTGCAGAAAGATGCCACCGTGCCCATCGAGATTGTTGATGCCGAGATCGAGGGTATCAGCGACGTGGATGGCAAGCTCGTCAAGATGGCGAGGAACCTGCATTGCCCGATCATCACCAACGATTTCAACCTCAATCGCGTGGCTGAACTCCAGGGCGTCAAGGTGCTCAACATCAACGAACTGGCTAATGCGATCAAACCAGTGCTGCTGCCCGGCGAAGATATCCACATCAAGATCATGCAGGATGGCAAGGAACTCGGCCAGGGTGTCGGCTATCTCGATGACGGTACGATGATCGTGGTCGAGAACGGGCGGCAATATATGAATATGACGATTGAGGTCACGGTGACGCGCGTGCTCCAGACCGTTGCGGGACGTATGATCTTCGCGCACCCAAAACAGCCGCAGAATGGCGGCGCGCTGCCCACCCCTCAGTCCTCGATGAAACAAAAGCAGGCGTAAGACCAGAAGCATTCATGCAAAAGCTAGAGCAAGTTGCCGCCATTATTCTTGCCACTGGCGCCGCCCGGCACGCGCGCGGAGACGATCTGCTGTGGGCACCGCTATGCGGGCGCATCGTACTGGCGCGTACCATGGATGTATTCCAGTCCTCACCGTCTATAGCGCACATTATTCTCGTGACGAGCGCCGCACGCCTGCAAGCATGCAGGGCGCTCTGCAAGCATGAAGGCTGGCATAAGGTGGGCGCCGTGGTTGCTGTGAATACGCAGGGACAGGATCGCGTCCGCGCAGGACTCGACGCACTGGAGCGCGTCGCTCCGCATTGTCGCCATGTGCTCATTCACGATGGAGCACGCCCGCTGGTCAGCGCATCTCTGCTGGCAGCGGCATTAGAGGCTGCGCGAGAACACCAGGCGGCCACGGCGGCTGTTCCCGTCAAAGATACCATCAAGCAGGTAGAGCAGGGCCGGATCCGCGCTACGCTTGATCGCTCGCGGATGTGGCGCCTCCAGACGCCACAGATCTTCTCCCTGCCGCTCATTCGAGAGGCGCATCATTCGCGGCCAGTCCTTGATGATGCTGCCGACGATGCTCTTCTCCTCACGCGCATGGGGCAGCGCGTGACCGTTTTCCCAGGCTCCTATAGCAATATCAAAATTAGCACGCAGGAGGACCTGCTGCTGGCCGAAGCACTTTATCAGGAATTTAGCACGCTATGACATTCCGTATTGGTTCTGGTTATGATGTTCATGCCTTCACTCAGGACCGCCCGCTCGTCCTGGGAGGAGTCACGATTCCCTTTGCATACGGGCTGGCGGGCCACTCCGACGCCGATGCCGTCATTCATGCTACCGTCGACGCGCTGCTTGGCGCCGCCGCCCTCGGCGACATCGGGACGCACTTCCCCTCAAACGAGGCACGCTGGCGCGATCAGCCGAGCGCGGTATTCCTTGATTATACCCGCGCGCTGTTAGAGCGGCACCAGTGGCGTATCGGGAATATCGATGCCACCATCGTCGCGCAGCGCCCCAGGCTCGCCTCCTACATACCGGCCATGCGCGCTCACCTGGCCCGACATCTTCATCTCGACGAGGAGCAGGTGAGCGTGAAAGCAACCACAACCGACGGATTGGGCTTCACCGGGCGCGGGGAGGGCATCGCCTGTTATGCGGTAGCGCTGATCGAGCGGCGCGAGGAAAGGGGCAGCGGGCAGTCATGATTCATATCGCCGGTATCGCAGGCAGCCTGCGCAAAAATTCATACAATAAATGGGCGCTGCGGGCAGCGCGGCAACTGGTGCCAGATGGAGCGGAGTTAGAGATCCTTCCCATCGACGAGATCCCGATGTACAACCAGGATATCGAAGAGGAGCAGGGCGACCCGGATGTTGTCAGAGCCTTCAAGGAGAAGATCCGCGCCGCCGACGCACTGCTGTTCGCCACGCCGGAATACAACTATTCGGTTCCCGGTGTGCTCAAAAACGCCTTCGATTGGGCCTCGCGGCCAACGGGAAAATCGGTCCTGGCAGGCAAGCCGACGGCGATTATGGGCGCATCGTATGGACCATACGGGACGGTGCGCGCGCAGATGAGCCTGCGTCTCTCCCTGGGCTACGTCAATGCCCTGACGCTTAACAAGCCCGATGTATTTATCACCTTCGCGGAGCAAAAGTTTGACCAGGACGGGAATCTGACCGACGCCAGAACGCGCGAGCAGATACGCGCCCTGCTCGTCGCGCTGGTGGAATGGACACAGTGGTTGAAACGCTAGGACAGCTTCGCGGAAACCGGGAGAGAGTCCCTTAACCGCGCCGCTGCGCACTACGAGAAGCTTCCTAGTCGAAATGCTTGTACGCCTGGTCCGTTTTGGCCGCCATAATGAAATCGTTGCGATGCAGGCCGCCGATGCTGTGCGTCCACCACACCACGCCTACCTTACCCCACTCTATTAGCAGCGCGGGATGGTGGCCCTCCTGCTCGGCGATCTCCCCGATCCTGTTGGCGAAGGCCAGCGCGGTCGCAAAATCCTTCACCTTAAAGACGCGCTCCAGGCGCCGGACACCATCACGCTCCACGATACTCCATTCGGGCACCTGTCGCTGGAGTTCGGAGCTTTCCTCATCACTCACCGGCGGCGTTCCCGGGCCGCATGCCTCACATTTCATGTGTTTCAGGTCTGCCATAGCTCACCTCTCGTGATAAGCAAGATAGAAACTGGGAGATCAATCTGTTGTTTCGGGTTTCTGCGCCGCTGCCTCTTCCTGCCCCTTCTTCCCCGTGGATGGAGCGTCGGTTGACAGGAGCATCTGAGCGGCCTGGCGAGAATTGAGGGGCACCTGGGGGATATGCTCTGTTACCTTTGAGATCTCGTCTACAGGTATTTCGGACATTAACTTATCTTTTATCGCTCTGGCATGGCCGGCGCTCCTTCCCGCGCTGCGCGCCATCGATTGGAGCGCCCTGGGGCCAAAGAGAGCAAGCCCTATCGCGGCGATGATCAGGATATCTACCAAATGGAAGCCCATAAAATGCCTCCTCCCAGGAGAGTTGTTACTATGACATCTTGCCCTGTATTTATCTCCTATTGTACCACACCCGGGCACTACAGGCTTTTAAAAGTGGGACCGATTCCCAACCCCGCCGCGCGCCGTAGGCGCGCACCTTCTAATCCGTGCGCGGCGGAGCCGCGCGAACGTCCGCCAGAGATGGCGCAGTGGATTATCCCAAAAAAAGAAAATGATCCGTTTAGATTATACAGAGAGTGATACAATCGAATCGGCTGCGGCAGGATGGCCCGGTGGCCTGTGGCATCCGCCCATCGAAGCTCACCATCGAGCCATCCTGCCGTGAGCGGTGGAAAGTATCCCGCACCCAGGACTTCCCCCACATACCCCTTATCTGGGTACGCCGGCCGCTGTTTCCCCCCAGGACAGTGACCGGTCTCTTTTTTCGCCGTCATGAAATCCCCCCTCCAATTTGGGCTATCTCACGTTTATTCTAGCGGACGAGTTACGCATAACGTGCTATGATGAGAGCGAGTAAGGTAAGAATCGTATGCCTGGAAGAGAGCGATAAAACAGCATGCACCAGATTATCAGCAGACCGAGACCAGACCTGGCACCTGACAATAGCAGCAATACACGATCTCAAGTTATCGTCATTACGGCAATTTCTTTGTTCGCTCTCGCAGGCTTCCTGCTTGGCTTCACCGCCGGCGCGCTGAACCGCCCATCGCATACAGCGGTGCAGCCGCCGCCCCAGAAGCCGAAGCCAATTGTCAGCCAGCATCCGTCACCGACGCAGACACAGACCGTCGAACAAAAGGTGCGCCTGGGCTGCCCTATCGTAAACTGGCCGACTGATAATACCATGATAGCCGATGGCAGTACGAATTATACCTTCACCGCCCAGGCAGTCGACAAATCGATAGATAACACCACCCCGTGCGGTAAAGGCAATCCCGTGCAGAAGCCGGGCATCACTTGCCGGCTCTGGCTCTCGAAGATACCTGATAATAAACTGGTCAATATTCCCGCTTCCATACTGGGTAATACGGACACACTCGGCCAGCAAAGCATGCCCGGCGAGATCCAGGGCGGGCTGGCCTACGATCCGACAACGCCAGAGACGCAGATGTGCAACGATAAAGGGCAGGCAACCTGGAAATTCACCGTCTCTCCTTCGGTTGACCGAGGCCAGTACTACATCGTGGTACTGACCGATTGGGGCGGCGTCTATTCCAACTGGAGCTGGGATACCTTCAAGGTCAGGAAGATGGGGTAGCATCTCCTGGCCCGCTCTGTATAGCGCGCAGCACTCCGCGTATCAGGGCGGAGAAGCCCGGGCCGGCAGCACTGGCGATGTTGAGCACATCCTTATGGTTGACCTCCAACGTCTCCTCGCCCGTAGCTCTATTGGTGATCAGACTCACCCCCAATACGCGCATGCCCATATGGCGAGCAACGACCACCTCCGGCACGGTGGACATACCCACGGCATCGGTCCCGATGGCACGCAGAAACCTGAGTTCGGCATGCGTCTCGTAATTTGGCCCGCCGACCATGGTGTAGACGCCCTCATGCAGCCTGATCTCCGGCCACCGCGCCGCCGCCGAGCGCGCCAGCGCACGCAGTCCGGCATCGTAAGCCCCGGCCAGCGGGGGGAAGCGCTCCCCGAAACGTTCATCATTGGCCCCGGCCAGTGGATTCACCCCGGCCATGCCCGGTAAGAAGATATGGTCGCGAATGAGCATCAAATCGCCGGGATGATAGGCTGGATTCACCCCCCCCGCCGCATTGCTCACAATGAGCGTGCGCGCGCCGAGCAGAGACATCACGCGTACAGGCAGGGTGAGTATCTGGGGCGTATACCCTTCATAGAGGTGAAAGCGCCCCTGCATAACCACTGTGCAGACACCCTCCAGCGAACCAATGAGCAGACGACCCGCATGCCCGACAACGGTTGAATGGGCAAAGTGCGGGATCTCGGTGTAGGGAATGGCTACGCCGCCCGCCAGTTCGTCCGCCAGACCCCCCAGGCCAGAGCCAAGAATTATAGCAACTTCGGGCTTGTGCGTGCTGGATGCGCGAATGGCCGCTACCGCTTCCATTGCCTGGTCATAAAGCATAAGACTACTCCTCATGTTGACAACGATACAAACTCCCTGCCATCTGAGCAGATCTGCCTGCCGACTCCATCGCTTACTCGCGCCCGCGGCCCCCGCTGTAGAGAGTGCTGTGTGAAACAGGAGCGAGGCGCCTGTTTCACACAGTACTCTCTGCCTTTTGCGCGGCTGAGCCATATGACGGCCCGGGCGAGAACGCGCCCGGAGTCCTGGCTATTCACGCGCTGCTGTACGAGACAGGCGATAATAGACCTGTGTGGTAGAAATATGAGCATGGCCCAATAATTCTTGCACACTACGCAATTGCATGCCACTCTTGAGCATATGCAATGCAAAAGAATGTCGCAACATATGCGGGGTAATATCTATAATGCCTGCCTGGCGCGCATATCCTTTAATGATAAGCCAGAAGCCTTGCCGTGTCAAACGCTCGCCGTGACGATTGAGAAAAAGAGATCTCTCCTCGATCCGGCGCACCAGCAGGGGCCGCACCCGGGTCAGATAGCAGAGCAGCACATCCACGGCCACAGCAGGCACTGGAATGACGCGCCCCGGCCTCTCTCGCTCTTTATGGTCGGGGCAGACCACGATAGCCAGCACAGGATCGAAATCATCCACATTTAACGCGACGATCTCCGAGGAGCGCATCCCGGTGGCATACAGCAGATGCAGCATGGCTAAATCGCGCAGGCCGATGGGCGTTTCCGTGCTCACCTGCGCGAAAAGGCTGGCAACCTGTTCAGCGTCCAGGGCCTGGGGCAGCGCCTTGCGGGCATGGGGAGCCTCCACTTTCTCTACCGGATTCGCGGTTATCACACCTGTACGCTGGCTGTAGCGAAAAAATGATCGAATGGCAGCAAACTTGCGAGCAACTGTCGCCGGTCGATACGCCTGCCTTTCGCTCAGCGCCAGCAGATAGCGGGCCATATGCTCACCTGTGACCTGCGACCACTCCTCCACTCCCTGTTCTTCCAGGTAACAGCTCAACTGACGAAGGTCATTGTAATAGGCCATCATTGTATTACGTTTGCTGCGGTTTTCTCCAGTGGACAGAGAGGCAATAAAGCTGTCTATAGCACCTTGCAACATAACACACTCCCAACAACTTATGAAGATAAAACATCGACCACGAATCTACAAGTCAGACCTCGGCCATTATAATCGATAAATATAAAACGAGCAAGCCCCCCTTGCATATAACAGGGCTATTTAATGCTCCCCACCCCTCGCCCGAACGGAAGAGTCTGGGCGGGGACACCCCGCGCCCCGCAAGGGGGCTGCCGCCCCCTTGACCCCCGCTTCGGGCGAGCATTACACAGCCCTGTGCATATAAGCCCGCGCCTGCGGCGCTCGCCTTTACATATGATGGTATGTGAGAAATGCACGAAGTGCATTTCTCACATACCATCATATAACTCCTGCGCGGCGAAGCTGCTCAGGCCCAACCAGAGCGGGTGAAGGCGCTGAGCATCAGGCACACTCCGGGAAGTGCTATAATAGAGCAAGCATAAAACGATACATTGTACAGCGCGGACTGAGAGCAAAAGGCTCGCGCTGCGATAAGGAGAATATGTCAGGTTATGGCTAAACTGCAAGACATGTTTACGCAGGCACGCCGTGGGCAGAGTGGTGGCGGGATCGGCTTCCTCGGTAAGAGCCGGACCGAATCCAGGCCGCATGCCGCAGCTCTGGTGGTCGAGTTCCCCGAGGTTACGGCGGGATCGGCGGAGGCCGCCTTAAAGGCGGGGGCCGATGGACTGCTCTTCACCTGGAATGGCAGGGATAGCGCCCTGCTGGATCGACTGAAATCCGAGATTGATTCGGCCAGGGCCAGCAACGAGGATGTGCTCTGCGGGCTGCATATCAGCGGCGGGCTGGACAAGCTGGATCACGCGAGTCTGGGTAAGATCAAGGAGTCGGGCATACAGTATATTGTGCTGCCTTTCGATGCACCGGCGCACCTGCTGGCCGTGGCAGCGAAGGATCTGGAAAAGGTCGTCACCGTTCCAGCCCGCACGGAAGAGATGTATCCGCTCTTCATTCGCAATCTCGCCTCGCTGGATGGCATCGCGGCGACGCTGCTGGATTTTCAGTTTACGCGCCCGCTCGCGGCAATGACCATCGAGGAGGTGCTGAGCTATCACGCGATCCGTGAGGCCACGCGCCATCCCGCTTTCATCGCTGTGCCGCAGGATATTGGCGAGGCCGATGCTTACACGCTCAGAGTGCTCGGCGTGCAGGCGGTCATCCTTCGCGCCAGCAGCGCGGAGGAGGAGACGCGCCAGCAGGTCAGGTCGCTGCGCAAGCTGCTGGAACAGCTTTATCAGGAGGAGAAGGAAAACGAGGATGCTTCCGCATCTTCCCTGCGCCGATCCTAAAAAATAAAAATGCAGAGACGAGGCACAGCGGCAGGACGCGTCCCGCCGCTGTGCCTCGTCTCTGCATTTTTATTCGCTTCCTTCCTTGACCGCGGGCAGGGGCGTGGTTCTCTTCTCCTGGAGGGAGGGAAGCTGCGGGATCGTTATACGAGAGAGCGTGGGCTGCCAGTAGAGCTGGCGGCGGGGAATATGGCGTAGTAACCTGTGTGTTGTCTGCCAGACGCGCTCCGGGTCTACGTTGTTGCGCCAGTAGTAGTAGCATGCGATCTCGTCGGGCGCAGCGTCGAGGATACGCTTGAAGGATGCCTCCAGCATCTCTTCGCCCTGCTCATCGAGGCTAAAGTTCTGCATCCAGAGCTGGCTGCGCTTCCCATAGTGGCTCGCGGCCTCGACCAGTGTGCGGCCCCAGACCTCCACCATCTCCATCCCCTCGCCCAGCAATTGCCAGAAGAGATGACAGCCTAGCGTATCCAGGTGCGGCAGCGCTGCCAGTTCTTCGATCATCCCCAGGTCGTGGGGCAGCAGTACTATTGTCGTCCTTGCATGTGGTTTCGTGCGTTTGACGCAGGCGAACAGTTCGCCGAGGAAATCGATCATCGAGCGGCGCCGGAAGTGTTGCAGGTCGGTGATATCGGGGCACAGCGCGCGGCAGACCGAACAGAAGCAGGTGATATCCTGACCGCGCGGCTCATCGATGAGAATGCCATCGATGGGATAGTTGGACAGGTAGTATTCGACCTCTTTGAAAACCCAGGACCTGAACGCCTCATGATTGAAGCAGGAGATACCATGCGAGCGCCCATGCCGATCCTTGACGCGCGATTGTGGATGCTGAAACGTGTACCAGCTTGGCACAAACGATGGACCAGCGAAGAGATTGCCGAAGCGCCCCAGACTTAAATGCACCTTCAGTCCGGCTGCGCGGGCCTGACGCAGGCCGCGTTCCAGATCGCGAGGCCAGTGCTGCTCCTCCTGTTCATGTATCGCGAAGACGATACTTCCTGCTCCTGCTGCACGAATCCGCTCAAAATCGCGCTTCACTGAATCAGCGTGAAATAATGGGTGAAAATATGCAAGCGTTATATCCATCAACAAACTCCGGTGTACGCATCGCTCGAAAGGTCCCGCTCTATCAAAGGGAGAAAAAGCTGGCGTTACCTGACAGAACTGACTGAAAGGAAAGCCATGCACATGCCGCGAAACACTCATGTATATATATCTACCAGTATATCATAGCTCCGGCATAAACGCTCAAAAAGGGGAGTTCCAGGCTATCAGGAACATATAACCTACTACTTTTGTCTATTGAAACGGTGTTGAGCTTGACAAGTTCTGCACTTCCAGGCACAATGCACGCATGAGTCAATCGCAGTATGCCTCACAGCAGGTAGATAAAGCAGGGGATGCCTGTTTTATCAGGTCGTATGCAAAGATCAACCTGACACTCGATGTGTTGGGACGACGCAGCGACGGCTATCACGAGATTATTACGGTCATGCAGACCATTGATCTCTACGATACGCTCTGTCTCACACGCGGCGATGACCGGCGCGTCCATATTGTCTGCACACGACCAGAGTTGAGTAACGAGAGCAACCTTGCTGTTCAGGCGGCGGAAGCCCTGCGCCAACGCTTTGCGCCAGACCAGGGGGTTGTCATCGAGTTGCACAAACGCATTCCTCTGGCTGCCGGATTAGGAGGCGGCAGCAGTAATGCCGCTGCTGTCCTGCGCGCGCTCCAGCAGTTGTGGCGATTATCGCTATCTCCATCAGAACTGCTCACTCTAGCGGCTGCGCTGGGATCAGATGTGCCATTTCTCCTCACGGGAGGGCTGGCATACTGCGAGGGACGTGGCGAACGTGTGACGCCACTGGCTCCATACTGGCCTGCGTCCATGCGCTGGCTGCTCCTGGTTAAACCGGCCATCGGTCTGTCAACGGCAGAGGTCTACCGGCATGTTCCTGCCGGCGACTATACCGACGGCACACGCAGCAGAGCAGTCTATGCAGCGCTTACAGCACAGCGCGGCTTCCAGCCCACGGACCTGTATAACGGCCTGGAGCGCAGTGTGCTGGAACGATATCCAGAGGTCGCTCAGGCCCGGCAAGACATGCTGGGGGCGGGGGCTGCTAACGTGCGGCTTTCGGGCAGCGGTCCTACGCTCTTCGCACCTTTTCCCGACCTGGCTCGCGCCGCACGGGCGCAACAACAACTACACGCGCAAGGGTACGAGGTATACCTGACGCGTGCAATTCATCCCAACGTTGAGAATACATGTTTCTAACATGGAAGTAGGAGGTTCATAATCATGGCCGATGTCTACTATTGCGTAAAGTGCAAGAAGAAGACCGAGATGAAGAACGCGCAGCAGATCACGATGAAAAACGGCAAGCCCGCCCTCAAGGGCCAGTGCGCGGTCTGTGGCACGACGGTCAACGCCATTCTCGGTTCCGCCAAAAAGTAATCGCCGGGGGTAAGGGTGCCGTTCAGTATCCTTACCCCTCGCGCTCTATTCATGCAGCTATCTCCCGCTCTAAAATGCGAGCAGCCACCTCGCGTAGATCGGCGCCGATCACGTCCGGTTTCTCGACCAGGGGATCAAGCACCATACCGGGCCGGGCAACGAAGGCAGCGGCGCTGCCAGCGCGTAACGCTCCCGCAATATCCCAGGAATGAGCAGCTACAAGCCGCATTTCACTTATTGGTATGCCCAGTCGTTGAGCCGCCATATGATATGGTTCCGGCGCCGGCTTCAAGCGCCTCACAGCATCAGCCGAAAGAATCTGTTCAAAGTAACCACTGAGACCGGCATTGGTAAGTTGAGCCTGAGCAACCTGCGCCGTTGAGTTCGTTAATGCAGCCAGGCGCAGGCCCACCTGCCTCAGTCTCGCCAGACTTTCCTCTACCTCTGGATGCGGCGGTAGATGCAGCATACCATCCCGGATGGCCTGCCGATCCTCCTCCTTGATCGTAACCTTCTGACGAGCGGCGATCATCTCAAGAGCGGCAATACCTATCGAGCCGAAATCTGTATAGGCGTTGGTGACTGTGGCTACCAGAGCGGATTGAAGTAACTGGTTGAACCACATCCTGCGCAGACCGGCATCACCGAAGATACGCTCGAACTGGGGATCAAGCGCCTGCAAATCAAGCAGCGTCTCGTTGACATCAAAGACACATACCCGCGACATCTTATGCTCCTTGCTAATAGAGAACAAGTATGCTTATCTGGAGATCCAACAGCTATCCTTTGTGTAGATACTTACTAAAATATAGTACAAGAAAACGGCCTCTGTCAATCCTTATCCACGCGTCTTATCTTCTCGACTTCTCGCGTTCGCTTTGCTATAATGGGGGCCAGACGTTCAATTTCGTGCGTAGCTACGCGATTGATCGCGCATAGAGCCGCTCGACAGGCCGGACGAGGCGCGATCAAGAAATTTAACAACCAGGATCGGCCATGTCATCCTGAGCGGAGGCGAAGGAGCCAGCCCGAGCGAAAGCAAGGGCGTGTGCGGACTCCCCTTTGGTTCCCGCAGGGGAGATCCTTCCCCGGCGTGCCTCAGGGCTACAGCTCACCAGGCTCAGGATGACATCCCCCATCCATTCCTATTGCCGATCTTGTTCGTTACCATTCTTGATCGCGCAGCTATGCCCAGAGAGCCATTCCCGATCTCGGTTGGTAAACTTCATTAAAGGGGAGGCAAGCCATTAATGAATATCTGGGACTCAGTGCATCGCGGCCTGGAGAAAGCCTCGCATGAGGCAGCGCGCATTGCTAAAATTCAGCGACTTCGCTCCACTATCGATAGCGTGACGCGCCAGATACGCACACAGCAAGATCTGCTCATCAGCCGGACGATGGAGATCTTCGCCGCCGGACAGCTTACGCAGGGCGAACTGGTTGCCATTTGCCAGGAACTTGCGAGCCTGCGACGCCAACTGGACCAGGCTCAGAGCGATCTCAAAGCCACCCAGAGCGCCGGGGCGCCGGTTACGCCTGCGGGCACGCCCCAGATTCCAGCCAGCCCCACGGCGCCCGGCAACGAGGCGGCTACAGCTTACGCGCCACCGCCGCCCGATTACCAGTTCTACTTTGATCCAACCGAGCAGGTGACTGCACCGCCGCCACCGCCAGGCGTAGAGCCGCTTACAATCAGCGCCAGGGAAACGATTATCATGAACCCCGGGGCAGCGGCGGGAGCCGGTACACAGACTGCTCCTACCGAGCATACGCCCTATTGCCCACAGTGTCATGCCGCCCTCGCCGTGGGCAACGCCTATTGCCATAACTGCGGCGCACCTGTACAGGATAACGCGCTCTCGCATCTCCCCACTGTGCGCGGAGGAACGCTGGAGCCGATCTATCCTACGGGCCAGGCAACGCTCTCCGAGGATGCTGCGACTTCAACGCCTCGCACGGACCCGGAGACGCACCCGGGCGCTTTGTCCGTGGAGATGGCGGATCCGGCGGCTCCAGAGCAATCTACGGAGAAAGAGTGAGGGCGATAACACTGCGTCAACATATCATTACAGCCCTGTGCATAGCGCTGCGCCTCCCTTTCACCCTGCTCAACGCCATAAGCCGTCCCTTTGGGCGGCGCGCCTGGAAGCGCCCGCGCTCCATTGTGGTTATCAAGCCGTGCTGCCTCGGCGATCTGCTCATGACAACACCACTGCTGGAAGTGCTCCGCCGCAACTACCCGCAGGCGAGCATTACCTATGTCGCGGGCACATGGTCAAAAGTCATCGCCGAACACCAGCCGGCGGTGGATACCGTGATCGACTGCGGTGCGGTTGGCATCCCTGGTCGCTACACTCTGAAAGAGTATCTCAATCTGGCACGCGTGCTGCGCCGCCAGCACTTCGACCTGGCTTTTGTGCTTGATCGCTCGCCGATGCTCACGCTGCTCCCCTGGCTCGCCGGTATCCCGCGCCGCGTCGGCCCCGACAGCCTGGGACGCGGCTTTTCGCTCACTGACAGGGTACAGGTTTCCGCATCGCCCGCGCACTTGCAGCACCAGGCAGATATCTATCTGAGTCTGGCCGCCGCCCTCGATCTCACCATCGGCCATCCCCGCATGCATTTCGTGCCTACAGAGGAGGAGCGGAGCGCGGTACAGCAGGATGCGCGCATGCAGATCGCCGTCTTCCCGGGTGGGGGCAGCAACCCCGGCATGGCCCTGACGGCCAAGCGCTGGCCCCTGGAACGCTACCGCGAGCTTGCCGGCAGGCTCGTGCGCGAATTGAACGCCCGCGTGCTGCTCATCGGCGGGCCGGATGACGCGGAACTCACGCGCGCGCTGCTGGATGGCCTCACCGTGCCGGAGGGAGCGGTGATCGATCTGGCAGGCAAGACGAGTATCGGCGAACTGGCGGCACAGCTTGCGGCCTGCGCGCTCTTCATCGGCAACGATAGCAGTCCGATGCATTTAGCGGCCGCCGTGGGGACGCCGATCATCGCCATCTTTGGCCCGACCAGCCCGCAGGAGTACGGCCCCTACCCGCTCAACGACCCCAGGCATATCGCCCTCTGGCGCCACCCAACCGGTCAGCCCTGCTTCTTCCTGGGCAGGATGCGCACCTGCACAGACTGCACCTGCATGCAATCCGTCACGCTTGATGATGTGTGGAGCGCGGTGCAGCGCCTCATTCCCAGCGCTCAGGACCAGGAGATCGCGCGATGAAACGCTTGCTGCGCGGCATCGTGCTGCTGCTGGTACGCATACTTGGGGCGCCGGGGGCAGTTGTGGCGGCGCGCAGGAGCCGCGCGGATCGGCACCAGGAGCCGCGCATCCTGCTCATCCGCCCTGACCACCTGGGCGACCTGGTTTTGACGACGCCGGTATTGCTGGCATTGCGCCAGCACGCGCCGCATGCCCATATCACCATGATGGTCGGGCCGTGGTCGAGCGAGGTTGTGGCGCGCCATCCGGCACTGGACCGGCTGATTACCTGCCCGTTCCCCGGCTTCCAGCGCGCCGCACAGCGTCCGCTGGCGCCATACCTGCTTCTGCTGCGAACCGCAAGGCAACTGCGGCGCGACAGGTACGACCTCGCTATCAACCT
>Ga0209061_1003466_pt1 | contig 17098 bp, 15 predicted proteins | sample Coa_R1_10_FD_187157 | JGI IMG/M metagenome (GOLD analysis project Ga0209061, IMG submission 187157) | Surface soil microbial communities from Centralia Pennsylvania, which are recovering from an underground coalmine fire - Coalmine... | ecosystem: Environmental > Terrestrial > Soil >...
TTTCCACAATACAAACTCTATCGCTTGTGCGGCGGAGCGGCGTGAACGTCTTCGCTTAATTCTCAAACTGGATCTTGCCAAAGAGTCCATCCGCCTCATCGTTGAGACCTGCGGCGAAGAAGAGTTCATCGGTCTCGCCGGCCAGATTGCCGTTGCCAAAGTCAAGGCCCCACAGCCCGTTAATGGTGATCGGCTTGCCAGCTTTGTTGCGGAGCTGGCCGAGGAAGGCGCCGTTATCAGGATTGAAGACGTTGATGCGCCCATCGCCGAAATCGCCCACCAGCAAGTCGTTGCTGAATGGACCGAAATTGCCAGGCGCCATGGTCAGGCCCCAGGGAGAGTTGAGCGCGCCATGTGCAGCGAAACGACTCAACAATTTGCCTCCAGTGCTGAAGATGTCGACGAAGCCATTGCCGGGGCCTGCTACATCGTCGTGCTTCTTATCATCCTGCAAGGCAAAAGTAACGAAGAGGTTGCCCCCGATGTTGCGGATGCCGAATGGCGCGAAGCACTGGCCTGCCAGTGGACAGTCATGTGCCAGTTTGTTATCGGTGAAGGATCGCACAAGGTGAAAATTCGCATCGAACATCTCGACGGTGCCGAAGCGAAAGTTGGTGGCATAGATGAAGTCGCGGCCCTGACTGCTGCCAATTGCCAGCCCCTTGTACACCGCTCCCGAACCCACCTTCGAGCGATCTACTACCCGGATCGCGCGAGTCGGGTTCACATTGATATTCCATCCAGAGATCGTGCCGTCTTCGGTTGCAAACAGGAAGAGGCTCGGGCCAGACTTGCCATTTGCCCTGACAACAAAGTCATTTGTGCCGTTGAAGACGATGCCGGTTGGCGCCGCGGTTGTGCCCGCAGGGCTGCCAGCCGGGGGTGGGATAGTAACTACGAGCGGGGAACCTGCCGGGAAGGGGGTGCCATTGCCGTTATACAGGGTAGATACGCCCGTCCCATTGTCTGCAACCCACCAGGGAGTCGTGGGACCGTGCACCAGTCCCCAGGAGTTGACCAGGTTCTTGTCCTGAACCCTGGCGATGTGGGGAAGGTCCGAGACCAGGTTGGTCTGTGCATAGAAGCCCTTATGGATCTTCTGTCCAGACGCATGAGCCGCCCGGGGCATGCTCAACGTGAAGAATGAGAATGCGAGGCCAGCCAGAAGAAGCGCCCCAACCGTCATCACTGTGAGCAATTTAACGCGCCGCATTGCGGGAACCATAAGATATTACCTCCTTACATCCATACATGGAGATGTAATATAGAGTATGGCGGGTCCTCTCATAACCCGGGAGCATGAAATGGACTCGCTATCACTCATATCGGCAAATAACTCAACCAACAGAACATACGCAAGGGGTTACATGCGCGGGGGAATGATGTCTTGAGGCTTGTCGCATAGAGAAAACATGTGCGATAATACTACACAGAATGAAGTAACCAGGGAGAGGAAAAAGCCATTTTACCGACTTGACTCTCCCTTTCTTTTGCTCATCCGTTGGAAAGGACATACGTGTTGCTCGTCGATAGCCATGCCCACATCGATACTTCCCGCTTCCAAACTGATCGCGAGGCCACGATCCAGGCTGCTGTCGCGGGCGGCGTTACCCGCATCGTCGATCCCGGCTGCGATCTGCCATCGAGCCAGCAGGCTGTAGCGCTGGCAAAAGCGCATCCGGGCGTCGTTTTCGCCGGCGTAGGCGTGCATCCGCACGATGCCATGAGCTACAGCGATGAGGTCGGCGGCCAGTTGCGCCAGCTTGCCCGCGAGCCGGAAGTTGTGGCTATCGGGGAGTTCGGACTCGATTACTTTCGCATGCTCTCGCCGCGTGAGGTGCAGCGCTCCGTCTTCTGCGCCCATCTCCAGCTTGCCCGCGAATGCAACCTGCCCTGCATTATTCATGTCCGTGATGCGCATGATGAGGTGATCGAGTTGCTGCGCGCGCACGGAAAGGGGCTGCGCGGCGTCTTTCACTGTTTCTCCGGCGATGTTGCCCAGGCCGAGGAATGCCTGAGCTGCGAGGGCTTCATGATCTCATTCGCGGGACCGCTGACGAAGCAGGGCAACGCGCTGCCGGAAGTGGCGCGCATGGTGCCGCTGGATCGCGTGCTGGTCGAGACCGATAGCCCCTACCTGGTTCCGAAACCGCTCAAGGCCAGGCGCAACGAACCGCTTTTTGTGAGATACGTCGCCGAAAGGCTGGCGCAGCTTCGTGGCATGACGCTGGAGGAGATCGCACGCATCACTACGGACAATGCCGTTCGCCTGTTCTCGCTGCGCACTTGATATCTTTTTTATATTCCCAACGACGGATCCGAGCCGAGCAGGCCAGATAATTCAGGAGAAAACCATGAAATTGTTCAATACCCTCACCCAATCCCTTGAGACGTTCACTCCACTCGACGACACTGTGCGCATCTATGTGTGCGGCGTCACTCCCTATGATACGACGCACCTGGGCCACGCCTTTACATATGTTTCCTTCGATACTCTCATCCGTTATCTTGAGTATCAGGGACATAAAGTGAAGTATGTACAGAACGTGACCGATATCGATGACGATATTTTGCGCAAGGCGCGCGAAGTAGGGATGGCATGGGATGAACTGGGGCGCCGTGAGACGGAGCGCTATTTACGTGACATGGCTACGCTCAATGTGCGCCGGCCCGATGTTTACGCGCGCGCAACCGACCAGATCCCGCAGATCATTGAGATTGTGCAGGCGCTGCTGGCGCGCGGGTATGCCTACGAGAGCGAGGGTTGCGTCTACTATGCGGTGAGGAAGGATGCTGAATTTGGCGAGATGGCGCGCGCCATTGGCCTGAACGATTATCAGTCGATGCTTGCAATCGCCAACGAGCGTGGCAATTTCCCTGATGATCCGCGTAAGAGGGATCCGCTCGACTTTGTGCTCTGGCAGGCTCAGGCGCCGGGCGAACCGGCCTGGCCCAGCCCGTGGGGACCGGGCCGCCCCGGCTGGCATATCGAGTGCAGCGCCATGGCGATGCGCTATCTCGGTCCGCAACTGGATATTCATGGCGGCGGCGCCGATCTGGCTTTCCCCCATCACACCTGCGAAATCGCGCAGTCCGAGCACTATACGGGCAAGAAGCCCTTTGTCCGTTACTGGATGCATACCGGGATGGTCTACCAGGATGGTGAGAAGATGAGCAAGTCGCTCGGCAACCTGACACTGGTGAGCGACCTGGTGAAAGAGTACACGCCCGATGCCATACGCATCACACTGCTGAGCCACCATTATCGCCACCCCTGGGAGTGTTTCGCCGCTGATCTACAGGTCGCGACGGATCTCGTCGAACTCTTGCAGCACATTCGCTCACTCGTCGGCAGGACGGCGGCGGGAGAGGATACGATGCTGCGCAATCGCTTCGTGGCCGCGATGGATGAAGATCTCAACACGCCGGAGGCTCTGCTGCTGCTGCGCCAGGCGGCGGAGAAGGTCGCGGCCACGCACGATCTCGCTACCGGGGCTGAACTGCTGCGCCTGACAACTGTGCTGGGATTGTGCGTTTGAATTATCTCATACTAGAGAACGTATTGGCGCAGGATCGCGCGGTCCTGCGCCAATACGTTCTCTGTTCAGGATTTTGCTGCGGGAAGCTCCGCGACCTCGGCCAGCGCGGCATCCAGCCGCTCGGCTGCCTCATCGATATCGGAGGGGGTCAGGATCAATGGCGGGACCATGCGCAGGGTTGCCGGTCCCAGGCTGTTGAGCAGCAGGCCGTGGCGCAGCGCCTTCTCAACCATAGTGGGCGCCAGGTCGTGCTGCACATGGACCGCGCGCATCAGGCCGATGCCGCGCGGGCTATCGATGAGATGGGGATATTTCTCGCAGAGCGCCGTGAGCTTGCTGGCCCAGTATTCGCCCATCTTCGCGGCATTCTCCAGCAAATTCTGCTCAAGGATCGTCTTGATGGTGGCGATGCCGGCGGCGCAGGCAATCGGGTTGCCGCCGAAGGTCGTGCCATGATCGCCAGGCTCAAACACATCTGTGCGCGGCCCCGTCAGCATGGCGCCGATGGGTACACCGCCGGCCAGGCCCTTCGCCATTGTCACGATATCGGGCATGATCCCATAGTGCTCCCAGCTAAAGAACTTGCCGGTACGTCCCATGCCTGCCTGCACCTCATCGCAGATCAGGACCAGGTTTTTCTCATCGCACCACTGGCGCAGGCCCTGCATATACTCCTTGCTGGAAGGCCAGATGCCGCCCTCGCCCTGCACCGGCTCGACCAGAATGCCGACGGTCTTGTCGCTGGTTGCCCTCTTGACTGCCTCCAGGTCGTTGAAGGGCACCTGCTTGAAGCCGTCGGGCAGCGGAACCCACGTCGCCTGGTAATATGCCTGCCCGGTGGCAGCGGTTGTGGCGAGCGTGCGCCCGTGGAAGCTGTTCTCCATGCTGATGATCTCGTAGGCGCCGTTGCGATGCAGACGCCCGTACTTGCGCGCCAGCTTGATCGCGCCCTCGTTCGCCTCGGCGCCGCTGTTCGAGAAGAAGGAGCGCATGCCGCTGCTCTGATTGGCGAGCAGTTCTGCAAGCTCGATCTGGCGCACGTTGTAATAGAGGTTGGAGACGTGGACAAGCTGCGTGACCTGCTGCTGGACCGCTTCTACAATGGCCGGGTGACAGTGCCCCAGGACGTTCACGGCGATGCCGGCGACGAAATCAAGATATACCTTCCCATCGCTGTCCCATACGCGAGTCCCCTTCCCGCGTACAAGAACGATTGGCGACCTCTTGAATGTGCTCTGATAGTATTTGTGCTCGAGGGCAACCCAATCACGTTTGTTCAAATCAGTCATAGTCATATTTTATTGCTCCTGTTTCCAATACAATGCTTGCTCGTGCCTGCGGCGCTCGCTTTTTGTATATGTTGTAGAGCACAGGCGCGAAGCGCCTGTGCTCTACAACATATACAACCCTGGCGCGGCGGAGCCGCGCGAACACCTGACCAGGGAGACAAGAGTGCTGAGCTTCAGACGCGCTCTAACGGGTATAAAGCGTATTTTCATCAATATAGCCATGCGTCAGATCGCAGCCCCAGGCCGTCGCCTCGCCGCCGCCGAGATGCAGATCGACGCCGATGGTGACTTCTTTGCCGGCCATAGCGGCACGGGCGCGCTGCTGATCGTAGTCAGTTGCCATGCCTTGCTTCGTCACCTGAACGTCGCCGATGAAAATATCGTAGGCGTCCTGACGCAATGCACAACCGCAGGCGCCCAGCGCCGCGACAATACGGCCCCAGTTGGGATCACCCCCGGCCAGCGCGCACTGCCAGAGCGGCGAGAGCGTGATAGCGCGCGCCGCTTTGATGGCATCGGCCTTGTCGCGTGCGCCGCGCACATGCACCGTCATCAGCTTTGTCGCCCCCTCACCATCGCGCGCCATCTCAATTGCCAGGTAGCGCAGCGTATGATGCAGCGCGGCGCGGAACACGCTCGCTTCGCTGTGCTGCGCGTTGATGGGTGCATTGCCGGCGAGGCCGTTGGCGAAGAGCACACAGGTATCGTTGGTGGACATATCGCCATCTACCGCGATCATGTTGAAGGTATCCGCGACGGCGGCGCGCAACTCTTTTTGCAGCCAGTCATGATCGATAGCGGCGTCGGTGGTGAGATAGGAAAGCATCGTCGCCATATTGGGATAGATCATTCCCGCGCCCTTCGTGACTCCGCCCAGGCGCACTGTGCGCCCTTCAATCTGAAACTCCAGCGCGATGCGCTTGGGATGTGTGTCGGTGGTCAGGATGGCCTCAGAGAAAGCATTGCCGCCATCGGCGCTCAACTCGATGCGCTGCACACCTTCGGCAATCTTCTCAATGGGGAGCTGGCGGCCAATGATGCCCGTTGACGAGCAGAGCACCAGTTCCTGCGGCACGCCAAAGCGCTCGGCGACGAACTCGGTCATGCGATAGGCGTTGCGCAGACCTTGCTCGCCCGTCGCGCAATTCGCATTGCCACTGTTCACGATCACCGCCTGTGCCCGGCCGCTCTTGAGGCGTTCCTGGCAGACGATCACGGGCGCGGCGCGCGTGCTGCTGGTTGTAAATACGCCGTCTGCGACGCAGGGAACATCGGATACCAGGACCGCCAGGTCTTTGATCGAAGCGTCTGATTTGATGCCGGAGGCTATGGTGCCGGCGCGGAAGCCCCGGGGGGCTGTAACGCAGCTATCAATCTCATGAAATATTTCGGACACGAAACCCTTCTTCTCCTCTCCTCTGCTCATTGAAAAAAGCTCCAGGTCTCAGGGAGTTCCGGTGGGACACTGAGAGCCGGGAACTTCATGTATATCCCATTGTACAATGGTAACTTGCGTGGTTACAACCCCGGAGGTTTTATGGGCGGAACAGTACGACGGGCACCGCCGGCGCGCCTGTCGCACTGTTCCGCCCATAAAACCTCTCCATGACGAAGACCCATGCAACTGCCAGCGCGGACAACCCGGATCACAACGGGCTTGCCCGGACCGGCCTCGGCGGCCACTGCGGCGAACCAGCCGGTGCCCAGTACGTCCGAGGCGGCCAGCAGCGACGGGATCAGGTCCTCGTCGGGCAGGCCCGGCGTGGCGACCAGGGTGCCATCGGCGAGCGGGATGCGGGCCGCTTGCGCCTGCGTTCCTATGGTGCCCATAAGCACCCGGTGGAGGCACGCGCTCTGGTACCCGGCCTGGCAGATCTCACAGGTATTGTCCGAGGCCCAGAACGAGCCAATCACGAACTGACCGGGCTTGATCGTCCGAACCGAGCTTCCGACCTCCTCCACGATGCCCACATACTCGTGCCCCATCGGCGTCGGCTCGCTGATCGGCTCGATACCACGATAGGGCCACAGATCGGACCCGCATATGCAGGTGGCCGTGATCCTGATGATGGCGTCCGTTGGTTCGATAATCTTCGGGTCGGCACGCTCCTCGAAGCGCACGTCCCGGGGACCGTAAAGCATGGTTCCTCGCATAGTTGATCTCCTTTTCTGAGTGAAGGTGTGATTTCGTCTGCTTCTTGAATGTTTCTTTCGATACTGTCTGTTTATTTCATCTGGTTGCCTGTCTGAACCCACACTCCCTCAACAACTGGATATTCCCTTGAAGAAAAGTCCTGCTTGTGCGCCCAAGCAGCGAGGCATGTTCTCTATCCGGCAGGGCGATTGAATGCTCCCGTTTTTCCCCGCCCCACGCCCGAAGGGAAAGGTCGGGTGGGGATACCCTGCCCCCAGGCAGGGTACCCTCCCCAGTGGGGAGGTATCCCCGCTCCCCGCAAGGGGGCAGCCGTCCCCTTGACCCCCGCTTGTGGCGAGCATTCAATAGCCTTGTCTACCTGCTGGTCATTATAGACGCGCCTTCGCGCCAGGTGATAGAATGATTGTCGCAAATGATTGTCTGATGCCTGCGCCTGGACCTCGCCCCTGCCCTTGTCGGTGAGGTCATGGTTGAGGTCGGTCACGTCTCGCCGGCAGAGCCTGCTGATGTGAGGGCAATATCCGTCAGCCCGGTGGATGGGCACCTGCTGGACGCCATGGTGCGCGTCTCCAGGCTTCTGGATGCTCCTGACGAAGCCCCGGTACTCATGCCGCTGATCACGCGAGAAATTATCTACCGGCTTCTGAAAGGGGAGCAAGGCGCGCGACTCCGGCACCTCGCGGTCCTGGGGGGCTACTCCCCCTCTATAGCCAGAGCGATTGAACGGCTCCGTCAAGAGTTCGACCAGCCGCTGCGCGTCGAGAGCCTCGCGCGCGAGGCGGGCATGAGCATCTCGCTATTCCACCGCCACTTCAAGGCCGTCACAGCATTGAGTCCTTTGCAATTCCAGAAGCGGTTACGGCTCCTGGAGGCGCGGCGTCTGATGCTGGGTGAAGACCTGGACGCGGCCAGCGCAGCCTATCGCGTCGGGTATCACGATGCCTCCCACTTCAACCGGGAATACAAAAGCCTCTTTGGTGTCCCGCCCATGCGTGACGTGCAGCGGCTGCGGGAGGCGGCCCTGGCAAGCGCTGGCCGATAAGTCAGAGAGAGCCAGCAGAAAACGGATGGGGCAGCGTGGACCGCAGATCCACGCTGCCCCATCCGTTTTCTGTCATATAGAAACTACGACTCGGCTTCGTGCTCGCGCGAATAGGGCGGCTGGAGTTGAGGGGGTAGCGGATGAGATCCGCCCGGAAGGAGCAGGCCCTGCTGGCCCTGACCGTCCCAACTCTTGCCATTGCCCATCGTGCCGGCCAGGATCGAGGGCGCCGCATACTGCTCATCGTTGATTTCTTGATTGAAAAGCGACTCGAAAAGCGGCCCTTCCAGTGTCTCCTCTTTAATCAAGCGCTCGCTAATCATAATCAGGCGCGTCTTATTTTGCTGCAATACATTGTATGCCTTGTCGAACGCCTCCTGAATGATGCGATGGATCTCCTCATCGATCTCGCGCGCCGTTTGCTCGCTGTAGTTGCGCTGCTCGCCAAAGTCGCGGCCCAGGAAGACCAGTTCATCCTTGTGCCCCAGTGCCATCGGTCCAATACGGCTGCTCATGCCGTATTCAGTGACCATTGACCGCGCGATCTTTGTCACACGTTCGATATCGTTTGACGCACCCGTTGTCACCTCGCCGAAGATAATCAATTCGGCAACGTGACCGCCAAGCGCGTAGGCGAGCATGTCCTCAAATTGCGCCCTGCTCCACAGGTAGCGATCCTCGGTTGGCAGCAGCATCGTAAAGCCGCCGGCCTGGCCGCGCGCCACAATCGAGACCTTATGCACCGGATCGGTGTTGGGCAGCATGCGCGCAACGAGGGCGTGGCCCACTTCATGATAGGCGGTGATCGCCTTCTCGCGCTCGCTGATAATGCGGCTCTTGCGGGCCGGACCTGCCACGACGCGATCTATAGCCTCCTCCAGTTCGCTCATACCGATCTTGCGTTTGTTACGACGCGCGGCCAGGATCGCCGCCTCATTCAAAAGGTTAGAGAGGTCGGCGCCAGAGAAGCCGGGCGTCTGCTTTGCCAGCGTTTCGAGCGAGATAGACGATTCCAGGGGCTTGCCGCGTGCGTGAACCTGGAGGATGGCGATGCGCCCGCGAATATCGGGTCGATCAAGCACCACCTGCCGGTCAAAGCGACCGGGGCGCAGCAGGGCCGGATCAAGCACATCGGGACGATTGGTGGCCGCGATAACGATCACGTTGGTGTTGGTATCGAAGCCGTCCATCTCCACGAGGATCTGGTTGAGCGTTTGCTCGCGCTCGTCGTGTGATCCTCCCAGGCCGGCCCCACGCTGGCGGCCTACTGCATCGATCTCGTCGACGAAGACGATGCAGGGGCTATTACGCTTGGCCTGATCGAAGAGATCGCGCACGCGGCTCGCGCCGACGCCCACAAACATCTCGACGAACTCGGAGCCGCTGATACTGAAGAAGGGCACGCCTGCCTCGCCGGCAACGGCTCGTGAGATCAGCGTCTTGCCGGTTCCCGGAGGGCCAACGAGCAGCAGCCCTTTAGGAATGCGTGCTCCCAGCGCCACGAACTTTTCGGGATACTTCAAGAACTCGACGATCTCCTGCAACTCCTGCTTGGCCTCATCGACGCCGGCCACGTCGGCGAACGTTACCGTCGGCTTGTTGCCCATGAACATACGCGCACGACTCTTGCCAAAGGACATGGCCTGATTATTGGTGCCCTGGGCCTGTCGTAATATGAAGATCAGCAAAATGCCCAGCAGCAGGAACGGCAGCAGTCCACCGAGGGCGCTGAGCCAGCCCCATAAGGCGCTGGGGGTTTCGTAATTCAGGATCAACGAGCTATTGTTAACGTAGTTGATGCCGTTATCTTTAAGGACTCTGGTAATATCGAAGCTGTCATTGATGGTGGCTGCTTCTTTGGGAGCGTTAGGACCTTTGCCTCTGGTCAGCGTGATGGTGTCACTGCCAACGTCCAACGTATCCTGCTGATGGGCCGCCATATCTGTTTTGATATGGCTCAAGATGGTGGATACCGTAACCGATGTGACATCAGATTGTGGACGGAAGATGAGCACGACAACCACAACAGCAACCAGGGTAATCAGGAGCCAGAAAACACTCGTTCTGAGCCATCTTCCATTGTTTGACATCGGGGCTCCTCCCTACTGGTATAGCAAGCACAGGCTGCGCCACTTCAAGAAGGGGCTACCCGGCATTCAAGGTGCATTCTTGTGCGCTCTATTATAGCACATACGATAATAATGCATGCGCCGCCCCGGGTTAAGGGCGGCGGCAAGGGGCCAGGGCGATCCTCCTCTACACGATTCCTGCCCTGGCCCTGCTGCGCCGCCGAGAATCACCGCTCAATTTGACGCCTGAGAGGACACCCCCCGCGCCCCTGTCAGCGGGCGTGCGAGCACCAATCCCCATATGGATGCCGCGCCGGCGGCGAAGAGCGGGGCCGCGCATGCCTCCAGGGTTGCCCCCGTTGTGCATACATCATCTATCAGCAAGATTCTACGTCCGTGAAGCGCTTCAGTTGCAGAAGCAGGCGTACAGCGGAAGGCGCCGGCCACATTTTGCTGGCGCTCGCGGACCGTCAGGTGTACCTGCGCCTGTGTGGGACGGATGCGACTTACCGCAGTACTATTGAGCGGAAGCCCCAACTGTGCAGCGCAGACCTGTGCCAGCAGATACGATTGATTATAGCCACGCTCGCGTTCGCGTTCGTTGTGCAGTGGCACGGGTATGATGATGTCGGCTCGCAGCCCGTAGGCCAGATATGCCCGCGCCAGCAGAGCGCCCAGCGGTTCCGCCAGGCGCCTGTTACCGCCATATTTCAGGGCATGGATGCAGGCGCGCAATGGCCCATGATAAGCGCTGACCGCGCGCAAGCCGCTCATGCTCAGCGGGCGATACTGGCACTGGTTGCATATCCCTTCCGCTGAGAGCCGGGTATGACAGTGCTGGCAGCATGGCCCGGGCAATGGCTGGATAGCGGCCAGGCAGGATGGACAGAGGATGCTGCCACCGCGTTGACAGGCGGCGCATTGCGGCGGAAAGAGCAGGTCGAGCGCGCGCTGGATAAACGCCAGATAGCGCTCCAGGGCCGGAGCATTATACACCCGCCGGCTCCAGTGCGTAGACAAAACGCAGGTGCGGTGAGTGCTTGATGCGCACCTGCATTCCTTCACGCAGCGATCTATACAGCTCTTCGCTCACGCTGAACGTGAGCGCGCGCGGTGTACTATCGGAGTTGATGGGCAGCAGAGCGACGCCATGCCAGGAGTTCGTGCCGCGCGGCATCACCCCGCTGCGACTCTTGCGCGAAGAACTGGCAGCGCGCAGGGCGACCACGCGAGCGCTGAAGACGCGTATCTCATCGCGCTGGTAGCGCTCAACCAGCAGGTCACGCCAGCCCCAGCGCGCCAGGAGCGCGGGATAGGCCAGCAGCGCCAGTCCTGCCAGTATAAGTAGCGCGCCGGCGCGTTCTCCGGCGGCCAGCGTGACCAGGCCCAGGCTGACGATTGCCAGCGCCAGCAGCGAGATTGTTCCACCGATAGCAAGCGCCGAAAGCGGCCTGATGCCCGGCCGCCAGCTCCACCACGAGATAGGGCCATAATCGGCCCGCGCGTTCTGCGGATTTGTTGTCTCATCTAATGCCATACGTCCACCTCACGGCTTCCTGAAAAGGAGAAGGGGGCAAGGGGCAAGGAGAGGAGGGAAAGGAGATGGGGGCAAGGAGATGGGGGCAAGGAGATGGGGGCAAGCCCCATCTCTACATGTAGAGACGAGGCTTGCCCTCGTCTTGATCTACATGTAGAGGCTTGCCCTCGTCTTGATCTACATGTAGAGGCTTGCCCTCGTCTTGATCTACATGTAGAGACGAGGCTTGCCCTCGTCTTGATCGATGGGGGCGTTGTCATGCCTTGCCCTTTCATTCCTCCTCCGTCTTGCGCATCGTCGGGAAGAGAATGACATCGCGGATGGTCTCCTGGTCAGCCATCAGCATCGCCAGGCGGTCAACGCCGATGCCGAGGCCGCCGGTGGGAGGCATGCCGGTCTCCAGCGCCTCCAGGAAGTCCTCGTCAAGCACCTGGGCCTCTTCGTCGCCATGCGAGCGTTGACGCGCCTGGTCCTCGAAGCGCGCGCGCTGATCGAGCGGATCGTTGAGTTCGGTGAAGGCGTTGCCCAGTTCCAGGCCGCCGGCAAAGGGCTGGAAGCGTTCGACCAGGCCCGGCTTCTCTCTATGCAGCTTGGCGAGTGGCGAGACTTCGAGCGGATAATCGATCAGGAAAAGGGCCTGGCGCAGCGCCGGGATGCCCTTGCGGAACATCGCTCCCTTGAGATCATCGATCAGGCGGCCACGACTCAGTTTAGGATCGGCCTCGAAGCCCCGCGCGCGCATTTCAGCGGCCAGGCTCTCGCGATCAGGGTAACGGGATGGATCGATGCCGGTAAATTCGGCAATAGCGTCCAGCAGGGGAATACGCGGCCAGGGCGGCGCCAGGTCGATCTCCGTCCCCTGGTAGGTGATACGTGTCGATCCTTTCACTTCCTGAGCGATGAAGGCGATCATTTCCTCGACCAGTTTCATCATATCGTTGTAGTCAGCATACGCCTGATAACATTCCATGACAGTAAATTCAGGATTGTGCGTGCGATCAATGCCCTCGTTACGGAAGTCGCGCCCGATTTCGTAGACGCGCTCAAATCCGCCCACAATCAAACGCTTCAGATATAGCTCGACAGCAATGCGCAGATAGAGATCGCGATCCAGCGTGTTATGGTGCGTGATAAAAGGCCGCGCCGTCGCGCCGCCATAGAGCGGTTGCAGCACGGGCGTTTCAACTTCGATGAAGCCGTGTTCATCCAGGAAGCGGCGCATGGCGCTAATCACACGGCTGCGCGTAATAAAGACCTGCTTGACCTCATCGCCGTTCGCGATCAGGTCCAGGTAGCGCTTGCGCTGGCGCAGTTCGATGTCTTCCAGGCCGTGGTACTTCTCCGGCAGCGGGCGCAGGCTCTTGGCGATGACGCGAAAGTGCAGGACGTGCAGCGTGCGCTCGCCCGTGCGCGTTGTGAAGAGGAAGCCGCTGGCCTGGATGAAATCGCCCACGTCGAGCAGCTTGATGCGGCGATATGCCTCCTCGCCGACATCGTTAATGCGAAAGAAAAGTTGAATGCTGCCGGTGCCGTCCTCGATTCTGGCGAACGTGACTTTGCCCTGTTCGCGCAGCACGCGTATGCGGCCAACCAGTGTGTAGGAGCCGTCTGGCCCGGAGAATTCATCAAAATGTTGCAAAACCTCTGCGATAGTATGGGTACGCTCTACGTGCTGAGGATAGGGGTTGATGCCCTGCTCGCGCAGGGCTTGCAGGCGCTGTAATCGCATCTCCCGTTCGTCTGCCATGTTTACCTCGTTTTTTTTCTCGGAGAGTGCCCGATTCCCTGCCTCTGCGCTTCCTCGCGCCTGCGGCGCTCGCCAGAGAGGCTGTATGGTGGGAGAAGATGCGCGAAGCGCATCTTCTCCCACCATACAGCCTCTCCCAGGTGCGGCGAAGCCGCACGAACGCCCGATGAAAGAGAGCGAAGGCACTGGGAATCAGATATTCTCTCAGATAAGATATCATGATCGCCGCCTATTTTAACACTGTTTCGCTCTATTGAATAGTAGCAGGGGTGCCGGGGCATCGCATGAAAAAAAACCGGCCTGTGCGCCGTGAGCGGCGTTCACAGGTCGGTTGGCTGTTGCGAGTTCAGGTGAGCATCTTTACTCTACAGAGAGAATGGTATACTCCTTGACACCGCCAGGCGTCGAGACAATCACCAGATCACCGGCTTTATGGCCGAGCAGCGCCTTTCCTACGGGCGACTCGTTAGAAATGCGCCCCGCGCTAGGATTGGCCTCAAATGCTCCGACCAGGGTGTAGCGGCACTCACGGCCCTCGCTCGTGACAAGGTGGACCACCGAGCCAAGCGAAACTGTATCTGTTCGCACATGGTCAATGAGCTTGGCCTTCGCCAGAAGCTGTTCCAGCTCCATGATACGCCCCTCAAGGCGCGCTTGCTCGTTTTTGGCATCTTCGTAGGCCGCGTTATCCACCACATCGCCCGATTCCTTTGCATCATGAAGGTACTGGGCGACTTCGGCTCGTTTGACAGTGCGCAAAAACTCCAACTGGCTTAATGCACGCTGCCACCCGTCACTGGTGAGGAATACATCCTGTGTCTCCATCTTCAGTTTTCCCCTCTTTGTGGGCAGAGGAACATCCTCTCCCAAAAAACCATTTTTCCGCTCATCGCGTCGCCTACCTGTCGGGGTAGCCAATATCTCCCCAGGTAATATTGACGCGTTCTCCTGAATGACAGCGGAGTAACAGCTCTCCGTGGTCATCCACATCCTCAGCTATGCCGCTGAGGATAGCAGTGCCCTGCCGCACCTGAATGGTACGACCAAGCGTTGAAAGTTGATTCCGCCATCGCTCTCGCATCAACCGAGAGGCGGACCCGGTGGTCATTTCTGCCGGATCCCACGTTTCTTGCTGCAAAGCAAGATAGCTTGTTTCAATGTGGCCGAGCAGGTGAGCCATAAACGTTTCGCGGCTCACCTGGTGCCCGCATGCGGCCTCAAGTGTGGTAGCAGGTGCGACCAGCCCTTGATTGACCGACGACGCCTCCGCTTGATCTCCAACGAACTCTGAAAGCTGTCCGTTCACATTGACGCCAATACCCATGATAGCAACCATGCGACCTGTGCGGTCATGACCAGTTTCGATCAGGATGCCGGCAACTTTGCTCTCACCAATAAGAACATCGTTGGGCCATTTGATCGCCGCGGTCAATCCGCAGGTGTCGGCGATTGCGTCTACCACAGCAAGCGAAGCAACCATTACGAGGAGGTAGGATGGGAAACGGGGACGTAATACGGTAGATGAGAGGGCGTAACATCCTGGTCTATCTACCCAGCGCCGTCCTAACCGGCCTTTACCAGCCGTCTGACTATCGGTAATTACTACCGTTCCTTCCTCGGCTCCACCCTGAGCCAGTTGCATCGCCAGAGTGTTCGTTGAATCGACAGTCGGTAAAAATACTAAGCGATTCTCAACGCCAAAAAAACGCGTATTCAGTCGCTGTTGTAAAGCTTTAACGTCGAACTGCTTAAATGCGGCGGTCTCTATCTCCTTCAGAGCTTCTTCCACTTCTATCTGTCTAGTGCGATCTCCGCTGAAAATTCTGATCTATGAAGATGCCCGTGATCTGATGCCTGCCTGATGAGCAACATTCATACGCAGTGCCTGGGTGCGGTTCTACTACAAACGGGCCGGGGTACATTATTCTTGAACAGATATCAGGATAGTAGATAGCATAAATGTACAAAAATCCCAGAGCCAGGGCACGGCTTGCCTGCCCCAACTCTGGGGAAGCTGCACAGACAAGCAGATATGCTGCCCCTGTATTTTCCGTGTGGCCTATGCGCGGTGCGCATGCCATGAGAAGGTTGCTCTAAGCGAGCGCTCCTCCTGTTTGGAAGGTGCAGCAATCTATAACGCTGTCTGTGCAGCGTTTACGTTGATCCATCTGCACACCACCTCCTTTCGTTGACGCTATTGTACCATCGGGTTTTAATAGTTGTCAAGCTTTTCTAAAAACTCGTTCATTCTTTTGAGAAGTCGAGTGCGCTGGTATGGCCTGGGAAGACGATGGAGCCGATGGGGGAAATTGTGAAAATTGCGTGAATAAGCTCGGCAGTAATGTCGCCTCTCTCTTCGGACAAGCAGGCTAGCAGAGCTTATGAACGATGTAAAACTCCTCACGCCTGTGGCGCTCAAAAGGGTTCAGAGAGTGTGGCTGCGGTCTGCGCCCGCAGCCACACTCTCTGAACCTGAACGGCTCGCGCCGGGGGCCGAAACTCGTCGTAAAGACGTATCATTCACCAGTTCTGAGCAGAATGTAACGAGCTGTGGTAGGATTATTAAGGATGTGTTACAATGACGCTATGTGAGGAAAGGAGGTTTTTATGGCTGTTGAACGCACGGCCCATCCGCATATTGTTCGCGATTCAGCGCTCTACGAAGGTGAGCCTATTATAGAGGGGACGCATACAGGAGTGCGTCATATCATCCTCATGTTCCAGAGCGGGCAGGATCCGGAAGAGATCGCCCATAGCCAGCGCCTTTCCCTGGCGCAGGTATATGACGCCATCAGTTATTTCTATGATAACGAGGAGGAGATCAGGCGCTATATTCGCAGCGAGCATTGAGGGACTGTCTGGCCGGGGTTCTTCGCCCTGTATTGCACCCGCGCTGCTCCTCTCGTTGGCAATCGGGTTCTTTTTTCACTGCTGCCTTGTCAATGCTCCTGGCAAGCGGCTTTATTCATCATTGCCTGCTGATAAAGCAGGCTTTGACTGCTATTTTGACTGCTATTCGCCATTTTCGCATGATTGTACCTCTTTCTGGCGACGATCCTTTCTCGAAAAGTCAATGATGCATTTGCTTGTTTCATATGCTTATCTTGTCTGGACTCCTGGAGTCGGCATGTGCCAATGGGCTTTCAGCCTTCGGAAAGGCCATAGCCCATGCCGAGCCGCTCCAGGTCGTGCGCCAGCGAAGATGGTCGATGCGCAGGCGACATAAAGATGCGCAAACTGTTCATCTCGATAGAGCCCAGCGAATTCATCTCTCAGGCGCATCGCTAAGGTTCCCTTTGGGCATGCAGCCCGCGCGACTCTGGCAGTTTCTTCGGGAATTGGCCCCAGGTGGTCAGGGTACATGGACATGCTCTGGCTCCTCTCTGCTGCTCTTGCCTGCCATTTTTCTCATTCTACCATTCCACTCACGGATCTTATTCGCCAGCAGAAACATTGTAGGGAGGGTCGGTTGCTGTTGCTGCGCTCTCCGTTATCGTGTCAAGTCAGCATGACGGCTCTCGTCGTGTCAAGCTGTAGTGACAACACAGAGAAGTGCTTTGGTTTTGTCGTTTAAAGTAATTCATGTTTCAAGACCTGATATTGGCTGTGGTTCCACCATCGGCAGCGATCTCCGTTCCTACAACGAAGGAGGAGTCCGAGGAAGCGAGGAAGAGTGCGACCTTTGCCACTTCCTCTGGGCGACCCATGCGTTTGAGCGGC
>Ga0209061_1003467_pt1 | contig 17098 bp, 11 predicted proteins | sample Coa_R1_10_FD_187157 | JGI IMG/M metagenome (GOLD analysis project Ga0209061, IMG submission 187157) | Surface soil microbial communities from Centralia Pennsylvania, which are recovering from an underground coalmine fire - Coalmine... | ecosystem: Environmental > Terrestrial > Soil >...
CGCACCTCCTATTCCTGCAAGGAGATCCTGTTCGACCGCCGCTTCGCCGACATCTTCGCGGCCACCCCGGACGGGCGCCGCGTCATCGACTACACGCGCTTTCACGACACCCTGCCGCTGTGAGCCGAGCCGCGGCGGCGCGCGATCGTATCGTCGATGCGGGCAACACCGGAGCGCTCGGGACAAAGGCGGCGAGCAGCAAGCGCGGCAACAGGCATGCGGCGCCGCGCGGCGCTCCAGCGCGTGATTGAGAACGCAATGATAATTGCTGAACCAGCGCTCGCGGCGCAGCCCCGTGATCCGCAACAGACTGCGGTGCGCTTGCCGGGTGCAACCGGCTCGTCGCCCGGCCTTGGAGGATCAGGTCGATCGGTCTCCGCGATTGGGCTTATGGTGCCTGTTCCAGCAGCGTCCGCGCCCAGACGCTGCGCAGGTTTCAATCCGCGCCCCCGCACTGGGGGCAACCAGGAGTGGATTGCGCAGAGCGGCGGTCGCAGTGGTTTCAATCCGCGCCCGCCGCTGCCACTGGCAGCAGCGAACGCGCCGCCATAAAACCCGGCTGTAGTACTAGTGCCGCCAGAAAATGGCCGAGATCGTCCCTCGCAGAGCCACCGACGGCGTCTTGCCGTGCGGCCGGACCTTCTCGATCAGCGGCTCCCAGAGCGCCCAGGCCGCATCCGTGAAAACCTGATTTCCATAGTTCTCTGCCATCCCCACAATATGGGGATAGATTGCAAGCCCTAAGAGGCCCTAAACACCTAGCTATCTTCGGTGCAGGCTGCGAACAACCCGAGCCCAAAATGGCAGGCATAACCCAGCGCCAATACCCCCTCGACGCACTCGGCAAATCGCAGACGCAGGAATGTGCCCATTGTGTCCGGTTGACGTTCGCCTCCCCGCGAGCGAAATCGATGGAAGTGGGTCGCGCGGCGCAGTCGGCCGTTGACACACACGCCGATGTCCTTGTCATAGGGACCGCTTCCAGCAGAGCCGTCGGGCGATTGTGGTCGCAGAAAAGCGATCTCGATCGGCTCAGGGAGTCCACGGCGCGCAAGGAGCCGCCGAATTTCCGCCGGATATCCGCCGGCCTTAAGGTGACCCGCCGCCAGGAAGGGGGTCACGCTTTGCCATGTTTTTGACTTCCCAAGAAGCCGGCTTGCCTTGCGGAAATCGCGCGGCATGCCAAACCCTTCGAGCGCAAGGCGCCATTCTTGGCGTGATCCGGTCGAGGCGGCGTCTTCCCCCTCCCCAAGCATTCCGCGGCGCTCAACCCAGAGCCTGGTCAGCCGGTCGAGCTTGCCACGGACTTCGCGATCGAACCCGTCGCGGGCGTAGACCACCAAGTGGTCGATCTCCCCGTCGTCGTCGGCATCCTCCGGAAGCCAGAAGGCATGGCGATGGTCGGCATCCTTTAAAGGGCGATTGTCAGAGCCGCGCCCGGATATCACCGACGGCGCATTCGCTTGCGAGCGACCGGTCGCCTCATCCTTCGTCCATCCGAACTGGGCAAGCGCCGCCAATCGCATCAGCTCGCCGATCTTGACGGCATCCTCGATGCGCGGCCGGGGGCGCCCGGCGAGCACGAAGCGGGCGACGGTCGGGTCCGGTTGTGTGTGCGTCGTGTATCGGTGCGGCCCGCGCCAGACAGACGCGGGTTCAGGCGCGGCGTATAGGACGCGCCGGCAGGCCGGCGGATCGCTCCAGCCGACGGCATGCAGATCAGAGGTGTCGACGGCAAGCGCCGAGGCGAGACACTCGGGCAGCGTGGCGCAGAAATCCCTCATGTCCTTTGCAAGCGCCTTATCCGTGGGCTGCCCCTTCTTCGTCCAGCCGGCGCGGCGGCGCTCGCGCTCAGCGCGGATCAGGTGTTCGCGACGCTCCCGATAGGCTACGGGCGATAACGGCGCATAAAGCGGCACAAAACCAAATCCTGGGTCAGGCGCCCGCCCTTTGCCCTCGCCATTGGGGTTGCGGGGTGTGGCGTTGGCATCGTCGCCGCTCCACTTGAAAACCTCCGCCTCGACCCAGCTCTCGGCGCGGCCGAGATAGCCGAGGCGCGTGACGAGGTGATCGAGGTGCGCGCTCTGTTCGGGGCTGAGCGAGAGGCCCGGCCAACCGACGATCAGCGGCTCATTGGCGTCGAATCGCGCGAAGGCGTCGAATACGAGCGTCGTCTTGACCGGCGCCGGCATGTAATGGCGCGTGTGCGCGTGGACAGCCTGAGGCAACCTGTAGATCGGAAGCTCACCCGCGAGGGCGTCGATCAGGTCGGCGAGCGCATCGTCGGAGAACTGCGTCTTGTCGGCCTTGCGATGATGGCAGGCGATCAACGCCCGCAGGATTCGCACCGGTTCCGGCGGCCAAGCGATAGCTGCCTCGTTGACATGCCGGCCCCACGGCGTTGCGTGATAGCGCCCCGCGGGAAAGCGCAAGCGAAGGGCGATCATCGCCTATTTCTCGTATTTGACCGTAGTGACGCCGTCGGCATTGCCGTTGAACTTGCCTTCGTCGCGCACCGTCTTGATGAGTCCCGGCAGCGTTTCCGCAATCTGACCGAGCGGTGGCAGCGTGAAGTCCTTGGGTCGCGTCACGATGGGATCGCCCTCGAGCGCAAGGTCGCAGGCCGTGCGCAGCCGCAGGCCAACGTCGAGAAACTTCTGGATTTTGAACAGCGCGAGTGCGATCAGAAGCTTCTCGACGTTCTCGCCGAGCCCGAAAGCGCGGATCTGAGCGAGGTCGAGATTGAAGTAGGCGGTTATCTCGCCAGTGTATTCGTCCCGTGAATAGGGAACGTTGCCTTCTCCTTCCTTGAGCGTTGGCTCGACGCGGTTGATCTTAACTCCGCCGCTCGCGGCGACCTGGACATCCTTTGCTTCGATGAAAGCCGACAGGGTTCGTGGCAAACGAATGACGCCACCGATCTCTTCGAGGAAGACGCCATGAAGAAGCGCGTTGGGGTCGTATTTAAGCAACGCCGGGACGAGTTGCTTGCGAACGTCGAGGGGGTGGTCCTTCTTAAACCCAATGTCGTTGGAGATGACATCAAAGCCCTTGGCTCGCGCAATGTACTCGGAGTTGATCCGATGCGCTTCGAGCACGGAGTTCGTGAGCGGCTTGTTGCCCTTGTCGACGACCTTGACGACAGGCAGGCCCTTGAGCGGCTCGACCCAGTCATCGTTGACTTCATCCCAGCATACGGCCTCCAGGCGGTTCGCCATGCTCTGCGCCGACTCGACGAGCAGCATGTCGACGCCGCCGGGACCCTGATAGGTCGCGGCCCCGAGATTGGGAAAGCCGGTGGGTTGGAAGCGTGTGCCCTGAAGAGGCTTGAGCTTGGCTTCGATCAAAAGGCGTTGCGCTTTGTCGAGCGCGGTGAAATCAAGCGGCATTGGCGGCGTCCTCCTTTGGCTCGGGCGTTTCTTTGTTCTCGAATATGCGGGGATAGGCGCGCTCCAACACGCGCCTCAAGTCGACCTTGCGAATGGGGATCAGAAGCGCAGCCAACAGGCGCGGCCCGTCGATGCCGGCCGCATCCTCCCGTCGCGGTTCGAAGCTGATCGGCAGGCCGGAAGCCCGCGCACGCCGGCAGGCGAGCGCCATGGCTGCACCGACATCACCCGTCCGGAGCCGCGCAATAAGGCCGGGCGGCACGGGCAAACGAATGTCCTTCGGCACACCCTCAATGGCGCGCACATCGTCGATTGATGCGAAGAACGGTTTCATTACTGCATAAGCGAGCGGTAAGGGAACCGGCTGCGCCGGTTGCATGGATATGCAGCTTGGAGCATCCGCCCAGGCGAGTCCCTGCGCCAAGCCGGCAATCTTTTCGTCGTCCGTGTCCCGCCACAGGAAGGCAAGCGCGCTTGCAAGGTCGGCGGGCGCACGTGCGTCAAACGGGCCGCCGTCGAGCTTCCTCTGCGCGGCGAAGACGAGCCGCCGCTCCGCCACTGCGATCAGATTGCGTTCGAGCGAGCCTGCGCCCCAGACCGCGAGCCCGTCCCGGTCGCTCCATGCACGGAACCGCTCGTACCAGGTCTCTTCCTTGAGAGGCGCGAGATGCGCGCGAAACGGCGGCGGCAGCGTGGGGCCGCGCTTCTCTTCGTCCGACGCATCGCGCGCTGCAATATCCGAATCATTGTCGATCTCATCCAGCTCCCCCACATCGGGCTCATTGACGGCCTCTGCTTCCTCTTCGTTGTCGTCGGCGGCACGTACCTCATCCAGCGGTGAACGACCGATCCCCGCAAGCGCGGAGGCGATACGGAATTCGGCCGAGCCGTCATCAGCGTCTTGGAACCATTTGGAACGAAGACGAGGCGGTGGTTTCTGCTTGCCCTCCTTCGAATCGCGCGACTTCGGACTCGAAGCGAGATAGGAGGCCGCGTCCCCGACGGCGGCGAGCACGCGCTGGACGGCTCGGGGCGAGGCGTCTTGCGTCATCGCGAAGATCGCCTCGTCGAGCCGTAGGGCAAGCGAGCGCAGCCGCGCAGGCGCGTTCTTTCCTCGGGCATAGTTCCGAAAGCGTTGCAGCCAATCCCTACCGTCGAGGTCGTTGAGCAGGTTCGCCGTGTCGTTTCGCTGTACAGGGACGCGCGCCAGAGGTGCAGCGATGTAGCTTCGGCCCTCGCGTTTCACAAAGCCGTAGCGCTGAAACGAGGATATGCCCCTGTTGATGCCCAACGTCACGACCGCCCGGGCGAAATCTACGCCGTCACGAACCGGCTTGTGCCGCAACGTCGCTCGTCCCTCGGCGAGAAGCGCAGCGATCTCTGAAAAGTTCGCCGAATTGCGCCACAACGGCATCCACACTTCGCCGCGCGTGTCGCTTTTATCTGATAGGACACTTCCGGCGCCCCCAGCACCAGTCGCATCTACAGTAAAGGGAAAGGCCGACTCGCTCCTCGCGGCGCCCAGTCGACGCGTCGCAGCGCCGGCGAAACTCAAGGAGCCTTCGAGAGAGAGAATTGTGTCCCACGGGTTGAGCGGTGCTGCGTCTCCAAATCCGACGCCAGCATTGGGCCCTACTTGGGCCGGAGCGAATTGGCCGATCGCTCCCGATTTCAGATCGACAGCAGGCGTGCCGAATATCGCTGACTCCAGTAGGGCTTCTGTCTCCGGCTTTGGCTTGCCCTGCACATCCTGGAATTCAAACAGCGCGTTGAGCTGTTGGCCGAAATTCACACCGAGGTCGCGACTTCCATCATTGCCGCCACTTCCCAGCAACGGCGACGGCGGCGGCACCTCCTCTACGGTGCCGATGCGCCAACACGCATCCATCCAGTCCACAACTTCTTCAGAAACCGCGCCCCTAAGCTCTACGATCAGCCTCCTTTTGAGAAAGCTTTCGCGCTTCTTCAACCTTTTGAGTTCAGCGGCGTCCTCCTCAGAGAGGCGGCACCCCTTCTTTTTCAATTCAGAATTTTTGGCCTCCAGCTTTTTCCGCTGATCCCTCAGGGAGTTCAGCTCTTTCAAAGTTGATACGCTTAGCAACGTGTCGACCGCACTTTTGAAAGGCGCGAAGCGCGGTGCAGTTGTCTCCCTTAGAGCCCGAACTAACTCGGCGCCGCTACGCGTTGAATCCTCCTCGTCCTCCCCCTCTAGAAAACCCGCCCGGCCGTTCCACGGCGAGATGATCGGCGAAGGGCGATATTCGTGCAGAAAGAAGCAAACGAGACCTTTTTCCGTCAGCGCCGTATCGAGCACGAACGTCTCGTCGCGCCAGCAACCCCGCGCATTCTTGTCCTTCTGTTCGGCGACGATACGGAAGACGCCGAGCGCCTTGAGGTAGGAAGCGAGCGGGATCGGCGCGCAGCCGGCGAGCACTATCTCAGGCATCGACGTCTCCCGTCTTCTGTTCCGCCTCGGAAGCGCGCCAATCGGCGATGCGCACGAGCGCTTCGAGGAAAGCGAGCCGGAAGGGGCCGTAGCGCTCCAGAAGCCCCAGCGTGCGCGTCGCCCAGCTTCGCCCGGTCGCGCCGCCACCGATCTCCATCACATCGAGCGAAAGCGCCGTGTCCGGAATGGAGAGCCCATCAACGGATAAGGCGGGCAGATGGTCGCCGTCCCACACGCCGCGGGCGAAGCGTCTTTCGCCGTCGTTGGGTCCGCGCTCGTCGGGCAAAGCGCGCAGCCCCATGCGCACCTTGCCGTGATGGGCGGCGATCAAATAGGCGACGAGATCGTGCGCCCCGGATTGCGGCCCGTGCTGCAGCCACGCCAGCGCCGAAGCAAGCTCGTGGCGGAAGTAGCGGCGATTGCGCGCGTCTTTCCGGCGCCAATCGTAGCAGGGCGTTTTGGCAAGCGGTGCAGCGTCCGATGCAAGGCCGCAGCGCGCCTTGAATACCTCGTGCGCCTTGCCGAGATCGTGCCACAGAGCGGCGGTGACGACGGCCTCCGCTTCCACGCCTTGTACCCCGAGCACCTTGCACAGCCGCTTGGCCTCACAGCGCACGTGGCGCAGATGGTCGGTCAGCCCGACCTTTTGATCCTTGCGTGTGTCCGGGTCGTCGCCAAAGCGATCGAGTTCGTCCTTGACGGCGTCTACTACTTCAACGGGAGAAACCGGATCGGGCGACTTCATGTCAAATCCGCGCATCGAATCATAGCCACCGACCTTGGCGTCCACGAGCACGACCGCTTCCGGCCAGAGCTGATCGAGCTTCGTCCACCCCTTCTCCACCCAATCCCAGACAAAGGCACTGCTCTTTTGCTTGCCGAGCCAACTTCTCGCCTGCCCAATCGGCACTGCGCAAATCTCGTCGCGATGCGGTCGTCTTGCTTCATCCCCTTGTGGGCCCGCCTTGAGATCGGCAATGGCGCGCCAGAACACGCGCACGTCTGTATCGTCGGCGCCACGCACATAGGGCGAGATGTCGACATCAAAGCCCGTGAGGTCCGGATCGGTGTCGAAGAGCTGGTAGAGGTCCTTGCGCCGAAGAACCTGCCACGACCCTTGGGAACCATGCGAAAATCCTTCAAGAAACCTCGGAGAGACGTCTTTGAGACTTTCAAGATGGCGGCGTGCCGCCGCGAGTTCTTCGGACGTATACGGCAAGGCGAGATTGTCCGTATTCCCATTGTCCGCTGCGATGTCGATCCAGAAGGCCTGCGCTTTCGTCTCCTCACCGCCGCGATTGAGCCGACCGAAGCGCTGCACCAGCGAGGCCCAAGGGGCGAGTTCGGTGAACATGACGGCGGAGGTTATATCGACGCCGGCCTCGATCGCCTGCGTCGCCACGATGATACGGCCGCATGCGTCAGGCTGCTCCGCAAGCTGCTTGTTGATCACGCAGCGTTCGGTCGGGCGGAAGCGGCTATGCACGAGTAGAAGTGGCGGCGCATCCCGCTTCTTCAGTGCATCATAAAGCGCCTGCGCGCGCCCCACGCGGTTCAGGATGACCAGCGTCGTCTTTCCAGGTCTGTGCGCCCCCATGACCTCATCGGCGAGCGTGTCGGCGTATTCGATCAACCCCTTTCCTGAGGTTGACGCCGAACCGGTGATCGTCTTCGCTTTTGCGAGAGGCTTTGGGGCGGCGAACCGCTGCTGGACAGCGGGGTGTGCTCGATCGGCGTCAGTAAGCTTTTGTACGACAAGCTTGGCTGCATGCTTCTCGAAGTCGACTGTCTTCAGCCAATCCCGCTCCAGAGTCGCCGACATCCACAGCGAGCGACAGCCGGCCCAGGCGCTGATCTCTCGCCGGAACGCTTCGAGCTGCGCGGACGTGGGTGCGCCGGCCGCCATGAGCTGGACCTCGTCGAACACCCACATCGCATCGTTGTGCAGAAGGGCGAAGTCGACGGGCCAACGGGCGCGCCCGACACCATAGCCGCGCATCAGCGCGCGAGAGAGCAGGATATCCTGCGTCCCGATCAGGATGGCCGGCGCTTCGGGGTGGCGGATCCACTCGTCATCGACTTCGCCGCCCATCAGCACATGCGGCCTATCAGGGAGAAGGCGACCTTCTAAATCCAAACCGGCATGTTTCAGCTTCCGAAGCCAGACACTGACGTTCGCAGCCGTCTGCTCCACGAGCGTTCGCATCGGAAGGCACCAGACCAGCCGGCGTGGCGTCTCGGCATCTTTCACCGCGCGCTTGTGCATCCAGGCGAGCGCCACGCCCGCCGTCTTGCCGAGCCCGGTTGGCACGACAAGAGCGTCGGGCCATCCATTCGTAGCCAGTCTGCACTGGTAGCCATAAGGTTGCCTGCCGGTTACTCGCTCAAAGAAATCGGCAAAAAGCATTGGTGTTGCCCCGCCCGGATCAGACCCGATTGGCAGGCCCCCTTGCTTGTGACCCCGGGATCCCCGCTTGGCCTGTCCGTCTATTAACTGTAATAATAGCTACATTCTGGGCACAACTCAAGATATACGGCATGTCTGGGAAAACTACTATGAAAGTGCGAGACGAGCGGCTGGGAGCACGGGTCTTGAACCGCCCCGGGTTTTCCGGAGGCGATTTGGCTTGAATCAGGCGGCCATGGCCCGACCGGCGACTTGGGCATCACAGCGCGCCTTGGCCTCGACGGGAGGAATATTGCCGATGGGCGCGAGAGGCGCCGATGAGCGAACCAGCCCATCCATTCGAGGGCGGCGAACTCCACCATCTCGGCGCTGCGCCATGGGCCGCGCCGGCGGATCACTTCGGTCTTGAACAGGCTGATGACCGTCTCAGCGAGAGCATTGTCGCAGGAATCGCTGACGCTGCCGACGGAGGGCTCGATGCCGGCTTCGGCCAGCCGCTCGGTGTAGCGGACCGGTCCGGCAGCAGTCTAACACTGAGCTTCGAAAAGCCGATCAGCGGTCCTCTTGCGCTCGGCTTCGGCTGTCATTACGGACTTGGTCTTATGAGGGGCCTCCCCATCACGACGAGATCGTCGTGGACTACCGCGCGATAGTTGAGGATAAGGCGCGAGATCGAGGAGGGGATCGAAAAGCTGGCCGGCGACATCGCCGATGAGCCCATATAGGCCATCAACCGCAGGAGTATGATGCAAGCGCATGCCAGCCTGCGCTTTGTCGGCGATCGCTCGATCCCGACGAGATCACTGCGATCATCGGCGTGCCGCCGACGATCGCCTATCGCAAGGGGGAGGCCTACCGGCGGAGCCGGGACGACGCGAAGGCGGCGCACGGGCGCACCGGGCTCTGGCTTCTGTCGACCAAGGGGTGCGTCCCGGGCACGAATCTGGGCCGGCACCTGTCGTTCCTGCTCGGCGTGCTGTTCCCGCCGGGCGGCGATGAGAAGCTGGAGCGCCTGTGCCGCCTGATGCGGGCGAAAGGCATCGCCGCAGATGTCGGATGCTTCTGGTACGGTGCGCGCGGCGCCCCGCCGCCCGCAATCCCCGCCGAGATGCGCGAGGCCTTCGCCCGCCTGCCCGTACGGATCGAAGCCGATTTCGACAGCGAGCGAAGGCGCCCGGCCCCGCCCCGGAGCGGCGGGCATCGGCGGAAACGCGGCGGGGAGCGATCGTGTTCGGGGCGCTCCGGCGACCGGAGCGGAGATCCGTCCGATCCGATTGATCGAAGACTGTCGCAGACATTCTCCTCGCCTGCCGTAAACGGCCCGGTAGGGGTCGGCGCGATACTCTCTTTGGCGCGTCGCCCGCGCCGAAGAGAATGGCCGATCCGATGGACCAACCCGAGCTTCCGTTGCCGCCGCCTCCGCTCAAACCCGAAGAGCCTTATCTGCCGGCGCGGATGGTCAACGAGTTCCAGTATTGCCCGCGGCTTGCCTATCTCGAATGGGTGCAGGGGGAATGGGCCGACTCGGCCGATACAGTCGAGGGACGCGGCGTTCACCGCCGCGTCGATCGCGGCGCCGGGGCGCTGCCGGAACCCGATCAGATCGGCGAGGAGGAGCGCATTCACGCGCGCTCGGTGACGTTGTCTTCCGAGCGGCTCGGCCTGATCGCCCGGCTCGATCTGATCGAGGGCGAGGACGGCGCGGTCGTGCCGGTCGACTACAAGCGCGGCCGGCGCCCGCACATACCGGCCGGGGCCTACGAGCCCGAACTGGTGCAGCTGTGCGTACAGGGGCTCGTGCTCGAAGACAACGGCTATCGCTGCACGGAAGGGGTGATCTACTTTCGCGAGAGCCGCGAACGCGTGCGGGTGCGCTTCGACGAGACGCTGCGCGCAAAGGCGCTCGCCGCGGCCAGCGGGTTGCGCCTGGTCGCCGCCGGCGGCCGGATCCCGCCGCCGCTTGCGGACAGCCCGAAATGCCCGCGCTGTTCGCTGGTCGGCATCTGCCTGCCCGACGAAGTCAATTTCTTCCGCCACGGCACGGCACCGCGGCCGCTCGCCGTCGGCCGCGAACCGGCCCTGCCGGTCTACGTCCAGGCCGCGCCGGCACGGGTCCGCAAGCGCGGCGAGACGCTGTTGATCCAGACGGAAGACGGGCAGGAGACGACGGCGCGCCTGATCGACACCTCGCATCTTGTGCTGATCGGCGCCGTCGATGTGACGGCGCCGTCATTGCACGAGCTGATGCGCCGTGAAATCCCGGTCAGCTGGTATTCCGGCGGCGGCTGGTTTCTCGGCCATACGATCGGCACCGGTCACCGCAATGTCGAACTGCGCACCGCGCAATATCGCGCCAGCTTCGACCCAGCCTTCTGTCTGCGCCTGGCGCGCGGGCTTATCGCCTCGAAACTGCGCAACAGTCGCACCTTGCTGCGGCGCAACTGGCGCGGCGACACTGCGGGAAACGCGGAAGCGCCGCCCGCCGAGGCGACCGCGGCCGCCGGAGCGCCCGAGGCGCTGCTCGCCGGGCTGCAGCGCGCCGCCCGCGCGGCCGCGCAGGCCGCGGGGCTTGCCGAACTGCTCGGCATCGAGGGCAACGGGGCGGCGCTCTATTTCGGCGGGTTCGGTGCGACCTTGCGCACCCGGCAGGAGGGGTTCGGCGGCTTCGATTTCCGCAACCGCAACCGCCGGCCGCCGACCGATCCGATCAATGCCATGCTGTCGTTTTTGTATGCGCTGCTCGTCCGCGAGTTGACCGCCATCCTGTCGGCGGTCGGGTTTGATCCCTATCGCGGGTTCTATCATCAGCCGCGCTATGGCCGCCCGGCCCTGGCGCTCGACATGATGGAGCCATTCCGGCCGCTGCTCGCCGATTCGGTCGTCATTACCGCCGTCAACAACGGCGAAGTGAAGCCCGGCGATTTCGTCTATGCCGGGCGGGCCTGCGCGCTTGCCGGGAGCGGGCGGAAAAAGATCATTGCCGGTTTCGAGCGCCGGCTCGCGCAGGAAATCACCCATCCGCTGTTCGGCTATCGGCTCAGCTATCGCCGGCTGCTCGAGGTCCAGGCGCGGCTGCTCGGACGACACCTGCTGGGCGAGATTGACGAATTGCCGGCGATCGAGCCGCGTTGACCGATGCCCGGCCGTCCCGGAACCTGGCGATCTGCCTCTCCCGCTCCCGGCGGCGAGGAGCATCTCTACGTCATCGCCTACGATATCGCCGATCGGCGCCGCTGGCGCCGGGTGTTCCGCGTCATGCAAGGATACGGCGAATGGCTGCAGCTTTCGGTCTTTCAATGCCGCCTGAGCCGCCGGCGCTGTGCCGAACTCAAGCTTACGCTCGAAGAGCTGCTCAACCACGCCGAGGATCACCTGATCATGCTCGATCTCGGCCCGGCCGAGACGCTGCGCCCGCGTGTCGAAAGCCTGGGCAAACCCTTTGTGATGGTTGAGCGCGGCCCGGTCATCGTGTAACATTGAAGGCGCCCGCACCTTGCGAGCGCTGCGGTGGCGCGATCCTGCCGGGCACCGCTCGCAGCGCTTTTTGGCATTGTAAAACAGGGGACTATCCGACCCTTTCGGAAGCAGGCACGCGGAACGTATGAGGAACGCTACGGCCACAGCTCCGGACCGCTCGCAAACCGCCCTGCAACGGCGCCGGATTTCTTTGCCATTCGGTGCCGCTGATTTCCCCGGCATATTGCCGGGGCCTCATTGAAGCCAGTACTCGCGTCCACAGCCAGACAAAAATCAGCACGATTTCCCCGGCATATTGCCGGGGCCTCATTGAAGCCTTCTGGCAGGATACGCAATACGCATTGACGGCGCCGGGATTTCCCCGGCATATTGCCGGGGCCTCATTGAAGCAACATCGTGCCGGTGGCGGCGCAGCCTCTGCTCGACGTGATTTCCCCGGCATATTGCCGGGGCCTCATTGAAGCCAGCGATGTAACATATATTCCTGATAATATGCTTCCTTGATTTCCCCGGCATATTGCCGGGGCCTCATTGAAGCTTATAGACCTAAAGGAGATTTCCACATCATTAAGTGGATTTCCCCGGCATATTGCCGGGGCCTCATTGAAGCGTTTATTATATCTTTCTCCTTTTTAGAAAATAGGTCAGGATTTCCCCGGCATATTGCCGGGGCCTCATTGAAGCTCTGTCGCCCGCCGTCTCGTGAAGAGCGGCGGATGGGATTTCCCCGGCATATTGCCGGGGCCTCATTGAAGCTCTTAAAATAAGATCAGTAATATTATCAGCTACAACTTGATTTCCCCGGCATATTGCCGGGGCCTCATTGAAGCCGGCTCGAAAAGGCCGAGATGGTCCCGCACCCGCGCTGGATTTCCCCGGCATATTGCCGGGGCCTCATTGAAGCTGAAAGAGTTAGAAGAATAATATATATTCATCCCAAAGATTTCCCCGGCATATTGCCGGGGCCTCATTGAAGCGCTCTGATGCGCCTTACCTTTGCGCTTGTGCTTGCGCGATTTCCCCGGCATATTGCCGGGGCCTCATTGAAGCATGGCACTCCGCCGGTAAAGTTCTGGTTACCGGTTCCCCATGATTTCCCCGGCATATTGCCGGGGCCTCATTGAAGCAAAAATAAGAATGAATGGTTTAATTCTCTTCTTATTGATTTCCCCGGCATATTGCCGGGGCCTCATTGAAGCAATTCTGAAGCTAATAAAAGAGTTAGAATTGTTAAAGAGATTTCCCCGGCATATTGCCGGGGCCTCATTGAAGCTATTAGAGAACAAATTTATTATAGTATCAAGACTCAAAGATTTCCCCGGCATATTGCCGGGGCCTCATTGAAGCATAGTTATTTAGTTCCAGAATTTATTATATTTCTCAGAGATTTCCCCGGCATATTGCCGGGGCCTCATTGAAGCTCGTTCCTGCTCCAGAACCAAGAGTTGCAGGTACTTGATTTCCCCGGCATATTGCCGGGGCCTCATTGAAGCGAGTGTTCTCGTTCTAAAATGTTCTTTTGTAGATCGTGATTTCCCCGGCATATTGCCGGGGCCTCATTGAAGCATATAATAACCCTATTTATAAAGAAATTGTCTAAACAAGATTTCCCCGGCATATTGCCGGGGCCTCATTGAAGCGCCTATATGCTCGAAATTCCGCTCAGCGTTTCAGATGATTTCCCCGGCATATTGCCGGGGCCTCATTGAAGCTCAATTAGAGAAACTTAAGAATAATTTAAATAAAAAAGATTTCCCCGGCATATTGCCGGGGCCTCATTGAAGCATCTATATCTTCTTTTCTAAGATTAGGATATTTTGCTAGATTTCCCCGGCATATTGCCGGGGCCTCATTGAAGCGCGAGACGGCGGGCGGCAGAAGATGGCGGGGCAGCGTGATTTCCCCGGCATATTGCCGGGGCCTCATTGAAGCTCTAACATCAAATTATCGTCTACAATATTTCTTAGCGATTTCCCCGGCATATTGCCGGGGCCTCATTGAAGCACGATCTACCAGATCGCGCAGCCGCCGGTCTCCGATGATTTCCCCGGCATATTGCCGGGGCCTCATTGAAGCGGATTCTGTGCGCTGCTCCCGATCGAGGACTGGGAGGATTTCCCCGGCATATTGCCGGGGCCTCATTGAAGCCATCGCACAGGCAATTCGACGGTCGGCCGCTGCGATCTGGATTTCCCCGGCATATTGCCGGGGCCTCATTGAAGCTGCGGACGCCCGACCGCGCCCGGCAGTTCCTACTGCCGGATTTCCCCGGCATATTGCCGGGGCCTCATTGAAGCTTCGACGTGCCGGAGGTGCTGCGTACGGCGCTGACGAGATTTCCCCGGCATATTGCCGGGGCCTCATTGAAGCCGCCACGCCGTCTGCGCGGTGAGCTTGCCGAGCCTGGATTTCCCCGGCATATTGCCGGGGCCTCATTGAAGCGAGCAGCCCGGGTAGGCGATGAACGAGTCGCCCGGAGATTTCCCCGGCATATTGCCGGGGCCTCATTGAAGCAGGGACCGCCGCCGCCCGACCCGCGCGTCGTCGCCAAGATTTCCCCGGCATATTGCCGGGGCCTCATTGAAGCCTGTAAAATAGGCGCATGCCGCCGACGCTGCCGCTCGATTTCCCCGGCATATTGCCGGGGCCTCATTGAAGCCAGCAATGGTTCGATGCACTACTCGCCGGCAACACGGCGATTTCCCCGGCATATTGCCGGGGCCTCATTGAAGCCCGCCTGACCTGACGGGTTCCGATGGCCCAGATCTACGGATTTCCCCGGCATATTGCCGGGGCCTCATTGAAGCTATGCCATCTTTAGGATCAGGACCAACTCCTGGAGGATTTCCCCGGCATATTGCCGGGGCCTCATTGAAGCGACGGGAGGTTCAGCTTCCACTCCGATCCGAACAGGATTTCCCCGGCATATTGCCGGGGCCTCATGATTTCCCCGGCATATTGCCGGGGCCTCATTGAAGCCACAGGATATCGACGTAGGCGAACGAGTCGACGCGCAGATTTCCCCGGCATATTGCCGGGGCCTCATTGAAGCTCGACAGTCATGCCGATCGTCGTCGAGCCGTTACCGAAGATTTCCCCGGCATATTGCCGGGGCCTCATTGAAGCCGGCCCGACCGTTTGTCGAGAATGTCCCGAGCAAATTTCCCGTCGCGGCATTCGAGAGCCCGCTGACGCCGCGGCGGAAGACGCCGCCGGCCGGATTGCTCCCGTATCCCCGGCAGGCGGCGCAGCGGCCGGTTCCGGAAGCTCCGGCGTGGTCGCCCGCCGGGGCATCCGGCGATCCCCCTCCGCCCGCGACCGTGATAGAGTGCGGCCCTCGCGGGAAGCGCACAGCCCGCATATCCGTCGCCGTCAGGAGGGGTCGCCATGAAGGTGGTCACGCTGAAAGACATACCAAACGTCCCGGTGCAGGGCGCCGCCGAACCGATCGCCGGATGGACGGGGCCCGTCTCCCGCTCGCGCCAGACCATCCTCGAGCCCGGGGAGTCGGCGAACTTCAATTGCAGCGTCGTCAACTTCAGCCAGGGCTGCACGACGGGATGGCACACGCACGATTGCGACCAGATCCTGATCGTGACCTCGGGCTCCGGCATCGTCGCGAATGAGCGCGAACAGCGCGAGATCACGGTCGGCGACGTCGTCCACATCAAGGCCGGCGAACGCCACTGGCACGGCGCCAAGGCCGATACGACCATGGGACACATCACGATCACATTGGCCGGCAGCCAGGCCCGCTGGGGATAGAGGCGGCGCGCCGGGCGCCGCCGCCGCGGCCCGGCGCCGTTTCGCCCCGCCTTGTTTCATCGCAGCGAGAGGGTGGGAACGGCGAGGGAAAAGCGGCCAGAAGACATGGTCGCGCTGCCGTGGCGCATGATGGTTTTGCTGCTGCTTTTTCCCGCCATTCCCGCCGCCCCCGCAGCGACATTGCACCCGAGCTTGATGATCGGAACCGGTTCCGCCCTCCTCGTCGCGAAGAGCCTTGGGGGCCCGCGCGATGACGGCGGGGAACATGGAGGTTTTGATCAGCGAGATCCGGTATAAGCCGGCAGATCGAACGGCAAGCGGCCGGACCGCGAAGAGGGATCATCGCGCGCCGGGAACGCGCCACAAGCCATCGCCGCCGCCTCGCCGTCTCGATGCGCAGATACCGCTTCCTGAAGGGAAAGCCGCGCCATGAAGGTCGGTCTGTTCGTCAACACGCAGTTTCCGGAGGGGGTCGGGCTCGCCGCCCGGGTCCCGGAGATCCTCGCGCAGGTGCGGGCGGCGCGCGAAGCCGGCTTCGCCTCGCTGTGGCTGCCGCATCACTGGCTGACCCGGCCGCTGCAGATGCTGCAATTGACGCCGCTGACGGGCTATCTCGCCGCCCATGCCGAGGGCATGACGATCGGCGCGAACATCCTGATCCTGCCGCCGCTCAACCCGGTGCATGTCGCCGAGGAGGCGGCCACGCTCGACGTGCTGACCGGCGGCCGCTACATCCTCGGCGTCGGCCTCGGCTACCGGCAGCCGGAGCTCGAGGCCTTCGGCATTCCCCGCCGCGAGCGGGCGCCGCGCTTTGTCGAAAGCATCGCCCTGATGCGGCGGCTGTGGACCGAGGAGCGGGTCACCCACAAGGGCCGGTTCTATAGGGTCGACGACGCCGGGCTCGGCGCCAGGCCGTTGCGCCCGGGCGGGCCGCCGCTCTATGTCGCCGCCCAGGCCGAGGTTTCGGTGCGGCGCGCGGCGCGGATCGGCGACGCCTGGCTGATCATGAACACCGGGCTCGACAAGATCATGCCGCTGATGCGGACCTATCGCGCCGCGCTCGAGGAATACGGCCGCACGCCGAGCGAATTCCCGATCACTGTCGAGTGCTATGTCGGCGCCCGCCACGCCACCGCGCACGAGGAATGCCGCGGGCCGCTGGAATACAAATACGGCGCCTACGCCGCCTGGGGGCTGGAGGAGCGCGGCCCGCAGAGCTTCGCGGATTTTGCGCGCGACCGGTTCATTATCGGCGACAAGGTTGCGGTCAAAGAGGAGATTGTGCGCTATCGCGCGCTGCTCGGGGTCGATCACTTCATCATGCGCTGCCAGTGGCCGGGGCTGCCGCAGGAATTGGCGCTGGGCTCGATCCGGCGGCTCGGCGAGATCTTCGCCGCATTCTAAAGAGGCCGAAGGACCGGGCGGCGGCCGCCGAAGCCCGCATGGCCGGGCTTGGTCCGCGGGCCCCGCGCCCGCGGGCGCGACCCGGTAACGTCAAAAGGTTTGTGTCAGCAGGAGAGGGGTGCTGACGCCCTGGTTTTGGTTTTCATGGTGGAAGACGGCGAAGAGGATACGGTCCATCGAGGTTCGGTCTGAGAAGACGCCCATCGGCCT
>Ga0209061_1003468_pt1 | contig 17094 bp, 13 predicted proteins | sample Coa_R1_10_FD_187157 | JGI IMG/M metagenome (GOLD analysis project Ga0209061, IMG submission 187157) | Surface soil microbial communities from Centralia Pennsylvania, which are recovering from an underground coalmine fire - Coalmine... | ecosystem: Environmental > Terrestrial > Soil >...
TATCGCTGCCAGGCGCTTCAAGAATCCGCCCCGTCCACGTCCTCAGCAGCAGGCCGCTCAGTCTCCTCCACTCCAGCAGCAGACGCGCCGGCACCCATAATCTTTATTCTTCCCTGGCTCGCGCCTGAGGCACGAGCCAGGGGATGGGAGATGATATGCAGGGAAATGCGCTGCGCGCATTTCCCTGCATATCATCTCCTCCTGGAGCGGCTTCGGCGCCCCACCCGACTTCCCCTTAAGCGAGCGCCGCAGGCGCGAGCAAACGAGAAGGTCAGCATCCTGACACGTAGTGAGATTCTCATCAACAAAAACCGCTCGCAGTAAGCGTATACTCAATTGATATGTTATAATTAGAACTTCGAAACGCTTCTCTATTAACCGGGAAGAACATGGCAATTATTTTCGATTGATCGGGTATACATTTACCCTGGAAAGAAGACTCCAGATGAATACACATCCCTTATCTCCCTGACTTCCACACCTCCCGCATACTCCCAGTGCCAGCAGGCATATTCTACCTTCAGGTAACTTTATAATTGAACAGGGGTTAATTGTGAATCAAGAAGAGCCACCATTCTCAACTTCGATCAAGTTTGTCAGTGGTCCAATGGAAGGACAGAGCTTTTTTATCTATAAGCCGGCGACAACAATTGGTCGTGATGACACCAACAATATCGTTATCAGGAATGACCGCAAAGTTTCGCGCTTTCACGCTCGCCTGCTCTGGAAGGATGGAGCGTGGATCATCGAAAGGCTCTCTCAATCCACCTTTCTGACCGTCAACCGGCAAAAGGTTCAACAGGCGCTCATCGCGAACAATGACATTATCGGACTGGGTGAAGATTCCTCCTTTGTCTTCCTTATCTCGACCCCGGCTCCCATGCAGGCCCCATCAGAATATGAAGCGATTCGGTTGCGACCTCAGAGGGAGGCTATGCCCCCGGTTGGCAGCGGGACGCTGCTGCCATCCGGGCAGCAGGCTTCTCCGGCTGCGCCTCCGCCCCCGGTTTCGGCTCGTCCCGACGCGACACAAATCGCCCCGCTCACAGGCGCAGGTCTACCATCAATAGAGATAACCAGCTCTTCACACAGCGACAAGAAGACCTACGCGCTCGCCAGGCCAGTCATCAATGTTGGGCGCGATCCCAGCAACGATGTCATCATCAATGACCGTATCGTCTCCGGCTTCCACCTGCACATCGTGCGCCAGGGGAACGAGTTTGTCCTCATTCATCCTCATCCAGAGCGGTCAAAAACTCTTAACGGACTGCTCTACCAGGGGCACAAGATCCGGGGCGACGAACAGTTCAGCAAGACACTGACGAAGGGTGATATTTTCCGCATCGGTGATGAGAATGGAACGCTCGTCACCCTCACCTATAACGATGGGACCGGCACCGCGCAAGAAAAAACGCCCGCGATCCAACCCATCAAGTTAGACTCTCCTGAGCTTACTATAGGGCGCCAACCGGATAACACCGTCGTTCTATCTCATCCCCAGGTCTCCGCGCATCATGCCCGCCTGGTACGCGAGGGCGGCACGTATCGCGTTATCGATCAGAACAGCACCAACCACGTCTACGTCAACGCTAAGATAACGGCAAATCATCTCCTGAAGATGGGCGACGAGATCCGTATTGGTCCCTATCGCCTGATTTTTGAAGGCAATCAACTGACGCAATATGATGAAACAAACTTTATCCGTATCGATGCACAGAACCTGAGAAAAACGGGCAACAACAATGTCACCCTGCTGAATAACATATCGATAGCTATTCCTCCCCGCAAATTTGTCGCGCTGGTGGGCGGCTCTGGCGCCGGCAAGTCGACGCTGATGGACGCGCTTAACGGCCTGCGCCCTGCACAGCAAGGAAAAGTCTTCTATAACGGGCAGGATTACTATCGCAATGTTTCCGCATTCTGTACGCTGCTCGGCTATGTGCCCCAGAATGATATCGTTCACAACGATCTGACCGTCGAGCGGGCGCTGTACTATGCCGCCAGATTCCGCTTGCCGAGCGACTTCACCGACGAGCAGATCGAGCAGCGCATCAAGGATGTGCTGGAAGATGTAGAGATGACGGCGCGCCGCACGCTCCTGATCAAGAAACTCTCAGGCGGCCAGCGCAAGCGTGTCTCTATTGCGCTGGAATTGCTGGCGAACCCCGGCATCTTCTTTCTGGATGAGCCAACATCGGGCCTCGACCCGGGGCTGGATCGCAAGATGATGTATCTGCTGCGCAAACTGGCGGACGGCGGCCATACTATCGTGCTGGTAACGCATGCAACGAACAACATCAACGTCTGCGACTACGTATGCTTTCTCGCTCAGGGAGGGCGTTTAGCCTATTTCGGGCCACCCGACGGGGCAAAAAGCTACTTTGGCAAGACCGACTTCGCCGAGATCTACACCAGTCTGGAGCCAACCGACGAGAATCCAAATATTCCTGAGGAGGCCGAGGCAAAATTTAAGCTTTCAAAGGAGTATCAAGAATATATCGCTGAACCCCTGAAAGCTGTATCAGACGGGGCAAGCGGCTCCCTCAACGGACATGCAAAAGCGCGGCAGCGGCCCAAACGCGGAAACCCGCTCAAGCAGTTCCTCTTGCTCTCACAGCGTAACCTCGAGTTGCTCAAAAATAATAAAAGTAATCTCGTTATTCTACTCTTGCAGGCGCCGATTATGGCATTGTTGATGATCCTGCTGCTCAGATTCGAAGTCGGGACCGGTCTGTTCAATGCGAACAATGTCGTGCAATGCACTCCGCGAATCTTCACATCAACGGCGGTGAGCGCGAGCAACCCCACCGGCGTACTGGGCATTAACACGCAGGGGCAAAACGCGGCGGTGGATTGCAGTCGCATCGTCAGTTTCCTCCAGAGCGATGCGAACGGCATTGCCTACGCACATACTAAGGGCGGCGTGAACCCGGCCTTGCAGGATTTTATTCTTCCCAGCGTTGGCGCGAACGCCGATCAGGCACTTTTCATCATGGCTATCATCGCAGTGCTGCTCGGCGGCATCAATGGGACGCGTGAAATAGTCAAGGAGGCTTCGATCTACCGCCGGGAGCGAGCCGTTAATCTCGGCATCATTCCTTACATGCTATCGAAGGTCGTTGTATTCGGCCTGTTCGCGCTGTTCCAGAGCGCCGCGCTGCTGCTGATAGTGCACGCGTTCGAGCCTTTTCAAAATAGCATTATGCTGCCTGTGCTGCTGGAGGTCTACATCACGCTGGCGCTGACGGCTTTAGCCGGTTTAATGATTGGCCTGGCCGTCTCCACCTTCGCCACGAACGAGGACAGCGCCAATAGCCTCCTGCCGTTTATTCTCATTCCACAAATCATCTTCGCAGGTGTTATAATCCCGCTCAAGGACTGGCCTTTGCAGGTGATAGCTATGATCTTTCCCACACGCTGGGCAATCACAGCTCTGGGATCGTCAACAGGTCTGCATAGCGATAAACTGGGCGGAGATAGACTCTTTGGCAGCGACACCACGTTTCACGGGACGCTCTTCTCTACCTTTACTACCACAGAGGCCACAAACCGCCTGCTGCTCGCATGGGGCGCTCTCGGAGTGCTCATTATTGCTTTCACCATCGTAATCTGTATAGGATTGAAACGGAAAGATGTTCGCACATAAGGAATTCTCATAAGGCATGGTGAAGATCCCGTAGTGCGCAGCCGCGCGATGTATTGCGCCATCATCGCCCTTCTGAGGCCGAACGAGCGCGACGAATCGTGCAGGTGCGCACCAGAGGCAGCTTTTGAGAAATCCTGGTCAGGGGATACAATTATCAATGAAGAATAGAGACAATGAGCAGCGGCGCGTAGTGATTACTGGCCTGGGCATTGTCGCCCCCAATGGCATAGGCAAAGAGGACTTCTGGAATGCCTGCGTCTCCGGTCAATCGGGCGTGCGGCGCATCACCCGCTTCGATGCCAGCCCGCTCGCCACGCGGATAGCCGGGGAGGTGGCAAACTTTGATCCTGAGTTGCTGGGCATCACTCCGCAGGAGGCGCGCAGCCTGGATCGCGGCACCCAGTTTGCTATCGCGGCGGCCAACCTTGCATTGCAGGACGCAGCGCTGCCCGCGCACTTGAGCAAGGGGGAACGCGAGCGGTTCGGCGTGTATCTGGGTTCAGTGATGGCCGGCGGCGAGGAGGGCGAGAAGATATGGGTTCAGCTTACCAACCGTGGGGCGCATGCGCCAGGAGCTGGCAGGTATGATAGCCTCCCCGTTACCGCCTTTCTCAATAGCTTTGTGCCGGCCAGCGCCGTCGCCGCCCATCACCGTCTTCACGGGCCGTGCACCGTCATCTCCACCGGATGCGCCGCCGGGGCCGATGCCATCGGGCAGGCTCTCTGGACTATTCAGGAGGGACGCGCGGATCGCATGCTCGCCGGCGGATCCGACTCCGCGATCACCCCTATGGGTATCAATGTCTTCTGTGTGATGAAAGCATTGAGCACACGCAACGACGAGCCAGAACGCGCCTCGCGTCCATATGACCGTGATCGCGATGGCTTCGTCATGGCAGAGGGCGCGGGCGTGCTGCTGCTGGAGGAGCGCGAACTGGCGCGGGCGCGAGGCGCGCATATCTATGCCGAACTGATCGCCTTCGCCTCCAATAGCAACGCCTACCATATGACCGCCCTCCCTGAGAATGGCGAGCCGCTCAAGCAACTTCTGCGCCAGGCGCTCGATGAAGCATCCATCACGCCGGAACAACTGGGCTACATCAACTCGCACGGCAGTTCCACCCCCTACAACGAGCCGATAGAAACAGCGGCCTACAAGGCGACCTTTGGTGAGCGCGCCTACCACATTCCCATCAGCGCTACCAAATCGATGATCGGGCACACACAGGGCGCGGCCAGTGCTATTGAAGCCCTGCTTACCGCGCTTGTGCTGGAACAACAGGTCATACCTCCAACCATTAACCAGGAGCAGGCCGATCCACGCTGCGACCTGGATTATGTGCCCAACGTCGCCCGCCGCGCCGCCGTTGATGTCGCGCTGACGCACGCCAGCGGCTTCGGCGGCGTGAATAACGCCCTGGTTCTGGCAAGGCCGGATTGGATCAACACCCATGAGCGATAGTAAACCACGCCGCGCCGTCATCACAGGACTGGGAGTAGTGGCGGCCAATGGTATCGGAAAAGAGCTATTCTGGCAGGCAACAACTAAAGGGATTTCCGGCATAAAGCCCGTTGCCCGCATCCCAAAAGACAACCTCCCGATTACAGTAGCCGGTGAAATCAACGATTTTGTAGCACAGGACTATATAGATCGCAAGCTGGTGCACCGCACGGATCGCATGACGCACCTGGCCTTCGCCGCCATTCAGGAAGCGCTACAGGATGCCAACCTTGCACTGACGGAGGAGGATCCGCGCTCCGTAGGAGCGGTTATCGCCAATACCACCGGCGGAATAGAGTACATCCTGGAGCAGTTCCAGGCGTTCTACACACGCGGCCCGCGCTATGTAAACCCCCACACGTCGATAGCATGGCTCCAGGTATCGAATGCAGGCCAGACCTCCATCCGCTATGGTATTCAGGGTTACTGCAAAACGCCCGTTAACGATACGGCGGGCGGCCTGGATGCTATGGGTATAGCCTTCAATGCGATCCGGCGCGGCGTGGCGGATGTCATCATCGCCGGCGGGGCCGAGGCTTTTCTGCAACCTGAGATCCTGCTCGTGATGGCCCACAGCGGCCTGTGCGCCAGGGGCAACGATCCACACGCGTATCGCCCGTTTGACAGGCGCGCCGGCGGCCTGCTGCTGGCGGAGGGCGCAGGCATATGCATCGTAGAGGAGTACGAGCATGCGCGGAGGCGTGGGGCTGTCATTTATGGCGAAATCACTGGCTATGGGCAGACAAATGATGCCAGCGCACACATGATGCCTGCACCCGATGGCACGCAGTACGCCCGCGCGATACGCCTCGCTCTGCAAGAAGCGCATTTATCCCCGCATGATATCGGATACTTTAACCTCGATGGCCGGGCCATACCCGCATCCGATCAGAGCGAGGCCCACGCGCTACATCTCGTCTTCGGCGCCCACCTCGCGCGCCTGCCTTTAAGCGTCCCGCGCACCATGCTCGGGCACAGCTTCGCAGCCGCCGGCGCCCTGGACACGATCACAACGCTGCTGGCCCTGCGACACCGCCTGGTCCCCCCAACCATCAATTGCGAGCAACTCGATCCACGCTATGAACTGAACCTCGTGCGCGACGAGGCGCAGCCGCTACGGGCTACCGCCGCGCTCATCGGTGGCCGCAGTCTCGGCGGAGCAAACGTCGTGCTCGCGCTGCGCCCGCTTGATTGACACGGCTCGCCTTCTTGCCAGCCAGGGAAGGCGCCGTAGGGCGCTGTGAGCGCTCCAGCGCGAACAAGCCCGCTCATGTCCTCTATCGATCCCCCGCTGGTTCCTGTCAACCGGACATCGGGCTGGCTCGCTGCGCTCGCCGCGCCCCTACCGATTTCTCTGATGATTTTTTTGCCAGAACCCCTTGACAAACCTCCTTTCTCCTGTTATATTCTAACCAGTTAGTTAGGAAACTAATCGGTTAGTTAGATGGATCGGTATGTATGTTCAGGTGCGCCTGCGGTGAGCAGTCAGAAACACTTGCACAGGGTATTAGTTAAGGAGGGAATTTGAAGAATGTCTGAACCTGGTAGTAGACGAGGACGTGTGCATGATGCGGAGGGAGCGCGGGAGGCGATCCTCAACGCAGCGGAGGAGGTTTTCGCGGAGCACGGCTTTGATGGCGCGCGCATCGACGCCATCGCGAAGGTCGCGGGCTATAACAAGAGCCTGATCTTTCAGTACTACGGCGATAAGCTCCATCTCTACGCGGCGGTAGTCAGACGCGCCGACGCGGAGATGAGTGTGGTCCAGAATCAACTCTATGCCTCACTACTTGATGAGGATACCGTCACCAACGCGCACAAGTTCAAGACATTACTCAGAACAGCTATCGGCTCATTTTTCGACTACATGGTCGCGCACCCTCGTTTTATGCGCATTATGACCTGGGAGATGGCGGAGGGCTGGCATACCTTCGCGCAGATCTTCTCGGAACGTGATATCGAGGATGTTTACCAGTTCAGGGACTTGCTCGCAAGGGCGCAGGACGCGGGTCTGCTGCGGCCAGGTGTCGATACGATGATACAGATCTTGATGACGACGTACTTTTTTTGCATGTGCTATCTCGCCTCTGTGCCGCTCTACAAGATGGTACTGCCGGGCGAGGATGTCTCCTCCCCTGCCGCGCTGGCACGCGCGCGGGAGTATATCGTTGATTTTGTCATCCACGGGATGGTAATTGATCCCGTTGAGACGAAGCCATAGAAAGGAGGGTGGTCTGGTGCAAGTAACAACGCAGATCACCCGGCAGGCGCCGGGCCTGTCCTACAAATGGGTGATGGCGATAGTGCTGATCTTCGGCGCATTTATGAGCGCGCTCGATCAGACGGTAGTCAACATCGCCATCCCGCGTCTACAGAGCGCCTTCGGGGCGGATATCCACACAGTACAGTGGGTGATTACCGCCTACCTGCTCACGCAGGGAGCGATGACGCCGACGACGCCATACCTGGCAAATACCGTTGGCATCAAACGGTCCTACATTCTCTCTTTAGTAGCGTTTACGCTCGGCTCGCTGCTCTGCGGACTTTCGTGGAGCCTGCCGATGCTCATTTTCTTTCGTATCGTCCAGGGCCTGGGAGGCGCAATCCTGCTTCCGCTGGCGATGGCGATGCTCTTCCGCGAATTCCCGCCGGGGGAGCGCGGCATAGCGCTGGCGACGCTGGGTGTGCCGACGCTGCTGGCTCCGGCGCTGGGGCCTATCGTGGGCGGCTACCTGGTGACTTTCTCCGCCTGGCAGACGATCTTCTTCATCAACGTGCCTATCGGTGTGATCGCTGTTATCCTTGCCGCAGTAGTCCTGCGTGAATCGCGTGCGGAGCAGCCAGTAAGCTTCGACGTGGCGGGCTTCATCACCTCCGCTTATGGCCTGGGCGCCGTGCTCTACGGACTCTCACAGACGAGCCAGTATGGCTGGGGTTCGACACAGGTGCTGGGCTTCCTGCTGAGCGGAGCGCTCGCGCTGCTCATCTTCGCGCTCATCGAAGTGAGTATCGCGCGTCAAGGGGGGACGCCGTTGTTAGATTTGCGGCTCTTTGCCATACCATCGTTCAGCATCGGTGTGCTCGCCCTGATCCTGGTCGTTTTCAGTATGTTCGGCGCATTCTTCCTGATCCCGATCTACCTGCAAGTCCTGCGCGGGCAGAGCGCCTTCCAGGCTGGATTGATTCTGCTGCCACAATCGCTGGCGATGATGGTAAGCATCGTGCTCGGCGGGCGCCTGCTGGATCGCATCGGTGTGCGCGCCGTCGTGATACCGGGCCTGATCCTGCTGGGGATTGCGAGCTGGCAACTGACGCAGATGACGCTGTATTCGCCGTTCTGGTGGGTGCAGATGGTTCTGGTGCTGCTCGGCTTTGCCGTTGGCCTGGTGGGACAGCCGCTCTTCGTCGCCGCGATGGTGGAGATACGCGAGGGAGAGCAGATCAACAACGCCTCCACGGTGATGACTGTAGTGCGTGCGGTTGCGGCCTCACTCGGCGTCTCGGTTCTGGCAACACTGGTGCAGACGCAGACGAAGATACATTACGCTCACCTGGCGGAGCAGGTTACAGCGGCCTCTCCCCTCGGTCAGTTTCTATCGCATCTGCAAGGGTTCTTCATGTCGAGAGGAGCGGACGTACAGTCAGCCAGAGATGCGGCTACCCAACTGATTGCGCAACTTGTACAAAAGCAGGCATATATGCTCGCCATACGCGACGCCTTCTTCCTGACCATCGCCCTGACCATAGTAGCGCTGATCGCCACGCTCTTCATCAAAGAGCGACGACAACCCAACCAGGTCGCAGAAACTGAGGAACAGGCCCCCGCAGAACCGGTACTTGTAGGCTAGTTGTGGTTGGTTGCATGAGGTGCGGACGCAGTTCGCACCTCATGCAACCAACACTAACCATACGAAGCGCCGAAGGCGCTGAGCAGTTTAGTTAAGAGAGAACCCTAAGAGTTCCCTCAATCATTAAAATCTAAAGAAGGAGAACACAACCATGCGGCGCATGATCTTCATCCCATTGCTCATCGTTCTCGCCGTCCTCGCCATCGGCGGCGGCATTGCATACATGTTCTACAACAACTACATGTACTACAGTACTGATGATGCACAGGTCAACGGTACTATAGTACCGATCAGCGCGACGGTAGGCGGGCGTATCAGCGCACTCAACGTCAGGCTGGGCGACCATGTGAAAGCCGGTCAGACCATCGCCACCCTCTCTACCACGCTTGCCACCGGCGCCGTCCAGAGCGTCAGGATCACCAGTCCCATCGATGGCACCATCTTGCAGCTTCCGGTGGTGACGAACCAGATCGTCACGCCAGGCGTGCCACTGGCCCAGCTCACCAACCTGAACAACCTCAACATCATCGCCTACGTCGATGAGAACGCTCTGGATAACATCAAGGTGGGCCAGCAGGTCGACATCCATATCGACGCCTACAAAGATACCAGCTATAGCGGCCATGTGCAGCAGATCATTGATGCCACCGCTGGCAGTTTCTCGCTGCTGCCCACCGAGGATAACGCCAGCGGCAACTTTACCAAAGTCGGTCAGCGCGTCCCGGTGCTCATCTCGCTTGACAGCACCGGCGGCAAGGAGGTTATGCCCGGCATGAGCGCCGAAGTCACCATTCACATCCATTAGTTAAGCCGTGGGCATGTTTGGGGGCGCCTGCGGCGCCCCCAAACAGGTGAAGTCTGCGGGCGCCGCGCCTGTGGCGCGGCGCCCGCAGACTTCACACCCTGGCGAACCGCGCAGCGGTGAGCAGCGTCTTGCGCATGATGTTAGTCAGACAAACTTGAAGGGATATATGCAAAGGAGAGAACCATGCTGATTACCGGAGGATTGATTGTGATCGGAGTGTTGTTCCTGGTCGCGGTATTCTTCATTGGCAGAGGCGATGCCACGGCTACCCGCGCCAGCGCCGGGACCGCTGGCGCGGTACCCACAACACCCGGTGCAGCGCCGGAGCAGGAGCCTGCCGCCATAACGCCGGTGAAGGCGGAAGAGCGCACGCCACAGGAGAAACCCGCGCCTGAAACGCAGCCCATACCTATGAACGGGCAGTTCCACGAGTTGACCAGCCAGTTGCAGAACCTTCAGGAGCAGTCACAGGAACTGGCGCGCCGCCTGGAGTTGCTCAACGCGATGGTCAGGCGTATCGAGGAAAGCGAATCCCTCTAAAAAAGGGGCGTTTGACCCTCGACACTCCTGCCCTCTTTCGTCGAGGCTTCGCGCGACTGTGCCGGGGATGGTTTGTGTGGTGTGGACCAGGGACGCAGCCCCTGGCCCACACCACACAAACCATCCTGCGAAGCGCCATAAGTGCTGAGCAGTTCGCTAAAGGAGAGAGCCATCATCTAACCTGTACATCAGGGAGCAAATGTGCTATCCTCTATGGCGAACGTTCAGGACTCTCTAGCGAAGAGGAAAAAGGCGCTCATGTCAGAACGAAAGCTCCAGAGCAGGCCAGTCTCATTGCGCATCCGCATCCGCCAATCGCAAGAGCCAGGGCAAGGGGAACAGGAGAAGCCACCGGTTCCCGCAAGTAACGGCAGCACGCCGCAGAGACAGGAGCAGATGCCAGATATGGCAGTAACATTTGATGCACAACAACGCTCGCGACAGATCAAAGAACTGCTGCGGTTGAATAATCTCCTGCGCGCCGACCTGGGGCTGGAGGAAGTGCTCCAGCAAATGGCAGCCTCCGTAGTTAAGTGCACCGGCTTCCGCACAGCAGTTATCAATTTGATAAACGAAGAGGAGCGCTATATTTCATCGGTTGCCTTCGCCGGGGTACCTGAAGACCAGCAACAATTTCTGCGCAACGCGCATGATTCTGTCGATAAGCTGGTCAGGCTGATGCGCCCGGAGTTCCGCATCAGCCAGAGCTATTTTATCTCTCACGAGCATTTAGATCTTTTTTCTGATATAGCATATATTCCAAGCCAGATTATAAAAGATCCTCAACCCGGTGGCTGGCACCCGGATGATATGCTCATCGTTCCACTCTACAGCCCACGCGCCCAGAAGCTGCTCGGCTTCCTCTCGCTTGACGATCCAGCGGATGGCAAGGTACCGACGGAGGAGAGCATCGAGGTCGCCGAGCTGTTTGCCAATCAGGCCGCGATTGCCATCGATAACGCGCGTCTCTTCCAGGAGCGCGAGGCCGAGCGCATCGCCCTCGAAGAGGGCATCGCGCTCCTGCGCGAAGATATGGAGCAGTTGCGACGCGGCAACCTTAGCCTTCGCGTGCGCTCCACTCACCCGAAACTGGCGCCAATCGTGGATGCCACCAATGCCATGATCGAAGCGATCAGCTCAATTCTGGGCAGCATGCAGATGGTAGCGCAGGCCGTCGATGAGCATACGCGCAGCGTGCAGCGCAACTCCGATTTCCTGGTGCGCGATATCACGCACCAGGAACAGCAGGTGAATCAGATTTCGCAGGTGATTCATAACATAGCGAACATGATGCATTCTGTGTCAGAGCGTGCGGCGGTACTCTCGAAGACGGCTATCGAGGCCGTTGATGTCACGCTTGAGGCGCAGGGGGCCGTTGATCGCGCCGTTGATGGCATGGCCCAGGTACGCGAGGCGACGCTGCAATCCGGGCGCTCGATGAAGATGCTGAGCGAGGGCGGGCAGGAGATTAACGATGCCGTGCTCGCAATTACCGACCTGACGATACGCATGCACCACCTGGCGCTTAATGCCGCTATCGAGGCGACACGCGCGGGCGAGCATGGTCAGGGCTTCGCCGTAATCGCTCAGGAGATACGCACGCTGGCAACTCAGAGCAGCGAGGCCGCTCACAAGGTGGGCACGTATATTCGCACCATTCAACGCGAGACGACAGCGGTGTCGCAAAGCGTAGAGCAGAGCACGCAGCAGGTTATCATGCAGACCGAACTCGTCACCCAGACGGGCGTAGCGCTGGAAGCCGTCAACGTGATCACCGAGCAGTTGAGCAATCTCATCCAGGGCATCTACTCTTCGGCCCAGAATCAGGAGCAAGGTTCACAACTCGTCGTCGGCTCGGTGCAGGAGATTCTGCGCATGACCGGCGACATCACCCGGCACACACGCGAGGTGCAAAAATCGCTCTCACACCTGGTGCAGCTCACCGATTCTCTACGCACGCGCATGGCGATGTTCCGCACCGGCGAGGGATGATTTTTTACAACAAAGATGCCTCGAAGGGCAAGTATTGCCAACTTTTTCATTCATAGTGCGCTCTAATCTACTTAACGGCCAGAACTCCCGGGATCTGTGGACTAAAAATATGATATCGATACCGGAATAAACCATTGCTATACGCTGATAGCTTGAGCTTTTCAATGATCTTGACAAAAGCACATCACACAGGTACCTTTGAATATATTAAAGAACGATAAGGATACCGGAATAAATTTCAGGATTTCACTGAATGGTTACGAAACAGCGCAACACGATTGCAGAGATTGCGGCCAGGGCGGGGGTATCGATCCCGACGGTATCGCGCGTGCTCAACAAGCGGCCCGACGTAGCACCGGCGACGCGGGAACGTGTGGAGCGCGTGATTAGAGAGAGCGGCTATGTGCGCAGCCGCGTGGCGAACGCGCTCAGAAGGGGCAGCAGCGGGATCGTTGATCTGGTGGTGCCCGATCTTGATAGCCCCTACTATTTTGAAATTATTCGCGGAGTTGAGGATGTGCTGGAGCGCACAGAACTGCGCCTCGCGCTCTCTTCTACGCACAACGAAGCGCGCCGCGAGCAGCAGTGGCTGGCGCAGGTGGCCGAAGGCGCCACCGACGGCGCGATCCTGGTGCTGGCACACGGACAGTCGGAGCGCCTGGATGAACTGCGCCGGCGCAAGATCCCCTTTGTGGTCGTCGACCATCGCGGCGAACTCGGTCCCGCTGTGCCCTCGGTTGGCGCGACGAACTGGGCAGGGGGGAGAGCCGCAACCGAGTATCTGCTCTCGCTCGGCCACCGGCGCATCGCAATAATTGCCGGCTGGGCCGCGCTGCGCTGTAGCCAGGATCGCATCGCTGGCTACCGCTACGCGCTGGAACAGGCGGGCATACCCATCGATGCCGACCTGATCCGCCCCGGCGAATTCAGGCAGCACACGGGCTACGAACAGACCTGCGCGCTGCTGGAACTGCCACAGCCGCCGACGGCCATATTTGCCGGCAGCGACTTGCAGGCTATGGGCGTTTATGCCGCGCTGCGCGCTCATGGGCTGATGGTTCCCAACGATATAAGCGTCGTGGGCTTTGACGATGTATCGATTGCCACGATGGTCAGCCCCGCTTTGACGACGGTGCGCCAGCCCCTTGACGAGATGGGACGCGTGGCGACGACGATGCTCCTGCGCCTGATCGCCGGGGAGCCGCTTGATAGTATGCGTGTTGAACTGGTAACGAGTCTGATTGTACGCGAGTCATGCGCCCCTCCGCATGGCCCCACCCGGTAGGAGCAGGACTTACCGCGCGACCAGAGACAATTTACGCTCTGCGGGCGGATAAATCCTGCCCCTACCCGGGGCATCAGCTTCTAAATCGATACAGCGCACGCATCGCTTAGTATTGTAAACGAGGAACGCCATGAATGCATCAATATCTGTAGCGAGAGCGAGAACACAGCGGCGTGCGAACTGGCTGGCAGTCCTGTGGACGGCGCCGGCTCTGGCCTTCTACGCCCTGTTCGCGCTGATCCCTCTGCTCATCGCTATTTACCTCAGTTTTGTAAGCTGGAACGGTATCGCGCAGGCGGTATGGGTGGGACCTAAGAACTGGATCACGCTCTTTTCCGATGCCGTGGCCGGCCATGCTATCCTGCTGACGATTGAGATTATGATTCTGAGCTGGGTAATTCAGACGCCGATCAGCCTCCTGCTGGGCGTCTTCATGGCGGGCCGCCAGCGCTACCGCTCAGTGCTGAGCGTCTTCTACTTTATCCCGCTGCTCTTCTCCACGGTAGCCATCGGCCTCACCTGGCTCTCCCTCCTCGATCCAAACTTCGGCCTGATCGATGCTCTGCTCAGGTCTATCGGCGCCTCCGGCCTGGCAAAAGGCTGGCTCGGCGATCCCAACCTGGCCTTTTATGTGGTGATCGTGGTGATCTCCTGGCAGTTCATCCCTTTCCACGCGCTGCTCTACCTGGCCGGCGCACGCCAGATCCCGCATGAGTTGTACGAAGCAGCCGAAATAGACGGCGCGGGCAGAATCAACATGTTTTTTGATATCACGCTGCCGCAGCTCAAATATACCATCGTGACCTCGACGACGCTCATCCTTACCGGCGCACTGACCTACTTCGATCTCATCTGGGTAATGACGCAGGGCGGCCCCGGCTATGCTACGAGGATCCTGCCGCTCCAGATGTATATTACCGCCTTCCTGAACGAGAATATAGGCTATGGCAGCGTGATTGCTATCGTGCTTGCCGCCGCGGGCATCACATTGTCTCTGATCCTCCTGCGCGCGACAGGCTTCACGAAGATGTCGAGCCAGCTCGAAGGCTTGTAAAGTATGCGCGGATCCGCTGCGCTATGAGTGGATGTTGTTTTTGTGAGAGAATGCGCGAAGCGCATTCTCTCACAAAAACAACATCTATCATCGATAGGACAAGAAGGTGAGATATATCATGCATATCGGCTTAACAACGAAGGCAATCGATCAACGCCAGAGCAAGCGGCGGATTTTCAGAACGGGCCAGTTGATGGAACTCATACCCGCCTTCTTCGGCGTGGTCTGGTTCATCATCGCCTTCTATCCCCTGTTCTATATGTTCATTACCAGCCTGCGCCCACAGGCAGACTTCTATTCGGGCAATCCCTGGCAGCTTCCTGCCCACCCCACGCTGGATAATTATACGAACGTATGGAATAATGGATTCAGCCTTTATCTCTTCAATAGCGTATTTGTGACTATCCTCAGCGTTTTGCTGATCGTATTTGTATCGCTGCTGGCCGCCTACGCTATCGCTCGGGTTCGCAGCCGCTTCGCGCAGCTCGTGTTCAGCCTCTTTCTGCTTGGACTGGCGATCCCTCTGCAAGCAACGATCATCCCCATCTATGCGCTGATTATCGGCATGGGAATCTACGATACGCTCTTCGCGCTGGTCTTGCCTTATGTAGCCTTCGGCATCCCGCTCTCGGTGCTGGTACTGGTAACGTTCATCCGCGATATCCCTAAAGAGTTGCACGAATCGATGCTGCTTGATGGCGCCAGCCATTTTCAGATCTTGCGCAGGCTGGTCATCCCTTTATCGCGGCCGGCACTGATTACTGTGGTGATCTACGAATCCATCCAGGTATGGAACGGCTTCCTGTTCCCTCTGGTGCTGACGCAAAGCCCTAATGTGCGTGTGCTGCCACTCGCGCTCTGGAGCTTCCAGGGCCAGTTTACCGCCAACGTACCGGCGATTATGGCCGCCGTCCTGCTCTCGGCGCTGCCCATTATCCTGCTCTACATATTCGGCAGGCGGCAGTTGCTGGGCGGATTGATCGCAGGATTCGGCCGGTGAGATTACATCCCCGGCTGCACAGTGCGCCAGGGACTGGGCGGCGCGGTGATGACGGCGGGTTCCCACCCCGGCTCACCGTAGAGGATGGACGCGTTCCATTTGGGATTCTTACGATAGTACTGGTAGCGTATCTGCCAGTGGCGACCTACCTTTTGTTTCTCATGGCAGGCCGTCTCCAGGCCAAGATAGAAAGAGAGCAACTGTGCATAATAGGGTTGAAGGCAATATTCCATGGAATCGGTATCCAGGTTATGATCGACGAAGGACATTTGCATATCAAAACGGTAGGGGTAGTTCTTGACCTCGGGGTCACGATCTTCTTCATCCGCGCGGTGGATGAGCACAAGCATCCCTAACATTTCAAACTGGCAGTATGGCTCGCCGGCAAAGGAATCCTCGGTAAACGCCGGCAACGCCAGAGTTTCACGTATCTCGGTGGCAAGCTGCTGCAAGGGCTTATCCGTTTTGATACAGATTTGAAATGACATAGAACGCTCCTTACTGACGGGTTCAGGAGGGTGGGCTATACTCATATCCGGCTTTCATCTTACGCCCGCCAAAGGGAGGTGTCAAGCCGTATCAATAGTGCTGTTAATGCGGCACAGCAAAAAAGGAAGCCTGAAAGCTAATAAGCTTCCAGACTTCCTTTTATGACCACTGGTCGCCACAGTTTTCAGGCCGCCCCACCCGATACCATCCCTACCATCCGATGATATCCTCGCTACCAGTTCCACCGCCGCCAGAAAAATACCACTCTTACCATCAACATCCCGGCATCCCACTCACTACATCTCCATTGGCCGCGCGCCACTGCCTCCCCCTACGATCCCACGCCAGCGAATTTCCTTCCCTCTCAATCACAGGAAAAATATACCATAAATACATGAGCAGGCTCTGAAAAGACACCGCAACTTGATGAATAACTTTTCATCTTTGGAGATAGAGGAACCACTTATTACCATTACAGTATTTTCATCCCCTGATAATTCGGTCAGAATCGCTCAAGAGTGTTTCTGATTACCAGCATTATCGCTTGCTCGCACCTGCGGCGCTCGCCTCCTCTAATGTGTCATGTGGAAAAATGCGCGAAGCGCATTTTTCCACATGACACATTAGAGCCTTAATGCGCAGGTGTCGCATTGACGAAATACGGGGGGCAGGCACCGAGCCATGTTTCCATGCCACCTATCAGGGCCTTAATGCGCAGGTGTCGCATTGAGAAACCATTGTATAGTGTGGCTCAGGCGCAAAGCGCCTGAGCCACACTATACAATGGTTTGAGCGAGCGCCGCAGGCGCGAGCGCTGTTGTGCTATCATCTAATATATCTGTTCTATATTCTTTCTGGTGGGAAGAGAGCGAACTATGAAATTGCCATCTCACCTGCTGCGCGATACGGTACAGGTCGCGCCAGGCGATCATAT
>Ga0209061_1003469_pt1 | contig 17082 bp, 16 predicted proteins | sample Coa_R1_10_FD_187157 | JGI IMG/M metagenome (GOLD analysis project Ga0209061, IMG submission 187157) | Surface soil microbial communities from Centralia Pennsylvania, which are recovering from an underground coalmine fire - Coalmine... | ecosystem: Environmental > Terrestrial > Soil >...
CATTTTGAATCCGACGAGTGCGGATCGCTCAACGAGTGGCTAACGGTTGCGCCCGCGGCCGACGTGGTTTGCAGCCAAGTTGGAGCCCTCGTCTCAGTGAATGACTTCATCGGCCGCCCGGCTCGCGCGCTTGCCGACGGGGAGACACTAGCAACCGGAAAATACCGTTTTCGTTACTGCCAGACGCCGCACTTGCCGCACGGCTGGGATGCCGGCGTGCTGTTCGAGGAGACTCAGAAGACCCTCCTGTGCTCCGACCTGTTTCATCAGACAGGCGACGTTGAACCGCTGACGCAATCGGATGTCGTGGGCCGCTCGCATCAGGCCATGCGCGAGTATCAGGCCGGAATCCTTGCCGAATACGTTCCCTATACTCCGCTCACTTCTCAGAACCTTCGCAAGCTGGCCGATTTGCAGCCGAAGACGCTTGCCATCATGCACGGATCGAGTTTTAGCGGCGATTGCGCCCGCGCTTTAACGGAATTGGATCAGGCCTTTAAGGAGGTTTTTGGGAGACAGCACGCCTGAGCAAGTTGCCAGGTTGGATTGAGAGGGAAAGCACAATGGGAGCAGCGACTGAAAATCGACAACTCCTCACGGATGACGAGTTCCTGCGCGGTTTTGAGGAGTGCGTCATAGTTCCTTTCCATCATCGTGACCACATTCGCGCGGCCTGGCTTTACTTGCGCCGCCAGGGATATGAGCAGGCCACCATCAGCATGCTTGAAAGCATCAAGCGTTTCGCCAGGCATCACAACGTCGAGCGAATGTATCACAAGACCATGACCCTGGCCTGGATGCGGCTGGTGCAACATGCGCTAGAGCAAAGCCCGCTGGAAAACAACTTCGATGCATTCGCGATGGCGCATCCCAGATTGCTCGATAAACGCCTGATCGAGTCTTTCTATTCGCCCGAGCTTCTGGCGACGGAAACTGCGCGAACAGGTTGGGTGCCGCCGGATAGACAATCGCTGCCGTAATTCGGCTTTACTGACAGGAGCGAGTATCCGGCTTCGCCTCTGCGTATTCAGGAATGGAGTCCGGTTTTGAATTTTGAATCTGGAATCTTGGATCACTCCTCCATGCGCACGGGAACGGGATCAGTTCTGAAGTGTTGATATCGTGCGAAAAATCAGCCTGGTAAATTCGAGATGAGCAACCCAACCAGTCATAACGATCGCAAGCGCTGTCCGTGGGCGGTAACTGAGCTTGGGATTCCATATCATGACCGCGAGTGGGGCGCGCCGGTTCATGATGACCGGCTCTTATTCGAATTCCTGATTCTCGAAGGCGCGCAGGCGGGGCTGAGTTGGGAAACGATTCTCAAAAAGCGCCAGAACTTCCGCGCAGCTTTTGCCGGTTTTGATCCCGTCAAGGTAGCGCGCTTTGATGCGCGGCGCATCCAGAAACTGCTGGCTGATCCTGGCATCATCAGGAATCGGCTCAAAATTCATTCAGCCGTTGAAAATGCCAGAATGTTTCTCCAGGTTCAGGATGAATTCGGCAGCTTTGACGCGTTCATATGGCGCTTTGTGGATGGGGAGCCCCGGCAAAACGCCTGGCGCACCATGAAGCAAGTGCCAAGCCGGAGTGTGGAATCGGACGTTATGAGCAAAGAACTCATCCGGCGCGGCTTTCGCTTTGTCGGGTCAACCATTTGCTACGCCTTTATGCAGGCGGTTGGAATGGTGAACGACCACTTGGTGGACTGTTTCAGATATAACGAGGTTCGGCAGACTTCTGGGGATTTGTTGAAAAATACGTAGCAGCAGCTTTTCCTAGCGAGCACAGAGGAAGCGGAGAAAAAGCCTTTGCGGTCTCTGTGGTAAGAAGCGTTCTGCAAGCTAACAGCATGAACGCGGCAGAGTTTCTAAGCAACAAAGCGCTGCGCTATTGGATTGCTCCGCAGCACTTCTTGTATTTCTTCCCGCTGCCGCAGGGACAGGGCTCATTGCGGCTGATCTTCCGGCTAGCGTAAGGGAATTGATCCGGGGTGAAGCCTTCTCCGCGCCTCGCCCGTTTCTCTTCCCAGTAATCATAGAGATTGGTGACACAAAGTGGAATCATGGCCGACAGGTCTTCGCGCGTCACCTTGGGTCCTTCGGAGCCGCTCGTGAAATCCGCCAAGGCTTCATCATCCATGAAAGCGGCGATCGGAGCCAGCCATAACATCACTTCCTCACTGGATAGGGCTGGCTTCCAATCTTCGAGCCGAAGATGCATGCCTAAGGCAAACCCTTCACACCATTCTTCCTCTCCTATATTGCGTTCCCCGTCGGCGGCGTCCACCTGATAAAGGATCGGCGCAAATTCTTCAGGGTCATCTTTCAGCGTGCTGATCGTGCTATTCAAAAGCCGGGTGATGAGTTGCAGGATGCGATTGGCGTCCTCGAGCGACTCGAATTCAGGTTCTCCCTTGCCCCAGATCACCGGAATCCATTCGCTCGGGCGCACGAGCGCCGGGCCGATCGCAATGGCCGTGAGGAAGCCGTGAAGCATGGCAATATCCATGCAGTCCTCAGGGACGTCATCGGATGCCAGAAAGTCGTCCAGTTCCTGGAGTTCGTCGTCGGTAAGCGGGATGTCGAAATCCATAGTCCAAAGTTTAAGCCATCTCAAGCAGGATACAAGTGGAATTTACCCCGAAGCTCCGGCGATTTCGTATCCCTTGCCGTCTGGCCGTGAATCTGGCAGACTTTGCTTTCTTAAACTGAATGCGTTGAGGCTTTCTACATGACACCATCCAAGCTCAGCCGGCGGAATTTCATACGGCAAGCCAGCGCCGCAGCGGGCGGGCTTTCCGCCGCCGGCATGATTCCAGCCGATGCCTCCGCCGAAGGCTCCCCCAGGCGGCAATTCTATACAGTTTTGAGCCTTGGACGGCTGGGGTTTCATGGCACATTCCAGCAGTCCGTTCAACTCGCACACCAATATGGTTTTGAAGGCGTTGACCCTGATGAAAGTCTTTTCGCGCGACTGTCGGATGATGACTTGAGGCGCCTGCTCGACGATTTGGCTGCGAAAAATCTGAAATTCGGGGCGGCAGGTTTGCCGGTAGACTTTCGCAAGGATGATGCAACGTTCAGCGAGGGGCTTAAGAATCTGCCATCTGTGGCAGAAAATCTCCAACGGGCAAACATTCAGCGGGTGAGCACGTGGGTGCTGCCTTGCAGCAATCACCTGACCTACCTTCAGAATTTTCGCCAGCACGCCTGCCGGCTGCGCGAGTGCGCGAAGGTTCTGGCCAATCATGGGCAGCGCCTGGGTCTCGAATACGTCGCGCCGCGCACATTCTGGCGCAGCGAACGCCAGCCTTTCATTCACACTCTGTCAGAGATGAGAGAACTGGAAATCGCGATTGGAACCGATAATCTGGGCATCCAGCTTGATAGCTGGCACTGGTACAACGCCGAAGAGACCGCGGCCGATATCGAAACACTGCGCGGGCGCGACGTGATCACCGTAGACCTGAATGACGCCCCGCGTTTGCCACTGGATCAGCTCCAGGACGATCATCGTGAACTGCCCGCCGCAACCGGCGTGATTCCGATCAAAGAATTTCTTGGGGCACTGGTTACCATCGGATACGACGGGCCTATCCAACCCGAGCCATTCAACGCCCAATTAAGGGCCATGCCTCTGGAGCAGGCCGTGGCAACCGCCGCAGCCGCCATGCGGAAGGCGTTCGGCGAATCGGGATTAGCTTAAGAATGAACTGATCGGTGGTCGGCGATTGAAGCGCCATCAGTTTTCACGCTCATCCGTTTCCCAAATCTCGGACAAGAAGCTGGAAGGCAGGTTCAAGCGAAGGTATTCCGCGGATGACGCTCGCGTGAATAGTAGTCCTGCTCCACAAGTTTTCCAGTGTCATACTGAACGCATAAGCAGGACTACCCGCAAGAAAAAATCTCGAGAGTTTACCGTCGTGATCGAGCAGGATGAAGACGGGTGCTATGTTGCAACGGCGCCTTTCCTGCCGAGTTGCTACACTCAAGCGCGTACTCTCGACGAGCTTACCCCCGCATCCGCGAAGTCATCGCGCTTTGCCTTGCTGAACAGAAAGCGCCGCGCATGAAGTTTATCGGCCTGCAGCAAGTCGAGGTCGCCGGATGAGCCGACCGCGCCCGGTACGGGCGCGAGATCTCATTCGTTTTCTTGAATCTTTCGGCTTTGCGATGGTCAGGCAGAGGGGCAGTCACAAGTTTTTTCGTCATCCTGATGGGCGCACGGCTACGGTTCCAGATCACCGCGGAGAAGATTTAGGCCGTGGTCTTCTGGCGAAAATCCTTCGTGATGCTGGAGCAACCGCCGACAACACGATAGTCTTGTGACGCTATTAGCCGATGCTAACCGACGCAAATAACTTTTTCAGCAACTCAACGAGCGTGTGAAATTTTATCCGAAGGTTACAGGTATCTGTAGCCCGCCTGGGCAGTTAAGCTCGCACCCACAGCCATCTCTGGCCGGGAGGTATTCATGAATCATATTTGTAAACCAATGCTCGGCTGGGTCGGTTTGTACATCCTGGTCTTGGGGCTTGGCTTCATTGCTCTGGGGAGCTCTGGTCGTGGAGCAGATCCCGCAGCGCCATCGGTTATCGCCTGTCGCGTGATGGAAGGGGGCGCCAGCCGGCAATTTGGCGTCAGCATCGTAATTTTCCATTACCGTGACGCGGCGGACCGTGACCGGCTTGGAAATTTCCTAAGACACTATGACGGAACGACGGTTGAATTCCAGGTCAAAAATAGCGCCTGGCAAAAAGCCACTCTTCTGCGGCTCAAAACCTGTTTTGGTCGTGGTCTGCTGATATTCCCGGTTTCTGAAGTTCGTCTGGCTCCCGGAGACGAATTTATGTTGCGATCTCCGCGCGATGCCTCGCAGTAGAGTTACAAAGCGGCGGTTGAGGAGCTTATGTTACACCACCCGGAGCTGTTTCAAAACCTCGCTCTGTTTGTGCAACGGATTACTGGGAAAACCCGGGGCTGTCATGCCGCTGAGCGATGCGCAGCATCCCTGTATTTGGAGAATCCATTAAATACAGTGATCCTTCTTCGCCTTCGGCTCTTCAGGATCACAGACTGGCGAGTTTTTTCGCCAAGCTGTTGATTATCCGAAAAGATTTGAAACAGCCTCAGGGTTCGACGGCGGTCATCCTTTCAGCAGCCTGAGCGCAGAGGGTGTTCCGCAATGTCTGGGCAATTTCCTGCCGGATGCGCCTGGCTTCATCGAGCTTGCCGGTCATCGTCAGGAAGCCGTGAATCATCGTCTCACAGTGTCGCAGTGTCACCGAAACTCCTGCCTCTCGAAGCTTTTGAGCGTAAGCTCGGCCTTCGTCGCGTAAAGGATCATATTCCGCAGTAACAATCAGCGCCGGGGGCATGCCCCTTAGATCGCTGGCGCGAAGGGGCGAGGCATAAGGATTCTGCCCGTCCTCTTTTGCGCTCAAATATTGATCCCAGTAGTACATCATCGCCTCGCGGGTGAGAGAACATCCGCTGGCATATTCGTGGTAGGAGGCAGTATCAAAGTTGTGGTCCATTACGGGATAAATGAGGAGTTGAAAAACCAACCGAGGCCCTCTGCGATCATGCGCCATCAAACATACCGCAGCAGCCAGATTCCCTCCCGCGCTATCTCCGCCCACGGCGATTCGCAGCGGGTCGATGCGAAGTTCGTTGGCATGCGCCGCAACCCACTGCGTGGCGGCGTAGCAATCCTCCGCCGCCCGTGGAAATTTGTGCTCGGGCGCAAGCCTGTAATCCACCGCCACCACAACCAAGCGGCCCTGACGGGCAAGCCCGCAGCAAAGATTCTGATGCGTGTCGAGACCGCCGATCACCCAGCCGCCGCCATGGAAGTACATCAAGGCAGGAAAGGTTTCATTTCCCTCGGGGGTATAGACACGAATGGGGATGTCACCCTGCGGACCTCGAATAGTGCGGTCTTCGATTCGCGCTACCTGCTGCGGCGCGCCGTCGGTGAGCCGGGTCCGCTCGCGGAAGTTCCTTCGCGCTTCTTCCACCGGCGTCGTATGAGCGGGCGGGTACTGCGCGGCGATCCAGTCCATCAATTGCTTTGCTTGTGGATCGAGCGGCATTGTGCCTCCATGAATTTGGGTGCAACTTCTCAGGCATCATTCTATCTTTTTCGATAGCCGGGAACAATTTGCGCAGGCTGTGCGTAGTTTGATATAAGAAACCCGATTCACCGGGGATTCCACCCCGGCCAGTCGGCGGGATGCGTCGTAGCGCTGGCATTCTGTCGGCAAATGCCGCCGAGAGGGCGGCACTGCGATGTGAAGCCAATTGTGAGCGCTACATTATGGCGGTTGGCGGCTAACATTGCCGCCAGAACAAACTTTTCATTTCGTCGACTTGACGGCTTGAGGAGGCGCTTATGTACTGTGGGCGATGTGGGGCAAGGGTTGAGGAGGAACAGAAGTTCTGCACGGCCTGCGGAAGTCCGGTAACCGCCGCTACCGTGGCACAGCAGGGGAGAATTGAAAAACATCTTAAGCTTCTGGCCATCCTGTGGCTGGTCATCTCGGTGATTCGGTTGATTCCAGGCATCGGGCTGCTGTTCCTTGGAAGGTTGGGGTTCCCGTTTATCCCGCCTCATGTCCGCCCCCTGGTGCTTCCTCTTGCGGCCATTGGAGGAGTTTTTCTGATTGCAACCGCTGTCGCAGGGATTATCGTGGGTTGGGGATTGCTGGAGCGCGCTTCGTGGGCCCGCATTCTTGCCATCATTCTCGGTATTATTGCCCTGATACATGTGCCCTTTGGGACGGCGCTGGGGATCTATACGCTATGGGTGCTGTTACCGGCGCAATCAGAAGAGGAATACCGCCGTCTTTCACGCGCGGTTTAGGCAGGCTTCCTGAAGCTGTTGAGTGGAAGTTCGTTAGCGCAGGGCAGTTAGCCCGCAAGGCTTTGGATCTCTTGAGGTTTACCCTTGACTGTAGTATGATGAGGCCGGTTGAATGCCCTGCGAGGAGCGCCGGAAAGGTTATGCTTGACTTGCTGGCAGGAGGGTGTCACGCGGGGTGAATGCAAACTCGATCACCTGTTAATTTCGGGTTAGAGAGCTGTCCTGCTCGTTATGAACCTGCGAATGTATTTTACTTCAAGGAGGAGATTCGATGACTAAGAGACTTACAATGCTCGTCGTGGCGTTCCTGGCGTTTGGTTGCCTGGCTTGGAGTGCGAACGCCTTTTATGGTGTTGTCAGTGATAGCATGTGCGGGGCTAAGCATTCGAGAGCCAGCAAAGCCGCGGAAGCCTGTGTCGCCAAGTGCGTTCAGGGCGGGTCAAAGTATGTTCTGGTTTCCAGAGGCAAGGTTTATCAGCTCGATCCCCAGGATAAATTCTCAGATTATGCAGGCAAGCGCGTAAAGGTTGAAGGAACCCTGAGCGGCGATACGATCACCGCGGAAACAGTTTCCGCTGTCACTCCTCATCATCATGCCACACCAAGCAGCGGCAGTGGTGGGATGTGATTGGCTGAAAGCGTTTCAGACGGAGGGCCGCTCGCAAGCGGCCTCTCCGTTTTTCAGAACGAAGGCTGTGTATCTCCACATCAGAGCGCAGAGTATTCCTGCCTATCCTAGTGTCGCGTCTTTTGGAAAGACGCAACAGGTTATTATAAGGGGGAGTGGGGCCCAACGCTGTGGGCTTTGAGTAATTGACCCGACAATTTTAAAGACTCAATTTTTTCAAAAGCTTCCGCATCATCTTGCGGGGAAAGAGGTGAATCTCGATGAAGAAAACTGTACTCTCTCTAATGGTTCTTTCTCTGCTCGTACTTCTAGTCGGCGTCTCGGTTTACGCAAGGCAGGCATCACAGACGGAAAGTTCGTCATCCTCCGCCTCAAGCACCGAAACCCCTAAAGCCAAGAAATCCGCTCACCACCATGCCGCGACGGAAAATCTGACGGCCAAGTACGCCCGAGGCGCACAAAGCGTTTCCGGGTCCCTTTCGATGGTGGATGCCGATAAAAAAGTGGTGGTTGTTACGGATTCCAACGGCGTTCCTTTCGATTTCAAGGTGACGAAAGGCACCCACATCGAAGTGAATGGAAAGAAGAGCACGCTCAGTGATCTGGCGCAGCAAACCAACAAGCAGGCGTCTGTCAAGTACCGCGATGGGTTAGAGCGTGGCCTACTTGCGCAAAGCATTCAGGTGAGCGAGTAAGAGAGCGCTCCGGAATCATGGCGAGTTATCTTGAGGGGGTATGCGAAAGGGAGAGAAATCGCGTGCCCTCTCGCCCTGTTATGATGATTTCTCGGGCGATGCCGTTCACCTCCCACTTATTCCCGCTTCTGCAATGGCTTTCAGGAGTTCCGCCCGCACGAGCTGTGAAGTGCCGAATTTCAGCACGACCTTGCCTGCGGCCAGGTTGGCGAGCATCGCAGCTTCCTTCATCGAAGCGCCCGCGCAATAAGCAAGAGCCAGCGTTGCAATGACGGTGTCTCCGGCGCCGGTCACATCATAAACAGGACGCGGAACGCTCGGAATCGAGTAGACACCTCCCTCCGCATCAAACAGAGTCATCCCCTCACTGCTGCGAGTCACCAAAAGATAATCACAGCCGAATTCTTTCAGCAGTTTGCGCCCGCCTTCCTGAAGCTGTCGCGCATTACGCATTGGAAACCCGGCCATTTGTTCGGCTTCATGCAGATTCGGAGTGGCCACCGTGGCGCCCTGACAAATCTCGGGATGCGAGGGCTTGGGATCGACGAAGAGAGGCACCCGCGACTCGCGAGCCATGGCCAGAAGCCGATCGCACAGGTCCTCGGTCATCGACCCCTTCTGATAGTCCGAGATAATCAGGGCATCCAGCCGCGTCACCCATCGCTTGAAGGAATTGACCAGCCGGGCGGACGATTGAGGCGAAGCAGGGGAGACTTTTTCAAAATCCAGCCGTAACAGCTGATGCTGCCGAGCCACGATTCTAACTTTTCGGGGCGTCACCCGGCCAGCTTCAGAGACCAAAGTGTTGCATCGAATGCCGCGTTCCGCCAGCAGACGTAATAATCGTTGTCCGCTTTCATCCGATCCAATCACTCCCCATGGAATAGGCCGGCCATCCAGAGCGGCGATGTTTGCCGCCACGTTGCCGGCGCCGCCGGGATAGCCTTCGCGGGAATCTGGCTCCTCCAGCAAAACAACGGGCACCGGGGCCTCGGGCGAGATGCGCGTAGCCTCGCCTCGCAGCACCTCATCGAGCATAAAATCTCCAAAGACTCCAATCGTTTTCCCTTGAAATGCGCGGACGATTCTCTGCCAGCGGGACTGTTTTTTGTTCGTGTTTGAGTGCATTGACTTCTGGCCTTGTGCTTGAAGAATAAGTCTACCTAGCGATCTTTCTGCGCCCTCTGTGGTGAATCATTTCCCTGCCTTGCCTGGAGAAAGCTGCCTCCTCTGTAAAATCGCCCCAATTTCCGGAAGGCAACGCTAGGTTTGTCTTCCCTGGGTTGAGTCTGGAGCATCACCGCACTCGCTTCTGACCACGGTATTCTGCGACACAAAAGACTCCATCAACGAATCCACAGCGGCTCTGACCTGTTCATAGGTCACGGAAAGAATGCACTCCGGCTGCTCATATCGGTAGCATCGGTCGCCCGGACAGGGGTTGCACTCGTAGAAGTTTTGGACAATGCGGAAGTTGCCAGCGCCCTGCGAGAACCTTTCATCGGAAGAGGGCGATCCTGTCCAGGGTCGCCAAATCCCGGAATTCGACGAGCCGAAAATGACGACCAGCGGGCGGCGAAGCGCCGCCGCGATGTGAGCCGGGCCGCTATCGTTGCCGATGAACAGTTTGCATCCAGCAATGGCGGCCATAAAGAGGTCAAGTTGAGGGCCATCGACGCGCCGGATGTCGCCGCCTGTAGCGCGCTCCACGGTATCTAAAGCGCCTGTTTCGCCTGGGCCGCAGGAGAAGACAGGAATGAGCCCGTGAGACTCGTTGAGATATCGGCTAAGCTGCGCGAACCGTTCTGCCGGCCATTGTTTGGTCTGATAAAGCGCGGTGGGGTGAATAAGAGCGTAGCCTTGATCAGCATTCATCCCTAATCGGCGCATCTCCATTTGCCATGCCGCGCGAGCCGCGTCGCTTACGTAGAGCTCCGTTGGTGGAATGGGCCTACGAGGCAATCCCATCCAGAAAAATGCGGCGGCATGATGCTCGGCGGTGTGAACGACTTCCTGTTTCAGAATTTCGCGCGCGTCAGGGATGAGAAAGTCGTACAATCTGCGGCTTCGGAAATGCGCAAACCCGGCTTTCCAGCGCGCTCCGCTGAATCGGGTGAGGAATGCGCTGGTGGGGCCGCCATGCAGATTCATGCAAAGCGCGAATTTCTTAGCGCGGAGCCGATGAATGGCGTGAAGTCGTGTGGTAGCCCTCCGCAATCCCGCCCCTTCACCGGGACTCAGAATTTCCGCCACGTATGGGTTTCCGCGCAGCAGGTCATGAAATCGGGATTCAATCATCACCGAGATTTGAAGGTCAGACCGCCATTCCTTAAGAAGCCGCAAGGAAGGCGTGAGCAGCACAATGTCGCCAAGGGAGCGGAGGCGGATGAGGAGAATGCGGGAGCCGGAAGGCAAGTCCGGCAGCAGGGAGGCAGGATTCATCGGGATGGTTAACTTTCGGGCGCCTTGGGCGCGCTATTCAGGCTGAATCTGGGCCTCATCCACCAGCATCACGGGAATATCATCCTTGATCGGATAGACGCGGTGGCATTGGCCGCACTTCAACCCCTGGCCATCAGGCGTGAGCTTGACGGCCGCCTTACAGACCGGACAAACAAGAATTTCCAGCAATTCCTGGCTGATCGCCATGATTCAAGACTCCAATCGGTAAACTTTCTCAAAGTTAGCAAAGGTACGGATTGGATTCAAGTGCGCGCGCATTTTGCCATTCTCCAACCAGTTGCTGAAAAGCCTCGAAAACCTGTCATTCTGAGCGAGCGGAGCGAGCGAAGAACCCCTGCATTTCCGCTCACAATAAAACTCCGCGAGGAACCTGAACGGCAGTGGTGAGTGAAAAGTGATGAGTGACGAGCAAAAGCAAAGAGAACCTCGTATCAATCCTTTGCTCGTCACTTGTCACTAATCCCTGTTTTTGACTCCTCGGAATGACAGGCTTCAGGGTTTCTCAGCCACTGTTCATGAATTCCATTCGGCGCTTCCTTTGCGCCTTGGCATCTTGGCAAGAGGCCGCTGTTCTTTCTCTGCCCCGGCGGGCAATCGGTTGACCTCTTGCGGCCGGGCTTGACTGTATTAGGCTATTATTGTAGCCTAACTAATGAGATGCTTCCCTGCCGCCCTCCCCTCTCTCAAGGATCCCTCGAAGATCGTCAACGAAGAAAGACCGTGAGAGGCCAAAGTGGAATCGGAAACCAAAGAATATACAGCAGGTCACATGGCCCCACACCCAGCCCCATCATTCCCTCTGGGTCGGGGTGGATGGGGTATTCCTGGCACGGTCAAAGCCATGCCCTGTCAACCTTCGCAACTCTAATCCTCGTGGCTGCTTGTGAAAAAGAGAATGTTTAGGTTTGGTAAAGATAAAGAAGAGTCTACCTCATTGAAAATAGGTATATTATTGGCTTATTGTTGTCTCACCTTTGACCAACAATTTCCAAAGTTTCTTGTATCTATAAGATTCTAAATGACTTATTAATTGAATTCGTTCGTTTCACATTAACAGACAGAAAATAATGGACTTAGTCGAAAAATGGGGAAATTGTTCGCCATTCGATGACACAGAATTGCTATGTAGGGGCGGACGGCGTCCGCCCTAGGGAGCATGCCGTCCGCCCCTACGCTGCCCCATCCTCCTGACACGTGCCATGATTCCTGAGGCGTACCAGCGCTATAGTGATGCTTTGATGCGATCTGCAACCTGTTCAAAGCGAGAGCCGCTCTCGAAATCCTATCCCTTCCTGCGGGCTTGGCTGGTTTGCGTCGCATTCTCCTATCCCATACTTTGGCTCGGCAATTTCCTGACGCACGCCGCCCCGGCCTTGGTACAAGTCGTCTTCTTCGGTTATCATCTGGGCGTCTTCAGAGTCCGGCCTTTTGGAGCATATGCATGGAGCGCGCCGCCCCATGACTTTGATCCCCTTCATCCTCATCCCATGGCGCATCTCAACCTGGCGCCGGGATCGCTGGTCTGGATTGTGCTTGCCTGCGCAGCTTTGGCCGCCATTCTGGGCCGAAAGCCGCATCTGCTGGCAGGGCTTTTTCTTGCCGCGCTGGGCAACTTTGCGCTTGCCCAGCAGCTTGCTCTGATCTTTTACTCACATCACGCAACACTCGCAACAGTGATCGCCGCACTTTTCTTCTTTGCCGCGCTCTGCTGGGGTCTCCGCGCGATGCTCCCGGCAGGTGTCGAGAATTATTGGAGCCGGATCGGGTTCCTGCTCGCCGCCTTTGTTCTTCCGCTAAGTCTGCTGCTTCTTGTTCTAACCCGAAGCCCTGTGCAGCGAAACATTCTCCTGCTTGCGATGCCAGCCATCGGCGCAGCGCTTTTATCAGGCTTTTCTGGCAGACTCCGGTTTCAGAATAGTAGCGCTGCGCCGGGATGGAAGCTTGTCGCGGGGGGCGCGGTTATCTCGGCTCTGCTCCTTTGCGGAATATGTGGAGCGAATTATACTCTCGAGCAAAAACGGCTGAGCGCAACGCATGCGATCCTCGCGTCCCTGCCCTCAGTGCCCGCCCAGACGCCCTATCCCAAAGTCTTCTTCCAGAAGGGAGTGAATTTCACCGCTGAATTTCCCGCCACTTACGACTCTGCCCAGGCGCGACGCATGCTGGAATTGCTTCCTTCTTATGGCGTCGATTCGGTGGCTCTCGTTCCTTATGGCTGGTCTACCAGCCGTCCTCCGCGCGTGCGCATCAGCTCTGGCGCCGGGAGTTGGGAGAACGATCTCGGAATTGAAGAGTTGGCGCGAGTGGCTCATGCGCGCGGGATGAGAGTGTTTTTGAAGCCCGCCGTCTGGCTGGCCTACAACATTCAATTCAGCAACGTTCAGGACCGGCGCGACTGGTTCCAGCAATACAGCCTGTTCGTTGAACACTATGCCCAGCTTGCCGCGCGAATCCACGCCGATCTTTTCAGCGTGGGCGGAGAATTCGAGCATCTTTCTCAAGACGATGCCGAATGGCGCAAGGTGATTGCCCAGGCGCGCCAGCGGTATCCCGGACCCATAGTTTATGCAGCTAACTTTGGGAGCGAGTTTGAACACATCCAATTCTGGGACGCGCTCGATTATATCGGCCTTCAGGAATACTATCCGCTCCCTGATAATCTTTCGACGCAATCCATGCTGGCCAGGATCAAGGCTGTGGAGGAGCGATTCCATCGTCCCGTCATTTTCACCGAGGTGGGCTTCCCAAGCCAGGCGGGTGCCAACGGCCGGCCCTGGGATGACGGAAGTCATGCTTCGGTTTCGGTCGAATTACAGAGAGAATGCTACGAGGCGATTTTTCGCGCCTTCTTCGAGCAACCCTGGTTTGAAGGAATGTACTGGTGGAAGATTGGGAGCAACGGTTATGGCGGCCCGCAAGATTCCTCCCACACACCCTGGGGCAAGCCGGCAATGGAAGTGATTAAGCAGTGGTATTTGCGGGGAGGAAGGTAAGAGGGCGGCGATGTCCTTAAGGTTTTGCCATTTCAGGGTAGACCCGCTGCATCCGCAGGGCGGCATCAGCCAGAAGTTGCCGATCCCACGATTCCCGTCGCGGCGCGCGCGGGTGCGGCTCGTCGCTTTCGAGCCCACCGGTCAGCTTCAAAAAGATCGCCGCGGAATGTTTATAGGCCGGCACAGGATCGCGAAACGCCGCCCAGCCGAGATACTGGATCATGTCGCGCAATTCGAAATACTCTGCCTTCCCCTCTTCCCAGGCGCGGTCGCGCGCGGCAAAAAGCTCAGGAGCCAGCGTGGAAAGACCCAGAAGATAATCGCTTCCATATTCCACCATGTCTGCCGCAAGATCGTTTCCGGAGTAAATCAAGAAGTCGGGCCTTATGCGATCCCGCAATTCAATCCGTTGGAGTTCGGTCTGGCGGTTGAGCGACGAGTGTTTCAATCCCACACACGGCGTCGTCTCCATCAAGGCTTCAAGCACCGGTTGCGAAAACATCCGCCCGTTTGGATTGAACATAACGCCCAGTTCGAAAGCCAGAAAGCGATCGGTGGCTCGGACAATCTCGGAAAAGAACTTGCGCAGCCTTTCGTCATCCAATTGGGCAGTATGTTCCGAGGGGAAGATAATGGGCACGCCGCCCGTTTTGCGAATGGCTTCGCACTCACGCGCATAGGCAATCGTCGTTTTTTCCTGCGGCAGGGCGCCGGCGATAAATCCATCGCGGCGGGCGGTGATTTCCGCTGTCCAATCGAGCACCTGCTTTTTCTCACCGTGCGTCAGAAGGTCTCCGTATCCCGTATCCATATTCACCGCCGGGCGAAGCCCCGCTCTGAGCGTCCGTTGAAGATGACGGCGGAATCCCGCTTCGTCCATGTGGCCATTCGCCTTGTACGGAAGCAGCAAGGCGCTGATTCCCTGAATCTTGCGGCGAGGCCGCCGCATGCGCTGAATCTGGTCGATATCAAGGTTCATGATGGTGAATTCTTCTTCAGGATGGAATTAAGTTTGCTGGCGTGCGGTCGGACGGGATCATGTGACGCAGCTTGATTGCTCTCACTTTCTCCGCTTCTGGCCGCGTCTTATAAAAAGGGTCAAGCGGATAGCAGCCCGAGATCAAGCCATTGCGCGGCCCATTCGTACAATCGCTGAAGGTGCGGCAGATGCGTTTGGGATCGAGCCATCCTTTTTCGAGCACATCAGTGGGGAAGTCAGGATAAGAAAGCATCATGCGACCCAGGCCAACAAAATCTGTCCAGCCTTCACGCACAAGAGCCTGCCCCAGGTGGGGCAGGAAGTTCTGAAAGTAAGACCATCCCGAGGAGACAAAAAACATTTTGGGGGCTGTCGCTTTCAATTCCCGTGTAATGCTCTGTAATCGCGCCGCTCCTTCGAGTGGATCTTCCGGCGGCAAATAACCATCGCAGGGCGGAAAAAGTGCGGGGCGCGTCAGGTGCGGAGCATAGTAGGGACTGCTGGCCGTGATATTCACAAGCCGAATGTCGAGCGAAGAAAGCAAGCGGAGCAACGCCTTGGTTTCCATCAGGTCAGGAAGGGTTGGGTTCAACGGATTTACGCCGAAACCCCAGCGATAAGGGAGGTGCGCTGAAACATCAACGGGGCGACCCTGCCCGTTTTCCGGATCTTTCATGAGCGGGACGGTATCGTACGCGCTCAGCCGCACACCGATTTCAAGGCCCGGAGCCGCATCCCGCGCGGCTGCGACGAGTTCCCGCAATAGCCGCGTACGATTCTCGAAATCCCCGCCGTACGGGCCCGGCCGGTCGAATGCGCTCAGGAATTCGTGACCGAGATAACCATGGCAATGTTTGAGATCGACAAAATCAAAGCCCGCTGCTTGCGCCAGCCGGGCGGCTTCGCCAAAAGCGCGCACAATGCAGGTGAGTTCCTGATCTGAAACAGGTGGCTGATGGGGAGAAACGCCAAATTTCGTGTCCAGGATGGGATGGTGATACGCAATGACTGGCTCGGAGCGATTTTTTTCATGAGGGCGGCAGAAGCGACCAGAATGCGTAAGCTGAAGGCCGATCAGTAAATCATTTTCCTGTCCGAACCGTTCCCGATGAGCTTTGACGAAATCCTTACGAAGCGCCTCAAAACTGGCCGCCGTGCGATCATTAAGCCAGAGTTGATTGGGGTTAGCGCGGGCTTCCGGCAGGACGGCCACGGCTTCTCCCCCCCAGATCAACTTCGCGCCGCTCGTCGCAAAGCGCAGCCAACGGCGGCGGGTGAGAACCGAAGGACAGCCGTCCGCTTCGCCATCCCAGCCTTCCATGGGCTGAACGGCGAAGTGGTTGCCAACTCGGCGGCTGCCGCCCTGCCAGAGGATTTCGACAGGCTGTGACAAGGGCGAAGAAGGTGAGGTCAGGATTTGCTCGTCGATGGGCAAATGCCAGCCCAGGCGATTTAAATGCTCAGCCATTGCGCGAGCGCTGTGAAAACTCGCCACACGTGGATAAGACGTTGCCATCAAGGTGTGAGCCTATCATCCGCTCCGGTTGCTTGTAAATACTCGATGGCTTCGGGCGAACGCCTATCGCCAGCGTCGTCATAGGAATTCGAGTTCATTCGCCTGGCGGGCGATGGTGGAGGCTGTCAGAGCGGATTGCGCGGCCAAGGAGCGAGAAGTAGACTAGCAGCATTATGCGAGCGATGTTACTGACCAAAGCGAAGCCAGCGGAAGAGAGCCCCTTGCATGAGGCGGACTTGCCGGTTCCGGCGCCTGGACCGGGTGAAATGCGGGTGCGCATGCGCGTCTGCGGCGTGTGCCACACCGATTTGCACACGGTCGAGGGCGACCTGCCCCTGCCCAGACTTCCACTCGTTCCGGGGCACCAGATTGTGGGCGTTGTGGAGGCCTTAGGACCGGCGGTTCGCGAATTCAAAGAAGGCGATCGCGTAGGAATTCCGTGGCTCTATTCAACTTGCGGGCATTGCGTGTACTGCACAAAGCGCCTCGAAAACCTCTGCGAAAGCGCTCGCTTCACGGGTTATCACGTGGATGGTGGCTATGCGGAGGCGGTGGTAGTTCCTGCTGCGTTTGCTTATGAGATTCCGAAGACTTTCTCCGACGTTGAGGCCGCGCCGCTGCTTTGCGCGGGCATCATCGGCTATCGTTCGCTCCGCTTGAGCAATGCGCAGCCCGGCGAACGGCTGGGGCTTTACGGGTTTGGAGCCTCCGCGCACATCGTCATTCAGCTTGCCCGGCACATGAACTGTGAGGTCTATGTGTTTACCCGCAGCTCCGCCCACCGCGAACTGGCCATGGCTCTTGGGGCGGCATGGGCGGGCGCAGCCCAGGATGCGCCTCCGGCTCTGCTTGATAGCGCCATCATTTTCGCTCCTGCTGGGGCGCTGGTTTCGGAAGCTTTGCGCGTGCTGCGAAAGGGCGGAACAGTCGCGCTCGCCGGC
>Ga0209061_1003470_pt1 | contig 17077 bp, 12 predicted proteins | sample Coa_R1_10_FD_187157 | JGI IMG/M metagenome (GOLD analysis project Ga0209061, IMG submission 187157) | Surface soil microbial communities from Centralia Pennsylvania, which are recovering from an underground coalmine fire - Coalmine... | ecosystem: Environmental > Terrestrial > Soil >...
ATCTCTACGTAACCGGCCTGCTCCAGCAAGACATCGCTGCTGACCGTGTAATCGGTCCACCCAAGCTCGCCTATGATTGTGTAGGGATCGCTTGGATTATCCCAGGTATGGGGAGCGGTGGGGGCCATCTGCCGCAGGCACTGGCCGCTACGCCCTCCGCCGGCGGCGGCGATTTCAAACGCTCCGTTCTGGTCGGCAAAATATTTCGCTTCTTGTCCAATCGAGTATCCTGCAAAGTTCTCAGAATACGGTAGAGCCAGAGATGCAGCAGGAGGACTGACAAGCGTGCCTCTGGCCTGGCCAGTTGTTGTCGTCAGCGTATAAACGTAGCCAGGCTGCAACGTGAGGGTGTAGGTCCCGCTAGAAGGCGTGATCGACGACTGCTGTACAAAGTAATCGTTTGGATTCGCCGAATTGAGATTAGTGCTCCAGACACGCACAGTACCGGTCGAGAGGCCATTGGTAATCGTGAAAGTGGCCGTCTGGCTGGCGGTAGCATCGACTGTCTCGATAATCACACTATAGTCGCTGCCGTTGGTCGATTTGAGCGTCACATAGCTGCCGTTGGTGTTGCTACCGCCCAGATAGCCACAGGCGCTATCAATATATTGCCAGCCGGGTTGGGTAAACTGTGTGGTGTGAGCGGTCACCCACAGCTGCTTGCCTACGCTGTAGTAACCCGACCAGGGCTGGTTTGCAACCATCAGCCCGACCGTATTATATGGCAAATTATCGTAGATGGAGGCAATCAGCGGCCAGTTGATATAAGCCGTCATTTTGCCGTCGATATAGCCGCGATTGATAGCGCGAGCCATAGGAATCGCCCCGGCGTTATAATCCTGCGAGCCGTTCTCGCTGGCCCATAATGGTTTGCCCAGGCTCAAGGCGTTCGCTGTGTTCGGACATGACATGGCGCTACCGCCATCCCCGCCAGTGCAGGGATAATGCACCCCCACAATATCGATTGAAGCGTTAAATGTGGAATCGCTGACCATGGCATCAGCCACGCTCCAGTCTGAGTCAGCTCCCACTACTCTGGTCGAGAGTCCGCTGGACTGTAAGGCGCTTTTGAGAGCCTCATAAAATTGCTTATTGTAGCCACGCTCATTCCAGCCACCGATATAGTCGATGGTGAGACCGTACTGGCTCTGCGCGCCCTTAATCCAGGCCACATAATAGTTGACCATATCCTGCGACCAGATGGGATTATTTGTATCGAAAACGGGCGCGCCAGTCGTTCCGATCCAGCCGGGCGCGCCCCAGGCCAGGCCATAGAGCTTGATGTTGGGATTGCGCGCCTTAGCCTGCTGCATCAGCCACCATTCGTAGCCGCGATTGTAGCTCAAATCAGTAGCCGTATGCTTAAAGCTTGACTCGGAGCCATCGGTCGAGTTCATATCTCCGCCAACCTCTACCTTCAAAATATGCAGGCTGGCTCCATAATTGGGTTTGAAGAGATAGTCAAGGATCTGGCTGCGATAGGGATCAGGATAATCGAGGAGCAGGCGCGAGTTTCCACCGCCTCCGCTAATCGCGCCGATACCATCAAAAGAGCGCCCGCTGCCTGATCCATTGAGAGTGATCGAAGTTGAGACAGCGGATTGCGCAAATGCGGATACGCTTCCAAGTCCGGCGGCGGCGATGGTCGCGCCAGCAGACATCTCCAGGAATCTCCGGCGGTTGAAACGCTTCTTCATGGGGAGTAAGTCCTTCCTTGACTGTTTCATTCGTTTCTTTACGAAGAGTTACGTTGTCTGGCACCTCTACGGAAAAGATGTTCAGAAAAACGTCACATCCCGTTTCTTTACGCACTTCCGTATACCATGAATGTACCTGGTATTTCGCTAGCTTGTCAAGACTTGCGGTTCTCATTTCGGAGTTTTTCGATTGATGCGGTTGCAACGACGAAAAAGACATGGTATATTTGCCAACATTAACGAATGAGGCATTGAGTTCATTTTTTCTGAATAAAAAGGGCAATCTCTGTGGAGCTACGTCATATCTATACCTTCCAGGCGATTGTTAAGGAAGGCAGCTTTTTCCGCGCAGCAGAGAAACTCATGTACGCGCAATCGACCATTACGCTGCATATTCAGCAGCTTGAGGCCGAGCTAGGCGTTAAGCTCTTCATTCGCCAGGGTAAGAAGGTGCAGCTCACCGAAGCGGGTCGCTCTCTGCAAGAACAGGCCGATTCTCTGGTCGCCCGCGCCACAGCCCTGCAAGAAACCATGTTCAACCTGGTCGCCGGCGAGGCCGGCCACGTGCGAGTTGGAGCGATTGAACCTACTGCCAGCCTCCGTCTCCCGCAAATCCTGGTCCCTTTCTGCCAGGAACGCCCGCGTATCCACCTGACCATCGAGGTTGGTAACACAAAGGTCATTAGCCAGCGAGTTGCCTCCGGCAAGCTGGATATTGGGATCTGCTCTCCTCCTGACGCCCACCTGGGCCTGGACTTCGAGCCACTTTTTACCGAACAGATGACTCTGCTTCTCCCCCAGGACCACCCACTGGCCGACCAGCCAACCATTCATATACAGGACCTCAAAGGCCAGCGCCTGCTTCTCAATGAACGTGGATGCGCCTATCGTGAAACAATCGAACGTATCCTCCAGCAGCATCGCGTTAACCCCTACTCCGGCCTGGAAATTGGCAGCCTGGAGACCATCAAACACGCGGTACAACGCGGCCTGGGCCTGGCAATCGTTCCTCGCGTAACCGCCACGCCCCCGCCAGAGCACACAGTGCAGCGCGAGATCGAGGAGATACAGCCTGGCTTGCCTGTTGGCATGGTCCTGCTCGCCGAAGAAATCTCCCCTAGCCGCGCGCTAGAAGCATTGCTCATCCTCCTCCATAAAGAGCTAAGCCGCGAGGCCCTGCTGGACTCCTAAGAGCCGAGCAAGTACATCGCCAGTTCAATCAGTGGTTTTATTATGTTTTCCCCGAATCGCTATAGACTCACTGAACTGAACGTCTAGTGGTCTAGATGTCTTGACAAATGGAAGGGGACCTGAATATAGTTTCTCTATCGATCCAGGTAGAAGAGGAGAATGATTACTCCTTCAGGATTCTTTTTAGGAGAGGAGAACTTGCAATGAGTGTTGCAACCACCGCATCTCAAACCGCCAGTCCGAATTTTGGTGACCGCCTCCTGGGAGCCGCACAGAGCCTTGGCCGCTCGCTGATGCTTCCCGTTGCCACACTGCCCGCAGCCGCGCTTCTGCTGCGCTTCGGCCAGAACGATCTCTGGGGTTTTACCCACAATGCCTACCTGATGACGAATGGCATTCCTGTGCTGGCAGCGGCCGGGAATGCTATTTTCAACAATCTGCCAATGATCTTCGGCGTGGGTATCGCGATTGGCCTCACTGGCGATGCTGGTGCAGCCGCGCTGGCCGGACTGATTGGCTTCCTGGTATTTACCGGCGCCTTTAACATATTCATTCCGCAATTAAATGGCGCCCCCGACACCGCTCACTATACCATGGGCGTGCTCTCAGGGATCGTGACCGGTATTACAGCCGCCTTCCTCTACCGTCGCTTCTATGATATTCGCCTGCCTGATTATCTCGCTTTCTTCGGCGGTAAGCGTTTTGTCCCTATAATTACGGCTCTCGCCTGCCTCATACTCGGTATAATTTTCGGCCTGATCTGGGCACCTGTTCAGGGCTGGATCAATGACCTCGGACAGACCATCGTCAATCTAGGAGCAATAGGTGCCGGCATTTACGGCTTCTTGAACCGCCTGCTGATCCCGCTAGGTCTGCACCACGTGCTCAATAACTACGTCTGGTTCCAATTAGGCAGCTATAAGACTCCCACTGGCCTCGTCTATGGCGACCTCAATCGCTACTTCGCGGGTGATCCGACAGCCGGAAACTATATGGCCGGCTTCTTCCCGGTGATGATGTTCGGCCTGCCTGCTGCCGCACTGGCGATGATTCGCCAGGCAAAATTCCCCAAAGTAGCTGCCGGTATCCTGCTTTCAGCCGCCTTCTGCTCCTTCCTGACCGGCGTAACCGAGCCAATCGAGTTTGCTTTCATTTTTGTTGCTCCGGTGCTCTTCGTTGTCCATGCGTTGCTGACCGGCCTCTCGCTGGTCATTTGTAATCTGCTTCAGATCAGAATCGGTTTTGGCTTCTCCGCCGGACTGATCGACTATCTGCTGAACTTCACCAAGTCCAACTCCCATAACGCCTGGATGATCATTCCCCTGGGTCTGGTGTATGGAGTCGTCTACTACTTCGTCTTTAGCTTCTGCATCAAGGTCTTCAATATCGGCACTCCCGGCCGTGGCGAAGAGCGCACTGGTCTGTCCGCCGACTGGATTCTGCCTGAGAGCCAGCGCGGACCACGCAAGGCCAGAGGAACGAACGGCGTTGCTGAGGTCGATGGAGATCAAGATACTGTGCTGGCGGGCCAGGTGCTTGCAGCGCTGGGCGGCAGGGCTAACATAGAAAGTGTGGAGGGCTGCATCACTCGCCTGCGCCTCTTCGTCAAAGAGCCAGAGCAGATTGACGAGGCACGTCTCCAGAGCCTGGGCGCTTCAGGCGTGATCAAACGCGGCAAGATCGTCCAGGTAGTGATGGGCACACAATCCGATAGAATTGCAGAGCGCATCAAACGCTTGATGAAGCGAGAGAGTGCTGCAACTGTTGACGAATAGGCAGGAGAATCATGGCATATATCGATGTTCTTGCACCGCTCGACGGCACGGTGGTTGACCTGGAGAGTGTTCCTGACGAGGTTTTCGCACAGAAAATGGCGGGCGATGGCGTGGCCATCGATCCTTCCGGTCAGGTAGCAGTCTCTCCTGTGGCGGGGCAACTGGTAAAGCTGTTCAAAGGCGGACATGCCTTCGGCATCGCGCTCAACGACGGGGTGGAAGTGATCGTACACCTCGGACTTGATACAATTGAGCTTGAAGGAAAAGGCTTCGAGAAAATTGCCGTTGAGGGCCAGTTCGTTCAGCCCGGCGACCCCATTGTCCGCTTTGACCGCGCTACGATTGAAGCTGCGGGCAAGGTAATACTCAGCCCTGTCGTCTCCTCTGGAGAAGGGACGATCATCCGGCGAGCCGGTGGGGTAGTCAAAGCCGGAAGTGACGTTCTCTTTACCCTGGAAATCTAACCTCTGACCGGTCCTGGCTGGCAGCAAAGTCCCCGTGCTGACCAGCCAGGCCGGCCTTCCTTTTCCTACATGAAAGGCAGTAACATAATGGAAAACACAGTAGAGCGAACGGTGACACTGGGAAGCAAGTCCGGGCTGCACGCCCGCCCGGCTGCTGTTTTTGTTCAGCACGCTAAAGGCTTTCACAGCCAGATTACTCTGACCAAAGAAGAGAGAACGGCCAACGGCAAATCTATCCTCTCGGTCCTTGCCCTCGGTGCTGAGCACGGCGACCAGGTCGTTCTGAAAGTCAGTGGTAGCGACGCTGAAAACGCCTTGAATAAATTGACAAGATTACTTGAGGGGGATCTGGGATGAAAGTTCTGCGCGGCCTGCCCGCAGCTCCCGGCCTGGCTATCGGCACAGCGCTTACCATCCAGCCCGCCCCGCGGATCGATCCCACCGAACAGCGCACAGTGGAAGCATCAGAGGAGATTACGCGCCTGGAACACGCAATTATTCAGGCAATCGCGCTTCTAGAATCCTTGCAGCAAACTGCGACCGGTCCTCTCGCCGGTATTCTCGCGGCACAGCGGGAGATGCTGGACGACCCGGAACTCAAGCAAAGAGCAATTGAACTGATTTTCGGTGGCAGCTCAGCCGAAGCAGCGATCACGCGTGTCACGGATGCCTACGCCGATCAGCTCGCCCGACTGCCCGATTCCTATCTGGCCGCGCGCAAAGACGACGTGCGCGAGGCCGGGCAGCGTATCGTAAGTCAGTTACGCGAAACTGCCTCAGAAATCGCCCTTACTCAGCCCGTGATCCTCATAGCACGAGAACTCTCGCCCGCAGAACTGGCCGGTCTTGACACTGCGCTCTTACAGGCGATTGTCACCGAAACCGGCTCTGTGACCGGGCACCTGGCGATTGTGGCTCAGAGCCTGGGTATTCCTGCCGTCGTCGGCGTCATGGGCGCGGTTTCCCAGATCGCTTCGCAGAGTATCCTGATTGTCGATGGTGAGCGCGGCACAGTGACTATCGACCCCGACACCGAACAACGCGCGGCGGCGGAAAGACGGCAGGCCGAAGCAGAACACATTCGGCTAAATCTGGCCCTCTACCGAGATCGCCCCGGCCTGACAGCAGATGGCGTCAGGGTCGAAGTCTTCGCGAATATTGGTTCGCCAGCCGAGGCGCGCAAGGCGGTAGAGATGGGTGCCGAAGGCGTTGGCCTCTTTCGCACAGAGCTGATCGCCGCCCAGGGCCTACCGTCAGAGGAGGCCCAGTATCGGATCTATACAGAAGTTGCCTCCATCCTGAACAAACCGCTTATCGTGCGCACTTTCGACATTGGTGGGGACAAGCCGGTTTCGGGGCTGGACATGCCGACGGAGGCCAATCCATTTCTTGGCTGGCGTGGCATTCGCCTGGGCCTCGACCGCCCGGCAGAGATCTTCCTCCCTCAGATACGCGCCCTACTGCGAGCAGCCATCAACCACGACATCCGCATTATGCTGCCTATGGTCACAGCAGCTCAGGAAGTCAGGGATGCTCGCATGCACATTGAGCAGGCAGAGAAAGAACTGAAGAGCGAAGGGCATGCCATCCGCAGCGTTTCCCTCGGCATCATGGTCGAGACTCCTGCGGCGGCCCTCACTCTGGATCAATTCGCGGGTCTGATCGATTTTATCTCTATTGGAACCAATGACCTCGTCCAGTATACCTACGCGGCTGATCGCACAAATGCGCGTGTGAGTGGACGCGCCCAGCCACTGGGCCTCGCAACGCTACGCCTGATAGCGCATATTTGCCGCGCCCGCGTTCCAGTGGCTGTCTGTGGCCAGATGGCCTCCGACCCTGCCGCCATTCCCCTGCTTGTCGGCCTGGGTGTACGCGAACTCTCCGTCCCGCCCGCGCGTATCTCTATCGTTAAACAGGTTCTCTCTACAATGACGCTGGCGAAGATGCAAGCTCAGGGACAAGACGCCTTAAAGGGAGGATAGTATGGCTATGGCTTGAGATCCAACGCCGCTTTACCATGCTCCAAATCGACAGGCACCGAATTCTGCTGATCATAGCAAGATTCCTCACCCCTTCCTGTTACTGTGGACGAGCGAGCGTCTGGCCGTTCTGCATACGGTGGCGAGCGCTGACGACATGATAGAGAAGAATGAGCTGGGTAAGGGCAAGGGGATCACTCTGGCGGAGATCACTGCCAACATAGAAGAGACCCAACTGGTCAAGGCGGTCCGGGCGCAGGTCGCTATCCTCCGTCATATGTTCCCAGATGCGGTCCTCCAGCTCGCAGGCTTTCTCATGGGTAATCTCGGCATCGATTTCCAGAACACTGCATGGCGCATCGTTATATCTCTCTGCAAAAAGCCGGAGGGCCGGTCGCACGCCATTCGCGCAAGCCTCGATGATATCGGAAAGGTCGATCCTGGGAGCATGCTCAGGCTGGATCAGGCGCACATCCAGGTGAGCCAGGCTGCGTGTCTGGTAATACAGATTGCCGCGCGAGAAACGCACGATCATATCGGCAAAACGCTTTTGAGGCTGAATGTAAAGATAGCTATCGCGCCGGCGCTCCTCGATCTGCCGGCGCACCTGGTCAACCGTATAGCCACGCGAGGTGCTATCGCGAATAATCTTCCATTGCTGCTGAAGCGCGTCCTCTGGATCGAGATAAATCCGCACGTGAGCCAGGCTACGCAGTTCAGGAGTAAACAGGGGATGCAGGCCATGAACAATGATAATTTCAGCAGGACGGACCTCTTCAGGCTCGGCGAATGTGCCGGTCGTATGATCATAGACTGGCTTGACAATAGACTCTCCGCGCGCCAGACGTTGGAGGTGCTCGGTCATCAAAGGCAAATTATTGGCCTCTGGACGCAGAGCGCTGACGCCGGTACGCAGACGAGTCGCGCGGTCGAGTAGATGATAGTCATCGAGGCAAATATGCAGAATGCGCTCCTGCCCAAAAACACGCACCATCCCATCTGTCAGGGTAGTCTTACCCGACCCACTATCTCCGCAGAGCGCAACAATCAATGGCTGCCGAATCCCCATTTTCCCTTGCATTACCTTCCCGCTTCATTCGATTCCCAGCCGGCTATCTGAGGTTAAACAAACACACGATCGCAGCTTTGGGATCGTTGAATAGATCATCCAGCCAGACTACAAAAGATCGCCCTTTCCCGCCGAAAGAGCGTCCTTCTCTCATAATAGCCTGGGATTATTCGTTAGTATAGCAGAGAGCAAAAGATCCTGCCAGAGCAATATGAAAGAAGCCCCGCAGAGAATCTCATCAATCTCAAGGAGAGCTTCTCAGACCGGACAAAAACATATACAATAGAAACAACTACAAGTAATTCATCTTTGGAGAAAGAGAATCTTTATGGAGTACAGCTTCCTCCAGCTTCTGCGCCAGCGCCCGCTGCTCTGCGATGGAGCGATGGGCACGCTTTTATACGCGCGCGGAATACCATATGAGCAGTGTTTTGACGCGCTCAACCTGAGCCAACCTGAATTGATCGGGGGCATTCACCGCGAATATATCAACGCCGGAGCCGAGGTTGTAGAAACAAATTCCTTTGGCGCGAACCGCATCAGGCTGGCACACCACAACCTGGAGGACAAGGTCCGGCAGATCAATCATCGCGCCGCCCGCCTGGTTCAGGAAGCTCGTGACATTACCGGAAAACCGGTCTTCATCGCCGGGGCGGTAGGTCCCACCGGCCTTCCCCTCCAGGCACCCGACGAACGCCGCTTGCAGGAACTGCGCGCCATCTTTCGCGAACAGATCGAGGGACTCCAGGAGGGCGGCGCTGATTTGCTGATTCTGGAAACGTTTACCAGCCTGGCAGAACTGCGCCAGGCGGTTCTGGCCGCGCAAGAGATTGGCGGACTGCCTATCGTTGCCCAGATGAGTTTCGACGAGGACGGGCACACGCTCTCAGGTCAATCAGCCGCGAGAGTAGCTGTAGTCCTGAGCGACCTGGGCGTTGATGTAATTGGAGCCAATTGCAGCGTCGGCCCTGCGGCAACCCTGGATGTCCTGCAAGAGATGCTTGCACAGTCTCAGCGCGAGACGGACGAGATACAACCCGCCAGATTGTTTTCCGCGCAGCCTAATGCGGGGCTACCCACGCGCATCGGCAACCGTTTCTTTTATGTTGCAACCCCCGACTATTTCGCGGACTATGCCCGGCGCTTCGCCCAGGTCGGCGTACGCTTGATTGGCGGATGCTGTGGCACAACACCACGCCATATTGCAGCCATGCGCCAGGCGCTCGATGAGCAATATGGTCTGCTAGAACAGAACGGCGGGCCAAAGCCCGCAACCGAGAAGGTCACAGCAGTAACAAACGGCCAGGTAGCCATCGCCCGCTTATTGGAGGAAGAGGTTATTCTCCCACAGGAGGGCTATACCACGCCCCTGCAAGAGAAACTGGCAGCCGGCAAATTTGTGGTCAGCGTCGAACTTGATCCGCCCAAAGGGCTGAACCCCGCCAAGCTCCTGGCGGGAGCAGCGCTCTTGCAGGAAGCCGGGGTTGATTGTATCAATATCGCCGATAGCCCGATGGCGCGTGTCAGGATGAGCTGCATCGCGCTGGCTCGCTTGATCCAGGATCACCTGAATATCGAAACCATCATCCATTTTACAACGCGCGACCGCAATTTGATGGCTTTGCAGTCGGAGTTATTGGGCGCGCACGCCCTGGGCATCCGCAATATCCTGGCGCTGACTGGCGATCCCCTGCGCGTCGGCGCTTATCCTAACACCACCGGCGTCTGGGATGTCGATTCGGTTGGCCTGATTCAGATATTGCGGGGAATGAACGAGGGACACGATGCAGCCGGCTCGCCGCTCGGTGCGAAAAGCTCTTTCCACATCGGGGCTGCGCTCAACTTGAATATGACCGACGAGCAGGTAGATCTGGAGATCGATAAATACTGGCGCAAGATCCAGGCTGGGGCACACTTCATCATGACCCAACCCATCTACGAACTGGCTCCTCTGGCCCGTTTCCTTGCGCGCGCAGGCAAACCACCCATTCCGCTTCTGCTTGGCTGCATTCCTCTGCACAGCTCGCGCCACGCCGAATACCTGCACAACGAAGTGCCGGGCATCACCATCCCCGATTCCGTGCGCGAGCGTATGCGTCTGGCAGGTGAGCATGGACACAGAGAGGGACTCAAGCTAGCCCAGGAACTGCTGGCCGAGGCTCGCGAATTCATCCAGGGTGTCTACTTGATGCCATCATATGGCCGCTACGATATCGTCAGCAGCCTGACCAGGATGCTGCAAACGGCCTAGAAACAGGTTTCCCAATCTAGGAATCTCCTTGTGATCTCCGGGCAACTTGCAAACGTACATACATATAGGAAGAAGGGAAAATTATAGCGAAAGGCTCTCAGGCACCCGAGGGGCTGATCGCCTCGATGGCCTGGCCGGGCACGGCGTCTGTATCTCAATTTGATTTGTCCAGGAGTCTATGTTATACTTTACGCGGTTCACCAGGTATCTTTGTCCCGATCAAGAGACATCCTTTTTACCTGATTTGGACCGAGAAGAGTCTAGCCAGTTTCACACAAGAAAGAGGAGGTCCGGCCTATTAACAGGGATTTTCGGGGGAGCGACCGTCAGCGAGAGACGCGAGTAAATGAGCGCATTCGAGCGCGTGAGGTGCGCTTGATCGACGAAAACGGTGAGATGATTGGAGTGATGCCCCCGGCACGAGCGTTAGATATCGCCCGTGAGCGGAATCTCGACCTGGTTGAAGTATCGCCCAACGCTATACCGCCAGTCTGCAAGCTCATGGATTATGGTCGTTTCAAATACGAGCAGGCGAAGAAAGAGAATGAGGCGCGTAAGAATCAAAAGACGATCACGTTAAAAGAGATTCGTATGCGTCCGCGCACGGATGAGCATGATGTTGAAGTAAAAACACGCAAGATCCAGGAATTTCTAGCTGAAGGCGATAAGGTGCGGGTGAGTGTGCAGTTTCGTGGAGCGGAAATGCGCCACCCGGATATCGGTCGGAAGCTGCTCGACGGCATCGCGGAAGTACTTAAGGGCTCAGCTGTGATCGAGCGATCGCCAGTCATGGAAGGCAGAATGATGTCCATGATCGTTTCGCGCGCACCAGGCTGGGAACCGCCGAAAAAACAGGCCGCCTCAGCAGAGAAAATGCGCTCGGTTGCGACAGTTGAGAAAAAAGCGACCACAGCGGCCAGCGCGAATGGTTCGACCACACCTCCGAAGCCTGCCCTTGTTACAGAGAGTAGTGAAGCGGCAGATGTTCAAACTGAGAACTAACGTCTTATCTGTCCCGGAGTATAGACTGACAAAATGACGGGCAGAGAGCAGAAGACAAAGAAACAGGGGTGCAGTTTGTAAAAACTACATCCCTGTTTCTTCTTCCCGCAGCAATTGAAGACAATCGATATCTTCCCTCCTTCGACGACCGGAGCGAAGGAACACCTACACAACGCTGTGCCTGGCCGGGCACAGGGACGTGATTTGTAAAGAGACGGAGGCACCAGGTGAGATATGATGATCCTCGCTGGTACGAACAGCCAGAAAAAAAAGAGCAGCAAATACTTCCCCCAGATGGACAACTTGCCTCATCCGACGAAGCTGAGCAACCGGAGGACGCGAACCAGCAGCGTCTTATGGAGGAAAAAGAGCAGCGACGCCGGCGCATTCTGACCCAGATTGTTATGACAGTCGCCTTTATGGCCATTGCTTTCCTCGGTGGCTGGTTCTCCCATCAAGCCTATACTTCTTCCTATTATTCGCCAGGTACTCAATCGCAAAAATACGCTAACTTGATCCAGCAAGCCTGGAGCATCATTGATCAGAACTACGTTGATCGCAAGGCCATCAATTATCAGCAAATGTCTTACGACGCTATCAGAGCGATGCTCAACGACCTGGGAGACACTGGCCATACACGCTTTCTGACTCCCCAGGACGTGAAAGCTGAGCAGCAGCAGCTCAGCGGGACCTTCGCGGGCGTTGGCATTTACATCCAGCAAGATCCTAAGACAAAAGACATCTCTATTACCTCCACTATTCCAGGAGCGCCCGCACAGAAGGCCGGCTTAAAGGCTGGAGATATCATCATCGAAGTTAACGGAAAAAATATCGTGGGTATGGATCAGAGCGCCGTCCAACCGCTCATCCAGGGCCCGGCCGGAACGCCCGTTTCCATCACAGTACGCCGCCCCTCGACAGGCCAGATACTGACCTTCAAGATCATACGCGCCCAGATCCAGGTACCCAATGTGACTATGCACTATATCCCGGAAGATCATATTGCCGATATCCAGATCGTGCAGTTCTCCAGCGGCGTTTCTGACGAGTTGAAAACCGCCATTTTGCAGGCGAAAAAAGAGGGCGCGACCAAGATCATTCTAGACCTGCGCAACAACCCCGGCGGCTATCTGCAGGAGGCAATCGACACGGCCAGCGAATTTATGGCCAGCGGCACCGTCGTAATTCAGCAGGATAGCTCAGGACACCAGACGAAGTACACTGTTACCGGACAAACGGTGGATACGAAGATACCCATGGTCGTACTGGTCAATGAGAATACGGCCAGCGCAGCGGAAATTGTTACTGCGGCCTTACAGGACAACGGACGCGCCATAGTGATAGGCACCCCAACCTACGGCACAGGCACTGTCTTGCAGGAATTCGACCTCTCGGACGGCTCGGCCATCCTGCTCGGTGTTGACGAGTGGCTGACCCCTGACGGCAAGTTTATTCGCAAGACAAAGATCCAGCCTACTAAAGGCTACAACATTCCAATGAACCTGAACAACGTCCTAACACCGGACATGTTGACCCAAAACAACATGACGCTAGCACAGATACTGAAAAGTAACGATGTGCAATTGATCTCAGCGATTAACTACCTGCAAAGCCATTAGGGAGCAATCGCGGCCTGGTAATACTTGCTGGTTGGCGCGTGATTGAGCCACGGCGCAATAAAACGCGTGGCGGCCACGACCTCTTCCAGGTCAACGCCGGTGGAGATGCCCAGGCCGTGCAGCATGTAGAGCAGATCTTCGGTGGCCAGGTTGCCCGCAGCGCCCGGCGCGTAGGGGCAGCCGCCCAGGCCGCCCGCGGAAGAATCAATAGTGGTAATGCCCATTTGCAGGGCCAGCAGGACGTTGGCCAGGGCTGTGCCGCGTGTGTCGTGAAAATGCACGGCCAGTCGCGAGAGCGGGATCTGGCCTTCGTTGACCAGCAGATTGATCACGTCTTCTACCTGATTGGGAGTAGCCACGCCAATCGTGTCCCCCAGCGAAAGCTCATTGACACCCATCTCTAGCAGTTCAAGGGCCACGCGCAGCACTTGCTGTGGATCAACCGCGCCTTCATAGGGGCAGCCAAAGACGGTGGAGATGTAGCCACGTGTGGATATACCGGCCTGTTGAGCCTGGGCAACAACTGGGCGAAAATTGGCCAGACTCTCGGCAATGGTCGCGTTAATATTGTGACGCGTGAAGCTTTCGCTGGCTGCCGTGAACACAGCGATAGCACGCACTCCCGCCGCCATCGCTCGCTCCATCCCTTTGAGGTTTGGCACAAGGACCGGGTATTCCGTCGTGGGCAAGCGCTTGAGTTGCGCCATGACCTCACCCGCGTCGCTTAACTGCGGGACCGCTCGCGGACTGACAAACGAAGTGGCTTCGACTACCGGCAGGCCAGCCTCTGCCAACATCTGAATAAACCGAACTTTCTGCTCTGTCGGGACCAGCGCCTTCTCGTTTTGCAAGCCATCGCGTGGACCAACCTCTACAACCCGCACCGCACGTGGCAAAGCGGCTACAATCGCCATGACGCCCTCCTACCTCATTTCGTGATACCAGACTGCCTGGGCTGCTCCAGATTCTCGCTTCCCCACCGTTCGTTCTTTTCGGGCCTCGCCTCCGGCAAGAGCAGCGACCCGGAGTGATCTCGTTCTTGCTGCATCGGCTTAAGCAGACGCTCAACCTGGACGCGAGTAATGCGCCGGCCACGCGTAGTCAGGACGGTGAAACGATAATTCTCGAAGGTGACAGCATCGCCGGCAACCGGGATCTTATCAAGCTGGGCATAGAGAAACCCACCCAGCGTGTCGTATCCCTCGTTCTCCAGCCTTGTATCCATGATGTCGTTGAAATCGTCAATGCTAATTCTGGCAGAGAAGATGTACTCATTTGCGCCAACTTGCTCGTAGACCAGCTCTTCCTTGTCAAACTCGTCTTTGATGTCGCCTACAATCTCTTCCATCAGATCCTCGATTGTGACCAGGCCGGAAACCGAGCCATATTCATCGATCACGATTACCATGTGTACCCGCTGCTGGCGAATCTCACGCAAGAGGTCATCCAGTTTCTTGGTCTCAGGCACAAAGTAGGCCGGGCGCACCAGTTCACGAATCGGCTGTGTGTTGTGTCCCTCACGCAATTGCTTGAGCATATCTTTAGTATAGAGGACACCAATAATATTATCGATTGTTTCCTCGTAAACCGGGATACGCGAGAAGCCGCCTTCCAGCGCCCGATCCACCGCCTGGTCTACCGTGGCGTCGCTTTCCAGAGCCACCATATCAATGCGCGGGACCATCACTTCGCGCACGGGTGTATCGGCAAACTCGAAGATGCTGTGAATCATCTCCGTCTCTGCTTCTTCCAGCACGCCTTCTTCCTCGCCAACAGTCACCAGCATGCGCAGCTCCTCCTCTGTCACAAACGGTCCGTGGCGCACACTCTGGCCGCCCATCAGGCGGACCAGACCTTTCGTAATCGCGGTCAAGGCCCAGACAATCGGGCGAAGAAGCCGCGCCGCGCCGCGCACAGGACCCGCCAGCGTACGCGCCCAGCGCATGGGATTCTGCACTGCTGCGGTCTTCGGGGCAATCTCACAAAACATCAAGACAACGAGAGAGATCAGAATGGTTGCAATCAACTCGCCCCAGGCTGGCGAGAAACGCAAGGCCAGCACTGTAGCCATACTGGAGGCAATGATTACCGCTACGCTGTTGACAACAAGAATGGTTGAAAGAAAAACGTTTGGGTTGGCCAGAAGCTGTTCGATTTCAGCGGCTTTTTTATCGCCTTCTTCGGCCATATTTTTGAGCTTGATGCGACTAACCGAGGTCAGAGCGGTTTCTGAGGCAGATGCCAGGGCACATAAGATCAGACAGACAATAAGCAGGATAAGTTGGAACCACGCTTCTGCATCGAATTGTGGCCATTGAAAATTGCTTGTGGCACGGGCGACCGCTAAGGCCGCCTCGGCTAGGCCACCGCCGTCCATAGGACTCTCTTTACTCCTTTTTGCCGCCGTCGGTCAGTGAGCTGTCCGTCGGCTGCGAAGAACGCAGGAGACGAGCGGGTACTCCTGCAACCACTGCTCCAGGAGGAACATCATGCTTGACGACCGAGCCAGCTCCCGTTGTTGCATGTTCGCCTACTGTGACGGGAGCCACTAACATTGTATCACTTCCGATGAATGCTCCAGCACCAATACTTGTACGGTTCTTGCGCACGCCATCGTAATTGCAGGTCACTGTCCCAGCTCCGATATTGACCTTTTCTCCAAGCGTGGCATCACCAATATAGCTAAAGTGGTGGATATCCGTTTCCGGGCCAATATACGAGTTTTTGACTTCGCCAAAATTCCCCATGTGTACATTGCGCGCAAGATAGGCTCCGGGGCGGCAATGGCTGAACGGACCGATCTTCACGCCATCCTCAAAAGTCGTCTCTTCCACTACCGACTGGCACACCACGCAGCCATCCCCGATGGTGGAATTCTCGATGGTTGTTCCCGGCCCAATGCGGCAGAAGGAACCAATGCGCGTCGAGCCGCTAAGCAGGGTTCCGGGCAGGATGACAGTATCAGAGCCAATCTCTACCCCGGCATCGATATAGGTAGTGGCGGGATCGATGATCGTTACGCCAGCATACATATGACGCTCCAGGATACGCCGGCGCAGTAATTGCTCGACCTCAGCGAGTTGGACGCGATTATTAATGCCGACAGTCTCATCCAGCGAGCCGCCGACCGTCGCAACGGTCCGCCCCTGAGAACTGGCAATGCCCACCAGATCGGTCAGGTAATATTCGCCAGAGGGATTGCGCGGCAGATTCGCCAGTTCTTGCCAGAGCCACGCGCGCTCAAAACAATAGACGCCAGAGTTAACCTCGCGAATCTGCTTCTGCTCTTCGCTCGCTCTCTTTACCTCAACTATCTCTTGCACGCGTCCCTCACCATCGCGGATCACGCGCCCATAATCGGAAGGCAGCTCGGCCAGAGCGGTCAGAAAGGTGATCGTAGCCCGGCGCGAGATATGTTCTACCAGCACGCGGGCCAGCACCTCACCCTTCACCAGAGGCGTATCTCCATAACAAACCAGCACGATTTCCGGCTGTGGCTCCAGCGCGTCCACTGCCTCCTGAGCCATCAGAACGGCGTGGCCGGTGCCCAGTTGCTCCGCCTGCAAGGCATACCCACAGCGCTCGCCAAAGCTTGCGGCAATCTGATCCGCACCATAGCCCACCACAACTACCGGACGATGCCCCGCCAGTGAGGATTGAAAGGGAGCAAATGCGGACGTGCCTGGAATATCTTCCAGCGCCTCCAGCACATAGGCCAGTAGAGGCAAGCCCGCAACTTGATGGAGCACCTTCGGGAGATTTGAACGCATGCGGGTTCCCTTCCCGCCCGCCAGCACAACCGCTGCATATGTAGTCTTCATAAGAGGAAAGCCTTATAAATCTCTTTTAATGACAGCCCCACATCACATTATAAAAAAACTCGGGCGCCAGGATTCGAACCTGGGAATCGTAGATCCAAAGTCTACTGCCTTACCGCTTGGCCACGCCCGAATATGGTACGAGAAGAGAGTTGGAGGAAACCCACGGCTCTGCATCGCACGCACTGTATACTACACGACTAGAGATA
>Ga0209061_1003472_pt1 | contig 17074 bp, 12 predicted proteins | sample Coa_R1_10_FD_187157 | JGI IMG/M metagenome (GOLD analysis project Ga0209061, IMG submission 187157) | Surface soil microbial communities from Centralia Pennsylvania, which are recovering from an underground coalmine fire - Coalmine... | ecosystem: Environmental > Terrestrial > Soil >...
CGGCCCGACGCGGGCGTCGACGAGCAGCACGACGAGATCGGCCGTTGAGCAGCCGGTCACCATGTTGCGGGTGTGCTGGGTGTGACCGGGCGTGTCGGCGATGATGAACTTGCGCGCCGGGGTGGCGAAGTAGCGGTAGGCCACGTCGATCGTGATCCCCTGCTCCCGCTCGGCTCGCAGCCCGTCGGTGAGCAGCGCCAGGTTCACGTACTCGTCGCCGCGGGCGAGCGAGGACCGCTCGACGGCCTCGAGCTGATCCTCGAAGACCTGCTTGGAGTCGTAGAGGAGGCGGCCGATGAGCGTCGACTTCCCGTCGTCGACGGACCCCGCCGTGGCGAAGCGGAGCAGCTCCATCAGAAATAGCCCTCCCGCTTGCGGTCCTCCATGGAGGCTTCCGAGAAGCGGTCGTCGGCTCGAGTGGCGCCTCGCTCGCTCACCCTCGCCACGGCCGTCTCGGCGATGATCTCGATCGGGGTGACGGCCTGCGACTCGACCGCAGCGGTGCAGGTCATGTCGCCGACGGTGCGGTACCGGACCGTCGCCTCGAAGGGTTGCTCCTCCTCGATCTGCTCGCGGGGCGCCGTGAAGGGCCCGACGGCGAGCAGCATCCCCCCGCGGCGGAAGACCTGGCGGCGGTGGGCGAAGTAGATCGGCGGGAGCGGGATCTTCTCGAGGTCGATGTACTGCCAGATGTCGAGCTCGGTCCAGTTCGAGAGGGGGAAGACCCGGAAGTGCTCCCCAGGGCGGTGCCTCGTGTTGTAGAGGTTCCACAGCTCCGGGCGCTGGGCCCGGGGGTCCCACTGGCCGAACTCGTCGCGCAGAGAGAAGACCCGCTCCTTCGCCCGTGCCTTCTCCTCGTCCCTCCGCCCACCGCCGAAGACGGCGTCGTAGCCTCCCTCCTCGAGCACGCGAAGCAGGGTGAAGGTCTGGAGCCGGTTCCGGGTCGCCCCCGGAACGGGGTGCTCGACGATGGCGCCCCGGTCGATGTCCTCCTGCACGGAACCGACGACGAGCCGGAGCCCGAGCTCGGCCACCCGGGCGTCCCGGTAGGCGATGACTTCGGGGAAGTTGTGGCCCGTGTCGACGTGGACGACCGGGAAGGGGATCCGTTGGGGCCAGCAGGCCTTCGCGGCCACGTGCAGGAGGACGGCCGAGTCCTTGCCACCCGAGAACAGCAGCGCCGGCCGCTCGAACTCGGCGACGACCTCGCGGATGACGTGCACGGCCTCGGACTCGAGCGCGGAGAGGTGCGAGAGTCGGTACGTCATGGGAATCCCGGTCACTGTACTCGGGCGGCGCCCTCACCTTCGATGACCGAGGAATGACAAGGGGCCGGTTGGGTACTCGGTAACGGTGGCGACACCGAGGGAGACCCGCGCCCTCGCGCCCACCCGGGCAGCCGGGAGCGGCGCATCTCCCCGGAGGCTGCCCCTTCGCCATCTCGGCCATCGGCCCGCGCTCGACGGTCTTCGCGGCCTCGCCTTCCTCATGGTGTTCGTCGGCCACGCAGGCCTCTCGCACCTGCGGTCCGCGGAGACGGCGATGTTCCTGTTCTTCGGGCTCTCCGGGTTCCTCATCACGGCCAGCCTGCTCGGCGAGCGCCTCGTCGCCGGGCGCGTCCGCCTCAGGCGCTTCTTCGCCCGCCGAGCCCTCCGGCTCGGCCCTGCCCTCGTGGCCTTCCTCGCCGTGTGGCTCACGGTGGCCGTCTCGTTCTCGGGGAGCACCTGGCTGCGGACGACGCCCGGGACGATCCGGCACTTCCGCCACGGGCTCGCCCCCGCGACCTCCCTTCACCTCGCCGCCGTCGGGCTCGCCTACCAGGCGAACTGGTACCTGATCTACGGCAACGAGAACTCCCACCGGCCGCTCACCCACCTGTGGTCGCTCTCGGTCGAGGAGCAGTTCTACCTGCTCTGGGCTCCCCTGCTCGTCGGCGGTGTCGCCGCAGCAGGTTGGATCTTGCGGCGGCGCCCCTCTCGAAGGGCGCTATGGGCCAGCCTCCTCGCCCTCCCGGTCGCGCTCGGCGCCGCCTCCCTCGCCGAGGCCGCCGCACGGCTGCTCACGGCGACGGTGCACGACCCGCGGGTCACCTACGGCACCGACACGAGAGCCGGGGCCTTCCTCGCCGGCAGCGCGTTGGCGGTCCTTTTCGCCGCCGGCCCGTCCGGTCGGGTTCGCGCCGTGGCCCACCGGGGCCGCAAGATGGCCGCTGCGGTCTCGCGGCACCTCGGCACCGCCGTGACGGCCGGCCTGCTCGCAGCGTTGCTCCTCGTCGGGCGGATCGAAGGAGACGCCACCACCCTCGCCTCGAAGGCGGCCTCGTTCGTCGCCGCGAGCATCGTCGCCCCTGTTCTCGTCGCCGCCGTGACGGCCTTCCCTCGCACGGCGATCGCGCGGGCGCTCGCGACGAGACCGATCCGCTACGTCGGCACACGCTCGTACGCGCTGTACCTCTGGCATTATCCGATGCTCACCTGGCTGCACGGTCACGGCCTCGCCGGTGACGCGCTCGCCCTCGCCGCCTCGTTCGCCGCCGCTGAGGCCTCCTGGCGCCTCGTCGAGCTGCCGGCCCTCCGTCTCCGGCGGCGCTTCGAGCCGGGCGCGGCAGGCACCGTGCGCGAGACCGCCGAAACGGCCTCGGAGGGCTGGCGGGGCGAGAGGGGCGGAGCAGCCCTGCCCGCCCGCGGTTGAGCTACTTCGGCGGCATCCTCAGCCCGCCGTCGAGGCGGATCGTCTCGCCGTTGAGGTAGGGGTTCTCGGCGATGGAGCAGACGAGCTGGGCGAACTCGGCCGGGAAGCCGAGGCGCTTGGGGAAGAGCACCCCGGCGCCGAGCGCCTCGCGCGCCTCGGCGGGGAGCAGGCCGAGCAGCGGCGTGTCCATGAGCCCCGGGGCGATGGTGCAGACGCGGATGCCCGCCGGGGCGAGGTCGCGGGCGGCCGGGACCGTCATCCCGACGATGCCGCCCTTCGAGGCCGAGTAGGAGATCTGACCGATCTGGCCTTCGAACGCGGCCACCGAGGCCGTGTTCACGATCACCCCTCGCTCGTTGTCGGCGAGCGGCTCGGCCTTCGACATCGCTCCTGCCGCGATCCGCATCACGTTGAAGGTCCCGATGAGGTTGACGTTGACGACCGTCTTGAAGGCGTTGAGGTCGTGTGGTTCGCCCTCGCGGCCGATGGTGCGTTGGGCCCAGCCGATCCCGGCGCAGTTGACGGTGATGCGGAACGCTCCGGCGGAGGCCGCCTTCTCGACCGCCGCGGTGACGGCCCCCTCGTCCCCGACGTCGCCCGCCACGTAGCTCGTCTGGCCGCCGAGCTCGTCTGCGAGCGCCTTCGCGCGCGCCTCGTCCCGATCGAAGATGGTGCACACGGAGCCCTTCGCCGTGAGCGCCCGCACGGTCGCCTCGCCGAGGCCGGACGCACCGCCGGTGACGAGCGCAGAGGTGTCCCTGATGTCCATGAGGTCACCCTAGGAGACGGGGCCGGCGCCGTCCCAATCGGGCCCTGCCAGGACCCCGGGAGGAAGGAGGGGGCGGGGCCGTCCCCTCACACCCGGGCCGAGGAGGCCCTCTGCCACTGGGCCGCTTCGACCGCGAGCCGGTCGACGAAGTCGTTCATCGGGTGGCCGGAGTGGCCCTTCACCCAGGTGAGCTCGATCTCGCCCGCGCGGGCCTCCACCACCTGCTCGATGAGGGGGCGCCACAGGTCCTGATTGGCGACGGGCTGGCCCTTCGCGTTCCGCCAGCCCTTCTGGCGCCATCCGCGCCACCAGCGCTGGCGAAAGCAGTTCACGACATAGATCGAGTCGCTCACCACGCACAACCGCCCGGGGTTGGCGACCACGGCCCTCAACACGGCCGTGAGCTCCATGCGCTGGTTCGTGGTGGCGGCCTCGAAGCCGGATTCGTAGCGGGAGGGGGACTCTGCCCAGGCCCAGCCGCCCGGCCCCGGGTTCCCCTTGCAGGCGCCGTCGGTGAACACGGTGGCGCGCTCGACGGCGGTCGTGGGTTCGAACAGGGTCACCGCCGGCACCATACCGACCCGGCGGCTCGCCCACGGTGACCCCGTGCCCGTGGTCGTGCCCGTGGTCACGGCTGCCGCGGCCCTGCGGACCGGAGCGGGCGCCGAACGGCGCGAGAATCGAGCATGTGATCTTCGACGGCTACTCGCACCAGGTTCCCGACATCGACCCCGAGGAGACGGCCGAGTGGCTCGACTCCTTCGACTCCGTCGTCGAGACGCGAGGCCGGGAGCGGGCTCGCTTCCTCATGTTGAAGCTGCTCGAGCGGGCGCGCTCGGCCCAGGTCGGGGTGCCGGCCACGGTGTCGACGCCGTACGTGAACACGATCGCCGCCGACGAGGAGCCGTGGTTCCCCGGCGACGAGCACCTCGAACGCCGCATCCGCGCCTACATCCGCTGGAACGCGGCGGTCATGGTCACGAAGGCGAACACCCGTGACGCCGGCATCGGGGGCCATCTCTCGACCTATGCGAGCTCCGCCTCGCTCTACGAGGTCGGCTTCAACCACTTCTTCCGGGGCAAGGCGAACGGGCTCGCCGGCGACCAGGTGTTCTTCCAGGGTCACGCCTCGCCCGGCATCTACGCCCGCGCCTTCGTCGAGGGCCGGCTCGACGAGTCGCAGCTCGACAGCTTCCGCTTCGAGGTCGGCGGCAACGGCCTCTCGAGCTACCCGCACCCACGGCTCATGCCGGAGTTCTGGGAGTACCCGACCGTGTCGATGGGCCTCGGCCCCCTCACCGCCATCTACCAGGCACGCTTCAACCGCTACCTGCTGCATCGCGAGATCGCCGACACCTCCGAGGCACGGGTGTGGTGCTTCGTCGGCGACGGGGAGATGGACGAGCCCGAGAGCCAGGCCGGCCTGCGGCTCGCAGCTCGCGAGAACCTCGACAACCTCGTGTTCGTCGTCAACTGCAACCTGCAGCGGCTGGACGGCCCGGTGCGCGGCAACGGCAAGGTGATCCAGGAGCTCGAGGCGCTCTTCCGGGGGGCCGGCTGGAACGTCATCAAGGTGATCTGGGGGCGGAAGTGGGACGAGCTGCTCGCCCGGGACGTCGACGGCGTCCTCGTGAACAAGATGAACACGACCCCTGACGGCGACTTCCAGACATTCGCGACGCAGTCCGGCGCCTACATCCGGGAGCACTTCTTCGGCCCCGATCCCCGCCTGCGCAAGATGGTCGAGCACCTGAGCGACCTCGAGCTCCAGCAGCTCCCTCGAGGGGGTCACGACTACCGGAAGCTCTATGCCGCCTACAAGGCCGCGACCGAGCAGACCGGCGCCCCGACGGCGATCCTCGCGAAGACCGTGAAGGGGTGGACCCTCGGTCCCGAGATCGAGGGTCGGAACGCCACCCACCAGATCAAGAAGATGACCCGCGAGCAGCTGCGCACCCTGCGGGACCGCCTCTACCTGCACGAGGAGATCCCCGACTCGGCCCTCGACGCCGAGGATCCGCCGTACTACCGGCCCGCACCGGGCTCGCCCGAGCACGAGTACCTCATGGCACGCCTGAAGGCGCTCGGCGGCTCGCTGCCGGAGCGGGTCGTCCGCCAGCAGGGGGCGACCGGCCTGCCGGCGCCCCGCCCTGAGGTCTTCGCCGAGTTCCTCGAGGGGTCGCGGTCCCAGGCCGTCTCGACCACGATGGCCTTCGCCCGCATGCTGCGCAACCTTCTCAGGGATCCCGGCGTCGGCCGCCACATCGTGCCGATCATCCCCGACGAGGGCCGCACCTTCGGCCTCGACGCCCTGTTCTCGGAGGTGAAGATCTACTCGGCCGTGGGCCAGCGCTACACCTCGGTCGATGCCGGCCTCCTGCTCTCCTACACCGAGGACCGCCGGGGCCAGATCCTCGAGGAGGGCATCACGGAGGCGGGAGCGATGGCCTCGTTCCAGGCGGCGGGGACCGCGTACGCGAACTGGTCGGTCCCCATGGTCCCGATCTTCCTCTTCTACTCGATGTTCGGCTTCCAGCGCATCGGCGACCTCATCTGGCAGGCGGCCGATGCACGGGCGCGCGGGTTCCTCGTCGGCTGCACGGCCGGCCGGACGACCATGAGCGGGGAGGGCCTCCAGCACGAGGACGGCCACTCCCAGCTGCTCGCCTCCGCGTTCCCGAGCATCCGGGCTTGGGATCCGGCCTTCGCCTACGAGGTCGCCTTCATCGTCGAGGAGGGCCTCCGGCGGATGTACGGGCCGGACGGCCTCGACGAGATCCACTACCTCACGCTCTACAACGAGAACTACCCCATGCCGGCTCTCCCGGCCGACCCCGCCGAGCGAGAGCGGATCCGGGAGGCGGTGCTGCGAGGCGCCTACAAGTTCAGGGCCGCCCCGCGGTCTGACGGGCCGAAGGCGACGATCATGTTCTCGGGCACGGCCTGGCAGGCGGCGCTCGAGGCCCAGCAGCTTCTCGCCGAGCGCTTCGGCGTCGCGGCGGAGTGCTGGTCCGTCACGAGCTGGAAGCTGCTGCGGGAGGAGGCGCTCGAGGCCGAGCGCTGGAACCGCCTCCACCCCGGGGCGGAGGTGAGGACGTCCTACGTCCATGAGCTGCTCGGAACGGCGCAAGGTCCCGTCGTGGCCGTGACCGACTACCTGAAGGCCGTTCCGGACCAGATCGGCCGGTTCGCCGCAGGACCGTTCGTGCCGCTTGGGACCGACGGCTTCGGACGGTCGGACACGCGGGCTGCGCTCCGACGCCACTTCGAGGTGGACGCCGCTCACGTGGCAGTGGCCGTCCTCTCCGAGCTGGCTCGCTTCGGCGAGGCGAAGGAGGACGAGGTACGGGACGCGATCTCAGAGCTCGGCCTCGACCCCGAGGCGCCCGATCCTCGCCTCGCCTGAGCCTCGACCTCACTGCGTCGCAAAAGCCCTACACCCGCAAGCGCCACCTGCCGATAACTACCCGGAACGGCGGCGGGTGCTCGGCGGACGCGCCCGTCGAGGAAGGGGGCCATGGAGCAGCGGGAATCGGCCGGGATCACGATCCGGCTCGTGATCGACCTCGTACGCAGGGAGCTCGGGGAGGACGGGGTGCGGGAGCTGCTCGCGCTCGCGGGCGAGACGCGCCCGCTCGAGGTGCTCGAGAACCCGCGGATCTGGCACTCGGTCGCCACCCGGCAGCGCTTGTTCGACGCCGGATCGCGCCTCACCGGCGATCCCGACTTCGCCCTGCGCGTGGGAGCCTCGGCGCTCTCCTCTCGTGCCACGGTGCTGCTGCGGGTGCTCTTCCGCCGCTTCGGCTCCCCCCGGAACCTGCTCCGGGCACTGCCCGTGGCCCACTCGAAGTTCGACACCTCCACCGAGGCCCGCCTCGTCGTGGCCTCCGACCGCCGCGCCGTCGTCGAGTTCCGCACGAAGCCCCCGTACGAGCCGGTCGCCCACGACTGCAAGTACGCGATGGGGCTCTTCTCGCAGCTGCCGGCAGTGTTCGGCATGGCCCCCGCCACGGTGACCGAGTCCCAGTGCCAGGCCCGTGGCGCCACCCACTGCCTGTTCGACGTGCGCTGGGAACCCCGGCGCCGGGCGCGGCACCAGAGGAGCGCGGGGGAGCCGGTGGTGGGGGCGGACGTCGTTGAGCTGCAGCTCGAGCAGCTCGAGGCCACCGTGAGCGACCTCCTCGACGCCCGAGACGTCGACACCGTCCTCACCCGGGTCGTCGAGCATGTTGGCTCGACCGTCGCGGCCCAGCAGGTCCTCCTCGCGATCCGCCTCGAGCGCGGCCGTGAGCCAGCGGTCCGCGCCTCCGGTTTGCCGGACGACCGCGCCCGGGCGATCGCTCTCGCCGTTCTCGACACGGACCGTGCGATCGACGACGAGCTCGTCGATCGCGACTGCCCGATCCGGATCGTCTCCGAGGTCCGCTCAGCAGAGCGGCACTACGGCAGGCTCGTCGCGTTCTCGAACGCCCCGTTCATCGAGGGCGAGCAGCAGTTGCTCGACGCCTACGCCCGCCTCGCCGCCACCGCGCTCGACGCCACGGTCGCGCTCGAGGTCGCAGCGGGCCGCCAGCGCACGGCCGAGGTCCTCGGCGCCTTCGCCGCCCGCCTCATCCGGATCCAGGACACGAGCGAGGTGGCGGTGGCGACGGTCGAGGCGGCACAGGAGATCGTGGCGGCCGACCAGGCCCTGCTCCTGCGATATGGCGACGACGGGGCGCTGCGCTGTGTCGCCCACCGCGGCTACGCCTCTGCCCTCGGCGCCGCGCTCGACACGCTGGTGGTCACGAAAGAGGACACCCCTGAAGTCCTCGAGCTCGTGAGCGACCCGGAGGTGCCCCGCATCTACGATCGAGGCTCCGCCGACGCCTACGTCGCTCAGATGATGGACGCCTTCGGCACCGGCCGGCTCGCCGTGACCACGCTGCGCACGACCGAGCGGCTCTACGGAGTCCTCATCGCCGCCTGGGAGGAGGGACGCGAGCCGGCCGAGGTCGACGAGCTGGCCCGCCGTCTCGCCGGTGTCGCCGACCAGGCCGCCGGGGCATGGGAGAAGGCGCTCCTCATCGAGCAGGTCCACCGGCAGGCGTCGGTCGACGCCCTCACGGGGTGTGCGAACCGCCGAGTGTTCACCGAGGTGCTGGCAGGCCTCCTCGCCGGCGGCGGTCCGCGGCTCGCCGTGCTCTTCTGCGACCTCGACCAGTTCAAAGGGGTCAACGACGCGCTCGGCCACGCGGCCGGCGACGAGCTGCTCGTCGAGGTCGCCCGCCGCCTCGAGCGCTGCGTGCGACCGGGCGACCTCGTGGCCCGGCTCGGCGGTGACGAGTTCACGGTCCTGCTCACCGCGGTCGACGAGGACTGGGACCCCGAGGTCTTCGCCGGGCGGGTACGGGCCGCGATGGTCGAGCCCGTGGAGCTCGACGGCTCCCAGGTCGTCGTCCACCTGAGCATCGGGGCGGTGGTGGCCGAGCCCGGCCGCTCGAGCGTGAAGGACGTGCTCCGCCAGGCCGACGCCGCCATGTACGCGGCCAAGTCCCGGGGCGGCGACCGGATCCTGCGCTTCGAGGAGACGATGCTGCAGGCCCGTTCCGAGCGGCTCGATCTCGAGGCCGCCCTCGCGCGAGCGGCCGTCGAGCCGGGGCAGTTCGAGCTTGCCTACCAGCCGCAGGTGGACCTCGTGACGGGCGAGGTGCTCGGAGCGGAGGCGCTCGTCCGGTGGTGCCATCCGACCCGCGGCCTGCTCGCCCCCGGCAGCTTCCTCCCGGTCGCCGAGGAGACCGGCCTCGTCGTCCCGCTCGACCTGCACGTGCTCCGCACCGCCCTCGCCCAGGTGGCGGCCTGGCGGGACGCCGGTCTCGAGATCCGTGTGTCTGTCAACCTCTCCGCCCGCACCCTCGCGGCGCCGGAGCTGCTGGCGAGCCTGCGCTGCGAGCTCGCTGCGGCCGGCGTGCCGAGCTCCCTTTTCGAGATCGAGCTGACGGAATCGACCGCCGTGGCCGATCCGGAGGCTCTCACCCGGACGCTGCTCGAGATCGGCCGGCTCGGGGTGTCGGTCGCGATCGACGACGTCGGGACCGGGTTCTCGTCGCTCGCGCTCCTCCACCAGCTACCGGCCCAGCGGATCAAGATCGACCGGAGCTTCGTGCAGCGGATCTGCGACGACCCGTCGAGCCGCTCGGTGGTCGAGGCCGTGCTCCTGCTCGCCGACCGGCTCGGGCGGGAGGTTGTGGCGGAGGGGATCGAGACGGTTGAGCAGGCGCTCGAGATGGTCGGGCTCGGCTGCCGGATCGGCCAGGGCTACCTCTTCGCGAGACCCGGGACGGCGTCGGAGCTCGCCGCCCACGCCGAAGGTGGCATTCTCGCCGGCCAGGCGCCCGGCGGCTGACCTACCGACGGGGCCGGGGTCGCGCCTGTAGCCTTGCCCCATGGCTCCCCGTGCGAAGCTGCACCTGAGCGGCAACCGGGACGCGGACGCGCTCATCTCTCGCAATGCCTTCGCGCTCCTCGTCGGGATGGTGCTCGATCAGCAGATCCCCCTCGAGTGGGCCTTCACCGCCCCGTTGCTGCTCGCCGAGCGCATGGGCGGCGCTCCGCTCGATGCGGCCCACGTCGCGTCGGCAGACCCCGACGAGCTCGCCGAGCTGTTCCGCGCTCGCCCGGCACTGCACCGGTTCCCGGGCTCGATGGCGGCGCGGGTCCAGGACCTCGCCAAGGTGATCGAGTCCGAGTACGGCGGCGCTGCCGAGCGGATCTGGACGACGACAGCGAGCGGGAAGGAGCTCGTCCGGCGGGTCGAGGCCCTGCCGGGCTTCGGTGCGCAGAAGGCGAAGATCTTCGTGGCCCTTCTCGGCAAGCAGCTCGGCGTGCAGCCGGAGGGCTGGAGGGAGGCCAGCCGCCCCTTCGGCGAGGAGGGGAGCACGTTGTCCATCGCCGACATCACCTCGCCCGAGACGCTCGCCCTCGTGCGGGAGCACAAGCGGCAGATGAAAGCGGCTGCCACACAGGGTGTGCCGGCGGCGCCGGCCGGCGGGAAGCAGAAGGCCGCAACCAAGCGGCCGGCCGCCGCGAAGGCCGCTTCGGGCCGCGCTGTCGCCCGGACGACGGCTCGCACTCGCTCCTGACCGCGCGCGTCGCGGTCGAAGGGCAAGCCCGAGCGCGCACGGTCGTGCCGCCCGGGCATGCGAACGGGGGCGACCCCGTGGGGCCGCCCCCGTTCCTCAGATATCGCTGAAAGGCTCGGCTACCGGATCCTGCGGACGGGACCAGCTTCCGCCCGGTGGCGCCGAGGGTGTCTGGGTTGGATTCACCAGGTGGTCCAGCTTGCCGCCTAGCGGCCAGCCACCTCCAGGGTCCCAATATGTTGACTCACCATGTGTGTGGACCACCTCCTTTCCCTGGTGGCCCCACACTACAGAACGCGACCGCGGCCGTGGTGCATAGCGCCAACCTGATCTCGATCGCCTCAGCCGAGGCTGGGCTCGGTCCCACGGCAGCGTTCCAGCCGAGCGCCGGCTCGGGTGGCCGCGCCCGCGCAGCACAGCGGCCGCCCTCGACATCGCGCGGCGGGACCGCCCGAGCGGTGCGCCTCGCCCGGACGCCGTCACACTGCCCGGCGGCGTGCGCGAGCAGCTCGGCCGGGCGATCGAGGAGCGCTCGAGAGTCGCGCCGACCCGCTCAGATGCCGATGCGCTGTGCGAGGAGCTCGCGGTGGTAGGCAGGGTCGCCGAGGATCAGCTCCGAGGACTTCGCCCGCTTGAAGTACAGGTGGGCGTCGTGCTCCCAGGTGAAGCCGATGCCGCCGTGGATCTGGATGTTCTCGGCAGCAGCGTGGAAGTACGCCTCCGAGCAGTAGGCCTTGGCGAGGCAGGCCGTGACCGGCAGCTCGTCGTTGTCCTCGGCCGCGGCCCAGCCGGCGTAGTAGGCGGCCGACTTGGCCGACTCCACCTCGAGCAGCATGTCGGCGCACTTGTGCTTGATGGCCTGGAACGAGCCGGTCGGGCGGCCGAACTGGATCCGGTTCTTCGCGTACTCGACGCTCATCTCGAGCACCCGCTGCGCCCCGCCGACCTGCTCGGCCGCGAGCGCCACTGCGGCGAGGTCGAGCGTCTTTTGCAGCACGGGAGCCGCCCCGCCCTCCTCCCCGACGAGGCGGGCCGGCGTGCCGGCGAAGTCGAGCCTCGCCTGCTTGCGGGTCTGGTCCATCGTGGCGAGCGGGGTGCGGGTGAGGCCGTCGGCCTCCCCGTCGACCGCGAAGAGCGAGACACCTCCCGGTGTGCGGGCGGCGACGAGGACGAGCGAGGCGGTGTGGCCGTCGAGCACGTAGGACTTCGTGCCGGTGAGGGTCCAGGACTGCCCGGACCCCGAGGCCTCGAGCTCGATCGAGCCCACCTCCCAACGCCCGCTCGGCTCGGTGTAGGCGAGGGTGGCGATGGTCTTCCCGCTCGCGATCTGGGGCAGGTACTCCGACTTGGCCGCCTCGTCGCCCGAGTGCAATAGGGCGTTCGCCGCGAGCGCCACGCTCGAGAAGTAGGGGGCGCACAGCAGCGCCCGCCCCATCTCCTCGAGCACGACCACGAGCTCGACGTAGCCGAAGCCGGCGCCGCCGTGCTCCTCGGGGATCGTGAGGGCCTGCAGGCCGAGCTGGTTCGCCATCTGCGACCAGACGGCGGGGTCGTAGCCCTCGGTGGTCTCCATCAGGCGCCGCACCTCGCTCACGGGCGACTTGTCCTCGAGGAAGCGGCGCACCGCGCGCCGCAGCTCCTCTTGCTCCTCGCTGAAGCCGAAGTTCACGATGATCCTCCCCGGGCGAGCGGTCCGACCCCGCGGCCAGAGCGGCCGCGCGGTGAGGGGACTGTACCTGCTGGCCCGGCCCGGCGGAAAACGCCAGTCCCGCTGAAAGTTCAGCGCGGCGGCGGCCGGGGCCCGCGGATCGTGCCGTGGCCGTAGAGTCTCGTCGTCCACCCCGGGGAGCTACGCCCGCTGCGCGAGCAGGGAGGAGCCCATGGCCACGCTGCACTACCAGGACACCCAGGTCACGATCCACAAGACGGTCGTCGGGCCGTACGACAACAACGTCTTCGTCGTCTGCTGCAACGAGACGGGCGACGCCCTCCTCGTCGACGCCGCCAACGAGCACGAGCAGCTGCTCGAGCTGTGCCGGGCCCTCGGGGTCCGGCAGGTCGTCGAGACCCACGGCCACTGGGACCACATCCAGGCGATCCCGCAGCTGCGGGAGGCCGGCTACGAGGTTGCCGTGACCGCCGCCGACGCGGGCATGCTCCCCTCCTACGACCTGCTCCTCGAGGACGACACGGTGCTCGAGGTCGGCCGGCTCCGGCTGCGGACGATCCACACCCCAGGCCACACGCCGGGCTCGATCTGCTTCCGGATCGAGGGCTCGCCGGTCCTGCTCTCCGGGGACACGCTCTTCCCGGGTGGCCCCGGCAACACCAAGACCGACCTCGGCGACTTCCCCCTCATCATCGAGTCGATCGACCGCCGGCTGTTCACGCTGCCTCCCGAGACGATCGTCATGCCCGGCCACGGCCTCGACACGACGATCGGGGCGGAGCGGCCTCACCTCGAGGAGTGGATCGAGCGGGGCTGGTGACCGCTCCCGCCCCCTCGGTGCTCGATTACCACTACGCGGGTAGTGCTAAATCGCGGCGGCAACTAACATAGGGGCGTGCCGGACAGCGAACACCCCCCCGTCCTCGAGGTCGAGGACCTCCACGTCGCCGTGGACGGTCACGAGATCCTGCGCGGCGTCGACCTCGTGCTGCCGGCCGGCGAGCTGCACGCCGTGATGGGCCCGAACGGCTCGGGCAAGTCCACCCTCGCGAACGCCATCGCCGGCAACCCGGGCTACGAGGTCACCGCCGGCAGGATCCTGTTCGCCGGCGACGACGTGACCGCCTGGCCGGTCGACGTGCGGGCCAAGGCCGGCATCTTCCTCGCCTTCCAGTACCCCGAGGAGATCCCCGGAGTCCCGGTCTCCCAGTTCCTCCGCCAGGCCGTCTCCGCCCGCAAGGGCATCGACCTCTCGGTCCTCGAGGTGAGGGTCGCGCTCATGGAGTGGATGCGGCGTCTCGAGATGGACGAGAGCTTCGCCTCCCGGTACCTCAACGAGGGCTTCTCGGGCGGGGAGAAGAAGCGCAACGAGATCCTCCAGATGGCACTGCTCGAGCCGGAGCTCGCCGTCCTCGACGAGACCGACTCCGGCCTTGACGTCGACGCCCTTCGCGTCGTGGCGCGCGGCGTGAGGGAGGTGCGCTCCGAGCGGCCCGGTACCGGGATCCTGCTCGTCACGCACTACCGGCGCATCCTCGAGGAGCTCACGCCCGACCGGGTCCACGTCCTTGTGCGCGGGCGGATCGTCGAGAGCGGCGGTCCTGAGCTCGCCCACCGCCTCGACGCCGAGGGCTACGAGCGCTACGGGACCGAGGCGGCCGCCTGATGGCGGCGACCGGCGCCCCTGAGAGGACCGGCCTCGGCCTCGAGACCGGCCGCGCCCTCGACGCCGCGGCGCTGCGCAGGGACTTCCCGCTCCTCGAGCGGCGGCGAAGCGACGGTCGCCGGATCACCTACCTCGACTCGGCCGCCTCCTCGCAGCACCCCCGCCAGGTGCTCGAGGCGATGGACCACTACTACGAGACGACCCACGCCAACGTGCACCGTGGCGTCTACGCCATCGCCGAGGAGGCGACCCGCCGGTACGAGGCGGCCCGGGTCCGCATCGGCACCTTCGTCGGGGCGCGGGCACCCTCGAGAGAGATCGTCTTCACGAAGAACGCCACCGAGGCGCTCAACCTCGTCGCCCAGTCCTACGGCCGGCGCCTCCTGCCGGAGGGCAAGGCGGTCCTGCTCACGGAGATGGAGCACCACGCCAACCTCGTGCCGTGGCTGATGCTCTCGCAGGAGCGAGGCACTCCGCTTCGCTACCTCCCCCTCGACGAGCGCTACCACCTCGACCTCTCACGCCTCGACGAGCTCGTCGACGGCGCCGGGATCGTGGCGGTCTCGGCCATGTCGAACGTGCTCGGCACCGTGAACGACCTCCGCCCCGTCATCGAGGCAGCGCATGACGCCGGCGCTCTCGTCGTGGTGGACGGCTCCCAGCTCGTCCCCCACCGGGTCGTCGACGTCACCGCCCTCGGGGCCGACTTCCTCGCCTTCACCGGCCACAAGATGCTCGGCCCGACCGGGATCGGCGTCCTTTGGGCACGCGAGGAGCTCCTCGAGGAGATGCCCGCATGGCTCGGCGGCGGCGAGATGATCCGGGACGTGCGCCTCGACGGCTTCACCCCGAACGACATCCCGTGGAAGTTCGAGGCGGGCACGCCTCCGATCGCCGAGGCGATCGGCCTCGGAGCTGCCGTCGAGTACCTCCAAGCCGTCGGCATGGAGTCGATCGCCGCCCACGAGCGGGCCCTCACCCGCCGGGCGCTCGAGGTGCTCGACGACCGCCACGGAGCCGACGTCACGGTCTACGGGCCGCCCGCCGACGACCCGAACCGCGGCGGGGTGATCTCGATCGGCTACCGCGGCATCCACCCTCACGACCTCGCTCAGGTCCTCGACGCCGAGGGGGTCTGCGTGCGGGCCGGCCATCACTGCGCGAAGCCCCTCATGCGCCGCCTTGGCGTGCCGGCGACGGCGAGGGCTTCGCTGTACCTCTACAACGACGACGACGACGTCCTGGCGCTGTCCGACGCGCTCGCGAAGGCGGGCGAGCTGTTCGGCTAGCCCGGGCGCGAAGGAGCCAACGACATGTCGGGACTTGAAGACCTCTACCGCGAGATCATCCTCGACCACTACCGCTCGCCTCGCAACCGCGGCGAGATCGAGGTGCCGCCTGCGCTGCGGGTCGAGGGGTTCAACCCCCTTTGCGGCGACGAGGTCGTCGTCTTCCTCCTCGTCGAGGACAGCATCGTGCGCGACATCCGCATCGGCGGACAGGGCTGCTCGATCAGCCAGTCCTCCGCCTCGATGATGTCGGCGGCGGTGAAGGGGAGATCCGTCGACGAAGCCCGCCAGCTGATCTCGTCGTTCAAGGCGATGATGTCGATCCACGAGCAGTCCATCGGCGGGGACGGCACCGAGAGCGGCCCGGAGCCACCCGGCGCCACGATCCCCCCGGAGGGTCTCGGGGAGCTCGCCGCCCTCCAGGGCGTCGTCAAGTTCCCCGTGCGCATCAAGTGCGCGACGCTCTCGTGGAACACGCTCGCCCAGGGCCTCGACGAGCTCTCCTCTCAGTCCGCCAGCTCCGCCAGCTGACGCGCCCCGTCATCGCTCGCCTCGGCGGCCTGGTTGCGCCCACCCGGCGCCGTGTCGGAGGAGTACACGAAGCGCTCTCCCCTCGCCCACGAGGCCGCCGCCGCGATGGCGCAGGCCACGATCGAGAAGAGGAAGGCCGTCTGGAGGCCCGTGTGGAAGGGCGGCGCGATGAGCCGGGAGAAGAAGTCGTGCCCGGTGAGCACGGCACGGTCGTGTGCCGGCAGCCGGGCGAGGGTGGCGGCGCCGACGAGATGCTGGACGGGGTTGTAGCCGAGGAAGGCCGAGAACAGCGTCGAGACCGGCGGCAGGTGGGCAGCCCGCAGCGCGACCGCTCTCGGCACCCCGTAGGTCGTGAGCCCCCGGTACAGGCTCGTCGAGAGGGCCGAGGAGAGGCCGACGATCATCAGTGTGAAGAAGATGCCGATCGACAGCACCTGGGCTGAGTTCTGGAAGGTCGAGTTCATCCCCCCGCCAGCGCCGCGGTCTGCTGCCGGGAGGGAGTTCATGACGCCCGCCCGGTTCGGGGCGGCGAAGGCGCCCATCGAGAGGCCGTTCATCATGAGGATGAGGGCGAACTGCCAGTAGGTGAAGTTCACGGGCAGGAGGAGGAGGAGCACGAAGCTGAGGCAGGCTCCGAGCATCCCGCCGGTCGCGAAGGGCCGGGCCCCGAAGCGGTCCGAGAGGATCCCGGAGATCGGGCCGGCGAGAAGGAAGCCGAAGGTGAGGGGCAGGATGTAGATCCCGGCCCACAACGGCGTGTTCGCGAACGAGTAGCCGTGCTCGGGCAGCCATATCCCCTGCAGCCAGATGATCAGCATGAACATGAGGCCGCCCCGCCCGACCGCGGCGAGGAACGTCGAGAGGGTGCCGAACGTGAACGCCTTGATCTTGAACAGGGGCAGGCGGAACATCGGGTTGGCCACCTTCGACTCGATCACGAGGAAGGCGGCGAGCAGGGCCACCCCAGTGGCGAGCTCGGCCAGCACCGGGGCGCTCGTCCACCCCATCGTGGAGCGGCCGTGCGGCTCGATGCCGTAGGTGATCCCGATCATGAGCGAGATGAGGCCGACGGCGAAGGTGACGTTGCCGAGCCAGTCGATCGGGGCTCGGCGACGGATGCCGAGGTCCTCGAGCTTGAGGTAGGCCCAGACGGTCCCGAACAGGCCGATCGGGACCGAGACGAGGAAGATGAGCCGCCAGTCGATCGGCGCCAGGATCCCGCCCACGACGAGCCCGATGAACGAGCCGCTGATCCCGGCGACGTTGTTGATCCCAAGGGCGAGGCCCCGCTGGTCCGGCGGGAAGGCGTCAGTGAGGATGGCAGAGGAGTTGGCGACG
>Ga0209061_1003473_pt1 | contig 17072 bp, 15 predicted proteins | sample Coa_R1_10_FD_187157 | JGI IMG/M metagenome (GOLD analysis project Ga0209061, IMG submission 187157) | Surface soil microbial communities from Centralia Pennsylvania, which are recovering from an underground coalmine fire - Coalmine... | ecosystem: Environmental > Terrestrial > Soil >...
GACAGCAGCAAGCACAGCAGACCAATGTTCACTAAGCATCACGGAATTTGTGTCCAACCTCAGGGGGGCAGTACAGAACCTGCCAGAGAGGTTAAATTCCTCTACGTGCTTCCTCTTGTGATATGTTCGTGAGAGTCCCAGTCTCCCCTGTGACGAATTTATGACATCCACGAGCTACGCTACATGCAAGATGAATACATGAGAAGAAGCAGGAGGTTATAACATGACGGAAGTTCCTTCACGAGAAAGCACTCTTGTTCAGCCTGAGATCAGACTGGCTTCGACAACCGCTGGCTCTTCATTTCTCTCAATGGCAACATCCCTCCTGACCCTGGACTGCTCCAGGAGCAAGATCTCTGGATATGCTGGATTGAGCAGTTGTGGAAGGCCGATCCTTATAGTGACTTATGTGCTGGAGAAGTGAGAGATCAGCGTGCTGCTGAGGACAGGGGCGCGGGCGCAAACAGAGAGGCGTCCATATCCTCTCCTGGTCAAGAGAGAAAGTGAACGGCGTTGCTATGGAGACGATAGAAAAGCAGACCTTTATTGAGAATCGGACATTTGATGAAATCCAGATCGGGGAAGGTGCGAGCCTGGAGCGCACGTTGAGCAAGGAGGATATCGAACTTTTCGCGGCCATGTCAGGTGATATCAACCCGGCCCATGTCGACGAGGAATATGCCCACAGCGATATGTTTCATACCATCATTGCCCACGGGATGTGGGGGGCCTCGCTGATCTCGACCGTGCTGGGCACCAAACTCCCTGGCCCGGGGGCGATTTACCTGAGTCAGACGCTCTCCTTTCGTCATCCGGTCACCATTGGTGATACGATCACTGTCACTGTCACCGTCGCTGCCAGGCAGGAGGATGGTCACCGCGTCAGCTTTGACTGTGAGTGTACGAACCAGCGCGGGCAAGTGGTTATCAGTGGAAGCGCCGAGGTGATCGCCCCGACGACCAAAGTGAAACGACCGCGCGCTCGCCTGCCAGAAGTGCATCTGTACGAACGTGGTGCCTGGTATCGGCACCTGCTTGAGTTGACCAAAGGACTCGCCCCGCTGCGCACCGCTGTCGTTCATCCGGTGGATGAGCATGCCTTGCTCGGAGCAATCGATGCTGCCCACGACGGGCTGATTATTCCGGTTCTGATTGGCCCGCAGAAGAAGATTTTGGCGATCGCAGCCTCGCTCTCGGTAGATCTTTCCCCCTACACGATAGTTGCGACGGAGCATAGCCATGCTGCCGCTGAAAAAGCGGTAGCCATGGCGCGGACTGGCGAAGTGGAGGCTCTTATGAAGGGGAGCCTGCACACCGATGAACTGATGCATGCTGTGCTCGCGCCGAAAATTGGGCTGACGACAGACCGGCGCATGAGTCATGTCTTCGTGATGGATGTGCCGACCTATCCGCGCCCGCTCTTCATCACCGACGCCGCTCTCAATATCGAGCCTGACCTGGAGGCCAGGCGCGATATTGTGCAAAATGCTATCGATCTGGCGCGCGCCCTGGGTGTCCAGACACCAAAGGTGGCGCTTCTCGCAGCCGTGGAAACGGTCAATCCCGCCATGCGTGCCACGCTGGATGCGGCGGCGCTGTGCAAGATGGCTGATCGCGGCCAAATCAGCGGGGGGATCGTGGATGGCCCACTCGCCTTCGATAACGCGATCTCAGCGTCAGCCGCTCAGACGAAGGGGATTGTTTCTCCGGTGGCAGGGCAGGCCGATATCCTCGTCGTACCCGATCTAGAGGCGGGTAACATACTGGCCAAGCAGCTAGAGTATCTGGCTGAGGCGCAGGCAGCGGGGATTGTGCTGGGAGCGCGGGTTCCCATCATCTTGACCAGTCGGGCCGATAGCCCACTGGCACATGCGGCCTCGTGCGCGCTGGCTTTATTTGTGACACGCGGGGCGCTCGATCCTGGCGCCGCCCTCTCCTGCCGGGCGAGCGGCAGATGACTCTGGCCGGGGCGACGGGCCTGCTCTATCATCGTTTGGGCCTGCTTGGAGTCTTAAGACATACCCATCACAAATCCTTTATAGACTGGAGCTTCATGCTCTCGTCTTTCTCACTTTTGTCCATTTTCTCCACTGACCTGGCCTGGAACGAATGTCGCAGATTGAGTTTTCTCTGTGATTTGTGAAGGGCTGTTTGTGATGATATGGAGAGTCTGGCGGTGTAAGCTGAAACTGTATCGACAAACAAAGTCTGTCTGTTCAATGAGGAGGTTAGAACACTATGACAGCGCAACAAAATCAGAATATTGCACAGCTTTTTGATCTAAAAGGGAAAGGCGCTCTTGTGACGGGGGCAGCGATGGGGATTGGGCAGGGCATTGCTTTCCGACTGGCGGAGGCTGGCGCGGCAGTCATGATTGCTGACATTAGCCAGCAGGCTGCAGAAGAGACAGCCAGTCAGATACGCGCCAGACGAGGAGAGGCACAAACCGTCAAGGCAGATGTTTCCAGTGTAGAGGACGCCAATCGTGCGGTTCAGGAAACTGTGCGGGCCTTCGGGCGACTGGACATTCTGGTCAACAATGCCGGGATCTTTCCTATGTCCCCTGCTCTGGAGGTGAGCGAGGCGCTCTGGGACAAGGTGCTCGACATCAATCTCAAGGGCATGTTCTTTTTCACTCAAGCGGCGGCACGAGAGATGATCAATGAGGGCCATGCTGGCAAGATCATCAATATTGCCTCCATTGATGCTTTTCATCCAACCGGCAACCTGGTGCATTATGACTCCTCCAAAGGGGGCGTGGTAATGCTGACGAAATCGCTGGCCCTGGAGTTCGGCCCACGGAACATCACTATCAACGCCATCGCTCCTGGTGGTATTCAGACTCCCGGGGCGAGTGTCCCATCCGCCCCAGACGAGTTGATTGAGGCGTTCGCCGCACGCATTCCTTTGCGCCGTATGGGTGTGCCGGATGACATTGCCAAAGTCGCCCTCTTCCTCGCCAGCAGCGCCTCCGATTACATGACCGGGAGTGTCGTGGTGGTAGATGGTGGCTTCCTCCAGGCGTAGTAGGGAGAATGTGCGACTCTTATATGAGAGACAGGGGATACCCCTGTCTCTCGTCTTTGGGCAAGCGTTTCCGGGCGAGAAGCCTCAGGAAAGCCATGCGCATGGCTCTTCTTCCTGACCCATCGGGCGCATTTCCTCACGTGTGGTTTATTGTTCTTGTAGTGTAATCATGATAATCCTCCTTATCAGCTTGCATTACAATATAGCGGGAAATTCTGGGAAATCTCCTTTCTCAGCCTCGGTGTGCAGTTTGTCGGTATCTACATCGACCTTTTCCGGTTCCGACTGCACCATCTTGCCGGGACGCACCACCAGGAGTGGCAGGTTCGTGTGGTGCAGGACACGCTCGGTGATGCTGCCTAGCATCCAGCGAGGGAGAGCGCCACGGCCATGGGTGGCCATCCCAATCAGATGATAGCCGTGATAGCCGCCCTCATCAGGCTTGCCGCCTGCTTCGGCCCCCTTGATGATGGCTGCAGCCACATCGGTATCGACCACTACCGCCGCGCTAATCGTGATCTGGCTGCTCTCTGGGATCTCTTTCTGCAAGCGATGGGTGAGCGCGACGACATAGTCCATGGCCTCCTTTTCGGCCTCGGCGATGATGCTGGCGGTGAGATGGGCCTGGGACTTGCCAACACCGGCAATGGCGGGCAGGTCAACGACGCGCAGCAGGTGTAGTTCCTTTGCCGTGTCGGGGGCCAGCGTCATGAGCATTTGCACGGTGGGTTCCAGCGCCTCTTCAGACAGTTCAGAGCCATCCAGTGGCACCAGAGCACGCAGCGGAACCGGGCTGACCATAATTGGGGTGAGCGGTGCCGGGCCATGCTCGCGCAGGATTAAAACTGGCACCGGTGTATGTCGCGCCATCTTGTCAGCCACACTGCCCAGCATCCAGCGTTTGAAACCCGTGTAGCCATGGCTGCACATCACGATCAGGTCGGCATGAGATGTTTTGGTAGCCTCAAGCAACATGGCGGCGGGCGCGCCAAAGAGCACTTCTGTCTTCACTTCGAAGCCTGTCAGGTCTTTGGACTGTGCGACCTGATTCAGGTAATCGGTAGCTTCTTTCGTCGCCTCATGCTCATTCGTCAGAGGCGGCTCAGCGAAGTGCGTGGGGTACTCGCCTGGAATTTCTACCACACGTACCAGCAGAATCGACGCAGAGGAGGCGCGAGCAATGCGCGCCGCGACCAGGATGGCCCGTTCTGCGCGCTCCGAGCCATCCAGTGGAACGAGAATTTTTGTGAACATCTTTCTTCTCCTTCTGGCCTCCCGTTGCAGCCTTTTCCTTCACCGGCTGCTTGCGGCAGGCTCTCTTCTCTGTTAATCAGCATAGCTTCTCGCTGACACAATCGGATCACAAGCGGCCCGCCTTCTCTCACAAACTGCTCACAAGTTCGTTCGCTGGTAAGGGTGCCGGGAGAGAAGGTCGTGACACACCTGTGAGATTGACGGATACCGTCGTGATGCTGCTGTGATACAGGCCACGTATGCTTAAGGGCAGATAGACGCTATCCCGCTGCTGGATGGCAGCTTGATAGAGGGGGGCAGGGTTCCAGTGCTGCAATCCTGCCCTTCATGATAAAACCAGACAAAAGCAGCATATTGGTTTGAGAGAGTGGAGAGAGCTATGCACCATACCTGGATCACAGCGGAGGGCAACGAGGCTGTAGCGACAGTTGCTCATGCCTTAAGCGAGGTCATTGCTATCTATCCGATTACGCCTTCGACTCCGATGGGCGAATTTGCCGATGCCTGGTCGGCGGTGGGGCGCCCCAACCTGTGGGGGACGGTGCCGCTAGTGGTCGAAATGCAGTCGGAGGGAGGCGCGGCTGGAGCCATTCACGGGGCCTTGCAAACCGGCTCGCTGGCGACGACCTTTACCGCCTCACAGGGTTTACTGTTAATGATCCCCAATATGTACAAAATTGCCGGGGAGTTGACGCCGACCGTCTTTCACGTGGCGGCCCGTTCGCTGGCAACACAGGCGCTCTCCATCTTCGGCGATCACTCCGATGTGATGGCGACCCGCGCTACGGGTTTTGCGCTGCTTTCGTCTAACTCGGTACAGGAGGCGCAGGATCTGGCCTTGATCGCCCACGCCGCGACGTTGAAGGCGCGGGTGCCGTTCCTGCATTTCTTCGATGGCTTTCGCACCTCGCATGAGATCAATAAGATCGAGCCACTGGAGAGCGAGACGATCCGCGCTATAATCGATGACACACTGGTCATGGCTCACCGGCAGCGGGCGCTCTCGCCCGATCATCCCTTCATTCGCGGCACCGCCCACAACCCCGATACCTACTTTCAGGCGCGTGAGAGCGTCAATTCCTATTATCTGGCCTGTCCGGCCATTGTGCAGGAGGCGATGGACCGATTCGCCGGACTGACCGGGCGGCAGTACCACCTCTTCGACTACGTGGGCGTGCCCGATGCTGAGCGCGTGATCGTGCTCATGGGTTCGGGCGCCGAGACGGTGCAGGAAACGGTCGAGTATCTGAACGCCTGCGAGGAGAAAGTGGGCGTGCTCAAAGTCCATCTCTTCCGCCCGTTTTCGGTACAACACTTTGTGCAGACACTGCCACCCACAGTCAAAACGCTGGCCGTGCTTGATCGCACCAAGGAGCCGGGCAGCTCCGGCGAACCACTCTTCCTGGACGTGGTCGCCGCCTTCAATGAGGGCTGGCAGCAAGAGAGCCGCCCACGGGTGATCGGTGGGCGCTATGGCCTCTCCTCGAAGGAATTTACGCCTGCCATGGTCAAGGGCATCTTCGACGAGATGCGCAGGGACGAGCCGAAAACCCATTTCACCATCGGCATCGACGATGACGTGACACACACCAGCCTGGCCTACGACCCCGCCTTCTCGCTCGACCGGCCCGGCACCGTGCAGTGTGTCTTCTGGGGTCTGGGTTCCGATGGCACCGTGGGGGCCAACAAAAACTCGATCAAGATCATCGGCGAGGAGACGGAGAACTACGCGCAGGGCTACTTCGTCTACGACTCCAGGAAGTCCGGCTCGGTGACGATCTCGCACCTGCGTTTCGGTTCCCATCCTATCCGCGCGCCCTACCAGATCGGAGTCGGGGAAGCCGACTTTGTCGCCTGCCACCAGTTCACCTTCCTGGAACGCTTTGAGGTGCTCAAATATGTCCGCCCCGGTGGCGTCTTCCTGCTCGACAGCTTCTACGGCCCGCAGGAGGTCTGGGAGCACCTGCCCGTCGAGGTGCAGCGGGACCTGCTCGCGAAAAAACTGCGTTTCTACGTCATCGACGCGCACAAAGTGGCGCACGAGACGGGCATGGGCGCGCGTATCAATACCGTGATGCAGACCTGCTTCTTCGCCATCAGTGGCATCCTGCCGCGTGACGAGGCCATTGCCCAGATCAAGCAGAGCATCAAGAAGACCTATGGCAAGCGCGGCGAAGCAGTGGTGCAGCGCAACTTCCAGGCCGTTGACCGGACGCTGGAGCGCCTGTACGAAGTGGACATACCGGTGAGCGGCGCGCAGGAGAGTGAAAGCGCGGAAGCCGCCGTCACGGGCGCTCCTGCTGGAGCGACGGTGACGCAGAGGCGACGACCTGTTGCCTTGCCTATGCGCCCACCCGTGCCGGAGCAAGCGCCTGATTTCGTGCGCAACGTGATCGGCCCCATGATCGCTCTCGAAGGCGATAGCCTGCCCGTCAGCGCCCTGCCTTGCGATGGCACCTATCCCTCCGGCACCGCTCGCTGGGAGAAGCGCAACATAGCGGAGGAGATTCCTGTCTGGGACCCGAACATCTGTATCCAGTGCGGCAAATGTACGATGGTCTGCCCGCACGCGGTCATTCGCATGAAGGTCTTCGACCCCTCTCACCTTGAGCAGGCTCCTGGGACCTTCCAGTGGATGGATGCCCACTTCAAGGAATTTCCAGGGATGAAGTATAGCTTGCAGGTCTCACCCGAAGACTGCACCGGCTGCGGCCTTTGCGTCGAAGCCTGTCCCGTCAAAGACAAGGGCAACGTGGGGCGTAAAGCGATCAACATGGCTCCGCAGCCGCCACTGCGCGAGCAAGAGAAGGTCAACTGGGAGTTTTTCACCTCCCTGCCCGAGGTCCGTGGTGAGCACCTCAATCTGGCGGCCATCAAGAACACGCAGTTGCTTACGCCGCTCTTCGAGTTCTCCGGGGCCTGTTCCGGCTGTGGCGAAACGCCTTACATCAAGCTGGCAACGCAGTTGTTCGGCGATCGCATGCTCGTCGCCAACGCCACCGGCTGCTCCTCCATCTATGGCGGCAACCTGCCCACGACGCCGTGGAGCGTCAATGCCGAAGGGCGCGGCCCGGCCTGGTCGAACTCGCTCTTTGAAGACAACGCCGAGTTTGGCCTCGGCATGCGCCTGACGCTGGATAAGCAGGAAGAGTATGCCCGCGAACTGCTGGGGCATCTGCATGATCTGGTAGGTGAGGAACTGGTAAGCGCCCTGCTCAACGCAGATCAAGCGAGCGAGGCCGGTATTCAGGGGCAGCGCGAACGTGTCGCCATCCTCAAGAGACGCTTACAAAGCGCTGAGATTGCGGATCAGCAGCAGGTAGCTCGTGCTCAGAGCCTGCTCAGTATCGCGGATGTGCTGGTGCGCAAGAGTATCTGGATCATCGGTGGCGATGGCTGGGCCTATGATATCGGCTATGGCGGCCTCGATCACGTGCTGGCCTCCGGGCGCAACGTCAACGTCCTGGTGCTCGATACGGAGGTCTATTCCAACACGGGCGGCCAGGCCTCCAAGTCCACGCCGCGTGGCGCTGTTGCCAAGTTCGCGGCTCGCGGCAAGGCCATGCCCAAGAAGGATCTGGGCATGCTGGCGATGTCCTACGGCTACGTCTACGTTGCGCGCGTGGCGATGGGAGCCAACGACCAGCAGACGCTGCGCGCCTTCATCGACGCCGAAGCGTATGATGGCCCTTCGCTCATCATTGCCTATAGCCATTGTATCGCGCACGGCATCGATATGGTCAAGGGGCTTTCCCAGCAGAAACTGGCGGTGCAGTCCGGCTACTGGCCGCTCTACCGCTACAATCCTGATCTGCTGGAGCAAGGCAAGAACCCGTTGATCCTCGACTCCAAAGAGCCGAGCATCCCGTTGGAGCAATTTGAGTACAACGAGACGCGCTTCAAGATGCTGCTGCAAAGCAACGAGGCGCGCGCCGAAATGCTGATGCACGAAGCGAAGGAGGACATAAAGGAGCGCTGGGAGCACTACCGGGAACTGGCAGCAGAGTCGGCACCAGTTCATTCAGTTTACAAGGAGAATGGTCATGCCTGATCTTACCACGACCTACCTGGGTCTCACCTTGAAAAATCCGCTCGTGGTCTCCGCTTCACCACTCTCGAAGAAGAGAGCGATGGCGCAGTTCCTGGAAGAGTGCGGCGCCTCAGCTCTCGTGGTGTATTCGCTCTTTGAGGAGCAGATTAGCCACGAGAGCCAGGAACTGGACCATTACCTGGAGCGCGGCACCAACTCCTACGCGGAGGCGCTGTCGTACTTCCCCGACCTCGAAAACTACAATCAGGGGCCGGAGCCGTATCTCGAACACCTGCACCAGTTGAAGCAGGCGGTACATATTCCCGTCATTGGCAGCCTCAATGGTGTCTCGACGGGCGGCTGGATCGACTACGCGCGCAAGATCGAGCAGGCGGGAGCAGATGCGCTGGAACTCAACATCTACTACCTGCCCACCGACCCCAATCTGGGCAGTGCGGAACTGGAAGAAGACTATGTGAACCTGGTAGCGGACGTGCGCGACACGGTTCACATTCCGCTCGCGCTCAAGCTCAGCCCATTCTTTACCTGCCTGCCGAATATGGCCCTGCGCCTGGCCGAAGCGGGAGCCGACAGCCTGGTACTCTTCAATCGCTTCTACCAGCCCGACCTTGATCTGGAGAAACTGGAGGTCGTGCCCAACCTGGACTTGAGCACCTCGTACGACCTGCGCCTGCCCCTGCGCTGGATCGCGCTGCTCTACGGGCATGTTCCCACGGACTTTGCTCTCACTGGCGGCGTGCATACGGCGCTGGACGTGCTTAAGGCCATGATGGCGGGCGCGAACGTTGCCATGATGGCCTCCGAACTGCTGGCCCACGGCGCGCGCCGACTGACGGCCATCCTCTCCGACATGGAACAGTGGATGGTGGAGCATGAATACGAGTCCATCACGCAGATGCGTGGCAGCATGAGCCAGAAATCCGTCGCTGACCCGGCAGCCTTCGAGCGCGCCAACTACATGAAGGCCCTCAGCACCTTCAATCGCTACCTGCGCTAACGGAGATGGCTTTGTGGTTGCTCACAGCGGCAGAGAGTCGGCACAGCTACAAAGGGCTGTGCTGGCTCTCTCTGCTTTTCTCTTTGTTACCTCAGGACGCATTGCCATACAGCGGCGCTCACCAGAGGGATACTCTGAGCAACTCTGGCTGAGAGGTGTTCGCCGAGGCGGAAATCAGCCCCGGTCAGGCTGACAACCACCATCGGTGGGCATTGACCATAGACCAGAGTTGTCAGCGCGGCGAGTTCTTCTGGTGTCGTATGGTGTGTTCCCACAGAGCCGGGTTGCGTTGCGAGAGAGAGAGGACGAATGCGCCATTCTCCAGGCTCTCCTTCGCGGCTGGCATCAATCAGGACGACGAGGTTTGCTACCGCTATCACCTGAGCTAGCTCCGGCGTCAATTGATGAACCGTGTGAATATCACACTCTCTGTCGTCTATCTGGCAATCCAGCGCCATCTGCTCGGCCACGGCCCATCCCAGCCCATCGTCGCTGCGTAGTGGGTTGCCTATGCCAATGATGAGCGGACGGCCCTTAGCGAAGACGCTCATCGATCAGAACTCCTGCGGCGTCGAACACTTGAATATGCAGCGGCATCTCCCCCAGGGCATGAGTGGAGCAGCTTAAACACGGATCGAAAGCGCGAATGACGGCTTCCATGCGATTGAGCATACCATCGGTGATGTGCGCGTCCTTGATGAAATGCCGCGCCACCTGCAGCACGCCGCGATTCATGGCCAGATTGTTATGGCCGGTGGCGATGATCAGATTGGCCGAGCGCATCAGGCCGTTCTCATCAATGGTGTAGTGATGGATGAGTGTGCCACGCGGCGCTTCTGCGACGCCGATGCCTTCAAGCTGATTCGGCTCGGCATGCGCCCGCACTCGTGGGTTCAGGATATCCGGCTCGTTCAACAGCACCTGCATGCGCTCGCTGGCATACAGGATTTCGATCAGCCGCGCATAATGGTAGAAGAACGAACTGGTGCGCGCCTCGCCATAGGTAGAGAAGAACTCCTCCCGCTCGCGATCCGCCTCCGCTGTGCCACAGCGCTCGCTCACCAGCAGCCGTGCCAGCGGTCCGACGCGATACATTCCCTCTTGTTGGCCTGATGGTTTGTAAAAGGGAGATTTGAGATACGTCCAATTTTCTACCTTCTCTTCAATGAATTCCTGATAATGTAGTGGATCGAGCCGCTCCGCAACGACATCTCCGCTCGATGTGACGATGCGCCAGTGACCATCATAATGTTCCAGTTCATTCGCGTCGTTCACCAGTGCCATGAATAACGAAGGGAAATTCGCGAAGCTGGTGATCTCCTCCTGGTACTGCGGCAATACCCTCTTGAACCACGCTAGCGCGCGCAGCGTGATTTCCCTTGCTTCCGGCAGCATGGCCAGCATCTGCTCGCGCTTCTCCGCCGTCAGTGGCTCGCTCACGCCTCCGGGTACTACCCAGGCCGGGTGGATGCGCTTGCCACCGAGCATTTCGATGATCTGCTGCCCGATGGAGCGCAAGCGAATGCCGTCCCCGGCCAGCTCGGGATGCTCAGCCACCATACCGAAGATGTTGCGTTGGGCAGGATTCGCGTCCATACCTAACAGCAGGTCGGGAGCGGAGAGGTAGAAGAAGCTGAGCGCGTGGGATTGCATGATCTGCGCCAGATTGATGATGCGGCGCAATTTGACAGCAGTGGGTGGAATGCTCACCGCCAGCAGGGCATCACAGGCTTTGCTCGAAGCAACGAGGTGACTCACCGGGCAGATGCCGCAGATGCGCGCCATCAGCGAGGGCATCTCGCTAAAGGGGCGGCCCTCGCAGAACTTTTCAAAGCCGCGCACCTGCGTCACGTGGAAATGGGCATCCTCGACTCTTCCCGCCTCGTCCAGTTGCACGGTGATTTTGGCATGGCCCTCGATGCGAGTGACCGGGTCTATCGTAATGTGTTGTGACATGGCTTTCTCACTTTCCAAAGCGGGTCGAGCCGCTTAGATCAGGAACGCGTCCGGCCAGTAACTCAGTCAGCGCAAAGTAGATGACATTAGCTGGCGGCGGGCAGCCGGGCAGGAAGGCATCGACAGGCACGACCTGGTGAACCGGCAGCACCTTCGGCAGCAAGCGGGGCACGATCTGGCTGGGAGCGTGCTTCAGATAGACATGCTGCAAGATCTTTTCGGGGCCGAAAGGGTTGCGCATCGAGGGCACATTGCCGGTAACGGCGCAATCCCCCAGCGCGACCAGCACGCGCGTGCGTTCGCGAATGCGCAAGATCTTTGCCAGATCGTCCTCACTGCTGACCGAGCCTTCGACCAGGGTCAGGTCTACCTGCTCTGGAAAGGTCTTCGTATCTACAATCGGGCTATAGACAATCTCGATGGCAGTCGCCAGTGCGATGAGGCGCTCATCCATATCGAGGAAGGACATGTGGCAGCCGGAGCAGCCATCGAGCCAGACCGTCGCGACTGAGACTTTTGATGTGGATGGCACGCTCATTTCTCCTCCCCTCGCATTCTCTTCAAGTAGGGCAAAAATTCTGGATGCTTCACCGATTCCGCCACCGACTTCCCTTTCTCGACCAGCGCACCCGTCGGGCAGACCTGCACGCACTTACCGCAACTGGTACACGATGTCGACTCACCCCACGGTTCGTTCAGGTCGGTAATGACACGGCTGGCAATGCCACGGCCCATCACGTCCCAGGTGTGCGCGCCCTCAATCTCATCACAGACACGCACGCAGCGCGTGCAGAGGATGCAGAGATTGGGATCGAGCAGGAATCGCTCATGTGAGGCATCGAGCTGGCGGCGCGGCGAGATGTAGGGAACGCGCACGTGATCCACGCCCAGTCGCTGCGCCATCGATTGCAACTCACAGTGTCCATTGGCGACACAGACGGAGCAGATGTGGTTGCCTTCCGCGAAGAAGAATTCGAGCACTGTACGTCTGTAACGGTCGAGACGCTCAGAGCGGGTGTATACCTCCATGCCCTCTTCAACCCTGGTAACGCAAGCAGGCAAAAGCTTGCTGACGCCTTTCACTTCCACCAGACAGAGGCGGCAAGCCCCAACCTCGGATAACCCCTCTAAATGGCACATGGTGGGAATGAACATGCCCTCTTCCTGCGCCGCTTCCAGAAGCGTCTCGGTTTCGCGGGCGCTGACATCACGCCCATCAATGCACAGCGTTTTCACCCGTACCTGCGTTGTCATCTCTCCACCTCCTGCTCTACCGTTGGCGCTACGGTTTCAAACTGGCATTGTCTAGCCGGGCAAACGTGGTCGACAATGTGCGCCAGAAACTCACCTTTGAAGTAGCGAATCATGCTGAGCGTGGGATTGGGCGCCGATTGTCCCAGGCCGCACAGGCTGGTCTGTTTGACTACCTCGCACAACTCCCGCAACAACTCCAGGTCATCTATCCTTGCCCGCCCTTGCACGATGCGTGAGAGCAGTTCATACATCTCCGCCGTTCCGACTCGGCAGGGGACGCACTTGCCGCACGATTCCGACATGCTGAATTCCATGAAGTAGCGAGCTACATCGACCATGCACGAATACTCATCCATGACGATCATGCCGCCCGATCCCATAATCGACCCCATTGAGGTAAGCGATTCGTAATCGACCGGCGTGTCCAGGTACTCGGCAGGAATGCAGCCGCCGCCTGGTCCACCGGTCTGCACGGCCTTGAAACGGTGTCCTCCGGCAATCCCCTCGCCGATATCGTTGATGATCGTGCGCAGGGAGGTTCCCATGGGTACCTCGATCAGACCGGTATTAATGATCTTGCCTGCCAGTGCGAAGACCTTGGTCCCTTTGCTGCGCTCGGTGCCTATGCCTGCGAACCATTCCGGTCCGTTGGCGATGATGGGGGCGATATTGGCGAAGGTCTCCACATTATTGATTAAGGTCGGGGCTTTCCACAGTCCGCTCTCTGCCGGATAGGGCGGTCGGGATCGTGGCTGGCCGCGCTTGCCCTCGATGCTGGCGATGAGCGCGGTTTCTTCGCCGCACACGTAGGCTCCGGCTCCTAAGCGCAGGTGAACGTGGAAACTAAAGGAGGTTCCCAGGATATTCCTTCCTAACAATTGCGCTCGCTCTGCCTGCCGGATGGCTGTCTGCAGTCGCTTGATAGCCAGAGGATATTCCGCCCGGATGTAGATGTACGCCTCTTCGGCCCCGATGGCGTAGCCAGCGATAGCCATGCCCTCCAACACGCGATGGGGATCGCTCTCTAACACGCTGCGATCCATAAACGCGCCGGGGTCGCCCTCGTCGGCATTACAGATAACGAATTTGCGGGGCCAGCTGGCCTTGGCGACGGTACCCCACTTCAAGCCGGTGGGATAGCCTGCACCGCCACGCCCGCGCAAACCACTGCGAGCGATCTGATCGATAACCTGAGCGGGAGTCAGATCGTTCAGCACGTAGGCTAATTGCTGATAGCCGCCGACCGCGAGAGCATCCTCCAGTCGCTCGGGATCGATCTCGCCGGAGTTTGCCAGTACAATCCTGGTCTGCCGCGTAAAGAAGGGCCGATCGGTCGGGCAAACCAGGTGCTCTACCGGCGCGCTGTCCAGACTCTCAACGATGGCTGGCGCATCATCCGGCGTGACTCCCTGATAGAGCGTTCCTTGCGGGCGCACAGAGACGAGCGGCCCGGCCCGGCACAGTCCCATACAGCCCACACCTTTGACACGGCAGTGGCTCAAGCCACGCTCCTGCACCTCGTGCTCCAGATTTCTCTGCACCTGGTCGCTGTGTAGTGAGAGGCAGCCTGCCGCGACACAGACGTGGATGGTATGCTCAAAGGTAGCGGAAGTCGCGTTTTCAGCCTCGGCGATCCGAGGCAGATCGTCCGGCGTGAGTCCTTGCAAATGGATCATGGTTTGATCAATCCTTCCAGTGCAGCGACTGTCCGTTCGGGCGTCAGGTTCCCAACGACCTCCTCATCCAGGATAGCCGCCGGGGCTAAACTGCACGATCCCAGGCACCGCGCCGTCAGCAAGGAGAGCGCGCCGTCCTCCGTCGTTTCGCCGGGAGCAACGTGGTAGGTTCCTGTCACCGCCTGTAGAATAGCCTGGCTGCCTTTGATATAACAGGCGGTTCCCTGACAGAGAATGCAGCGATGCTTCCCTTCCGGCTTGAGCGTGAAAGCGTGATAGAAGGTTGCCACGCCATAGACCTTGCTCAGGGGAAGGTGCAGGTCACGGGCGATGGCGCGCAGCGTGGTTGCATCGAGGTAGCCATAGGCATTTTGCACTGTATGCAGCGTTTCGATGAGCGCGTCGGGAGCATAACCATTTTTGCGCATCGTCGCCTTGACCATGCGCCACCTTTTTTCCTCCAGCGAGAGGGCCTGGGCAGTTTGCGTCATGATGTATCTCCTCTTCAAAGAGTTCATTCTTCACTATCCACCAGCAAAGTTCCATCTGTGCTTGAACTATACGCTATAGGGGTGCTTTCCGTGTCACAGTTTCACGTCAAAAACATCACAAACGCGTCACAAATAGAGAGCTACCCTTCAAACCGCGTTTGCCGGGCCACTGGGGAACCTTGCCAGGCCTCAGCTTCATTGTTGCGCAGCCCCCTGGCATCCATGAAGGGGTATACGTTCACCCTTTTGCGTCATGAGCGACGTATCTCGGCTCAAGAGCGCCATGAATTCCTGCTGGCGATCTCCATTGCCCCGACACATCTTCTCCCAGTTCAACCAGGGTTAGAAATTGGCACACGCTCACCAGAGGTCAGTTGTGCCTGGAAGAGCAAACACACTTCGGGCAAGGGGGTCACCGCCGAGTTCTCCCAGTCTGGCAAGGAAGAGATATCCCTCATATTGCTCCGGCGTGAAACGGACCTCCACTCCAGGATAGCTCGTTCTATCCGGGATTTTTGGTAGCGTCACGGTTTCCACAACTCTGGCCTGCTCCAGGGACGCGTCTTCAATGCCAATGCTATAGCGGGCCTGGCCGGATTCACGCAGCACGCGATAGGTTTCTTCGCGAAAGCGATGGAAGGCGGCCAGGCGCTGCGCCCGTATGCGCTCGCGTCGCTGTGTTTCCTGCCATTGCCGCTCTCGCTCCGCCTCACTCATGCCCTCCAATTCCTGCTTGAGCGTGGCGCACTGAGCTTCTGCATCGCGTTTGGCCTGCCTCTCTTCCTCCGTTCTCCCCTCCATTTCCCGCAACTCTTGCTCCGCCTGCGCGATACGTTCGGGCAGCGTGAGTTCAAATTCGGGATTGTGATAGATCCTGACATGCAGGCGCTTGACGATCATACTCCAGTAGAGTTGAAGGATTCTCATCGCTTCCAGATCGGGATTATCCTCCGCAAGCACGTGTTGCAAATGGGCAAAGCTGGCCCAGGAGTAGGCTTCAACCGCCTGTCTTTTCAGGCTTTTGAGCAGTTCTGCTCCGATGCTGGCTTCTTCCAGCAGAATGGCCTCCGCTGTCATACCGGGCAAATCTGCCGTTCTCTGCGAGCCAGCATAGTAGCCTTCTAACCCGGTGTAAGGAAGCTCCTGCTGCTTGCCATCTGTGATGGCGTATGGATTGCCGACAATCTCCCCACTTCTACCTGCTTTGAGCAACAAGAACGCCAGGTAGCGAGTATCGCGAGCATAACTGCCTTCGTCGGCGTACAACTGGGCTATCAGGGCGCTGCGCAGCGTTTCCTGTCTTTCCCGGGTTTTCCGCTCGCTCATGGGCTGGCGACTGGCGACAGACGTGTCTGCCAGTTGGAGTTCGAGCAGATACAGTGCCTGACCCAGCAAGGGCCACTCGTGGTGCAAGGGCGGAAGCGTTGTATCCGTCACGTAGTTGACATCCGCTTCTACGTTCTGGTGCAACTCATCTATTTTCTGCATATCCTTTTCTCCTTGCTCTTCAAACAGAAGACACCCTTTTGTTTCTGCTCTCATTACATACTACAGACAGCACAGAACGATCACAAAGTGCGACGTGAGTCTCTCAAAAAGGTCAGAATATGCCGTCTCCTCCAACAACGAATAGCGTGGCTAAGCGTCCTGGGCTGGTAGTGCGCGCTCTGGAGCCAGGAGGGAGCGTTGGCCGGGTACTCGCGCATATAGTATGAAGGGCCGCTAGCCCCCTCAGGAAACAGGCGTAGTGTCATCAGCGGCCAGTTGCAGCAGGAAACGGACCTCCTGAGGCGTGGAGTCGTCCAGCTTCAAAAAATGGCGATTTCTCAAGTTAAAGGCCATACTCTTCCTTCGTCTTCCTTGAACTTCGGCTGCATGACCGTGTCGTTGCGCTTGCCCGTATCCCACTGTAGCCGTGGCTAGAACCTCGACCATTCGCGTGAGCGGTGTCAGAGCTTTCTCCCAACTGGGTCAGGATCAGAACCAGTTGTCGAATCTGCTCATCCTTTTTCTTCAGCTCCCTATGGAGGCGCTCCACTTCGGATTCCTGAAGCGAACGAGTAAGGAAGCCGCTTTCCGTTGGTCTGCCACAGTTGGGGCAAAACCGGGTGGTATCTGCGAACCGAAGACCACAATACAGACAATCTTTCGTCATAGCTGTTCACCTCCTCGTTCCTCTCATCTTCTCTCTGCTAGAGTCAAGATGTTTTCCTCTCCTGTTTGCTCTCCAATCTTCCTCCTCGGCTCACTCTGAAACCAGTCTAAGATTAGTACCATGCAAGTCGGCGCCGGTCAGGTCCGCCGCGTGCAGGTCGACACCGGTCAAATCAGCCTCGCGTAAATTCGCTTTCCTGAGCAGGGCGTAG
>Ga0209061_1003479_pt1 | contig 17050 bp, 13 predicted proteins | sample Coa_R1_10_FD_187157 | JGI IMG/M metagenome (GOLD analysis project Ga0209061, IMG submission 187157) | Surface soil microbial communities from Centralia Pennsylvania, which are recovering from an underground coalmine fire - Coalmine... | ecosystem: Environmental > Terrestrial > Soil >...
CGCGGCACTCCACCGCCGAAGCAGCGCGCCCCCGCGCGGGCCGTTCGTCATCGCGGCCGGCTATGGCCAGGTGCAAGGAGAAGCGACATGACATCGACCGCAACGAACGTTCGCCACGCCTTCCCCGCGAGCCGCAAGGTCTATCTGCAAGGTTCGCGCCCCGACCTGCGCGTCCCGGCGCGGGAGATCATCCTGACGCCGACAACGGGCCGCTTCGGCAGCGAGGAGAACCCGCCGCTGCGGGTGTACGACACCAGCGGGCCGTATACCGACCCCGCGGCGGAGATCGACCTCCATCGAGGTTTGCCAGCGCTGCGGCGGCCCTGGATCCTCGAACGAGGCGATGTCGAGGAGGGCCCCGAGCGTGTGGACGACGCGCGCTTCCCGGGGCTGAACCGCCGCCCGCTGCGCGCGCGCCCCGGCCGCGCGGTGACGCAGCTGCACTACGCACGGCAGGGCATCATCACGCCGGAGATGGAGTTCGTCGCGCTGCGCGAACGCGTCGACCCCGAGTTCGTGCGCGCCGAGGTTGCGCGCGGCCGCGCGATCATCCCCGCGAACATCAACCACCCGGAAAGCGAGCCGATGATCATCGGCCGCAACTTCCTCGTCAAGATCAACGCCAACATCGGCAACTCGGCGGTCGTTTCCTCGATCGATGAGGAGGTCCAGAAGATGATCTGGGCGATCCGCTGGGGCGCCGACACGGTGATGGACCTCTCGACGGGCAAGGAGCTGACGGCGACGCGCGCCTGGATCCTGCGCAACGCGCCGGTACCGGTGGGCACGGTGCCGATCTACGCGGCGCTGGAGAAGGTCGGCGGTCGGCCGGAGGAGCTGAGCTGGGAGATCTTCCGCGACACGGTGATCGAGCAGGCCGAGCAGGGTGTCGATTACATGACGATCCACGCGGGCGTACGCCTGGCGTACATCCCGCTTACAGCGAAGCGGGTAACGGGGATCGTCTCGCGTGGCGGCTCGATCATGGCCGCGTGGTGCCTCGCCCATCATCAGGAGAACTTCCTGTATACCCATTTCGCAGAGCTGTGCGAGATCTTCCGTAGCTACGACATCGCGTTCTCGCTCGGCGATGGCCTCCGCCCCGGCTCGACCGCCGATGCGAACGACGAAGCGCAGTTCGCCGAGTTGGAGACGCTGGGGGAGCTCACGCGCATCGCCTGGGAGCATGACGTGCAGGTGATGATCGAGGGGCCGGGCCACGTGCCGATGCACAAGATCCGCGAGAACGTCGAGCGGCAGATCGCTGTGTGCCACGAAGCGCCGTTCTATACCCTGGGACCGCTGACGACGGATATCGCCCCCGGCTACGACCACATCACCTCGGCGATCGGCGCGGCCTTGATCGGGTGGTACGGTACGGCAATGCTGTGCTACGTCACGCCAAAGGAGCATCTCGGCCTGCCCAACCGCGAGGATGTCAAAGCCGGGGTGATTGCCTATAAGATCGCCGCACACGCCGCCGACCTCGCCAAGGGGCACCCATGGGCGCACGAATGGGACGACGCACTCTCCAAGGCGCGGTTCGAATTCCGCTGGGAGGACCAGTTCAACCTGGCGCTCGATCCCGAGACGGCGCGCGCTTTCCACGACGAGACGCTGCCGGCGGAACCGGCCAAGACGGCGCATTTCTGCTCGATGTGCGGACCGAAGTTCTGCGCGATGCGCATCACGCAGGATGTGCGCGAGTACGCCCGAGCGCGTGGTCTCGATGAGACGGAGGCGCTCGCGGCCGGTATGGAGGAGATGGCGCGCGAATTCCGCGCACGTGGTGGCACGATCTACCAGCGCCTTTGATTCGCCGGCCAAGGACGCGCTACGCTGCGGATACGCGCCGGGTCGATCCGTGCTCCGACACGGCGCCCGGCGCGCCCGTTGCCTGAGGAGGCACGTCCGGTGACGTCAGCAAGCGCACCCTCGTCGGCGCTGCTGCTGGCCGTGCAGGCGAACGTAGCGCCGGAGGAGGAAGCAGCGTTCAACGATTGGTACGCCACGCACGTGCCGCATCTGCTGCAGGTGCCAGGCTACCTCTGGGGGCGGCGGTATCAGGCCGTTTTCGGCTCGATCCGCTACCTGGCACTCTACGCGATCGCCGATCGCTCCTGGCTGCCCGCGCTGCTGGGCGCGGAGACGAATCGGCGGCCGGCGATCGTCAACGCGGAGTTCGAGCGCTTCGGCCGGCTACGGGGTCTGCGCGACGTGACGATCAACGTCTACGAGCAGATCTCTGGCCCGCCATTCGCGCCGCTGCTGCTGGAGCGCGATTACTGCCTCAGCCTGGTGCAGATGGAGCCGCGCCCCGAAACCGAGGCGGAGTTCAACCGCTGGTACGACGCGTCGCACGTGCCGGCGCTGCTGCGCGTGCCGGGCTACGTGAGCGGTATGCGCTTCCGCCTCGTCGACGCGCCGGAGCTAGCCTGGCTGAACATGCGGCCGCGCTACCTCGCCCTCTACGAGATCTGGGACGAGGCGAGCGTGCCGCGTATCGCCGTACCGGAGCAGATGAGTCCCGAGGCGCGCGCCGAACTGGCTAATTTTCAGGCACAGGGTCTGCCGCTGGTGCAAGGCGAGGTGCGCTGGAACGTGTACGCGCCGCTCGCCAAGCACTGGCCGCTGCGCGCCCCCGCGGGAGGCTGAGCACGGCCCGCCGCCGGCGTCTCTGCGTGCTCGAGAGAACGGAGGGCAACGCGCTGGCGAACATATGCGGCACGCTTGCATATGCTGGCGTGGCCCGGCACTATGCGGGCATGGAGAGCGAACGCATCCTCGCCCTTGCCCACGCCGTTGAAGAGGAAACGATCGCGGCGCGCCGGCACCTGCATCAGTACCCCGAGCTGAGCTTCCAGGAGGTGGAAACCGCCGCCTACATCGCTGCCCGACTGCGCGAGCATGGCTACGAGCCGCGTACTGGCGTTGGTGGGCATGGCGTCGTGGCGGTGTTGCGGGGCGCGCGGCCGGGACGCGTGGTAGCGTTGCGCGCGGATATCGACGCGCTACCGATCGACGAGGCGACGGATCTGCCGTTCCGTTCGCGGCGGCCAGGGGTGATGCATGCCTGTGGCCACGATGCGCATACGGCGATGCTGCTCGGCGCGGCGGCGGCGCTGGCACAACTGCGCGACGAGCTGTCGGGCAGCATCGTCTTCCTTTTCCAGCCAGCTGAAGAGCTGCCACCCGGCGGAGCGCAAGCGATGATCGCCGCCGGCGCGCTCGACGATCCGCCGGTCGACTGCATCTTCGGCCTCCACCAGGGCACCGGCTACGATGTGGGCACCTTCGCGGTGGCGCCCGGACCGCGCCAGGCCAGCACCGATACCTTTACGGTCACGATCACCGGTCCTGGTGGTCACGCCGCCATGCCACACGCGACGGTCGATACGATCGCTGCCGCCGCGGCGTGTGTTACCGCTATCCACCAGATCGTCAGCCGCCGCGTACCCGCGACGGAGCCAGCAGTGATCAGCATCGGGCGCATCCAGGGCGGCACGAAGGAGAACGTCATCCCCGAACGAGTGGAGCTGAGCGGCACGATCCGCGTCTTCTCCGAAGAGCTGCGGACGGCGGTGGTCGGCTGGATCCGCGAGACGGCGGAGCACGCGGCGGCGCAGTTCGGAGCGCGTGCCGAGGTCGATGTGCTGCGTGGCTACCCACCGCTGGTCAACGATGTCGCCATGGCCGACATGGCGCGACGGGCGGCGGCGCGCATCGTCGGCGAGGAGAATGTGCTGACGCCGCCGCCCCTGATGCCCGCCGAGGATTTCAGCTACTACCTGCAGCGTGTGCCCGGCGCGTTCGCCTCGATCGGCGTCGGCACGCCCGGTGCGCCGCGCCGCGCCTCGCACAGCCCGACATTCATGCTCGATGAGCGTGCGCTGCCGCTCGGTGTGGCGTACTACATCGCGCTGGTGACGGACCTGCTCGGCGCGTAGCGTCGCAAAATTGAAAGAAGCGGCCTTGAACGGCTACGCTTAGGGGCGTGACAGAACGCGGCGGCGCAGAGGAGTTCGCGCCGTTTCTGACAACGGCGTACGCAGCCGGCGAACCGGGCAGCTTCCCCGCTGCCCGTGCCGTCGCGCGCGCGTTCGTGGCCGAGGATGGGCGGCGGCGCGTCCTGCTCGCCGTGGCGGCGGGCGTGGGCGATCCGCCCTCTGCTGAAGCGCAGGCACTCGAGGCGCTGGGCCGGCTGGAGGCCGAGACCGCCCGCGCCCGCGCCGACGCTCCCGCCGAAGCGATCCTGCAACGTGGCTTCGAGGCCGCTGCCGATGGTGTGTTGCGGCTGAAGAGCCTGCCTGGCGCCGTCCAGCAGGCCGGGGTGGTGATGGTCGCTGCGCTGGTGGAGGACGGACGGACGACGCTGGCCGTGATCGGCTCGCCGGCGGCGCTGCTGCGGCGCGGCAACGTCGTGCGCCGCCTCACCGAACCGGCGGTGCGTGGCAAGCGCGCGCTGGGTATGGGCGGCCCGGTCGAGCCGGCGTTCGCGGGGCCGTTCGCGCTCGAGCCCGGCGATGCGCTCGTGCTCTGCACGCGCAACGTGGCGAACGGTCTCGGCGAAGAGGTGATCGAGGCCGTCTTCGAGGAGTTCGGCACCGATGATGCCGCGCATGATCTCGTCGACCTGGCTGCGCAACAGCCCGGCAGTGAAGGCGCAGCCGTTGCGCTGCTGGCGCTACCCGGCCCACGAGCCGGGACCGGCAAGGAGAAGGGTAGGCGCGCTGCCGGGGTCCCGGACGCGCCAGTGGTGGTGGCCGGCGCGAAGGCGCGTGCCGGCAGAACGCCGCGCTGGCTGACATGGCTGCTGCTGGGTGCTGCGATCGTCGCCGGCGCGGTGGCCGCGGTCGCGATCGTCGCCTGGCAGGGCGGTTTCGGCCGCTCGTCGAACGAGAAGACGGCGCAACAGCCGGTGGCTGGCGTCGCGGTCGCGCCGTCGCCTGCCGCCTCCTCATCGGCGACGCCAACGGTCATCGCGCCCCCCGCTGCGGCACGAAGCTCGCCCGCGGCGAGCGCAACGCGCGCGGCAACGCCTGCCGCGACGCCCGTGCCAGCCGCAACGCTGGCGCCGCTGGCCAGCCTGCCCGCCTGCGACGGCGCGGGGCCGCCGTGCCGCTACACGGCGCGGTCGGGCGATTCGATGTCGGTGATCGGCGATCGTTTCAACATCACGGCCGCGTGCTTCGCCGCCGCCAACCGTGACCACGTGGGCGTGCCGGTCACGCTGCCGAACCCGGTCATTGGCCTCGGCGAGGAGTACTACATTCCCAGCCAGGCGCAGTGCGCGGCGCTGGCCGCGGGCGCGACGCCCGTCGCCGAGGAGGCGACCCCAGCGGTCGGCAGCGCAACACCGCGTCCGGCCTGTACACCGTATCCCGGCGCCAGCGCTCCGCCACCATTCTGCTAGGCAGCAACGACGAGCCGGTTGCGGCCGGCACGCTTCGCCGCGTATAGCGCTTCGTCGGCGCGGCGGATGCGCTCGCGCAGGCTTTCATCCCTGCGCGGCGCAGCGAGGCCGACGCTGAGGGTGAAGGTGGCGTGGCCACTGTAGCCAGGTGTGGCGTTGGCGCGGCGTACGCAGTCGAGCAACCGTCGCACATGCTGGGTGGCGTGCTCGGGCGAGGGAGCAGCGATCAACACGCCAAACTCGTCGCCACCGATGCGCGCGGCGAAGTCCTCATCGCCGAACGCCTGGCGGCAGTAGGCGCCGAAGGCGGCCAGAGCGGCATCGCCGGCGGCGTGACCTTCGGTGTCGTTGAGGTGCTTGAAGCCGTCGAGGTCGAGGATGGCGACGGCGAAACGGCTTTCATCGCCCCCTTGCTCCAGCTCGCGCAGCTGCTCTTCCCAGGCTCGGCGGTTGAAGAGGCCCGTCAGCGGATCGAGCCGCGCCTGCTGAGCCAGCACCTGCATCCGCTCTTCGAGGGTGCTGACCCGTGCGCGCAGCGCGGCGAGCTCGCGCGCCTCGGCCTCGCGCTTGGCGGTGGTGGCGCGGCGCAGCGCCTCCAGCTCGCTGTTCAGCAGCTCCCGTAGTTCGCCGGCGTGGCCCTGGCTCACCATCTGCTGTAGCCGCTCGCTGCGGTCGAGCACCTGCTCGGCGAAGGCGGCGTCGGTCTCGTGCAACTGGATCAGGGCATCGGAGAGCGTTTCGACGGCGCCGCGCAGCTCCGCCTCGCGGGCATCCTTTTCGCGGATATGCCGTTCGATGTAATCGCGCACGATCGTCGCGAGCAGCGTCTCGGCGGCACGCACGTGTGCGGGGAGCGAGGCGCTTTCGAGGATGCGGATCGCGTCGTCGATGACGGTGCGCACACCCTGCGCGGGCGCGTTGTCGTCGTGCGGTAGGCACAACTTGAGAAGCGTGGCGTTGATCAGCGCAGCGCGCTGGAACGCGGCGAGCAGTGGCTGCGATGCGGTTGTAGGGTCGTCGGAAACAGTCTGCCCGGGAGCATTCTGCATCGCTTGCTCCGTTGCTGCCTCCATCTACTCCCCCATCTAGGTATCGTCTGGTTGATGCCAAGGTTAAGCGTTGTTCCGTTCAACCGGCGACGAGCAACCGGCCGCGTCCGCCGCGACGCGCGCCGCTCAGTGCCGTTGCCGCGCGCGCGAGCTGGGCGTGTACCCCTTCGTCGCGCTGGGCGAAGGCGAGGCCAGCGCTGATAGAGAAGGGCGGGTGTGGCGTCAGGTGCGGCGTCGCCGAGGCGCGACGCACGTAATCGAGCAGCCGCTCGACGTGGGCGATGGCGTGGTCGCGATAAGGCGCGGCGATCAGCGCGCCGAACTGGCCGCCGCCGATGCGCGCCACGAAATCCTCGTCCCCGAACGCCTTCTTGCAGTAAGCGCCGAAGGCAGCAAGCACGGCATCGACGGCGAGACGGCCGCTGCGCTCGACGAGGTCGGCGAAGGCGTCGATCTCGAGGACGGCGACGGCGGGGCGACCAAACTGACTCGCCTCGATGCGTGTGAGCTGCTCGTCCCACGCGGCGCGGTTGTAGAGACCGGTGATCGGGTCGAAGCGCGAATGGGCAGCGAAGACGTGCACGCGCTCTTCGAGTGCGGCGGCGTGCTGTTCGAGGGTGGGAAGCTGCACGGCATCGGCCTCTTTTTTGGCGAGGGCGGCGCGGCGTAGCCCGTCCAGCTCATCGCGGAGCTGCGCCCGCAGGGCGTCGACATCGGCGTGCGCGGCGAGGAACTGCATCCGTTCGCTACGGTCGAGCACTTGGTCGGTGAAGCGCTCGTTCTCCTGGCGCAGGGTGGCGAGCGCAGCGGCGAGTGGTGGTGCATCCTCGTCGAGCGGGGATGGTGGCTCGGGCGCGGGTTGCTGCGCCGTTTCGAAGGCGATCGCCACCAGCCGCTCCTCGATTGCGCGCACCTCGGTGGCCGAGCGCGCCGCGTCGAGCAACCGGATCGCTTCGTCGACTGCATCGAGGAAGGCGGCAGGCGCGGTGTCGCCCGTGCTACGCAGCTTGAGTAGGGCGGCGTTGATCACAGCCGCGCGCCGGAAGGCGGCAAGCAGAGCAGGATGATCGTCGGCGCCTGTGGGCGCGGCCTCGGGCATGTCGGCGGGGGTCGGCTTCTCGATCATGCGCGCCTCCTCGCCGGCGCGAACCATCGGGATCAGCTATCGACTATTCTCCGCCAGGGTTGAAGACGCGTTGCGGCGCGAAGGGTATCGAAACAGATACAGAACGCGCCGCACTCGACAGAGTACGCGGCGCGTTCGGCGCGGTTCGTCGCGGTTGCGGCGTCGCGCACACTTAGAAGAGGGCGATCGGGTTGCAGGGCGAGCCGGTGCCGCCGACCACGCGCAACGGCGCGATCGTCAGCATGAAGGTGTAGCGGCCCTCTTCGGCACAGACCTCCGCCAGCGGCTCCAGCAACGCGTTGTCGAGCAGGGCGACGCCGTAGGCGTAGAGCGCGCCGTGCACCGTCCATGTGACGCCGTACTCGTTCGGAGAGGCGTCCATCAGGTCCCAGCCGAGCACGGCGACATCGTGGTCGCGCAGGAAGGGCAGCACGGAGGCGTGCAAACCGGGGCCGTGCGGCCCGCCCTGCCATTCGGGATGGGCGCGGTGCCAGTTCTCGCGACCGCTGTAGACCAGCACGGCATCGCCTGGCTCTAGCGTCACTCCTTCGGCGGCGGCGATCTCCTCCAGCTCCCAGCCGTGCACCGGTTTCTCCTCGGTCACGAACGGCTCGCCGCGGTGCTTCACGACGTCGAGCAGCACGCCGCGGGTCACGATGCCGTCTTTCCACTGGTCGATGTCGCCGAAACGCGCCCCAGCCGGGGTGATCTCCCGGTTCGGATCACGGCCGTTCCACATGCCATTCTCGTCCCACACGTGACAGAGCGCATCGATGTGCGTGGTGGTGTAGCCGTGGTAGATAATGCCGTAGTAATCGACGACGCCGCCCCCGCCGCCGGGTCTGCTGCCCCAGCGAAGGAAGTGCTGTGCCGGGTTGGGGTTGTTCGGACCGGGCGTTGTGGCCCAGGGGCGGCTGAGCGAAACAGCGCGGCCCTTCTGGACCAGCCGCGTGGCGGCAAGCCGCTTCTCCGGGGTGATCAGGTTGATTGCACCTTTCTGATCGTCGGCGCCCCAGCGCCCCCAGTTGGTGCGGTCGCGCAGGTACGAGAGCACCTCGTCGCGCGTCGGCGGGCGGCGTTCAGTGTGTGAAGCCATGGTGTCTCCCCTCTTTATGGCTTTTTTCGTCCGCGGTGCGGCTGATGCTCCCCTTGTAGCACGCTCGCGACGCAGGCGGCCAGCAGGGCGGAAACGGTGAGGGCGCCGAACTGCTCCGGCGCCCTCACTCCGCGGCGGCGGTGCGGCGGATTACGAGGTGGCCATCAGATGGCGCAGCACGTACTGCAGGATGCCGCCGTGGCGGTAGTAATCGACCTCGATCGAGCTGTCGATACGGGCGCGGACGGTAAAGAGGATCTCGGTGCCATCGTCGCGCACGGCGCGCACGCTCAGTTCCTTGCCAGGGGTGAGATCGGTGATGCCGGTGATGTCGAACGTTTCGCGTCCGGTGAGGCCGAGCGTCTGCCGTGTCTGCCCATCGATGAACTCAAGCGGTAGGATGCCCATGCCGACCAGGTTCGAGCGATGGATGCGCTCGAAGCTTTCGGCGATGACAGCGCGCACGCCAAGCAGCAGCGGCCCCTTGGCGGCCCAGTCGCGCGAGCTGCCGGATCCATACTCCTTGCCGGCGATCACGAGCAGCGGTACGCCTTCATCCTTGTAGCGCATGGCGGCATCGAAGATGCGCATCTCGGCGCCATCCGGCAAGTGCAGCGTCCAGTCGCCTTCTTTGCCTGGCGTCAGCTCGTTGCGCAGGCGGATGTTGCCGAAGGTGCCGCGCACCATCACACGGTCGTTGCCGCGTCGTGAGCCGTAGCTGTTGAAGTCCTCGGGCTGCACGCCGAGGCTGATCAGGTACTGGCCAGCCGGGCTGTTGCGCGGGATCGTGCCGGCCGGCGAGATGTGATCGGTCGTGATCGAGTCGCCGACCATAACGAGCACGCGCGCGCCAAGGATGTCGCGCAGCGGGGCTGGCTCGGGGGTGAGGTCCTGGAAGAACGGCGGCTCCTGAATATAGGTAGAGGATGGGTCCCAGGCGTAGAGGTCGCCGGTGGGCACCGGCAGGTTGCGCCAGTGCTCGTCGCCGGTGAAGACGTCGCTGTAGCTGCGCGAAAAGAGTTGCGGCTTCAGCGAGCGTTCGATCACCTCGGCGATCTCGCGCGAGGAGGGCCAGATATCGCGCAGGTAAACGGGCTGGCCGTCCTTGCCGATGCCGAGCGGCTCCTTGTCGAGGTCGATATCGACCGTGCCCGCGATGGCATAGGCGACGACGAGCGGCGGCGAGGCGAGGTAGTTGGCGCGTACCTGCGGGTGCACGCGGCCTTCGAAGTTGCGGTTGCCGCTCAGCACGGCGGCGACGGTCAGGTTGTGCTCGTTGATCGCCTGGGCGACGGGTTCGGGCAGCGGGCCGCTATTGCCGATGCAGGTGGTGCAGCCGTAGCCGACGAGGTTGAAGCGCAACTGGCGCAGATACGGCATCAGGCCAGCGTCTTCCAGATAGTCGATCACGGCGCGTGAGCCGGGCGCCAGGCTCGTCTTCACGTAGGGCTTGACCTGCAGACCTTTTTCGACCGCCTTTTTGGCGAGCAAGCCGGCGCCGATCATCAGCGAGGGGTTCGAGGTGTTCGTGCAGCTCGTGATCGCGGCGATGACGACGGAGCCAGGCGCGAGCGTCGTCTCCTGGCCGTCGATCACGATAGGTGTTTTCTCCGGTTCTGCCTCGAGCGGAGGCAGTTGTTGCGGGTGCGCGGCGGCCTGACTCTCACCGTTGAAGCGCGAGAGGTCCTGCGGTGCGGGCGGCGGTGGCGGCGCGGCGACCGTCTTGAAGAGCTGCGGATAGGCGGCGCGGAAGCTTTCCTTCAGTGCCGACATCGGCACACGGTCCTGCGGGCGGCGCGGCCCGGCAAGGCTCGGTTCGACGGTCGCAAGGTCGAGCTCGAGGACCTCGCTGAACTCGGGCTCGGGCGCTTCGTCGGTCCGGAACAGGTTTTGCGCTTTGCAATAGGTCTCGACGAGCGTCACGAGCCGTTCGGGCCGGCAGGTGGCACGCAAGTAGCGGATCGTCTCGGCATCAACGGGGAAGAGCGCGGCGGTGGCGCCGTACTCCGGGCACATGTTGGCGATCGTGGCGCGCTCGGCCACGGAGAGCTGGCTGACGCCGGGGCCGGTGAACTCGACGAACTTGCCGACTACCCCGTGCTTGCGCAGCATCTGCGTCACGGTGAGGACCAGGTCGGTTGCCGTGGCACCCTCGGGAAGTTGCCCGAGCAGGCGGAAACCGACGACGACCGGCGTGAGCAGGTAGAGGGGCTGGCCGAGCATGACCGCCTCGGCCTCGATGCCACCCACGCCCCAGCCGAGCACACCCGCGCCGTTGATCATCGTCGTGTGCGAATCGGTGCCGACGAGCGTGTCCGGGTAGGCGAGCAGCGTGCCGTCTTGCTGGCGCTGCTCCATGACGACGTGCGCGAGGTATTCGAGGTTGACCTGGTGGACGATGCCCGTATCGGGTGGCACGACGCGGAAGTCGCGGAACGCCGTCTGCGCCCAGCGCAATAGGGCGTAGCGCTCGCGATTGCGCTGGTACTCCAGCTCGACGTTCACAGCGAAGGCATCGTCGGAGCCAAAGGCATCAACCTGCACCGAGTGGTCGATGACGAGATCGACCGGGACGAGGGGGTTGATCTTGCGCGGGTCTCCGCCCATTCGCGCCACGGCGGAGCGCATGGCGGCAAGGTCCACAACGGCGGGTACGCCGGTGAAGTCCTGCAAGAGCACGCGCGCGGGCAGGAAGGGGTAATCGCGGAGCGTCGGATGCCAGTGGGCCAGCTCCAGCACGTCGCTCTCGGTGGCGACCCGGCCGTCGCAGTGGCGCAGCGCGTTTTCGAGCAAAATGCGTACAGTGTAGGGCAGCCGTGCGAGGTCGCTCACGCCGTGAGCGGCGAGCGCATCGATGCGGTAGATCGTGACAGGCTCACCGCCGGGGATGGCGAGTTGCGCGCGCGCGTTGAAGGGATCGTGAACCGCGGCCATGTTCGCTCTGCTCCTTTCCTCTTCTCGTTTCCGCGTTCGGTTCACGCTCGCGCTCTGCCGGAGATGCAAGCGCGAGCAGGTTGCACCCGTATTGTGGACCCGGTGCCATGATCTGGATCGACTTCATCGCGTGGCTTTGCTCCACACGGTACGCCGATCGCGTTAGCTGGTAGCGCTCGGCACGCCGCTTCATGCCAGCTTCTCGCCGCGTGGCCCAAGCACGCGTACGCCCGATGGTCCCCAGGCCGATCCTGCCGCCACGCGTGGGATCTCGACTTCGAAGACTGTGCGGTGGCCGGGATACCGGTGCTCGGAGTAGAGCACCGGCCGGCCCGCCCGATCGCGCGTGATGCGCCGGCAGGCGAGCAGCGGCGCACCGACCGGAACGCGAAGCAGACGGGCCTCCTCGCGGCTGGCGGCGACGGCGCTGATCGTCTGCGTCGCGCTGCCGAGAGCGATACCACGCAGCGGTAGCAGCTCGTAGAACGTGGCACGTTCGACGGCGTCGCGCGAAATGTGCGCGCCATACTCGGCTGGCACCCAAACCGTGACGATGGCGAACGGTTCATCGCCGGCGAGGTTGAGGCGGCGCACGCGCAACACGTCGGCGCCGCGCGGCAGACCGAGCGCGGCCGCGACCGCTGCCGGCGCTTTCTCGAAGCCAAAAGTCAGGATACGCCGCGCCGGCGCGATGCCCGCCTCGGCCAGCGCGCCTTCGATCGTGGCCATGCGGCCGAGGTCCTGGCGCACCGGGTCGGCGGCGACGAACCAGCCGGCGCCTTTGCGGCTGATGAGCAGCCCTTCGTTGCGCAGCAGCATGAGCGCCCGACGGATCGTGACGCGGCTGGCGCCGTAGCGCGCACCGAGTTCGGCTTCGCTTTCGAGCGCCCCGCCGGGAGCCAGCGCACCGCTGGCGATCCGGTCGCGCAGGTCAGCTGCGATCTCGACGTACCGCACACCTGTATTCTATCTGTCTTCTCAAGAAGCGTGCAAGTGTCCCTCTCGCACCCCGTCCAGAAGACGCGCGCCTTTCGTCCGTCGAAGCGCACCAGGCGGCACGATACAATTGAACTATGACGTGTCCGCTCTGCCGCCGCTTCGTGCCGTCTGGCGCCGTGCGCTGCCCGGCCTGCGGCGCGGGCTTCACCGGGCCGGCGGTCTCGGCGGCGGGACAGCGGCAGCGCGCCGCGGCCGCCGCCGTCAATCGCGGTGTGCGCGCGGCAACCTCCGCCGCAACATCGGCATCGCCGTCGCTGCCTGGCTCGCAGGCGCTGCCGCCGCGTACACTGCTCAACGGCGGGCGGTACCAGCTCGGGCCGGTGCTGGGCCAGGGCTGTTTCGGTATCACCTACCGCGCCGTCGATCGCCGCGCTGCCCGGCTCGTCGCGATCAAAGAGTTTTTCCCCGAAGGCTCGGTGCGACAGGGCTCGACGCTACTGCCGCCTGCCTCGCTTGGTCCCGAGGGTTTTGTGCAGGAGCGCGCGGCCTTTATCCGCGAGGCGTCGATCCTCGCCCGCTTCCGCCGCCCTGGCATCGTCGCGGTCTACGAGGTCTTCCGCGAGAACGGCACTGCCTACATGGTGATGCAGTACGTGGCGGGCAAGACGCTGGCGCAGCTGCTGCGTGAGCGCGGCGGGCCGCTGCCCGTGGCCGATGCCGTGCGCTACGTGCTCGCTGTGGCCGATGCGCTGGGTACGATCCATGAGCAGCACGTGCTGCACCGCGACGTCAAGCCCGGCAACATCATCGTCACGCCCGATGATGAGGCCGTGCTGATCGACTTTGGTGCGGCGCGCAGCTTCGACCGTTACCAGCGCACGAGCGTCATGACAGCGATCGGCACCCCGGGCTACGCGCCCCTGGAGCAGTGGGGCAGTAGCAACCGCTTCGGTCCTGCCTCGGATGTCTATGCGCTGGCCGCGACCCTCTACCACCTGCTCACAGGCCGGATGCCGCCCGCAGCCGCCGACCGCGCGCTGCAGGAGACGTTGATCCCGCCACGCGACCTTAATCCTGATGTTCCGCCCGCGCTGAGCGACGCGGTGGTGGCGGCGCTGGCGGTGCATATGGACGCGCGCCCGCAGTCGATGGCGCAGTTAGCGCGAAGCCTGCGCGAGGCGTATCCCTCCAGAGGCGTGCAACGCGCCGTGGTGCGGCCGGCTGGGCAGACGGCCTCTCTTCCGAACGCAGCCGCGAACGATGCGCGCACGGGACGCCTCCCCGCGCCGCGGGGTGTGGTGCCCTCCACGGCGCAGCCCGCTTCTCCGATGGCACGCTCCGCTGTGCAGCCCGTACCGGCTGCGCCTGCCACGCTGGCCACGCCGCCACCAGCAGCGCCGCAGCCTGATTTTGTCACCGAGACGATCGGGGCGCTGGGCCGTGACCTCGTCAACATCAGCCTGGCGCTGCCGCTGTTCGCGTGCGCACTGACGCTGCTCGGTGGCGTCGTGCCGACGCTGGCCGTGACCGTGGCCCTGCTGCCGGGCGCTCCGGGTCGGCTCGGGAGACGCGCGCTGCGTGGTTCGGCTGTGCTGGGCTGGCGCACCCTCAAGCGCAGCGTGCTCTGGGCGGCGGCGTTCGCGTACCGGTGCGGCGTTGCGTTGCCTGTCGTGGCGATGCTCGTCGCTCTCGATGCGCTTGCTGGCGCCGGCACACCGGCGGCGCAGCGCCGTTCTGCGCGCCGACGCGCACGGTACGCCCGGCGGCTGGCCGCTCGGGGCGGGCGTTACGGTGGGTCGCCGCCCTGAGCGTCGGCGACGAGACGCGCGATCGTCTCGCCCGCTGCCTGGCAGCCGCTGGCAAGGCGGCCATCCGGCACAACGCGCACGAGGCCTTCGGCGAGCGCCCGCGCTGTCGCCTGGCGAACGGCCGTCGCCGCGTCGAACTCGCCCAGGTGGTCGAGCAGCAGCGCGCCCGAGAGAATCGTGGCGATGGGGTTCGCGATATCTCGCCCGGCGATATCCGGCGCCGAGCCGTGCGCCGGTTCGAAGTATGCTCCCGCATCGCCGATGTTTGCCGAGGGGCAGAAGCCCAGCCCGCCGATCGTTGCTCCACCGAGATCGGTCAGGATATCGCCGATGAAGTTCTCGCAGAGCACGACGTCGAACCGGTCTGGTTCGAGCACCAGCGCCTGCGCCATCGCGTCGGCGTAGCGACATTCCAGCTCGACATCCGGATACGCACGCGCGACCTCGGCGACGACGGAGCGGAAGAAAGCGTAACTGCGCAGCACGTTCGCCTTGTCCACGCAGGTGACGCGCCGCACACCGTCGCGGGGCGCGCCGTGGCCGCTCTGCGCTAGCTCGAAGGCGAAGCGCGCGACCCGCTCGGTACCGCGGCGCGTGATCAGCAGCGTGTCGGCAACGGCATCGGGCGTGCCTACGCCGCTGCCTCGCGAGATGTAGAGCCCTTCGGTGTTCTCGCGCACGATCGCGTAGTCGATGCTGCCCGGCGCGCGGCCAGCGAGCGGTGAGGGCGCGCCGGGGAGGAGACGGATCGGCCGCAGATTGGCGTAGAGGTCCAGGCCGCGGCGCAAGATGCCGCCCAGCACGCCCGCTTCGGTGCCATCGGGCAGGCGAACGTCGGGTAGGCCAACGGGACCTTTCAACACGCCGTCGGCAGCGCGGCAGGCGGCGAACGTTTCGTCGCTCATGGCGCGGCCCGTGCGCAGGTAGCAGCCGGCGCCGGCCTCGTGGCGCTCGAATGCGAGACGGAAGCCGTGCGTCGCCGCTGCTGCTTCGAGCACGGCGACCGCGGCTGCCGTCACCTCCGGCCCGATGCCATCGCCTGGGATGAGTACGACGCGATAGGCGCCCCTCTTGCTGCCTGCCGTCATGCCGCTCCTCCGCGCGCACGCCAGCCGTCAGCGTAGCGCCTCGCTCCGCTCAGAGGTCAAGCGGCGGATAGTAAGGCCGGTCGCCGAGCGCATCGACAGCCGCCCAGAACTCGGGGCCGCCCGCCTTGCCCGGCTCTTCGAGGTGCCATACCTGACGCCGGTAGCGCCAATCGCGCGGACTGAGCCGCTGTGCTTCACGAAAGTGACCCTGCGCCTCGCTATCCTGGCCGTGCTCCCAGAGCCAGACGCCGAGGCGGAAGTGCAGAGCGGCGAGTGTAGCGTCGGCATCTTCTCCGGCGAGACGGGCGCGGACACGCTTGGGCGGGAGCACGTACCTGCTGCGCGGCCCCTGGCGCACCCAGTCGCGCACCGCGTCCAGGTACGCTTGCCGCGCCGCGCGCGCCTCTGCCGCGGCGTCGGGTGGCAGGCGCAGCGTGGCGCGGTCCATACGGCGGAAAGCATCCGTGGCGCCGGCCGGCTCGGCAGGCCGAACGATGCGGCCCGCCTCATCGATCCAGACGGCGTTCGGCACGTTGACCATACCGTAGAGCGTGGCGACGGTGTGCAGTCGGTCGATCAGGCAGGGGTAGGTGGGCCGCGCGGCCTCGATCCAGGGGCGCGCATCCTCGGCGCCGCGCGTGTCGAAGGCGACGGCGATCACAGTAAAACGCTCGTCTTTCAGCTCGTCGTATAGTTTCTGCCAGACCGGCAGATCGTACCGGCAGCCTCACCACGAAGCCCATGACACGAGGAAGATCTTCGTGCCGCGGTAGTCGCTCAGCCGGTGCACGCGTCCATCGAGGTCGGGCAGGGCAAAGTCGGGCGCTCGATCGCTCTCGCTGCCTGGCTCCTGCAGTGCCGGTTCAGCGCTAAACGCCCACGCATCGCCCGTCGTGCTGCAGACCGCGGGAAGGCTGAGCAGCCGCGCGAATGCCGAGAGATTCACACGATCGTTGCGGACGATCTCCCCGGCGCGGTCTGGCGGCACCGGCACGCACGTATCGTCGCGGCACAATCCCTCTGGCTTCAGCTCCCAGCCGGTTACCCGCGCCAGATCGGCTGCCGGCAGCCACAGGTCGCCTCTTATCACGACGGCGTCAGGAATAGAGGTCTCGGCCTCGCCAAACAAAACCGTGGTCATCGTTTCCGCTCTCCTCGCGCCAGCGCGGCTGCCGGCGTACGCACAGCTTACAGAACGATGCGTGGCAAGCGCGCCGCCTCCGCGCGCTTCTCCAGTTCTGGCAGCCACTCGGCGAGAACGCGCTCGAGCGCGGCGATCTGCGCATCGATCCGCTCGCAGACGCTGGCGAAGACCTCGCGCGTTTGCGCGGGCGGCGCGGTATCGGCGCTGGCTACTACGGCCTGCAGCGCTGCCAGCCGGGCGTTGAGCCGGGTCGGAAACTGCAACCGCACGAGCTGCCCCTTGTTTTCGGTCTGGATCAGCTCGGTTTCAATAGGGGCGAGCGCCGCGATCAGCGCATCGGCTGCCTCGACGATCGCCGCACCGTTTTGCCAGCGTTGTGCACGGCGTTTCAGCAGCGCAGCCTGTTCGCGAGCGGCGCGCAGGCGGTTGATCGCGTCGTGCGTGGCGGACAGC
>Ga0209061_1003482_pt1 | contig 17036 bp, 10 predicted proteins | sample Coa_R1_10_FD_187157 | JGI IMG/M metagenome (GOLD analysis project Ga0209061, IMG submission 187157) | Surface soil microbial communities from Centralia Pennsylvania, which are recovering from an underground coalmine fire - Coalmine... | ecosystem: Environmental > Terrestrial > Soil >...
AAGGAAAAGGCGAAGGCGGCGCCGATCGTCAGCAGCTGGGCGGGCAGCAGCCGCCTGCTCATGTCGAGCAGCCGCGCCCGCTCCTCGGCGCTCCGGCAAAGCCAGGTGTAGCCAGAGCCGTTGACAAACATGTCAAGGCCTGTATCGGAACCGGCGATGGGGCCGTCCGATCGCGCCCGATGCGGCAAACGGATGTTGTAGGCCGATCGGGCAGCTGGTGGCGGCCTTTCAACGGTTGTTCGGCCGCCGGCTTTGGCGCCCGCTGCGCCCCCGGCGCGGCGGAGGTCCTGGGGGAGGCGCAAGGGTGCGTCCCTCGAGCTAGGGTTGCGGAGCTTTGCCTCACCGACGGCAGCTCGCGCCCAGGCTGTACGACCGTTGGGGGGAGCGCGCAGGCGAGCATGGCCGCGGCGGGGAGGATTGAGGCGGGGTGGGCGCTTGATCTGCGGCGCGGGGCTTTGCCAGGCGGGGGCGGATTCGCCGGTGGCGGCATGGCACGCAGCCAGCTGGGCCGGCTTCGCGCCGCGCTTCGCTTGGGCAGGCCGCCGCGGCCGGGGCGGGGGAGAGGGCAAGGAGGAGAGAAAGCAGCCACGCCGGCAGCCTGCCGGGGAGGTTGGGGCTTTTCCGGCTGCTTCTGGGACCTGGGTTGTTTCTCCGTGAACCTAACCTTGTCCGTGGTCTGCTCGCTGCTTTGCGTCGGCCCCAAGGGGGAGGTGCCCTTACCGGTTGTTTCCAGGTAGTCGACGGCCTGGCCGCCGCCTTCTTCGTACTCGGTCGGTTCCTGCACGCCGCCTGACTAAATGCAGGTGAGGGTCATTTCCGCGCTCACCACGTTGGCCGCGGTTCTGCCTTGGCGACACGCGAGCCACTCACCTTCAGTTTCTTTTTGACCAACGAACCCTTGCAGAGGAAGGTTGCAAAGAGGACGCTGCTTACAGCCGGGCTGAAGGCGATCCCAACCACCCCGCTTGCCTGGCTGAATCAGACCGGTTTGAGGACCAGTCCGTCGGTGTTGCTTTCACGGTAGCCAGTCCCGGAGCTTGAGCAGGTGAGAGAGATCGTGCCAACCAGCGTCTAACTAGAGAAGTTACAGCACTGGAGGGGTGAGGGTCAGCTACTCGATGCTCCAGGGTCCGGTGAGTTCGCCTTCGTCGAGTCGGAGCTGCATTCCACCGTCAGGTACCGCCTGACTTCCCCGATCGAGAGTTCCAGCCTTTCGAGCGCACTGGCGCCACTTTCCATGGTGAAGAGACAGGCGTTTTCTTCGGGAGATACGAATGCCGGTTTTTCTGCCTATGCCACCGCCGTCGGCGTAACAAAGCAAACCAGGGCGCGGCGAGACCAGGAGTGGTGAGATGGATTAACCTTCGGGCGAGAGGTGTGGTGCCGATCGAGGAGGGGTGCCGGCTCCGTATAGCAGACTAAGTTACGACCCGAAAATAGCCCTTGTAGATAGGGTGCTCCTCGATCATCCCGGCCTCTATTGCGGCACCCAGTGGACCATCTCGCGTGGCACCCTCGCTGCTGATGTCTGAGGGTTCTACACCCAACTCCCTGGCGATCTCCGACCTAGTGGCGTATTCCCAGGTAGAGTTATGGACGCGATCATTGCGGGCCACAATCCTTTTGATCGCTTTAACAATATCGTTTTCACTCACATTGGTCACGGCTTACCCTCTCGAACTCTTTCCTGGAGGTTTAACAGTTATCGTCGTATAACATATCCGTGGCACGTTCTGACCGACATTGCATCGAGACGGGAGCAGAGATGAGCGGCCCAAGACGAGCGCTGTTCCAAGCACAGCGACCCGACGAGGCGACGATGAGCGGCGGCCCCTTGCTGCTGCTCAGCGTTTTTAGCGCGGCGCCAATCGATTGCCTGTGCAAGCGGTCATGAAAGCGCGTCGCGGCTCCTGGATGCCCAGGTGGCCGCTCCCTGCCTCGCTGAGGCGATCCGTAGCATCCTCTCGAGCAGCAGTCGACTAGCGCCGTTCCGCATTATGCTCACACTCTAGATCCATGACATGCGCGCGGATTTGCGTCCGCTTGGCGGCGCTCCCCAACTTCCTGCCCAAACGCAGCCTTACCCTTCAGCAGCTCAGTGGTTTTCCACACGGTCTGCATGCCGTGATACGAGACGTGAAAGCTATCCATCTGGCTCGCGAAACCCGGGATGACGCTGGGTAGTCAGGCCGTGGTTGTCTGATCACGCTGGTCCCGGCGACCAAACTCGCGCAGGGAGTGCAGCTGAACCCAAGAAGCGCGGGATTTTTCGGTGCAGCCGTCCCGGCAGTAGCCTTGTGAATATAAGGGCTGCGGAGAGCGGCCGCAGGACGCCGACCCCCCAGTGGGGAGGGGAACATCGTGATGATGCGCGGCAATCATCGACCGCCGCCGGGCGGCGCGCAACAGGCGTTTTCACGCCGTTTTACAACACACCACCACGGCGCTTCCCGGGGCTTCCCGCCGGGGCCTTGGGCGGCGCCCGCCCCGTTTAGGGCACCTCTCAGGAGGAGAACTCGCGCCGAAGCTCATGTTGCGACCCACCGCCTGGGCGCCCAGGCGCTGCGGATGTCGGGGACTTCTTTTGCAGGAGCTGCGCGTGCGCGGCCAAGGCGGCGCTTGCAGCTGACCCCGCTTCAACTTGCTTGATGCAGGCGCGGCGTTGACCCAGAGCAGCGGTGATCAGGTCCTCCGTTGATCGCCGGGCGTGGTATAAACCCCGTCGCAGTTGGCAAAGGTGAGCGGCGGGCAAGCGCCCGCCACGTCGGATGCGCGAGGAGCGGAAGGTGCGGAGTCTTTTCAGTTCGCGCAAGCGTCGATTCGGAGCCTCCGGGCTGCCTCAGAAAGCAGAGGACAGCGGGAAGGCCGGGCGCGGCGAAGATTCGCGCAATGCCCATGGGCCGATCGAAGACCGGCCGATCGAGCACGCCGGAGGGGATTTACTCGAGCGGAAGCGCTTGAGCGAACAGATAGCGGCGCTGGCGAGCGAGCCTGGTGAGGAATGTCGTGTGATCGGCATAACCGGCCCCTGGGGGAGCGGGAAGACCTCCTTGCTCAACCTCGTAGCCGAGCGGCTCAAATGCCGACGGTCGGATCGCGAAGTGCTTGTTGTGCGCTTCGATCCCTGGCTGTTCTCCAACGCGGAGAACCTGACGCTGCGGTTTCTCCAGGAGATCGCCGCGCAGCTGCGGGACCCTCGCGGCCATGGATGGCGGCGGTTTCTCCAGGAGATCGCCGCGCAGCTGCGGGACCCTCGCGGCCATGGATGGCGGCGGTTTCTCCAGGAGATCGCCGCGCAGCTGCGCGCCAGTTCTCGCGTGAGGAAGGTTGCCGGTGCGATGCTCATGTACGCGAAGGTCCTCGAGCCGATTGCGGAGGTACCGGGTCCCTGGTTCGTGTCGCTACCGGCGAGCGTCGTGAGAGGCCTGCGCCTTCTTTGGGCGGCGAACCGAGTGGGTCTTTCAGCCGAGGAACGGCGGGAAAAAGTGAGCGGCCTGCTGGAAAGCAGCGATCGCAGGTTGGTGGTGATGATCGACGACCTCGATCGCCTTCAGCACAGGGAGATCCGGGAGGTGGTGCGGATGATCAGGCTGGTCGCCGACTTCAAGAACACCACTTACCTCGTCGCCTACGACCACGACCAGGTTGCGAAGGCTCTCTCAAGCGAAGGCGTTGACGGGGAGAGGTTCATCGAGAAGATCGTCCAGTGCCCGATCGAGGTGCCTCCCGTAGACAGGCGCCGCCTCCGCGACGTTTTGAGGAACCAAATTGAACGGGTCGCATCCTCGGCGCAGCTTGAGCTGCCGCAGGGTGAACAGCTTGAGCTGTTTGTAGCCAAGCTGGCGCCGCTGTTCAGGAACATTCGGGATGTTCGCCGTCACGCCGCGGGGCTGTACAGCGCGATCGAGGTCGTCGGGTCGGATGTCGCAATCGTCGATCTGATCGCCCTTGAGGCGTTGCGGTTGACGGTTCCGGCGTGCTTCGACCGGTTGGTCGCTGTCCGGGACGTGCTGTATCCCATGGAAGCCACCGGGAAGCGGGCCGACGACCACGAGGAGGAGCTGAAACAAGCACTTGACGAGATCGCCTCGGCTGCAGGGGATCGCAAGGGCGCTGTCGAGAGGTTGCTCAAATGCCTGTTTCCGGTGCTGCAAAGGGCGGGAAACGGCCCGAATTACGACCCCGAGTGGCTGGGCCGTTGGCTGAGGGAGAAGCGTGTTGCCCATCCGGATGTGTTCGGGACCTACGTGCTGAAGGCGCTGCCGAAGGGAGCGATCCTCTTCGCCGACATTGAACGGGTAGTGCAGTTGTCAGGAGATCGGCCGGGTCTGGAACGACTTCTTGATGATCCTGCACGCTTCGGCGAGGCGCGGTTGGCAGCCCTCGTGCGAGCGCTTCCGGATCACGTCGAGGGGGTTCCGCCTGACAACGCAGCTGTGCTCATCGCGGCCCTCTACAACAGATTGGCCCGACTTGAACGGTATGTCCGGCAGGCAAGGGCCGAGGCCCTCGAAACCCTCGATCTGCCGCTGCAGTACCTGGTCGGCAACATCGCCTACCGCATCCTTTGCAGCGTTCACAACAAGAAACGTGCAGCAAGCCTCGTCAGGGGGGCGCTGCGGGGCATAGTCGCCCTCTATGACCGCCTGGAGCTGGTCGGGATGATCGAGCTTTTTTCGACGCGCGATTGTCTTGTGAGCGCGGAGGACGCCGAGGCGTTGAAGGCCGAGGTCTGTGAAGCCGTGCTTTGCAGCGATCCGCAGACCCTGGCCGGCGAACGCGACCTGTTGGAGACCCTCCGGCGCTGTGCGCAAATCGACAGCCAAGAGACGAGGGCGCGGGTCGATGTCCTTGTTGAGGACGACCGCTTCCTGGTGAGCCTGTTGGGCTCGGCGCTGAGATCGACCGGGCGGGCAGGAGAAGCCCCCGGCTTGGAGGGCGCGCACTACAGGCTCGACGTAGAAGCTCTCAAGCAGGTGGCAAGCGAAGCGGTGCTTAGGGAGCGAGCGAGGCAGGCCAGCCGGGAGGGGCTCCTGACGGAGTTCGACGAGCCGCAACGGGCCGCTATCGAAGCGGCGCAGTGGGGCGAGTAGCCCGCGTGGCTGCCCGACGAAAGCCAGGGTGGGGGAGGCCCGGGGCCGCGCGCTCGAAACGCGGTTGGCCCGGCGACGCAGCTGGCTGACGTGCACCCACGCGCCTCTTTCCAAGCGCCGCGTTGGGCCGGGTTGCGGGGGTTGGCCGGAGACGTGCTCGCCAAACTGTGGCTTGCTCTCGACAACGTGTGATCCGCGAAAGGCAAGAAAGCCCCTTGATCAGTTGCGGCGACCTGAGTCGACGCAGGAATGTTTGCGGCGCTGCGCTGGCTGGCGGCGTCCACGGCGCGGGGTCAGGGACGCCTCCAGTTTGGCTGACACCGGGCTTTGCGGCGCTGGTCAAACGGCGCTGGTTGCCTGCGGGCGCGCAGGTGGCGTGCTTTGCCCTCTGGTTCGCGAATGCCGGCAGATCGTCCCCCTCCGGTGAAGCCCAGGCGGGAGGGTCGGCTGATTTCCCTGTGCCCTCGCAAATCGGGCCCACCCTTCCCCGCCGGTGATCGGAGCCGGCGCGCCCCGCGGCCGGGCGGCCCAGTGGTGCTGCCCTGCCCAAGGATGCCGTCGGCTCGGCGGTCGCCCCCGGTGGCGGCCGGTGGGGTCCGTATCCTGTTCCTCCCGTGATCGAGGCGAACTTCGACGAGCCCTACGTGGCCGCTCTGGCGGCAGCCGAGAAGCAGGTGCAGCAGAGCTATCGTCCCGTGATCGCCGTCCACAAATGGTTCGCCCGGCGCCCCGGGACGCTGTTTCGCGCGCTCGCGCTCGCGGAGCTGGTAGCGGCGCCGCTTGCGGACCACTATCTCGAGGGCCACGAGCTCGAGGGGGTGGTGCTCGACCCTTTCATGGGGGGCGGGACGACGATCTTTGAGGCCAACCGGATCGGCCTTTCCACGATCGGCTACGACACCAACCCGATGTCCCGGTGGCTGGTCGAGCGAGAGTTGGAGCCCCTTGACGTCGAGGCCTTTGAGCGCGTCGGGGAGGGGATCGCAACCGATCTGGAGGCCGAGCTCGGCCACCTCTACGTGACCAACTGCGTCGAGTGCGGAAGCACGGTGCCGGTCAAGTTCTTCCTATGGGTGAAGACCCATGTGTGCCCCTGCGGCAGACGGATACACCTGTTCCCCGGACCCCTTGTGGCGAGCAGCAGGATGGGCCGCCACACCCACGAGGTGCTCGTCTGCGGCAACTGTCTGAGCGTCGAGCAGTACACGCCGGGCGAGGAGCCGAGCGCTTGTCCGAATTGCGGGTCTCCCTACGAGGCGACGCGGGTGGCCTCGAAGGGAAGCTGCCGCTGCGGCAGGCCGTTTGCGGTGGGACGCCGCGCCGGCAGCGGGCCGCCCCAGCACACCCTCTTTGCCCTTGAGTATCACTGCGAAGCCTGTAAGCGGAAGGGCGCACACCGCGGACGGTTCTTCAAGGCGGCCGACCGCCAAGATCACGCGCGCTATGCCGCCGCCGTGGCGCTCAGGGGGCAAGCGGCGTCACGGTTCTGGCCGCAGGATCCGATCCGGGAGGGCGACGAGACCCGCCGCCTCCTGCGCTGGGGTTACCGCAGCTTTCACGAGCTCCACAACGATCGCCAGCTCGTCGGCCTTGCCGCCCTCGCCGAGCGGATCGCCGCTGCGCCCGCGCAGGTGAGGCCGGCGCTGGCAACCGTGTTCTCCGATTTCCTGCGCTACCAGAACATGCTCTGCCGCTACGACACCGCCGCCTTGAAGGTGCTCGACGTCTTCTCGGTTCACGGCTTTCCGGTGCACCGCGTCCAGTGCGAGGCCGCGCTGATCGGGATCCCGCGCGTCGGCTCCGGCGGGTTTCGCCACTTCCTCGCCAAGTACGCCGCCGCGAAGCGGTATTGCCGCCGGCCCTACGAGACGGTCCGCATCGGCGGCCGCAAGCGGCGTGTGGAGGCCCGGGCGGAGCGGATCTCAGCAACCTTCGTGGACGACCCGAAGGGCCTGCGCGGAAGCCGCAAGGCGCTGCTGCGCTGCGCCAGCATCTGCGAGTCCCCGCTCCCGGCGGAGTCCGTCGACATGGTGTTGACTGATCCTCCCTACTTTGCGAACGTCCAATACTCCGAGCTGATGGACTTCTGCTACGCCTGGCTGAGGCGGCTTGTGCCCGAGACCCCGTACTTCGCCAAGCCGACCACGCGGTCCGATGCCGAGGTGGTCGGCAACGCCACCAAGGGCAGGGGCGTTGAGGCATTTGCGCGGCGGCTAGCTGACGTTTTTCAAGCGGCGGCGCGAGCACTGCGGCCGGGAGGGCCGTTCATCTTCACCTACCACCACAACGACCTCTCCACCTACGCCTCGCTCGTGGTCGCGGCTCTAGACGCCGAGCTGGTGCCGATCACCACCTTCGTCTGCCCTACGGAGATGCGGGGCTCGGTGCACATCTACGGGGCGAACGCCAGTCGCCTGGACACCGTTTTCGTGCTGCGCAAGCCACCGGCCCGGGTATGTGCGGGGGTGGCCGGGATCGAGGAGCGGCTGCGTACCCACATCGAGAACCTGCGCAGTGTTGGCTTGACTGTCACCGCCGGCGACCGGCGGTGCATCCGCCATGGCCTGATCGCCGAGGAGGTGATGCGGGCGCTTGCGCCAACGTGGCCACCGGAGGGCGGGTTTGAGGCCAGGCTTGCGCACGCGCAGAGGTTGCTGCTCGACAGAGCGGGCCTTGCCGATCGGGTCACAGCCGATCAGGCGGGGGCCGGGTGGGAGCGGATTGCCGTCTAGGGCTGAGCGCCTTTGGTGCCGACGTAGGGATGGAGGGGACCGTCTGGGTCGACCAGCCGCTCCAGTTCGCTCAAGGTGTAGACGCGGCCTTCACAGGCCTCCAGTAACCGGTTGAGGTCTGCCAGCCGGTGGCCGAAGCCGCGACCGTCGATCACGGCGATAATCTTTCGCCGCTGGGATGGCTTGCGCCTGCGCTCGTAGCTTGCCAAGGCCTGCACACGTGCGACCTTGTCGCGGGCCGTGCCATCGTCTTCGCTTAGCTTCGCCTCGATGATGACCTCCGGGTTCGTGGATGGGATCACGAAGTCCGGCGCCTGCGGGAAGTCCGGCAGCTGGCGGCGGCCCAGGATCGCGCGTCCGTCGATCGCGTAGCGGTCGAGCAGCGCTTCGATCGCCTCCTCGACTATCCGTCCCACAACGCCCGCGACCGCGTCGCGATGTGAGGCAAACGGCCGGCCCAGCAGGCGCTCGTAAAGCAACTCGCTGTAGGGCACCTTGTCCGCGGCAAACGCGGCAGCCAGACTCCTCCTCCCGCCGACGGTGTCATATTTCTGAAGTCGGTGGACGCGATCGGGCTTCCTCTGGACCGGCCGCATAAGCAGCTCGGCGATCAGCGGCACGACGGTGCGCACAAGCGCGTCGTAGCGGCGCTGCCGCGCACCTCGCGGAGCGTCCTCGAACAGAAGCTGGCGGCCGCGCTTTGCGCGTGCCTCTATCTCTCGTGCGTCGTTTTGGCTTAGCTCAAGGTCGATGCCTCGGGAAGCAGCCTCGCTTTGCACAAGGTGCGCGAGCTCGCCCGGTGACAAACCGGTGACCGCGCGCAGCACCAGCCAGGCGCGGGGTTCGGCCTCGATCGCGCTGAGCAGCGCCTCGCCGGTGAACTCCTCCCCGTTGCGGGTCGCCTTGCGGAGAACCCGGTAGGCGCGCTCGAAGTCCTCGCGGTCGCAGAACGAGGTGCCACGCGGCAACTCCAGGAAGTAAGACCGGAGCGATGAAAGAACCGATCGCGCGCGCTCTTGGTACACCGGCGCCACGCCGGGAAGCTGTGCGCAGCGGGTGCTCATCGCCGCTCAGTTCTGCGCCCAGGCTGGGGATCCTTCAGCTGCGAGAGCTCAAAATCGAGGTTGCTTTCCCGCTGCAGATCTGCTGCGAGTCGTTGGGCGGCGGCAAGACGCTCCGGGGGCTTAACGCCCGGCTGCGACCAAGGCCGCTCCGCACCCCGCCAGACGCGCCAATCGCAGGGATTATTGTTCGGCTTCCGCCCGGCGGTTTGACCTGCGCGCGCTTGCCAGGTATCGGAACGGCCTGAGCGCGCGTGGAGAAACACTTGCGGCGAGCCGGAATCGGAGGTGAGCCAGGGGTAGGCCCGCTGTTTGCATTGGTGGCGGCAGGCAGCTTGTACGAACGCGCAGTCTGCGGGCTTGCCGGCGGCCGCTACCGCGACCTTCCGCCCCCGGCGTAGCAAGGGCGGCGCAGGCCCCCTAAAGTAGGAGGGATCAGGGCCTGAGCCGCCTATGACCTAAACGCCGGGGGCAAGCCCGGCGAGATCCAGCGCCTCGAGCAGCTCTCGTTGGATGGCCTCCATTGCGGCCAGGTCCGGAGCGCACCCTGGGGGCGGAGAGGGCCTTTGCCGGCGGGCGGGTAGATGAGCGTGACTTCGCTTATCTCGAAAAGCAGGCGCATCGTGAGCTTCGAGTGCAGCGCAAGACCCTCCTGCCTGATCTGAAAGCGCGCCTAAGCGGACGTGCGATCAGGCAGAGGATCATCGGCTCAAGCGTGCAGTAGAAGGCGTGGACTTTCAGCTTCTGGTCGCTCCAGTGGAATGCCGGGGAAAAGCTTGCGATCTCGCGGTCCTTGCCCTGGCGAAAGCAGCGCTTGCCCTTGCTCGATCGCGCTTCTGTGGATGCGCTAGGAGAGCCTTCGCTCGGCAAGGGCGCGCTCGTCCATGCGGTGCCTGGCGCGTTCCACGATGCCCTTTAGTTCGCGCAGTTCTCGCTGCGCCTTATGCGAAACCTCTGGGCGAAGCTGCGGCGCTGCTTCTAAGGCGAAGCGCTTGAGGTAGGAGAGGAGGACCGTGCGCTCTTTTTCAGTGGATCTGCAGCTTTGTGCGCTAGGCGAGCATGCCCGGCATCCCCTCCACCTCGTGCATCTCCTTGAGAGGCACCTCGAGCAGCTCTCGGGGCAGCGGTAGGGGGAAGCGAGCCAAGCAGCGGTAGTCCAAGCTCATCGGGAAGCGCCTGGTTTGCCCTGGAGCCTTTGCCCTTGTCGTAGAGAAGCGCAAGCTCCGAGAGCTCCTGCGCACCGGCGCCCAGCTGACCAAGGCGGGCCCTGATTAGCCCAACTGCCTCGGGAAGGTGCGTGGCGTCGTTGCGATTGCCCTTCTAAGGGCAGGTTGCAGGGCGGGAGGATGGCCTCTTCGGCCACGCAGAGCGAAAAGCCCGATCAGTCCGCAGGTCGCGGCGGCCTCCCTTGGCCTGCCCACGCCTAAGCGATCGCGGCCTTGGCGCCTGCCGAGTCGATGAAGGTCGCGAAGTCGGTGGCCTCGTAGATCAGCGGAGCAAGCTCGATCTCTTAGTGCTCGATGGCGAAGCGCACTATCTCGGTCCTCGCCTTGGCGATCGCCTCGCCTAAGAGCCTGTCCACCGCATCCCAGAAGCGCTTGAAGCAAGGCGCCGAGGCGGGGGCCGGCAGAAGGCGCGCAAGCGCCGTGCGCCTTCTGCCAATCGGCCAGCTGGCGCTTGGAGCGCGGGCAGCAGGTGCGGTTCATCGCCGCAAGCGTGATCAGCTGCCCGACCAAGAGCGCTTGCCGTAAGGGCGCGGGGCGACCAAGCGCGCGGTCGATCGCCTCGGCGAGGCCAAGCTTTGCGCAGAGCTTGTAGGCGGCCGAAAGGCCTCCAAAGGTGCGGACCCCCGCGGCCTGGGGCTCGCCCGGTCCCTCGGCCGGGCGGTGCTCGATGTCCACTCTGCGCGCCCCAGATAGATGGTCTTGACGAGCCTCGGGCGCCCCCACCCAGGCGCTCTCGCGCAGGGTGGTAGAGGATCTTCTTCCTCAGGCTCGCCGTATTGGGTCATTGCAGCTCTCTGTGATCGGACAGATGCTCAGTGACGGACCGAGGTCACCAACGAGCAGGAGGCCGCTCGGTTTGGGTCATAGCCCTCGCCGGGCGGCAGACAGGGGCAAGATGCCCGCTCAGCAAGGCAGATGGCGCTTGCGCGCGGCGCGACTCAGGCGCCAGTCAGGCCTCAAACCCGGAAAGTCGCGCTAGGACTTCAGCTCGATCTGCTTCTTGAACTTGACCGTGTCCTTGGTCTGCTCACCGCTTTGCACCGGCCCGAAGGGGGAGGTGACGCTGCCGGTGGTTTCCAGGTAGTCGACGTGCTTGGTGCCGCCTTCTTCGTACTCGGTCGGTTCCTGCACGCCGCCTGATTGGCTGCAGGTGACCGTGCCTTCGGTGGTCACCACGTTCAGCGGTTCTGCCTTGCAGAGCAGCGAGCCGCTCACCTTCAGCGTCTCTTCGACCAAGGAGCCCTTGCAGACGAAGGTCGCAAAGAGGCCGCCGCTGTTGGGACCGGGGCTGAAGTCGATCCCGATGTGCCGCCGGGGAGGGAAGCGCCGGCGGAGAGGTTGGCCGGTGGTGCCTTGGGGGTCTATCTCGCACCTCCGGCCGCGCTCCCGCCGCCGCGCTCCCTCCGCCTACGACAACCGCATCGCCGTGCCCCGGGACCGCCCCACGTCGGTTGCAAAGGGTGCCAGCTTGCGCCCCCGCAGCGGAAGGATCGGGCGGCCCGCCCGCCCCTCCCGCCCGGCTTGCCCCCTGCGCCTGCTGCCCCTTTCCGCTACACTTACCCGAGCACCGGCGACCCGCGGTCAACCGCTGGGCATCATGTCAACCCCGGCGCAGCCGCTTGTGCTCCCGGGTCGGCGGCGGGGTGACTCCGTTAAACAACCTGGGCTCCGCCGCCGACCCGGGAGCACGCCGCAACCCCGGCTAGGCGGCCCCGTTTCCTTCAGGCTCGCAGGCACCCCGGCGCAGGTCAGAGCCTCCGCTTTTGCGCAGGTGCCCTGAGCACGAGCTGCCGCATCGGCTGGTGAGCGCCGACGCGAATCTCGCGAAGCGAACCTCAGCGCCCTTGGGCGGCATGGCCAGCCCCCACCGCCGAGCGCAAGGAGGGCGGGGGCCAGCTCGCGGCCCGCCAAGAAAAGGCAGCCGCCTGGCGGTCGCGCGCGCAGCGGGCGCTGGCTGCCACCCCCAAGCGCACGGCGCGCGCAGGGGAATGGATCGGAGCCGCGCCGAGCAGCCGCCCTCAGCTCCGACTGAAGGAGAAGCGCTTCGGCTGCGTCAGCCGGCCCGGGCGCGGGAAACAGCCGGCGCCGGCTGCGCCCACCGCCGGCAGGCGCGCCGGGCACGCCGGCATTTGAGGCCCGGCGCTGCGCTCGGCCCGCCTGTCAGCCGGCCGGCGATCGATCGGCGCGAGCAGGAAAGGCAAGCACGGCCTGCCGCCGCTGTGGCGGTCCAGTATACCGGCGGTGTAGCCGCGGACCAGGGGCCGCCCTTGATCACCGCCTGAGGGATAAGGCTGCCGCCGACCGCCAGCGCCGCCCCGCCGCTCCCCGGTTGAGGCAAAGCAGCACCTGCGCGGGCGGCGATCCGGGCGAGGGGCGGAGGGGCGCCTACCGCCGATCCCCCTCCCCCGGCCTCCTTTCCCGCCGGGTTTTGCCGGGTTGGGGGGCCGCTCGCGCGAGCCGGTCGTTGGAACCGTGCGCTGCGCGGCGAAAGCCGCCTGCCAGGTGGCCGCCAAGGAGCGGCTTGCCGGCGGGATGCCCCCCACGCCATCTTCCGCCGGGAAAGGGGGAGGCAACGCCCAGGGCAGGCGCTCTGCAGGCCGCGCGCCTCCGCCCCGGGCGGTGGGCGACCGGCTGGCGGCCTCGCGCGCTGCCCGCCGCCTTGCCCTTGCCCGCCTCCATCCAACTGCAAAGAAGCCGGCTGCGGCTGCCAAGGCCCGGTGAGCCAACGGGCAGCCGGCGGCGCAGCGCTCGGCGGGCAAGCGGAGGGGGCGTGTCGTTGCCGTGCGCCGCGGTGGGCGGGGGCGCCGCGCCAACGGCTCCTTGCGGTTGCCACCTAACCTTGCGATCGGTCCCTTGAGGAGGAGCGTTGAGGAGGAGCGGCGGCGCGGCGCTGCTGCCCACCCGGCAAAGCCGCCGCGGACCGGGATCCGGCCCGCGGCGGCCCTGCACGGTCGCCTGCCTTGCGGTCCCCTTGTTTTGTTTTGGGATTGAGGAGAGAGAGAGGGGACGGGAACCGCAAGGCCCGCAACCGCCCGGGCTGGAGTCCACCCTGGCGTGCCACAGTAGGGGTGCGCGCACGCCACGCTTCCCCAATCCACCCGAAAGCGGTTGCACTGCGATCATCGGGCAGCGACAGGCGCCGTTCAAACACCGTTTTACCTCCGTTTTCTCTCGGCCCCTCAGGCAGGTGCCTGCCCGCCCTAAGCGCGCGAGCCGCGGCCGTCCGCCCGCGTCTGTCCCCCCTGGGGTTCGGGCAGGAGCTGCTGCGCGCGCAGCGCCCCGTGCTCGGCGCGGATCGCAGCCAAGGCGTCCTTGGCGCCGAGGACGGGGGCAAGCGCCAGGTAGCTGAAGAAGGGGACAAGGGCGGTCAGCTCGCCGGCGCGCCCGGCGGCCAACCGCCCCTGGGCAAGCCCCCAGACGGCGCCAAGCGTCGCCTCGAGGACCACCTCGCTTGGCCGCCGCTTTTGGGGTATCAGCCTGCCGAGCAGCCCGCCGAGCGGCTCGAGCACCCGCTCGCGGGCTTCAAGCCCCGCCCGCCCGGCCGCCAGCACCTCGATGAAGGCAAGGCGCGCTTCGGCCTGCTCGCGGGCGAAGTGGCGGGCGAGGGCCAGCGAGGCGCGGTGGAGCGCGCCCTGCCAGCCCGCCGCCTGGCGGGCGGCGGCGGAGGCGACCAGCAGCGCGCGCAGTGCAACCTGCTCGTAGGCGGCGAGGAAGCATTCCTCCACGTCGGCGAAGTTGCGGTTGAAGGCCCCCTGGGGGAGGCCCGCCGCGTTGCAGATCGCCGCAACGGAGAGGGAGCGGTAGCCGCCGCTGCCGGCAAGGGAGATCGTGGCGGCAAGCAGCCGCTCGCGCTCGGAGGCGGGGGGCTGCCAGCGCTGTGGCGCAGCCCCCGGTCCGAGGTCCTCGCGCTGCAGGGCGGCAAGCAGCGCCGCCTCGGGGTGCAGGTAGGAGGCGGCCCAGCTGCAAAGCGGGTCGCGCAGCGCCGGCAGGGAGCCGGTGGCGCCGCGGGCGATCGCCGCGGTGATCACCCGGGCGATCCCGGCCTGAAGCGCCTCCGCCAGGACCGGGGGAAGGGTGCGCCCGAGGGGGTCCTCTCGCAGGGAGCGGGCAAGCAGGGCGACGAAGCGGCCCTGGACGGCGGCCAGGGCGGCAAGCGCCTGCCCCCCGACGGCGTAGGGCTCCAGGAGGATCGCCCGGGCGGGCAGGGGGTTTGCGGCGATGTCGGCCAGCCAGTCCTCGAGGATAAGGCGCAGGCCCTCGGGCCAGCGCGGGTTGCGCGCCCAGGCGGCCTCGGCGCGCCTGGCGGCGCGCTCGGCAAGGGCGGCGTGGAGGGCGAGGAACAGCCGTTCCTTGCCGCCGTAGAGCTCGTAGAGGGTGCGCGTGGAGACCCCCGCCCGCGCGCACAGCGAGCGGGCGGTGACGGTCTCGTAGCCGCCCTCGGCGATCAGGGCAAGCAGCGCCGCCTGCAGCCGCCTGCGCTGGTGCTCGCGGACCTCCCTGCGGCTGAGCTTGCCGGGGCGCAGCCGCTGCTGCGCCCCGTGCGTGAGGCGCCCGTGGTCCTCGCGGGGGCAGGGCTCCTGCCCCCCAGGCTCTGCCCGATCGGCGCTCACATCAGCTCGCCCCCGGATCCTCGAAGCGGGGAGGTCGGACGGCAAGCCTTGTTTTACCCCCGTTTTCCCGGCGTTGCAAGCAGCGGCGGGGCACCCGCCTGGCAGGCGGGCGTAGATTTGGCCTTTCTCGCCTTTGCAACTGCCCGCGCAGGGCTAGCGGCTCGTGCGCGCGGCGGTCCGAGCGGGCATCCCCGGCGACCGAGCTTGCGCGGGGAGCGCAGGATGCGGCCTTTTCGTTTGGCCGCTGGGGCGGTAGGCTTGCGATTAAAAGGGCTGTGGGGATCGGCCGCAGGGCGCCGACCCCCACAGTGAGGAGGAGAACATCGTGATGATGCGCGGCAATCATCGACCGCCGCCGGGCGGCGCGCAACCGGCGTTTTCACGCCGTTTTACAACACACCACCACGGCGCTTCCCGGGGCTTCTCGCCGGGGCCTTGGGCGGCGCCCGCCCCGTTTAGGGCACCTCTCAGGCGGAGAACTCGCGCCGAAGCTCATGTTGCGACCCACCGCCTGGGCGCCCAGGCGCTGCGGATGGCGGGGCCTTCTCTTGCAGGGCCTGCGCGGGTGCGCGGCCAAGGCGGCGCTTGCAGCTGCGCTCAGCGCGGCCCTCGCCAAGGGACCTTCCCGGCCTGAGGGGTGTGTCCGGCGGGCATCGGTCGCAGGGCCCGCGAGATCTTGGACCTGGCGCCGCAGCACCTGGTCGGGGACGTTGCCCGGCGCAATCCCTCGCAGCCTTGCCGGCAGGCGGCGCGCGGCAAGAGGCGCTGGGGGGCATAATCGCCCTCTCTGACCGCTGGGCGGCGGTCGGGATGAGCGATTCTCGGTTTTCAAGGGCACTCGTCCTCTCAGCGCGCAGGACGCCGCGGCGTTGAAGGCCGAGGTCTGTGGAGCCCTGCTTCGCGGCGATCGGCGTACCGTGGCCGCTGAGCGCAGCCCGGTGGAGGTGCTCCTGGGCTGCGCCCAACTCGAGCGCCAAGGGGGCGGGCAGACGCCCTTGTTTTCGATCAGGCGATCCTCCTGGCGCCCCGGCGCCGCATCGCCTCCCGGGCCTGCGCCGATCGCCTGCGCCGTGCAGAGGGGCCGCTGCGCCGTCTTGCCTGGCCTGCCGCGCGCAACCCGCGACTTTGCCGGCGGGTCGGGGCGGCAGGGGGTGATCCTCGCCTTGCAGAGGACTGCGGGGGGCGCAGCCGTCTGCCTGCCGCCTCCAAGAGCAGCGCTGCCCGCTTCTCAAGCCGGGAAGCGATCGGGCCTGCCGTGGAAGCGGTTGGGGGTTGGTGAAGGGGCCTTGACCTTGCCGCTTGGCTGCGGGCCGCGGCGGGCAGGGCGACGCTTCCCCCTCACCCGCGGCGCTTCCCACGCCGAGGCGCCGCCCGCGCATCCAGGGGCGCTCCCGCAAAGCCCGCTGCCTGCAGCGCCCGCCCGAAGCGCTTGCATCCGCGAGGCTTGCGCTCGCGGGGATGCGGGCCCACGTTGCGTGGTGGGCCGGGCGGAGCCCGTGTCCTCAGGCCCCCTGCCCGCTCGGTGGTTGCGGGCGGGCCGGCGGTGGCGGGGGCCTTTCAGCCTGCGGTCCGGCGTGGCGGCGGGCGGGCGAAAGGTCGCCCCGAGCCGCCGGGGGGCTGCAAAGGAAGGGCGCGCGGGCGCCCGGCGGCGCCCGCGCTTCCTTTCTTCAAAGGCCCGCGGGGCGGACCTTCAGGGGCGGGCGGAGCCGCGCCTGCGGCGCCGCAGCGCGCCCCTTCTGGCGCGGGCCGCCCTGCTTGCCTTCGGGCAGCCGACCACCTGGATGATCGTGGTCTGCCTTACCACCGCGCCGTTTTGGCCGGTGATCGTCGTCGGCATCTTCAGGACGACCGGCTTGAGGACCTTGCGCCGACGGAAGATCAGATGGCCGTGGACGCGGCGGCGGATCCGCTTGACGGTGGCCCGCACGCACAGCGACCCGTTCGCGGAGAGCGCGGAGTGGGGGCCCTCCGGGAGGTTGAGGGTGAAGGAGGAGATCGGCGCGTCGGGGACCGTTTCAAAGCGGGAGTAGGTGATCCCGTGCCTGATCTGGGTGTGGCCTTCGAGGTCGATCTTGATCCCTTCGCCTTCAAGCAGCACTTCCAGGTTGGGGAACTGGGCACCGCGGGAGACGAAGATCGCCGGGCCGCGCAGCGGCGAGGAGAGGACCGGGGTGCGGGCTTCTGCCTCGCCGACGAAGGAGGCCGCCGGGCAGCCGTAGGGGTTGGCGCCGAACTGCGCCTGCAGGCAGGCCTTGTTGAGGGTGGAAAGCCGGGAGGGCAGCTTCGCCGGCAGCTGCACTTCCACCTTGGCGAT
>Ga0209061_1003483_pt1 | contig 17029 bp, 19 predicted proteins | sample Coa_R1_10_FD_187157 | JGI IMG/M metagenome (GOLD analysis project Ga0209061, IMG submission 187157) | Surface soil microbial communities from Centralia Pennsylvania, which are recovering from an underground coalmine fire - Coalmine... | ecosystem: Environmental > Terrestrial > Soil >...
GTCAAGCTCCAATATGGTACGAAGGTTCTTCGGGTCCTGATCGCTGGCTAGCTACACCAACATGCCCTTTCATTGGTAAGTATACTCGAAAATCTGTTCAAATTCAAGTCTCGTGTGTATATGGTACATATCAGAAAGCGAAAGAAAAAAGGCTATGTCCGATCAATCAACTATTCTCCTTGCTGATGCAGTCGAAACGTTTGTCGCCAGCTTACGCCAGCGTGCTGTACCTCTCAATACCGTTAAATCTTACGCCCATGACTTGCACTTGTTCGCTCAAGCGGTGCCTGCCGATCTGGAGATCGTTACCCCGGAACAGATTCAGGCGTTTTTAACGAGCGATGAACACCATAGCGTCGCAACACGCCGCCGACGTTACAGCACCCTTTGCACTTTTTATCACTGGCTCCTCCGCCATGAGATCCTCGACACAAACCCGATGGATCACCTTGATCCTATCGAACAGGAAAGCCGGGAGCCACGCCCCCTCGCTCCGGAAGTTGTGACCAAGATCCTTCAGGCAATTCCCGCGTCGAATGTGCGCGATCGTACCCTTTTTACGTTGCTCTACGAAACCGGTATTCGCGTGGGAGAGGCGCTCAGTATTCTGGCGACAGATGTGGATCTGAGTACCGACGATGAGAAAATTCGCGTCTTCGGCAAAGGGCAACGCGAGCGTACTGTGATGCTCACTGCCGCTCCTGAAAGTGTGAGGCTCCTCCGGCGTCATCTGAAGCAGAGCCATATCACCTCTGGCTCGGTCTTTCGTGGTGATCCGCGCTATGGTGGAAGTCCTCTACCTCTGGAGTACAGTGTAGCCCACTACGCCTGGCAGAAATATTGTCAAAAAGCGGGAGTCGAGGCCACGATCCACCAACTCCGCCATAGTCGGGCTAGTCAGCTCCTGCAAGCAGGTGTGCCAGTGACTACCGTCCGCAAGCAGCTCGGCCACCGCAATATCCAGAGCACCCTCCTTTACGCAGAAGCGGACCAAGCTACTATCAAACAGGATCTGCTTCGTTACCAACGGCGGAAAGGAAGGCACTAATCACGCATGCCACAGGAACACACCGCCACCTGGGAGGAAAGCGACGAAGAGGTGCGCCGCCTGTTCACCTTGACGCCCGACGACCTCTACTTTCTTCGCTCCTTGCGGGTGGATACGCAGCGTTTGTACCGCGCCTTGGTCCTGGTGTGGGCACGCGTCGAGCGTGTGCTGCTGTCAGACACGACCAGTCTTCCCCAGGGAGTGATCAAACACGTCAGTAAACAACTGGGACTCTCCCCCTCCATACTGGAGCATACTCGTCATCATCCCTCAATGCGGTCAGCCACGTTTGATGCGGTTCGCACCTATCTGGAGGTGCGCGCCTTCCAGCCAACCGATGAAGAGTGTTTGCGTGCCTATTTGGCGGAAAAGGTCACGCATACCGGCAATTATGCTGCCCTCTGGTCCGCTGCCATAGATTGGCTCGTCAGGGAAGGAATCTTGCGTCCTCATGGCGAAAGCACGCTGGAACGCTTGATTTACCAAGCCCGCAATCAAGCGGAAGAGGTGCTCTTTGAGCAGATCACCGCCCAATTGCTGCCATCAGACTGTGAGCGCCTGGATCGCCTGCTAGAGACGACCACAGGAACCAGCCAGATTGCCTGGCTGGCCACTCCACCACGAGCGGCCTCGGCAGATGCCATCAAAGATGAATGTGCTCGATTAGTCGCTGTTCGACAAGCCACGCCGGTCGCGCTCAACTGGGGAACAATGACCACCAACCGCCTGCGCCAATGGGCAGCCGTGGTCCGCAAACATCCTGCTCGCAATATTCGTAGCTATCCCGATGCGAAACGGCATACCATGCTGTGCGCGTTTTTGCGTATCCAGGCGGAGGAACTGACGACCAGCATCATCGAAATGTTTGATGTGCTGGTGGGCAAATTGTTTACCAAAAGCGAGGAAGATCTGACGGAAACCAAGCTCCAAAAGATTCAGACCCATCAGCAAAGCGCGCGCCTGTTTCGCGAGGTCGCTAAAGTGCTTCTGGATGGGGATATTCCTGAAGAAAAGGTCCGTCAAGAGGTCTTCAAGCGCGTGCCCCGTGAGCAGGTGAGCGGCCTGGTCACGTTATCCGAGGAACTGGAGAAGGGGGAGACGACGGCTTTTTTCGAGTTGTTGGATGGGCGGTACCGATACATGCGCGAGTTTGCGCCGGTCGTGTTACGGACACTCCAGTTTGGCTCGCCCAGAACCAACAATCCGGTGCTAACAGGACTCACGACGTTGGGGCAGATGAATGAACAAGGAAAGAAAACCGTGCCCGATGAAGCGACGGTGGCTTTTGTCCCGAAAAAATGGGAACAAGTGGTCATGCAAGGGGAAGAGGTCGATAAACATGCCTGGGAGTTTACTCTCTTACATGAAGCCCGTACCGCTTTACGAGCAGGAGATTTAATTGTCGAAGGAAGCCAGCGCTACGCCGCCTGGGATAGCGACCTCTATCAGAGGGATGTCTGGATGACACGGCGCGACGCCTGGTATCAGGAACAGGATCTCCCACAAGATGCGGCAACCTTTCTCTCTACTTTACTTGATCAACTCCACTCTCAGACGCTGCATGTTTCCAAGCGGATCGCGAACCGCAAGAATCAGGATGCGCGTATTGAAAATGAAAAGCTGGTCTTGACGCCGCTCGAAAAAATCGAGCTTCCCCCAGAGGTTCTGGTGGCCAGGGAGGGCCTGGTGAGCCTGTTTCCTCCGACCGGACTCCCAGAAGTGCTCATGGAGGTCAATCACTGGACGAACTTTCTCCAGGATTTGACCCATTTGACGGGTCGCCGTCAACCTTCTGCCGAAAGCCACGCGGCGATCCTTCCTGCATTATGTGCGGTCCTTGTTGCAGAGGCAACGAATCTCGGCCTAGCGACCATGGCAAATTCCTCTGGCATTCCGTTGCACGAACTGGAATCGGTCTATGATTGGTATTTCCGTGAAGAAACCTTGCGCATGGCTATTCACCATCTGATTACCTACCACGGAACACTCTCTTTAACCTCCCGGTTCGGTGATGGAAAAACCTCTTCCTCCGATGGGATTCGCTTTGGCATGGCCGCTTCCAATCTGAACGCACGGCACAATCGACGTCATTTCGGCATGCGTCGTGGGATCACGTTATATAACCACGTCAACAACCGAGGCGAACAATATTGGATCGATGTCGTCAACTGCACCATGCGCGAGGCCCTCTATGTCCTGGATGGGCTGCTCTATCAGGATGCGCCGGAAATTAAGGAACATTACACGGATACGGGCGGGACACCTCGTCATATGATGCTTGAAAGGGGTGCGCACTCAACTTGGGCAAAAACCTTGCGAAGACCCAGGAAAATTGGGTACATTCTGAAGAAAGAAAAATGGAGGATGCCTATGATCCCTGTAAAGGTAGAGGGCGTCAGAAGAAATTTTACCGCTTCCAGCCCCTTTTTGTATAGCGTTTCCTTGATCGACGAACCAGGTCAGCACCTTCTGGTATTCGGTCTTGAGCGCCACGAAGCCTTGCCTATCGTTGCAGCCTTGAATCATCTGACCCTGCCACGTCCAGATGCCATCAATATGATGGCTGAGACACTCATGTTGCTCAACCATGAGCTGGAAGAGGTGCGCCTAGAAAGTTACTCAATGCTTCCCCCTCTCTATCATCTGTGTGAATGCCGACTCCGCTGGCGCGTAGGCTCAACGGCGCAAGAGCAGACGAAACAGATGCGTGCTGGCGATGCCATTGGACTAGCTCTGCTCATGGATGCCCCGATCTTTGCCTCAGACGAATTGTTCAAGCAAATCGGAGTCTCGTTGAGCGATCAGCAGACGCCTGAACTGGCCTTTGCCAGATATCTGCTCAAGCGGGAAGGAATCACGGTACCGGAAGGCCAAAAGCTCCGTCTGGGCCATAGCAAGACACCGCTCCGCGATGCCCTGGTCAAAGAGTTCAAGGCTTCCTTGTTAGGGAAAGCGCCAGTCTTTCCAGAAGAGGATATGGAACAACGCAAAAAAGAGTATCTGGCCTTCTTGCTCGGAGAAAGTGCTCAGGTGTGAAGCGCCGCCGCGACGTGCGATATGGCGGAGACGATGGGTTACGACAAGAGGGCTGTGTGCGGCTGACCCTCGTCGAGATCTGGGAGCGGAAGTTGGAGCACGTCGAGACGTTTTCGCCTGGTGCGTGGCGCGTAGTCAGACAACTTCTGGAAAAGCAGCCACTCGTCAGGTCCGAGCGACCAGAGCGTGAGTTGCGGCGATCGATAGCTGGTTTCGATCAAACGAGGATGACTGACTTCGGTGATGTGTTTGTTGTCCTCGTGCCAGGCAACCGTGTAAAAGGCCAGTTCGGCCTCTTCGTACTCGACTTTGAGCGTACTGGTGTAAATGGAAACTTGGACGCTCCTCTTCGCGAGTCCAGCCTCCGCGTAGAAGCGCCATCTGCGAAAGCGAATGTAGCCTGAGCGATCGAGATGGCGGGTAAATTGCGTGGCAAAGAAGATGCGGGCCAGGGTTGGCGTCGGGACGGTGCGCGCCAGAACACCGCGCAACACATCTTGAGGACTGTGGCGGTTGTCTTGGCGCTCCCGGTGCGCGAAATGAATCTGGCAGTTGTAGTCCCGAACGAATTTGCGATGAGCCTTTTTCATCTCATCCAACGTGGGAGCTTTATTGAGATAATAATCTGCGAGACGCCGCATTATCCCGAAGTGCTCCTCTATATAATTTTGCCAGCTTTGCCTGGGGTCAATCCGCTCTTTGCGGATATCCAGAGCTTCATACATTGCCATTGCGCGTTTTGAATAGAAGACCCCGCCACTGTCTGTCACAATGGCCTCTGGAGCACCGCAGTTGCGTAAAGCCTTAGCGAGCATCCGCAGATAGGCATCCGTATCCTGCCTTTCCGAGATGGCAGAAGCAAGTAGCATTCTCGAAAAGTTCTCAAGGATACTAATTACATATACTGGGCCTTTAATATCAGGAAGCTGGTGATGCTCGATATACCGTATATCGGCGCTCCAATATTCGTGTCTTCGAGAGGCTTTGAAGGGCATCTCTTTCTTGAGTTTGGCTGGGCCTTTGGGCTTGTCCCATCCATACAGGGCACGATTTTTTGCCATGATGCGCCCGCAAGTACGCGGGGACGCCTTTATTCCCTCCTGGAGGAGCGCGGCGTGCATACGCCATTCTCCAATCAACGGGTTTTCCTGCTTTTTGCGGATCTTATTGGCGATTTCAAGTGTCACCACCCTCGGCGCTTTACGGGCGTGTGACTTATCGTCCAACCCCTTAACTCCTTCCTGCACCCAGCGTTTCAGTGTCGTGTACACCGTCTGTTTGCTCACCGCCAAATACTCGCGATGGAAGCAACAGACCAGCCTTCAGCATGAAGCTGCACAATATTGTGGCGGCGTTGCGCAGGATCGGGAGTGTCGTCAAATCGAGGAAAGCGACGCATTTTCCCTTTTTCGTCAACCCTCGTAACACATTCGCCAGCATATCTGGAGAAGGCGCCAAAAAATGCCTGCAAATGCTCGCGTTTCTCGCACATCTCAGGTATACTTGCTCGTAAGAAAGGGAACTGCTTGATTCGAGGGAAGATATTCATGAGAATAAAGAAATACCGGAAAGAAGAGAAATATGAGCACAAAAACATTTACTCAACAACTCACAAATACCTACCACCTCGGAGTTCACGAAGCAACCTATAGGTGGACCTACAACCGGAGCCGTGGGCGCATCTGGTTTACCTTCTCTCTGGGATGCTTCGTTGTTTTTTTATGCGCCGTGATATTCCTTCTGATCGACACAAGTTGGGGCTTTGGCGTCTGGGGGATTGCGCTCTCTTTCATTTTTTTACTCCTTCCACTCTGCCTCGGTTTCATTCGTGAAGATCTCACATACGTTTTTAGCGAGGGGTTTGTTCAGATGAGGGACAATGCCCCTGTTAGGATTACACGATGGGACGAAATCGAAATGATCTGGATAGAGTGCCCAGACAATACTCAACCAATAGAGATAGATTCCGACAGCAGCCCTTCTCTCACTGAGCAGCACCACACATATTGTTTCGCTACAGCAAGTGACAAGCACATTGAAGTCTCCAGGAAAGTGTATAGGGACTATTTCCAGAAATACAAATACCGCTATCTACAATCGGCCAGTCTCCAGCTTCTAACCGAGTTTGAGGCGGGACACCCAATCTCTTTTGGCGATTTCACATTTGAAAAACAAGGAATCCGTATTCAGCACAATTTCTACCATTTCTCTCAAATACGTAGTTTTTTCTTGAATACCAGGCAGAACACTGTAACGATAGAAATAATTGTTCCTCGTCCATCAAAGCCGACCGTTGTCAAACAACCACCATCGCAGATAACCATTCAGATCCAGAGAAATCGTGGTCTCTTTGAGGATCTGCTATGTTATGCAATTAGATATACAGCAATTAGCTACAACCGAGACGACGCTGCTCTCTATACTATCAGCTTGCACGGCATCTGGCCACCTCCAAGGGATTAATGCTAAATACGAGAGATATTGTCAATGATCGATTATCACACAAGAGAGGTGTCTTGGGAAAATCGTTCTTTGCTCTCAACTACTTTCCACTGGCGAAAACACCTCGCGCCTATTGCATGGCAGCAGAAAAGCTCCCCTCTCTAGAAGCCGTTCCTGAGAGACACGCACCATTTTATGAGAGCAAAAAAATCCACGCTACTCCAGAAGCGGCCTCCGATGGATATGCGCCATTTTCTGGTTAAAAACTTGACCGTTGCGCTATTTCTGATCGATGCCAACATAGATGAGCTAAGGTGCCGCGCCACATTATAATTTCAACGACTTTTGGAAAAGACATCTTGGCAAGCTTCTCAAGCCAATTATTGGCAAGTTAAGGCCAAGTTATCTGATTGAAAAACGCCACGAATTTGGAGAAATGACATCACTGCTTGCTCTCGTCGCAGATTTTTTGCACTGCCGGTCCGCGATCTGGAGGCCCTTGATCGATCCCATCGTGATATGCCCAGGCTCGGATCGTGTGAGGAGAACGCTCAAGGTCATTACAGAATTTGAGAAAAGCTAAAATGGGTTGAACGGGGACATACTCGTCGTCAAGTACAGGCCAGGTAATGGATGGGATAGTGTTAGGAAGAACAACTCGTTGAACTTTCATCACCTGGGACCCTCTACACCATCTACAAGAAAGATTACGTCTGGTTATATTTTCTACAACGTATGAAATGCGATAAGTAACATACGATGTATACGTTGTGGAAGTTCACTCTTAAAGGTACAGATTGTTCCAGTAACTCGGTTTCACAGTGGTGAATGAGCTGCTTGAGGCGCTCGACTTCGAGCACCAAACCCTCTTGCTGACAATATACCAGTTTTTCCTGCCCGCGTTTTTGCAGGTGTTCCACCTGATCGCGCCTGGCCGGATCAGGAGCCTTCGCTGGGTAGCCAATACAGGCAAAGTATGAGAGAATAGCTCTCAGAGAGAAAGCAGAGCAAGCAAGGAGCTTCATCAATTGCTCGTGAAAGCTTTTGTGAAGTTCCCTGCTTGCTCTCAGGTGGTGGTGAGTTTCGCGAGGGCCACCACTGGCCCACGAGGCGCAGATGGCGTCGCACGAGGTCCGGCCTCCAGGCTCACTGCCGCAGTATCATAGCCAGCAACGGTACCTACCACGCCGAGGGTCGCAATGCCCTGTTGGACATTGAACAAGCCAATGCTTGTCGTTTGCTGACCATGTAATAACCATCCCTGGTAGACCTGAGTGCCACTGAGTGGCGGAAGATCTCGGATGATGAGCACCATCAGGTGTTGTGAGGGGTAAGAGAGTACTTGCCCATGGGCTGCCGTGTTAGCCCCAAGTCCGCGCAATGCGTAGACCACGGGTGGCTGCGCATGCGCTGAGAGTTGTGCTACTCGCTGGTTGAGCACAAGGTTCCAGGCAAACAAGGTTCCGACCAAGCCAAACAACACCAGCAGGGTTGCTGCCAGAAGGGCGTTGCGCCATCGCCGTGACCTGCTTGCGAGAGAAGTCATAGGGAGAGTGCGCGTTGGCTGCCGCGCCGCCTCTTCGGTGTAAATGCGGGCGAGCAGACGCTCTTTGACCTGTGGTGGTGGATCAAGAGGCGGGACGGTAAGTGGAAACACATCCACGATCGCACGCAATTGGCTCTCTATGTTCGGACACGTTGGGCAGGTAGTGAGGTGGGTAGCAACGGCCCGACTTTCTTCCTCGCTGAGCGCTTCAAGGACATAGGCTCCCAGCAGTTCTTCTACCTCTCGACAATTCATGCTCGATTCTCTTTCCTGATACTCAGACTCATTTCTCCATACTCAGACTCATTTCTCCACATCGCTTACCTGCCTCCCATCTGTTCTAAAAGGCGCTTCAAGCGCATCATCCCCAAGCGCATCCGTGCCTTGACCGTTCCAAGTGGGAGACGATAGCCCTCCGCGATCTCCGATTGGGTCCAGCCCTGAAAATAGGCCAGTTCAATGACCATACGTTGCTCACTGGAGAGCATCTGAAGCGCGTTGCGCACCTGTTTTCCTTGAATGGATTTCCACGCCTCGTCCCAGGTATCCGGCGCGGCCAGACGCTCATCGGAAACCAGGTCGTCAATGGAGGGCGCTTGAAAATCCGCTCGTGCGCGCTGCTTACGTAACTGGTCAATGGCTCGGTGACGAATGATCGCGAACAACCAGGTTCTGACTGAGCCGGATTGCGATGTGTACGATCCGGCATGTTGCCACACCGAGACAAACGTCTCCTGGAGCAGATCCTCGGCTATCTGGTGATCTGGGATCATGCGGTAGGCAATCGAATAGAGCAGGCGGCCATAGCGCTGATAGAGCACTTCCAGGGACCAGAGCACCCCTACTGCGAGGGCATAGAGTAAGGCTTCATCACTAATCTCCTCAACAGAAAAAGGGAATGGTGGAGGTGGGTGGTTCGGACTTCCCTTTCTATGACCAAAATCCTGCATCGTTTTCCTCTTTCACTCGCAAGCCGGGGGACACATGCCTACCCGGCTTGCGTCTCCTCACCCACCACATGCGCCCATAATACGCTTGTAATGCCATCCTTTTCAATACTCCTTCCAGGTTAAAACAGTGGCTCTGACCATTCTGGATGGAGAAGAGTCGGTGCCAGAAAGATTCCCTGAGAACATACGGCTCCCATACGGATTCGGATGACCTGACTTTTCCTTTTCGCTCGTGATGACACCCATTGGGGAAAGACGCGAAAAACGGGTAATCCATTTTGCGAAAAGGTCCGTATCTTCGGAGCGAAAGGAGGCTAGAAAGCCATGACAAACATGAATAAGACCGTCGCGCTGGTCTTCGGCATTGTTTTTCTCTTGATTGGGATACTCGGTTTCATCCCTGCCCTGACGCCGGGAATGGCGCTGCTTGGCCTATTTATGGTCAATGGGGTGCATAGTGTGGTTCACTTGCTCTTCGGTGCGTTGGGGATCGCCGCCGCATTCACGGGAACGGAGCGACTGTATAACCGGGCGGGTGGCATCATTTACCTGGTGATCGGGATCCTCGGCTTTATTCCTGCGCTTGCTCCTGGAGGCATGCTGCTCGGTCTAGTGATGATCAACTTGGCGGACAATATCCTGCACCTGGTCATCGGAGCAGTTCTGGCCTACGTGGGCTTCGCTCTCGTCAATCGCCGCGTTGCCACGGCGTAGAGCAACTCGGACGCTTCCTCCTGGGGGGAGCGTCCGAAAAGGGTATGTTGAGAAAAGAAAGAGGATATATATGAGTGATCTTATGAAGTCCGGTAGACATGACGACGCTCTGCCTACCCAGAACGCGCTTACCTCGCTTGGGACATCTTCGCGCCGTCTCTTTTTACGCGGTTCGCTACTAGGAGCAGCCGTGGTGGTACCCAGTGGGCTGCTAGCTGCCTGCGGCGGAGCGTCAGCCAGCGGTAGCGCAAGTGGTCACCCCACGGCTCCTTCTGGTGCGACGCAGCAGACAGCACAGCTCGCGCTCAAATCGGTGAGTGAGAGCAAGCAAGCTTTCACGGAAATCATGAGCGACGAGAACCAGCATGTGAGCTTTCTCCAGTCAGCCCTCAAAAGCGCGGCACGTCCCAAGCCGACCTTTCAGAAGCTCAAGCAGACCGATCTCCAGTCTTTTGCCGCGATTGCTCAGGCATTGGAGAATACTGGGGTGGGAGCATACTTAATGGCTGCGCCTGCGGTCAAAGACCAGAGGATTTTGGCCGCAGCTGGCTCGATCCTGACGATTGAGGCCCGCCACGCAGGATTCCTTGACGCGCTACTGCAAAAGCCTCTCAGCGCCAACGGAGCATTTGACAAACCCCTGACGCAGGCGGAGATTGTCAGTGCAGCCTCCCCTTTTATTGCGAGTCTGAACGGCGGCGCAGACCCAGCCGCACCGCTCAAGAGCGATGTGGATATTCTCAATTTCGCGCTGCTTCTGGAGTACCTGGAAGCAGAATTTTACGCCACGAACGTGCCAGTACTTTTTGCCTAACATGCTCTCGCTTTCCTCACCAGGTCGATATCGCTGGCGCTTCGCTGCATGCCATCGAGCGAACTGGCGATGGAGCCGCCGATAGATAGAGGAGGAGATTCCTGCTTCTTTGAGTGCATGCATGGCTGGCCAGAGCGTAGCGGAAAGATCGACCGATTGCTCGTGCCATTCTGAGAGCTCGGCCAGGGCCCGCTGGACGAACTGACCGATTCGCCGTCCATAGCCGCAGGTGATGGAATGGATTGCTTCCGCATCCCACTCTGCGGAGCCTGTATGGCCGTCATGGCCCTGAAGCCTGGAGAATCAGACGGCAACGCCGGTTTCAGCGCCATCTCTCTGCTGTTGTTTCAACCCGTGTTTCTGTTCAAGTGCCAGTGAGTACAGAAAGGATTATTTTCATCGTGCTCAATTCGTCAGACGCCTTTGAGGGGAGTGAGCCTTTACCTTTTCCTGAAGAACCGCGCGCACTCCAGCCGGCTGTTGATACAAGCCCCATTGCCAACGCCGCCAGAATGCAAGTTGTGGACGATATCGAAGACATTAAAGCCCTGGCCGAGCGGGAGGGACAGGTCGTTGTGGTCAATGATGATGTCGTCAAGCGGGCACGGACGCTCGCCAGGACGGCCGCCAAGAGTAGTAATCCAACCAGCCATGACGAATATCGGCAACTGCAGGAGCGCTATCTGGCCGCCTATTTTGCCTTGTTCGATGAGGAAAAGAAACTCATCGCCAAAGACCTGAAGTGCTTTCCCGACACGAAGGCGATCAATCTGGCTCGGAAAGCTCGTGCAGATCGCAAAAAGTATACCTTTCCCTCAGCGGGAACAGGCCCATTTCATCAGCGCGATCTGGCCGTGGTGTCAGCGTTGTATGAGTTGGGGCTGTGCCAGGACTTGGAAAACTATCTGGAGCAGATTCACGAGTATGTTGACACCTACGAAGAGGCATTTCGTAACCCCAAAGAGGAGGTGGTATGGCCCCCGGCCACCTTTTGAAACAGCATCGTTTTCTCAGGAAAGGGAAGTGGATACTGAGGCAGGGCTTCCACTGATGGCGTTTCCTGCCAGATCAAAGCCTCGCTTTGTTTGGCTTTTACCGCTGGCTATAGTTCTGGGCGTGGCGCTCGTCGTTGGATTGGTTATCGTTGCCATTGCTCGCCCTTGAGCAGTGGACGGGAGAGAAAGGCTCCTTCAATGAGCCCGTTGTCTGCCGTGGTAATTGCAGGATGAGATAGAAAGCCGAGGGCCTGAAAAGAGGGTCAAGAAGCGTGTTAGGTATCTTACAGGGCAAGGGAGCGTTATTGGATTCCTGAGGGCGTGGAAGGTGTGCCAACGCTAGACTGAGGATCAGGGCTCTTTTCTTTTGGAGGCTCTTGGAAAATGATTTGCAAGTTGTCTGTAGAGGGTGTAAATATGAAAATTATTTGAGGTAATCTTTGAGCAATTATTTGAGGTAATACCTGTAAATTTGGGAATTAAATGGGCAGAATCTGGATAATTATGCTGGCGGTAGAATGGGCAAAAGAAGAAAAACATGGGCATTTCGTGAGGCTCAATCGCCCCATCTCCGCTTGGCGGGCTGATCTAGGTCTATTATCTCTTCACCAGCGGAATTCGACAAATTCCGCCCATTTAATTCCCAAATTTACACACATAGCAGCCATAGCGGCTGCGTTGTTCTGCAGTCAAAAATTCAACGGGCACACTGTTCTCCCTTTCCACTTGATTCGTCAATAGATCTAGACATTTCTACTCACTTCTGCTAAAATAGTGGAGAAGACATGATCAATGCAATGGTACGCGTAAAATGTAGGACTGATGTCTGCTAACCCTTGGGAAAACTACCTCGAAAAGATGTCTGCTAATACATGCGGGGGAGCGAGTGATGAGACGGGACGCGCGACCACCTCTCTCAGAAGAGGGCCAGCAAGCTTTGGCGCATTATACGCATGCGCTTCAACAGGGTGAAGATCTTTCCCCTGTCACGCTTCGGAATTATCTGAGCGACTTGCATCAGTTTATCGCCTGGTGTGAAGGAACCTGGAATGAAGGAGAAGAGGAACGCAGCTTTACTCCCCAGGCTGTGGCTCCTTCACTGCTCATCCGCTATCGGGAGTATCTCCAAACCTCGCTTGGCCTGAAGCCGTCATCAGTGAATCGGGCTCTTATGAGCCTGAAACGCTACTTCGCTTGGACCAGAAAAATGCAGTTCGTTCAAGCTGATCCTGCCAGCCCCATCAAATTTGTCCCAAAAGAAGCAGATCCCCCTCGCCACCTGAGCGATGAGGAGGAGGCGGCGCTGGTCGCTGCTGTCAATGCTTTTGGAACCCTTCGAGATCAAACGATCATCACCCTCTTGCTTCACACTGGTTTACGTGCGCAAGAACTCTGTACTCTAACACGCTAGCAGGTCTACTTGGGCAAGCGGAATGGGACGCTACGGATCATTGGAAAACGCAAAAAAGTGCGCGAGGTTCCACTGAATACCACTGCTCGATCGAGCTTGCACCAGTATTTGGAAACCCTTTCACCAGAATGTCTCTATCTCTTTCCTTCAGAAAAGACACAGCGTGCGCTCACTGGACGAGCGCTGGGGCATCCGGTCACAAAATATGCCATACAAGCCAAGGTCGCTGATCTCAGTCCCCATGACCTGCGCCATCGCTTTGGCTATCGCATGGCAGAAGTCGTTCCCTTTCACCGGCTCGCCCAGATTATGGGACATGATTCGCTAGATACCACGATGCTCTATGTGCGCGGGACCAAACAAGATCTCCAGCAAGATGTGGAGAAAATCGCATGGATATAAAAGATCACAAGAAGCCTGTGAAAATTTTCTGTTGTTATGCTCGTGAAGATCAGCAACTCCTTAGAGAACTCAAAAAACATTTAAAATTATGGGAGCAGCGGCAACTCATTTCTTTATGGGCTGACACGAACATCAGTCCTGGAATGAACTGGCAAAAAGAGATTTCCCGCTATCTGGATTCAGCACATATCATACTTTTGCTCGTGAGTGCAAATTTTCTTGCATCTGATTATTGCTATAGTACCGAGATGATACATGCTATGGAGCGATATGAACGCGGAGAGGCTCGTGTTATTCCTATTATTCTCAGCTCTTGCGTTTGGGAAGACGCTCCATTTGGCGAACTTCAAGCGCTGCCTACAGACGCGAAACCCATCACAAGCTCTGAATGGCATACCTTGGATGAAGCACTGACTGATGTCGTGAGAGGTCTCCGGGAGGTCATTACAACTGTGGCAGCAAAAAGCAGAATTGAGCAAAGTTATTCTCATGCACTCATTGAGGGGTCTCAGTCTCAAGACAGAAACGCAGGCCAAGAGACGCAGGCGAGTGCCTTGCAACTGTCAGAGCAACCTCACAAGTCATTAAATAAGGTAATGACTTTGCCTGCTATTGGAGCAAGGGTTCCGCCTGTGAATGGGTTCCATCCCTCAAAGTCAGCGGTTCTTGTTACCCTCTCTGGCCCTATAAAAAGCATTATACGTGTTTTGAGATTATTATCATGTGGTATTACTTTCATCCTTTATTGGTTACTTATTGGATATACAACTCCATCAATATTTCCTGATGAGATACTCAGGATAAGCGGTTCCACCTACCTGACCATGCTATTACAAGGGAACAGCCATAAGACCCAGGTACTGAAAATACTTGTTGTCCTCTCTAGCCTCACAGCAGATTGGTTTTTAGTCGGGATACTCTTATCTCATGTCCCCCATCCAAATCTATTTACGTTACAAGATGCTTCTGTCTATGGCCCTATTTTAGTAGCGATATGCGCATTTTTGCTCACTGGATATATAATCCTATACTTCTTCATAAAATGGCCTTACACTAATGTTATTAATCTCCGAAAAATTATTGAGATAGTTGCCGTTACAGCATTATTGGTTTTTCTTTCTAAAGCTTTTAATGCTGATTTTCTCTCCTTCCCAATAATAGCGAGCGCAATTTCACTTTGCCTATTCATCTTTGGCATAGTAAGTCTTGGTGGTACGCCATATGGTGATGGGCTTCAAGGGTTTAACAAAATGCTAGAAACACGACGTAGCAGCCAAGAGGAGAAGGATAGGGAGAGTAAAGCATATTTTGATACTATAAAAAACAGAAACATTTTATAATAAAACTACAATGCCGTGCGGCATTTTGGGGTTCCAGAGGCGTTGGTCTCGGACAATGGGAGCGTCTTCACCTCTCATGAGACGTGCTGGGCGTGTGAGCTGCTTGGGATGGAAAAACGGGAAATCAAGAAGGGACGCCCCTATCAAAATTACATTGAGGCGGCGTTTGGCGTGCAAAGACGTATGGCGGACTGGTGTAAATTTGGGAATTAAATGGGCGGAATTTGTCGAATTCCGCTGGTGAAGAGATAATAGACCTAGATCAGCCCGCCAAGCGGAGATGGGGCGATTGAGCCTCACGAAATGCACAGTTTTTCTTCTTTTGCCCATTCTACCGCCAGCATAATTATCCAGATTCTGCCCATTTAATTCCCAAATTTACAGCGGATGTTTGCTGATCAGAGTCACTCCATTCCAGAAATCTGCGCTGCCTTGGGAATCTCCCGCGCAACCTTGTATCGGTATGTCAAAGAAACCTCTTCAACAGAATAATTATACAGATTCCACCAGTTTAATTTTGGGATCTACACTGTAGGGCCCTGCGCCGATCTCTTCTGCCTGAAATTTTCCCGATGCGCAGGCTGTAGGGCCCTGCGCCGATCTCTTGCGCCTGAAATTTTCCCGATGCGCAGGCTGTAGGATCCTGCGCCGATCTCTTGCGCCTGAATCCAGCCAGAGAGGGCCGATTGATCGGGTCCTGTCCCGATTTATCGGGGACAGCCTGCCCTGCACGAATCCCGCGAGAACCGCACGTGTTTGATGGACGCGGCGGGAGGTTCATCACACCGGCAGGCTGATCACACGGCGAGAGGCCCACGCTGAAGCGGGGCAGGACCCGATCAATCGGCCCTCTCTGGCTGGTGAAAGGGTTGCCTGCTTGGTCCCCCTGGCTGTTTCGCCAAATCGGAGGGAGGTTGGCGAGGAGGGAGAAGCCTGCAGGCGTGGGTGAAAGGGTTGCCTGCTTGGTCCCCCTGGCTGTTTCGCCAAATCGGAGGGAGGGTTCATCTCCGAGGAGGGCTGAGCAGGAGGCAGGAGGGAGGGTTCATCTCCGAGGCAGGCTGAGCAGGAGGCAGGAGGGAGGGTTCATCTCCGAGGCAGGCTGAGCAGGCGACGAGAGGCCCACGCTGAAGCGGGGCAGGACCCGATCAATCGGCCCTCTCTGGCTGGTGAAAGGGTTGCCTGCTTGGTCCCCCTGGCTGTTTCGCCAAATCGGAGGGAGGGTTCATCTCCGAGGAGGGCTGAGCAGGAGGCAGGAGGGAGGGTTCATCTCCGAGGCAGGCTGAGCAGGCGACGAGAGGCCCACGCTGAAGCGGGGCAGGACCCGATCAATCGGCCCTCTCTGGCTGGTGAAAGGGTTGCCTGCTTGGTCCCCCTGGCTGTTTCGCCAAATCGGAGGGAGGTTGGCGAGGAGAGTCACGAGGAGGGAGAAGCCTGCAGGCGTGGGTGAAAGGGTTGCCTGCTTGGTTCCCCTGGCTGTTTCGCCAAATCGGAGGGAGGTTGGCGAGGAGAGTCACGATGACAGCAAGGAGCCAGAGGTACGTTGACGCAAAACCATTTACGAGGGCGAGTCTCCTGCGTTGCGGCGCGCCTGCCTCTTTATCTGGCGGGAACGGTGGATTTCATGGCGTTTGAATTCTTCTTTCATCAAACGGTCCTCGGTCCATCTAGCCGGGTTGTCGCTGATGTATTGGCGGGCACGTGCCAGGCGGGTCTCACTGAGAACAACAGTCTTCCAACCGCCTTCTTGCCAACCCAGCCAGAGATCTCCCACGCTTTTCCGTATGGTGTAGGAGGCCAGAGCTTTGTAGGCACGAATCACCTCAAAAACGCTGACTGGCTTGTGCCTGGGGGCTTCGATCAACTCGATGATGCTGTGCATGTGGTTGGGCATGAAGACATATTCGTGCAAATGCACACAAGGCCAGCGGTTAGCCAGACCCGCCCAGACTTCCTGAGCAATATGACCAACCTGGTTCAAGAGCATCTGCCCATCGGAGATCCTGCCGAAGAACCAGCGCCGGTGATAGGTACACAGGGTGATGCCATAAAAGCCTGGTTGACTGTAATCGTAGCCGTTATATTCGGCGTTCGCAAAGAGAGGATTTTCCCTTCCCATGACTGTCGATCCCTTCCATCAAATTCCCGAAAGATAGATTTAATTATACCATAGTACATCCTTCCCGGCAATTCGTATAGGAAACATCCAGGGCTTTCCAATTCTCAAAAAGGAGGTGAAAAAGAAGAGTTTTTCTTGTAGACTACAAAAAACCATCAAATCGACAAGGAAAACTCCCAATGGACTATACAACATGGACCCTGCCACCTCAACCA
>Ga0209061_1003485_pt1 | contig 17025 bp, 15 predicted proteins | sample Coa_R1_10_FD_187157 | JGI IMG/M metagenome (GOLD analysis project Ga0209061, IMG submission 187157) | Surface soil microbial communities from Centralia Pennsylvania, which are recovering from an underground coalmine fire - Coalmine... | ecosystem: Environmental > Terrestrial > Soil >...
ACCTGGATCGAGCTGGTCGATCACGGCGGCGGCGACGGCGGCGGGCTCGAAAGCGAATCAAACGGCTCGATGATGAGCGAGCGCGATATCGCGGGCGCAATCGCCGACGGCATCGCCGCGCACGCGCGAGCGCATCCGGAAGACGCGAACCGCCGTGTCGAGGGCGTCGTCGCGAACCAATGTCTCATGAGCACGCTCGGCTTCGCCGAGGGATACTACATAAGCGCTTTGAAACGTCCGGTCCGCAGCTGCCGGATATTCGGAAAGCAACATGCGCCACATGCTCTCGCGGCGCCCGGCTTCTGTTATTACTGCTGGATCGACGGTCTCTACGGTCTCTAAAGAACGCAAGGCCTAGCGTCCTTTACCGAGTCCATCGACTGAGCGGAATAGGTTCGGAAGTTTTCGTTTATGCCAGATGCTAAGAGTAATCTTCTATTGTTCGCCGGACGATCGCTTGCCATTCTCTTTCCAGCTGCCTACGTGGATGGGCTTCAATAAACGCGTAAAGGTCCGAGTAGTGCGCCTCGCCCGCCAACTCGCGAAAGTATTGGTTGAGGTCTTCGGTCCTGGTGGGGAGCATCTAAGCGTTATTTCATAGACTCTATTGACTAGAAGCGCTTTCCTTTCGTCGCTCGACATACCACGGGAGATCTCTGGCTACGAATGTTATATGTTCGTGGCGTCCGTCCGCTCCAACCACTTCGAGATCGACAGTACTCCCATTATCCGCTGCATATAGCAGCGACGAGAGCTGCTCCTGCGTCTTCCCGGCCGTTGATGTACCGTTTACGGCAGTCACGATATCACCAAGTTGCAACCCAGCTTCTTTTGCGACACTAAAGTCGGGGAGATAGGAAACACGTGCTCCTTCAGTTTCTGGGCTGAGGCTCAGAAAAATTCTCCGCGCTCCATTAGGCACTGGGAGCGCATACCGAAAGAAGTTCAATACCCCTGAATCGTCGCGTCTCGTATACACCATCAACCTCTGGTAGAGATCGGCGGTGACTCGGTCGTTCAGATCGGCTGCTGAACTGACTATGGCGGAAACAGCATCTCTACCGGACGTAACTGTTTTCGATTCTTCACCGCGGAACCAGTCAACCCCGTATGTATCTGCAAGATCAACTTGCAATTTAAACTCCCAAGTTATGTAAGTACCGTACGCGTTAGTGAACCCTTTTAGGCTACGAAAGGTGAGCCCGTAACGTGCAACAATCAACGCGTTGTGTGCGCGCGCAGCCTCGGTAAAGTCTTGGACGCTAGTGGCTGCAACGTCAGCAGTCAAGACTGAAACGTTGAACTTCGAACCGAGTTTCGCTGCGAAGTCTTGAGCTGACTGTATAATCGCGTCACTTGCTCCGTCGCCCCGTGCGTGGGATGTGTCGTAAACGACTAGTACGCGATCTGCTCCCGGGAGCGCTCGCAGCAAGTGCGCAGGCATTGGCGAGGCGGAAGCCTGCCCCATTGCTACGGCGTTTGAGACGCTTGACGAGGTGGTTACGGTCGCGGGTGTATAGTTGATACTGTGCAAGGTTAGAAACGGAATTGCGGTTTTGGCGATACCAATCGCGACGTTAGCCTCCGTGCCGCCGCTAAGCTTTGCAACTACGACTCCTACCACGTCGCCAGTTGTTGGATCGAATAGTGGACCACCGCTGTTTCCTGGCCAAGCCTGAGCATCAAATTCGATGAGCCCTCCGCGGTTCACAATTGCTGAGACGGTCCCGACATGGATTGCCGGTGCGAGGTCGCCCGTAAGTTTCGCGAGGGTGTACTGCGCAGACGGGTAGCCGGCGTCTGCTATGGCATCGCCAGGTGCCGGAATAGAAACTCGAAGATGCAGGGCGGGAATGTCGCCCACGTTCACTCGAACGATGGCTAGATCAGGATCCTCCTCAAGGCCTTTTGCGACTACGATGCCCGTAAGTTTTTGCGGCAAAGGGAATTGACGATAAACCAAGACGATGTGGTCGCTACCAACAACGTGCGCGTTTGTTAGATAGTAGGATCGCTCGGAGTTGCTGGATACGCAAAATGCTGAACCGACCCCATTTGAATTTGCGATGATAGCGATTGATGGCCGCATTCGGGCAAAGACGTCCGCCGTGGTACTTTGGGCCTTCGCGACGTGCAACGTTGTTGCCGTAACAAGGAAAGCAAGCGGTATGACCAGCAGGCACTCCCCGAGTCTATTGACCATTTCGTGTCTCCTGGTCGCCGGCTGCGCCAGCTTCTTTTTTGCAAACGTAGGCGCCGTGCTTCGTGCGACCGTACCACTTCTCGCCCTTGAGGTGATAGATCGCGGATTCGGTGTTCAACCATATGACCGTATCCCCGGGGCAATGCGCCTGGGCGGCGGGCTCCGTCCGGAAGAGAGCAAGTCGCTTGGGCGCCGGCGAGGACAAGGCGACGCGCGCCTGAGACGCTTCAGCTCGGGCATGAGGCGCGACGGAAGCTGCGATGAACCCCGTTATGATAGCGGCTGCCAACCTCAACGGCACGGCACTATCTCCTGAACGCTGGGAAGCAGATTTTTAGCCGCGCGTACCCTTTCTCCCTAGAACCCCCGTCCAGCCGGGATTTCGGCTCCGAGCCGCTCACTCTCCAGCCAAGCGGCTTTCTTGCTGCTCAATACTGCACCTTACAAGCTGGCACGGCTGAAACCTAAAGTGCGGGGCACTGCAACCATCATGGAAACGGCTTCTTTTGATTTGGCAGGCCTCTGGTTCTGGTTAGTGTCTGAGGAAGCCCGCGTGTCAATAGACGCGGCTAGTATTGAGTGGTGGATCGTCTTGAAAGACGACATAATGACAGACATGGTGAATCCCAACTGACAATCAGCTGAACAGTCGATAAAACGCAGAGAGCTGGCGTCGTCTTTCACACGTGTCCTCGATCGAGCTCAAATGTTGAGCTATAACCGATGTGCACTAACCGTCACATTCAAGGGTGTCTGCGAACTGCTTAGCCTTCGCGGTGAGGTCCCGACCTTGACTGTCAAACGATGCTTCTACGGTCGCGAGGTCGTCCAAGATGCTTCGAGCCGCATTTGTTTTTTGGTGCGCCTTCTCTGTTAATTGACTAGCAGCGTTGGCGTAACTCCGGCGAGTGGAGTCCGCTCCAAAATACCGGCTGCACGCGGCTAACCGTTGATCATAAATGCGTGCCCACTTCAAATAGCTTGCGAGCCCTTTCTGGATGTGATGGAGATTAGGTGTGATGAGGGAGCGCAGGTATGACACTTGGCTGTCATTATATTTAATTTGGCTTAACTCATATGCTACTTGGCTGGAGAGATATTGAACCTGAGATTTTTGGTTGCACGTCATCGGAGACACGGCAGCAGCCGCTTGTTCTTTTTGCCAATCTTGTTGCATCTTTGACCACGTCGAATCGTATCGGGACCGAATCTCCGCCGGTCCTGCGTTAATTGACAGGGCGCTGTCCAAGTCATTGAGAGCTGGATTCAGATCAGATAGTGCCAGATTGATCTGGAACTCAGCCAGGCTCAGTTCGTTCTGAAGAGCTTGACGATCGGGAGACCGCGTTTGCTTTAGCTGATTCAGCGAAACGGACTGGGAAGCTGCTAGTGGCCCGGCCGGCGTAGTTTCAGGCTCTAATACAGCCACATTGCTCCTGCTTGGCACAACAGTGAAGTGCCCCGAGTCCAGGTACCACTGCCCGTCGCTACCTACTACGCCTTTCCACGTCCCGGCAAAGTGGCGCGTTACAGAGCCTGCGCTTGTTACGTCAACGGCCGTCATGCTGACAGAGACCGTATCAGTAGTCAAAGGCGTTACCGAGACGTCGATGCTTTTCGTGGTCGTATAGTCCGTCTTCCAAGACTGGTACGTACCACTCTGACGGAATGAGTCACTTAGCATCGCCCAGGCACTCTTAAAATCATGACCATTTAATGCATGGTAAAAAGCAATGACGCGGTCATCAAGGTTTTGCGCAGCTTGAGTTTGGGTTTGCGGAGCATAGTTCGGATCATGGGTTTTGCCTTGCTGCGTTTGATTCGATGGAGCTGTGAAAAGGTTCGATAAGTTTGGAAGCGCGATAAGAGAAGTCGAGAACACCGCAAGTGCCACGATAACTAAGCTCAACTGAACTGCCAGCGGCCTTCCCTGTGGAAGCCACGCTGCCGTCCCAGACATTGAAGCTGGCTCACGGAGGCTACGCAGCATGTCCGAGTACGTCTTGCCGTCTACAAGTTGAACGCCGGTTTTTTCCGCTAACGCGCGCGCGGAGGGGGTAAAGGTGCCAGTCGTCACAACGATAGCCTGGCTGCAGCCATAATAGCTCTTTCCAGCGTGCGCTTGCTGAACCGCGTCGTTACCTACAACACCCACGTAACGTTTACACTGGATTCCAAGGCGCTGACCTTGCGCCGTTGCAATGACATCTACACCTTGGTCTCCGCTACTGCGCGTGAGCTCGACGTCGTAACCCTGCCGACGGTACGTTTCGGCTACATGCCGCTCGAACTCTAAAGGCGAGATGCCAAGAAGCGAAGCTATATCATCGCTGCGTTGGCCGCGTAGAGTTTGCTTTGCAGCTTCCTTCCGACCGTAGAGGGCCGCCGCAATTAGGATTCCGGCTCCAATGATCAAAGCGAACGTCTTGACCACTATCAACACTAGGGATGCCGTGAGAAAACCGAGGACAAGAAGCAGCATACCAGCGTTCACGCGCTTTGTCGTCCCGAAGCGACGATCGCGGAGCGGTCTAAACAGTTAGGCGACTCCCTTGTTTACTTTAGCGAGAGTCGAGCCAGAAAGGTGACTCATTTCGCGTAGTGCGTTGTGATCACGGCATCCTCTGTGGATACAACATGCACAGTGTGATCCACGTACGCTGTTAATGGAGTGCGCGTATCGAGCGTTATTTCTTTTCCATGGACGAAGTTGTGCATGAACAGACCAAGAGGCCCGAGGACAATATAGGATGCGATGGTTGCAGTTGAAGCGGCGCCTTTCTTTCCTTCACCAACCTCCTGATTAGCTGTGGCCGACAACGGGATTCGAGATCCATCTACGGATGATATCCACTCATACTCCAAGCCTAGCTTACCAGGATGCCCATTGGCGCCGGCGTGTTCCGCTACGGCAACTTTCCCTTCACCCTCTGCGCCTTTTTCAACAACGATTTTGCCGTTCGCAACGATATCTTCGGCCGCCTTAAAGGTGAACTCTTGGTCCACTTCTGCACTACTCGATGAAAGTGGCGCAATCAGCAGCACCTTCACCGGTAGGCCACCTGGTACGGTGACAGCATCGCTAGCCAAATTGCTCTGTACCGGATTGCTGGCAGTCGTTGGAGATGGAGCGTTGATGAGAAGCTTGATATCCGGCTGATCAGGAAGCGCGTCAGCAGTAGTCAGCTCGGCGCTGTAATTGCTCATTGACTGGTCGGTCGCAGCTGAAAATGACCCGAGCGATATCTTATAGCCGCTTTCCGTCGCGAGCAGTTGACCCACTACATATACTTCCGCTCCGGCTGCCGCCGCGGCTTTTCCTAGCGTCTCGCCTGTAGGTTCCGGAAGCAATTTCGCATCGTAACCATCTAAGCCGGCCAGCTTTGCCACGATCGCCCTTGATGCGTTCGCTGCCTGGTTTGAAAGCGCAGGGGTTGAGCGCAGCGGGAAGACGACAATGAGCCGCGCTTTGGCAAACGCTGCGGAGTTGGCGGCAAGCAGGAGAAAAAGGGCGCAAATGAACGCCAAACCACGACGTATCATGGAGAGACCTCCGGATTCGCGGTGAAACTAATTTACCGTGCCACCGGCAGCCACCCTGTCAAGCTAAGCAAGCCTTGGACCATCCGAACGGAATAGCCCCGGTTGGGCCACCGCCGATCCGCGGTTTACTGTGATGTCGGGCCGGCCTTAGTCAAGGCCAAACTCGTCCGACGGCTCGATGCGCTCGCAACTTGCGACACAGTCGCCGCGGTGATGGTCGCCGTCATAAAAGCCTGCAGGCGAGCAGCCGAATTTGTAACAGCGTCCGGAATGCCCGTCCGGCATAGGGCTGCGGCAGTCGCAACAGACTTCAACTATCGCGATCTCCGACATTTATGCCACCTCCTTTTCACGGTGCTTTACCGCGCGCGTATCGCTGAACCGGTATGCTCGCGCGGGCATCTACGATGGCATTTTTCGTAGCCTTTCGTGGTCTGGCTTTGCCCTTCAAAATGTCGCGCCAACGGCGCACAGAAATTCTGAGTTCGCGCGCGACTTGCTCCTGAGGGAATTGCGCGAGAAAGGCAATGTCGCTCCGCAGATCGTCTCGCTCGTATACGACTGGTCCGTCTTGGTCCAGCGATGCGCCCTCATCCTGATCCAGTCGATCGATCTCTTTGCCTACGTGATCCGGACGTAACGAACGCACGACCAGGTGCCCCAGTATACCCCGCGCATCGGCAGCGGCAGGACGACCGTCGAGTTCGGCGGCCTTCCATTCGGGATGGCGGCGATATTCTTCGATATACTCGTCCATTCGCTTTACGGGGACCGTCTCGGCGTCGTAATCGCCGTTCCAATCCAACCGTAAAGCTTTGCCAGTATAAAAGTTGATCCACGGAAGCCGCTTTGACTTTGCGAGATCGAGCTCAAACGGGGCGATGGGCAGAACGTCGTCGCTTCCGACAATGACAGCCGGCGTGACCGTTTGCACGAAGCCGTACGACTTAACTCGGTGCTCGTAGGAGCGTCCTTTGTTGTACGCTTTTAGCCGCTGCAAGATCGAGGGCTGGCTGATTGGGAACCGTCGCCGCAACGGAAACCCGAAATCAATTACGGCTCTTGCTCGGCAGCGTTGGTTCGCGTTGATGCGCGGTAGTTCTCGCATAAGGATCGCCAGCCAGATGCGCCGAGCGAGCTTCGCGGTTGTCTCGTTTCGGGTACGACCGATAATGGCGCCAAGCCCGCTTTCGGATGCCTTGACGATCTGGATGCGTCGCCCATGCCGCATGCGATAAAGCACGTACCGCTTGGCGCTCACGGAAAAGGCTCGCAGGTCTGCGATGTCGGGGTACTCGTCCTTGAGGAGATGCGGTACCAGATCTGGCTCGTAGGGGTTTAATGCGTCGAAGCGGTCGATGATAGCATCGACGTCAGCGCGGGAAAGGCACGGTACATCTTTTGGGCAACGCTCGCCGCACACGATAGCCAGAGCATCGGTATCGCAAAATGCAAACGTTCCGCCGCGCGCTTTCACCTCGGATTCCAGAAGTGCGAGCATTAATCGCGCGCCACCAGTAATGAGGCTTGCAACGATGGGGTTGCTAAAGGCGCCTGGCCGCTCGTCGTGCACGTTCGGGCACTCATATGTTACGTCCGAGTAGACCGTACCCGGGAGCTCCTGGCTGAGCGTGTGCGGTAGTACGTTGATCTCAGCGAAGATGCCGTAAAGACTATTTGCGGTAACTTTCAAGCCAGACGCTTGGTGCTTGAGGTTAAGTGCATCACTTCCGCCACGCCTTGCGGCGCCTTTTGCACGCTGCCGCTGTTCGACCAGCGTACGAACGACGTCGCCGTCGCCATGTAGTGGTATGCTTCCGCGAAAGAGCACGCTACGCGTGGTTTGGTCCTGGTCCGCATAAAAACGAATCGCCCGCTTGACCTTTGGCACCGGTCCGCCTGATAGCACGGCAGCTACCACGTCGGCCAGCGTGTACCACCGAGGCTCCGTCGTTTCAAGCTTAGCTTGCGCGATCGCGTAGGAGTCGGAAAGTCCTCGGCGCCTGCGCTCCTCCCCCATAAGCCGCATCCGGGCGGGGAGAAGCGCGCCGCATGGCTCTACGAGGACGAGACAATTGAGCCCCTTCCAAAACGCGGGATCATAGAGCGCCTGTCGCGTGAGGGAATTCAGGGACGATTGTATCTGCGCAGCCGGCAGGCACTGTGCGGACATCTCACCTTGCATAAGCGGCTCTATGCGCTGCAGGTGTATGATGGTCGGGTACATGGACGTGAAGTCCACGACGCGGACCGGCACGTCGCCCCGTACCCGCACCTCCGCTCGCCCACCGAAGTACGAGGCAGCCCCATAGCCTAAATGTTTGCGAGGGAACGCGGGCTGCGCATCCAGCAAAGGACGAAACCCGAGCAGTCGCAGGTATTGCTTCGCGAGGCTCGCGCTAGAGTAAATCTGACCCATATAAAGACCACTATGAGGCCGCTCGCGTTCGTTGGCGAAAGTTGCGAACGGGTGGCGCGCATACTCTTCCCGCAGCTTCCGATATAGCGCCCACGTGATCCGGACATCTTGACGGCAGTACGTCAACGTGCGCCGGTCCACGGCACCGAGCTCCTCGACGTGCATTTTCTTCGTATGTGTCGCAAATACGTCACATGCGAGCTTTAGCGTCTTGCTCGTACCGGTAAACGCGCGCACAAGCGTGCTGAGATCGAGAAAGCGTCCCTTGAAGAATGGCCGCTCATGTTTTGCCAGCTTGCGCTTTGGCACGAACTCGATAAAGGCGGCGTGTGAGCTCGCGGCCTCGATACGCAGGTCATGCCACCTCAGCCGGCGGGAAAGCACCACCTTGAACTTACGGCGGTTCTGGCCCCGGCCGCACCCCGCGCTGAGCGCTACGCGCGTGGTATCGAATGGTAAGTTGTAGCCGATGCAGAGCGTTCCCAGCTCGTAGACTTCAGGATAGAAGACTTCTTCGATGAACCGCTCGCGGCTGTAGATCGGCAAGCGATGCTTGGCCGCGTACTCGGTGATGACTTCCATCGGCGCGTAATCGAACGTATCCGGCACGATAATGCCCTCGATAACGAGGCGATCATCTTTGTACAACCGGAAGAAGCCGAACAGCAGCCGCTGGGCGTGGTCGGTCGTCGTTTCCGTGTCGAAGACGAGTACCCGCTGTCCGTAGGGCTGAGGTCGCCAGGGTACAGCATCTCCCTTGCGCCTCTTATGGGGCTGCCTCAGGGGCTCGACCCACGCGCGAATCGCGGTCTCGACGGGGATCATGACGGCACCGGCGCCGTGATCGCACCGCCATAGGAGGGCCCGGGACCCAGCGCTCGCCTCAAGTCCGCATCGGCACTCAGGTTCCACAGCGCCCACGCAACGAACGCCGCTGCTAAGGCCAACAGGAATATCGCCCGTGCAGCTGAGGCCTGATCGTCGTGCGCGACGATCAGTGTCAGGACGGCAGCAGCGCCGAACTCGAAGGCGGCTTGGATCGCGAGCGCTCCTCGTTCCGGGTCCCGAAAGCGCAGCGATGCCCAAGGTGCATCCTCTGCGTCGTCCGACTTCTTGGCGTGGCAGTTTTGGCACAGCGGCTGAACAAACGCGCTGTTGGCCTCACCCGCGAGATGATCGAGTTCCAAGGCTCGCAGATCGTGCTCCCGGCAAGCGACACAAGCGGGATCGTTATATCCGGCAATTGTAAACCTGGCATATTTTCGTGCCAGCGCCTCACGTGAAAAATGCTTTCGCTTGGCGTGGCAATTACGGCAGCGTATCGGGGCATTTGCAGAGCTGCGTGGACGGAACAAACAGCGACAATCGATCATCGCGCAGTCGGCGCAAGCCGGATTGGCTGTCCCGAGGTTCAGCTGTTTGCGAGAGAGACGGCCTTCGCGCTGAACGGCCATCAGATATTCGTTCATCGCGGACCCTCCGATGCGTAAATGTCGAGGAACGAAACAGCGCCGGCTCGTGCAAGGCGATCGATCGTCCTGGTATCCGTTACAAAGTCGAACTCGCCCTCAGCAGCGTCGATGTACCACCCTTCGAAGCGCTTTAAGGCACGAGATCTTCCCGTGACGAGATACGTGCGAACGGCGTTGTGGTAATCGGCAATCATCGACGCATCCTCAGAATGCGTAGTCGTGATCGTGACATAGCCACGTGGCGTGAGGAAAAGCATTTGGCGGGGTAGCGTATCCTCGGGCAACGCCTCCCAGCGGCCGTGCCGATAGCGCAAGGCCGATCCGGCATGGCGCTTCACTTCCTGCGGAGTCGTCCCGGCCTGGAGGGCGGCCTCGCTCAGCGACAGCGACGGATCGCGGCGCTGGAGAGAGATCGCCTCAAGGGCGCGGCGATAGGCCTCGCCGCGGCGTGCAGGGTTCATGGTGCGCCCTCCACGTCGTACACGTCGAGAAAGTGCAGGGCGCCGGGCCTCGCAAGCCGATTGATCGTTGCAGGGTCGGTGACGAACTCGTACCGCCTCCCACCGCTGCGCACAGCCTTGCCGGCGAACGATTGCAGCGACTTAACATCACCCGTACTCAGATATTCGCGCAGCGCGTTGTTGTAGCGTCCGATCTGCGAGGCCGTCCGCGAACCCCTGGTCAGGATTGTGATCTCGCCGCGGGGCGTGAGCATCCGCATGCGCCGCGGAAGGCGATCCGACGGCGCCACGTCCAGCCGCCCGGAGCGGACGGTAAGAAGCGAGGGCGCATACCGCCGAACGGTTCGCAGGGTCGTCCCGCTCGATTTAGCGGCCTCCGAAGCCGTTAGCTTTGGGTTCCGGCGTTTGAGGCTCAAGAAGTCAAGAACGCGCCTGTAGGCGCCGTTATCGCGCTTTGTCAGTAGCTTTAGCGCTGTGCTCACAGTTCGATGATCTCATAGTTGAGATCGCCTCCTTTCAAACGATAGGACGAGCGGTCTCGAAGAGCCGGCTTCAAATTTTTTGACACGCTCGCGCGGAGCCAAGACCATCCATCATCGAACCATCGAGGGGCGATGGAAGACGATAGCATCCTGCTGACGGATCTTTTGGCTCAGCTGCGGGATGAAGGCTTGGCCCTGAGTCAGGACGCGTTCCAACGCCTGGTTGACGGCGGCTACATCAAAAAGACGAATCGGCGGAAAGCCGCGCGCAAGTACGAGATCAAGAAGTCCGAGGCCGAGCGACTGCGCCAGATTCTTAAGCTTCGCGCCGCCCTAGGGCCTCAAACGCCAAATTCCGAGCTGGCCTTCTGGATGGCCGCCATCAATATGCCTCGCGCACCGCTACACGAGGCGGCGGTCTATATCGAGGACGGCGTACAGAACTTCTTTTCTGTCGGGAAAAGAATGCTCGCCCGACTCGGCAAAGGCCGCGCCGAAGAGAAATCGGGTTCGCAAAGACCTACTGAAGAGCGAATGGCCAGTTTGCTCATGCGGCGCTTCACGTTGCCGCCTGAGACGCCTCGGGGGGCGCGAGACGCTCTGGAGCTCTTAGTCGCCCTTGTAATAGCCATCGCGTACCTTAAGAAGCCACCGTCGCAATGCGCCAGCCTCATTAGGCGCATTCTCTATCTAGTCCTTAACGAACCGCAGAACGCAGACATTAGCCTCCCGTACTGGATCGATTTCCTCACTCGACACGCATCAACGTTCGGCTTCGACAAGGATGGCAACAACCTCGTACTAGCCGTGCGTCGAGCTGCGAAAGCCAATCCAATGGCGATACGCTTTGCGGCGCAGGATGCTTTCCGCGCAGTATCAGTTCTTTCGAGTGCCTTCAAATCGGTTCCAGATGTGCCATACACACTAAAGCCTACCGATCAAATTTTTGCCAATCGGATGCAGCGTTCCTTCGTTCCAATACTTGCAGCAATGAGCATTGATATGCAAGAATCAGAAAACGGACGGTTTTTGCTAGAACGATTCCGCAAGGGTGATGATTTTGGCCTCGCCACTTTCATAAAGTCGACAGCAAGAGCGCCCGAGGACGCAACATTCTGACGAAGGGTGACGACATGAAGGAAGGTTCAGTCTTTGTTGTAGACGGTTACGGCGTCAGTGTAAATGTTGAGCGTGGACATCTCCGCGTGTGCGACGGATTCCCCGCGGAAGGCGCACGTCGCGACATTCGCTTTCCACGCGGCCGGTGCGAGGTCGAACGAATCGTCATACGTGCACCGGACGGCTACGTGACTTTGACGGCTTTAGACTGGTGCAATCGCATGGGTATTACGATTGCATTCTTGGGCTCTGACAGCAGGCTCATCAATTGCCTGATCCCCGACGGGCCGCACGACGGGCCTTTAAAGCGCGCTCAGGGCGTAGCCGCCGTCATGGAGGACGGCGTCACAATCGCACAAGCGCTGCTTCGCCGCAAGTTCGAAGCGCAGATGCGGGCGATAGAAGTTGAGCTGCCGCGTGCAGGCGCCGGCCACGGATCGGAGGCTGAGCGCAAAGGCGCCATTGCAGAGATCAAGCGCATTAGCGACGGCTTGCCCCAAGATACAGAATTGCGGGATCTCCTTTCGCGCGAGGGCCGCGTCGCTCAAATTTACTGGACCGCACTCGCCGGTACCCAGCTCCCGTGGCGAAACTGGGCGCTCAAAAAGATCCCAGACCACTGGCGCCAGGTATGGCCTCGGGAAAGCGGTGGACGTAGCCGGGTACGCGATGCGCGCGACCCCTTCAATGCGCTGCTGAACTACGGCTATACCCTTCTCGAAGTCGAAGTGCGGATTGCTTGTGCAAGCCAGGGTCTCGATCCAGACCTTGGCCTCTTGCACGTTGACGATCGCCTGCGTGAGTCCGCGGTATTTGATATCCTTGAGCCAGTGAGAAGCACCGTTGACGTGCTGACCTTGGGGTTCTGTCAGCGGCAACAGCTCGCGCCGTACATGTTCATAGAGCTGCGCGATGGCATCGTGCGTCTCGACCCGGATACGGCGGAGGCCTATGCGAAGGAAGTTATGCCGAAACTACGTCGGCCCGCGCTTGACGCAGCTGGCGCCTTCGCCTCGGATCTCCGAAAGATTACGATTCCCTATCGGCTAGTCGATGTTCGCACGGCCGAAAAAGTTGCTCCGACGCTCAAGGCCTCCGGTCACCTTTGCGGTTATTGCGGAACCATACTCAAGAAAACGCGACTGAAGTTCTGCAGTCGACATTGCTATCTGCGTCATTCTGTTGAAGTGCGACAGCCAATCAAGCTTGCCCAGGCGAAGCTCGCCCGCATGCGCGCGCGAGGACTCAGCCCCGGACATGGAGGTGATGCGGCAAAGAAACGTGGTGCAAAGATCGCAGAGAGTAATCGCCGCCGAAGTCTGGGACTAACGGCGGAGGAAATGCGAGCGCGAAGGTCCGCCCAAGCTCGCAAGAGGCGAGAGGCGCCGCACCATTGAAGTTTTGACGCACAATCTAAGGCGCAAAGAGGTCCGTTTTGCTATGCAACGGCAAACTCAATCACGCCCGCTGATCCCAGCATTGTTACAGCTGTTGGGCTGGGTGGGATTTCTAGGGATCGGGTACTTCGTGCAGGGGCGCGCGGCAATCGCGATTGCGATGCTGATAGGTTGGTGGATCGTGTTTTGGATACTCCTGGGATTTGGTGTGGTTACCTTAGGACTAGGGCATCTTCTTATGATCTGTGTCTGGTTAGCCGCGCCGCCAATTACAGCGGCCTTCCTTTACTTCGAGAAATGATTGCGCTAAGCGCGATGCATTACGATATGTCTCTCCCCTGTCCGTTTTGCGGCCCTGGGAGGGGGTGAACACGATTGGACCTGCGGTACCATTCTGAAAAAGAAGCGACTGAAGTTCTGCAGCCGACACTGTTATTTGCGCCATTCGGTGGAGGTCCGGCAGCCAATCAAGTTGGCGCAAGCGAAACTCGCTGATATGCGAGCGAGAGGTTTAAACCCTGGTCACGGTGGTGAGTCGGCCAAGAAGCGCGGTGACAAAATTCGAGAGGCCAACAAGAAGCGCGCTCTCGCAATGGCCCACGCAACGTCGCCCCGATCTAAGCAAGATTATGGCCAGGGTCGGCAACGGTCGGCCCGTCAGAGCGAGAGCAAAAGGGATTGAGCGATGTTCCTGGCCGGACAGCCCATTGAAGACCCGAATGAGGACGTTCTCAGTAGGAAAAAGCTAGCCGCTGGGATCGCTCAAGCGATCGCGGGCTACAACGAAGTGTCTGGCCTCGTCGTGGCTTTGTACGGAACCTGGGGCACGGGGAAGACCTCCCTCCTTAACATGATTATTCGCTCTCTTCCCGCCGAGCCCGATACCGGGAAGCCCGTCATTACCGTAGTACGGTTCAACCCCTGGAACTATTCTGACCAGAACCAGTTATTAGGCCAGTTCTTCGATACTTTATCGCAAGCGCTATCGCGACCGGACCTGGCGGCATATTATGACGCGCTCAGAGAGCTGCTTCATAGATTGAAGCAGATGGCGAAGCCTCTCACATTTGTGCCTGGGCTCGATAAGTTCATCGACACCGCGAGTAAGGCACTAGACGTCGTAGCGAAAGGTTTAGGCGAAGCTGCAGAGGCTGCGCGCGACTTAACCTCCATAAAAGACGAGATTTCGCGGCTTCTGGTCGACAGCAGGACGCGTTTACTGGTTGTGATCGACGATATAGATCGCCTAACGAGCACGGAGATACGACAAGTCTTCCAACTCGTTAAGTCTGTAGCGGACTTCAAGAACGTCACTTACCTGCTAGCTTTTGATAGAGACGTTGTGATGTCATCTCTGAGTGCTGTTCAAGAGGGAACCGGGAAATCATACCTTGAGAAAATCATTAACGTACCAATCGAAGTTCCGCCGATTCGGCAAGTCCAACTTCATCAGTTGCTCGTTCAACGGATTAACGAGGCTATCGCTAACGATCTTCGCGACTACGAATGGAACAATCGACGCTTGGCAACCGGTCTCGCGATGCTGAGCCGCGCTTTCACGACCATACGACAGATCGATCGCTTCGCGAATGTCTTAGCTTTTTCGACAGGCCTCGTTAAACACGAGGTAGACTACACTGACTTCACGCTCTTAACGGCCCTGCAGATATTGTCTCCAGAGATGTACTACTATATTCGCAACAACCCATCGATCTTTATCGACACGCCTGAATCGATCATGCTAGCTCGTGACGACGAGGATGCGAAGGAGAACCAGAACCTTATCCTCAGGGCAATTGCGGAAAAGCCTGTCTCCACCTTTCGGCAAGAACAAGCGAAGGAGTTTCTTGAACTTCTGTTCCCAAAGGTTGGGTGGGAATCAGGTGAGCGCCGAGCGTCGCAACGTGAAGTTGCTTGGCGCCGAGAGAGGCGAATCTGCGCGGATCTCCAAACGTTCGAAACGTACTTCCAGCTTGAAGTACCGGACGAGGATGTCCCAAGAGCAGATTTAGAAAATTTACTAAATCGGCTTGACGAGAAGACGCTTAAGGCTGCGTTGTTGAACGCCATCGGTGCAGGCAAGGGCATTGCGTTTCTCGAAAGGTTACTCGATTATTCCGACGATGCGCGCATGTTGAGCCATGCAAATGTGGTCGTAAAGGTATTGATGAATGAAGGGGATCGTTTCCCGCCAGATATCAGAGGATTTCCGGTTCATCTGGATGGTCCGACTCTAATAATGCAATTGATTTTTCGACTGCTTAAGCAAATGGACAGCGAGGAAGATCGTTACAAGTGCCTGCGTCAGGCGATTGACGGTGCAACCGATAGCATACGGATGCCGGCAAAGATAGTCAGCGTTGAGGATCAAGCACACAACAAATACGGCTTAGGTGGGACTAGTGATCCGAGCAGACAATCGGTGTCATCAGGGCATTTGTCTCAGCTTGAGAGGGTCACACTTGCTAAGATAAAGCAATGGGCAAAATCCAAAAAATTGGGCGATATTGATGAGCTGGCTTATGTGCTCTTCCGATGGCAAAATTGGAACGGGAAAGCCGCTGTAGAGACGTTCATACTTCGAGAACTATCAGATGCCCAACTCGTGAAGTTCCTGGGTTATTTCGTTGGGCATCCAGCCGTTGCGGACCCTGACAACCCTGACGCGGTGGATTGGAAGACTCTTAGTGCGCTTGTGCCACGCGAGAAGCTCAAGGAACGAGCGGCGCGAATCGCTACAAAGGGGGCGGACCCGGCGTGGACACGCATAGTTGGCGCAATCGCAGCCGAAGGAATCGCAGCCAACACGGGTTAAGCGCAAGATCGGAGCGAGACATCGATTCACTAAAGGGACCAGCCTGCACAAAGTGTAGCCACCTGCTGATGAATCACACCGCCGAAGGTGCGTGTGCCATCTGCAGGCGCAGCGGTAGGCTCGAACTGTGCGCACCCATCGCGGTCGAACCCTCTCAGGTTTATCTCGAACGCGTCGCGGCTCTTGAAAACGTTGTTCGCCACTGCGCGAGAGTCTCGCTAAGTTGCGCCGGTATTCCCGCACCGACGCAACAGCATTTTTACGCGTCTGTGCTTTTTACGGCGTTGTGCTCGCGAGCAATGTCACTTGCAATTCTAGCACCGAGAAGTTCACTTGCGACGAAGGCCGTCGACTTTTGGGATTACACCTCGCTGGCAATATTGACGAGGTCGCTTCTTGAGCTTCGCCTATCGTTTTACTATCTTTGCACCGAACAGTGCGATCCACCTGAGTGGGAATGCAGGCTAAGTCTTTTTAATCTGCACGACTGCGAATCGCGACGTCTGCTCTTTTTGAGTTTGCCGACCGAGGAGCGGGATGATCCCGGCTTTGAGGAGCAATTGGCAGAACTACGCGACAGACTAAGGCACAATTCATTTTTCAGAGCCCTGCCCGAAAAACGGCAGGGGCGCATGCTGACAGGTCGTTATGCTTTCCTTTCGTCTCGACAGGATATCGCGGTCAAGGCTGGCGTTGACGAGTCTCTATATCGATGGTTTTACCGCTTCTTATCAGCACACGTTCACGGGCTGCCGCTGTCTTTTTACAGAATGGGTAAGCAAGAACGTGGTCGAGGCATCTATAGCGAGACGGAGGAGAGTTATTGCTCAATCCTGCTCTCTTTTTCGTTGACGTTACTCGTTCGCTCAAGAGACGAGATGGAGGTACTCTTCACGAATGCGCAATTGAGTTCTTGAACCGCACGGCTCAAAGTGCGTGAGTGCAGAGGGACACTCAGCGCACGGACCGGACGTTTCAAAGCGCTTATGTAGTATCCCCTCGGCTTCGCCGACGCGCTTTCACACGCGGGCGTACGATATCTCGCGGCAAGCCCCGAGATCATGCTGGCTCCCGGCGTTCCGACGACCGTAGCCGCGTCGATCGCCGGGAACCT
>Ga0209061_1003486_pt1:0-10000 | contig 17012 bp, 9 predicted proteins | sample Coa_R1_10_FD_187157 | JGI IMG/M metagenome (GOLD analysis project Ga0209061, IMG submission 187157) | Surface soil microbial communities from Centralia Pennsylvania, which are recovering from an underground coalmine fire - Coalmine... | ecosystem: Environmental > Terrestrial > Soil >...
TCACCTAGAATAATCTCCATGCCGCCTCCGCATGCGACTAGTCTAGAGACCCGTCGCTAGACTAGGCGCAGCGCCGATCCTCACACAAAAGTCGCCTCACGCAAGACGGCCGTCGGCGCAGGGATACGATGGTGCCGACGTGCCGCTCAATGAAGAAAGCGAGCGCTACGAGCTCGATATCCTGAACGGCCCGAGCGTTGTGCGCACCATCGCAGCGACCTCACCGACGGTGGCCTATACCGCTGCGGAGCAGACCGCCGACTTCGGATCGCCCCAGGCCGCAGTTGCCGTGAAGGTCTATCAGATCTCGGCGGCCGTCGGCCGCGGCCGGCCCGTTACCGCCACGCTCTAAACATCAAACCCTTAAATGAAGGAATCGAGGCGATGCCGACGCCGCGTTTGGCGCTGCCCTACATCGTGCAGGGGCAGGCACAGAAGGAAGTCACGCATAACGATGCGCTCGTCCGGCTGGATGTTCTGGTCGATCTCTACATCCTCGATCGCGATCTTTCCACGCCGCCGGCTTCGCCTTCCGACGGCGACGCCTACATCGTAGGCGTAAGCCCAAGCGGGGCATGGGCCGGCCAGGCCGGCAACGTCGCCTACGTGATCGACGGCGCCTGGCGCTTTTATGTGCCGGTCAAGGGCCTAATTGCCTACATCGCCGACGAGCAAAAGATGCTCGTCTTCACGGCAAGCGGCTGGGCCGATCTGGTTTCAGTTCTTGCGTTTCAGAACCTCTCGAAGCTCGGCATTCTCACAGCCGCCGACAACACGAATCGTCTGGCCGTCAAAACCGATGCCGTGCTGCTCAGCCATGACGACGTGACGCCCGGCACGGGCGATCTGCGCGTCACCCTCAACAAGAGCGCCGCCGCGAAGGACGCGGGCTTCGTCTTCCAGGACGGCTTCAGCACGCGCGCGCTGTTCGGGCTGCTCGGGGATGACAATTTCACCGTCAAGGTGACGCCGGACGGCTCCACCTTTTACACCGGCCTGTCGATCGACAAAGCCACGGGCAAGGTCTCCTTCCCGGCCATGGCGAAGGTCTCCGCCTACATCAACTACGATCATTATGCGGCAACGACCTATGTCAACACCGACATCAACAACAAGGATCTCGATACCGCGAATGCGTTTGCCTCGAACGTGTTCACGGCTCCCAGCACCGGGCTTTACAAGGTGGGATATTCGCTCGGCTGGACCCAGAACGGCGCGAACGCACCGACCTCCATGCACGGCCGGTTGCTCAAGAACGGCGCAACCGAAGTTCTGCCCGCCGCATCGCGAGCGTCCAACAATGCGGCCGGCGGCGAGGTCGCCGACGTTTATGAGGCCGACAGTATCCCGTGGTGCGGGCTGTTCATGGCGGTGGTCGCCAAGCGCGCCGGCAAGGAGCTTCCGAAGCATCTGCTCTGGGCGCTGTCGTGGTCGGCCTTCGGTGCGAAGGCGCCGGCCGCGGCGCTCGGCGACGTGCTCATGTTCGTGCGCAACGGCGGCGGCCATGTCGGCCTCTATGTCGGCGAGGACGCCTCCGCGTTTCATGTGCTCGGCGGCAACCAGTCCGATCGCGTCTGCATCACGCGCGCCGCGAGGGGTCGCCTCTATGCCGCGCGCCGGCCGCTCTATCGCGTGCAGCCAGCCAACGTCCGGCCGATCCACTTAGAGGCGACCGGCGCGCTGTCGCTGAACGAGGCCTGATCCTTTCCGTCCGTTTCTGCCCCTTTCCGCCTGCGGTTCATCGCCCTGCCGGTGATGTCATCCGCGGCGCCAGAGCGGCCATGCGCCCGGCCGTGAACGCGGCGCTCTATGGAGGTTCTCATGCTCAAAGGTTGGAAAACGCTCGCCTTCAACGCGGGCCTCGCCCTGCTCGGCGTCCTTCAGACGGCGAACTGGGTCGATATTCTCGGTTCCGAGAAGGCCGGCATCGCCGTCACCGCTATCGGCGTCATCGGCGCCGTGCTGCGATTCTTCACCGACACGCCGGCGATGAAAAGCAGCTGACATGAACTGACTCACGGTCCTGTCAGCGCTCGCGAAGCTTGTCCTCACCATCCTCGAAATGGCACGGGAGCGGCAAGCGGAAGGTGCCGGCAGGACCGAAGCCCTCGCGGAGTCCGCTACCAATGCTCTCGATCTCATTCGCAAGGCGCGCGATGCGCGCCGCGCTGCTGCCGATGCCGCTGCTGATCCTGGCCGGCTGCGCGACGACGACGGCTTCCGTCGGGACTGATGCGGTCGCCTGCTCGGCGTTGGAGCCGATCCGGTGGTCGAAGAAGGACACCGACGACACGATTCGGCAGGCCAAGGAGCATAACGCGGCCTGGAAGGCGATCTGCGCTCCGCAGAGGCAGAACTAATCCAGGGAATCCCGATTGTTTTCCGGGCCACAATCGGTGATCATCCTGGCCAAGGATGGATCAAGTGCACAGCTTCGAAAACATAAAGCCCGGCGCTCGCCTGCGCGGTCTTGACCCCGCCGGCGTCGCGGAGGTCGTTCAGGTCGCTAAATTCGGCCCCGATGCCTTGAACCTGGTCTTCCGCGTAGATGGTCGGGTGGGTGAGCGCCTCGTCTATCGAGGCGAGGAGACCGGGTTCGAATTTTTGGAAGCGGGGCGCACCTACGTTTTCGATGCCGATGGCGGTCTTCTTCGGCTCGCGTCCGAGGCCTATCGTATCCGCCTCGCCTACCTTTTCGATCCATATCTCGCCGTAAGCGCGTCCCAAATCGAGGCGCTGCCCCACCAAATCACTGCTGTCTACGGCGAAATGCTTCCCCGTCAGCCACTCCGCTTTCTGCTCGCGGACGATCCAGGCGCCGGCAAGACCATTATGGCGGGGCTCCTTATTAAGGAGCTGATGATCCGAGGCGATCTTGAGCGCTGCCTCATCGTCGCGCCCGGCGGGTTGGTCGAGCAGTGGCAGGATGAAATGTCCGAGAAATTCGGACTGGCTTTCGACATTCTGACCCGCGACCAGATCGAAGCATCCATTACGGGCAATCCCTTCGTCGAAAAGAGTCGCCTAATCTTGCGGCTCGACATGGCCGCACGATCCGACGAGCTGAAGGCCAAGCTTCAAGCCGCGCCGGATTGGGATCTCGTGATCTGCGACGAAGCCCACCGCATGGCCGCGTCCTATTTTGGCGGTGAGGTCAAGGAAACCCAACGCTACAAGCTGGGCAAGCTCCTCGGCACGAGAACGCGGAATCTTCTGCTCATGTCGGCGACGCCTCACAACGGCAAGGAAGCCGACTTCCAACTCTTTATGGGCCTGCTGGACGCGGATCGATTCGAAGGCCGCTTCCGGGAGGGCGTCCACAAGGCCGACGTGTCGGACTTGATGCGCCGGCTGACCAAAGAGGAGCTTTATCGGTTCGACGGCACGCCTCTCTTTCCCGAGCGTCGGGCTTACACCGCTAGCTATTCGCTATCGCCCGCGGAGGCCGATCTCTATCAGGCGGTCACCACCTACGTCCGCGAGGAGATGAACCGGGCCGACCGGACCGGCGATGATAAGCGCCGCATGAACGTCGGGTTTGCACTCCAAGTTCTCCAGCGACGTCTCGCGTCTTCGCCCGCGGCTATTCATCGCTCGCTCGAACGACGGCGCAAGCGGCTTGAGGAACGGCTCCGCGAAGAAAGGCTGATGCGGCAGGGCGGATCAATGCCGCTCGGGACGACGCCGGAACTTCCGACATACGATCCCGACGACATTGAAGAGGTTCCGGGCGAAGAAGCTGAAGCCGCCGAAGAGCAAATCCTCGATCAAGCAACCGCCGCTCAGACGCTCGCCGAGCTCGAAGCCGAAATCGCCATTCTTACCGACCTCGAAAATCGGTCGTTGCGCCTCAAACTGTCCGGTCAGGACGCGAAATGGCGCGAACTAGAAACGATCCTTGATGAGCCGATCATGCTCGATCCAGCGACCGGGCTGCGGCGTAAGATATTGATCTTCACCGAACCCAGGGATACGCTTGAATACCTCCAGCAGAAGATTACGGCTCGCCTTGGTGATCCTGCGGCCGTCGTTGTGATCCACGGCGGAATTGCGCGCGAAGCCCGGCGCGCTGCCATTGCGGCATTCAATTCCGATCCGGTAGTTCGCGTCATGGTCGCGAACGATGCCGCCGGCGAAGGCGTCAACCTCCAGCGGGGCACCCACCTGATGGTCAACTATGACCTACCGTGGAACCCGAACCGCCTCGAACAACGCTTCGGCCGCATCCATCGCATCGGCCAAACGGAAGTGTGTCATCTCTGGAATCTTTGCGCTGCCAATACACGCGAGGGCGAGGTCTATCGTCGTCTGTTGGAAAAACTCGAAGAGGCGCGCGCCGCGCTCGGCGGCAAAGTTTACGACGTTCTCGGCGAGCTGTTCGAAGGCCATGCGCTGCGTGACCTGCTCGTCGATGCGATCCGCTACGGCGATCGTCCCGAGACAAAGGCTGAGTTGTTCCGCAAGGTCGATGGCGTCGTCGATGTGGATGCCATCGAAAAGCTGGCGGCCGAACGCAAGCTCACTTCCGAGGGCATGGACCCCCATGCCGTCAGTGAAATCCGGGAGCAGATGGAGCGCGCGCAGGCGCGTCGGCTCCAGCCGCATTTCATCGGTGCGTTTTTCCGTGAAGCCTTCACCATGCTCGGCGGACGCATTTCCGAACGCGAGAAGGGACGCTTTGAAATCACGCGCGTGCCATCGATCCTGAAAGAGCGCGACCGGCTGATCGGCCGATCGGACCCGGTACTCGACCGCTACGCGCGGATCACCTTTGAGAAGAACCTCATCGCCGGCCAGCCGCAAGCGGAGCTCGTCGCACCTGGCCATCCCCTTCTCGAAGCGATGGTCGATGTCGTCCTCGAAAGATTTCAGCCGTTGCTTGTCCAGGGCAGTGTTCTCGTCGACGAAGCGGATACGAGCACCGACCCACGCCTTCTCCTTTACCTGGAACATGCAATCCGGGACGGCCGAACTGCGCGTTCGGGTGAGCCCCGCACCGTCTCTCAACGTCTCCAGTTCATCTTCCTCAAGGAGGACGGCACCGCCGTCGATGGCGGACCGGCGCCTTATCTCGACTGCCGACCGATCACGGCCGACGAGCGCAAGCTCGTGGCCGACGCCATTTCTGCGCCCTGGCTTTCAGGTCAGGTCGAAAGCCGTGCGCTCGGATATGCCATCCAATCTCTGGTGCCGCAGCATTTGGAAGAGGTGAAGACTCGCCGGATCGTCGAAATCGACAAGGTCGAACGCGAAGTGAGGGCGCGGCTCACGCGCGAGATCAATTATTGGGACGCCCGCGCCGCCCGGCTGCGCGAGGAGGAGCGTGCCGGCAAGGATCAGCGTATCAATGCCCAAAACGCCGAGGCCACGGCCGCACGCCTTGTCGAACGGTTGCACAAGCGCCAGGCGGAACTCGATCGTGAGCGCCAGATTTCGGCGCTGCCGCCGGTCCTCAAGGGCGCCGCGCTCGTCATCCCCGCCGGGCTCCTCAAGGCCCGTGCGCCGGTGGCGCCGGCGCCGGACGCACAACCGGACGGATTCGCCGAAGACCCGATCGCCCGCGAAGCGATCGAAAAGCTCGCCATGGAGGCGGTGATGGCAGCCGAGCGGAGACTTGGCAACGAGCCGCGGGATGTGTCGGCCGAGAAGAAGGGGTGGGACATCGAGAGCCGCGATCCGCGCGCCGGGCACCTGCGCTTCATCGAGGTGAAGGGGCGGCACGCCGACGGCCGCGACGTGATCGTGACCAAGAATGAAATCCTCGCCTCGCTGAACGCGCCGGAGGCCTTCGTCCTCGCCATCGTCCAGGTCGATGGCGGCTTCGCCCGCGAGCCCGTCTATGTGCGGCAATTCTTCAAGCGGGAGTTGGGGTTTGCGGAAACGGCGGTGGTCTTTGACGTGCATGATCTGCTATCCTTTGGAGCAGGGCCGGCCTGAGGCCCCAATTCCCTGGGGGAAGCCCGTCACTGCCTAATCGCGCCGACCGCTTTCCCTCGTCTTTTCAGAGAGTTGGCATGACAGCGAGCCCGCGCAAGAAGCTGATCGAGGTCTCCATCCCGCTGGAGGCGATCAATGCCGCCTCCAAGAAGCAAAAGGCGCCAAAGGGATATCCGACCGCCCTTCATAAATATTGGGCTCAGCGCCCATTAGCGGCCTGCCGGGCGGTGCTGTTTGCGCAGCTTGTGGACGATCCATCGTCCTGGCCGGACCGCTTCCCAACCGAGGAGGCGCAGGATACCGAGCGCAAGCGCCTACACAAGGTCATCGAACGGCTGGCGCCTTGGGAAGCTTCGAACGATGAGGCGATCCTGAACGAAGCGCGATGGGAGATCGCGCGCTCGGTGGCGTGGGGCCTGGGCGAAGAGCCGCCCGCCAAAGGCGACGGCAAGGCGATCCTCGACTATCTCCAGGCCAAAGCGCCGCCGGTCTATGATCCCTTCTCGGGTGGCGGCTCGATCCCGCTAGAGGCGCAACGCCTCGGCCTGCGCGCCTACGGATCAGACCTCAATCCGGTGGCGGTACTGATTGGCAAAGCGCTGGTGGAGATCCCGCCCAAATTCGCGGGCAAGCCGCCGGTCAACCCGAAGGCACAAGCCGAACTCAAGCGTGGCCGCTGGAACGGGAAAGGTGCGCAGGGACTTGCCGAAGATGTGCGCTATTACGGCCAATGGATGCGCGACGAAGCCGAGAGGCGCATAGGCCATCTTTATCCGAAGGCGAAGCTGCCGGACGGATCGGAAGCGACGGTGATCGCTTGGCTGTGGGCGCGCACGGTGCGCTCCCCCGATCCGGCCGCCAAGGGCGCAATGGTGCCGCTGGTCTCCTCCTTCATGCTCTCGACCAAGGAGGGCAAGAAGGCCTGGGTCGAGCCGGTGATCGACCCGAATGCACCGGACGGCTGGCGGTTCGAGGTGAAGACCGGCAAGCTGACCAAAGCGGACGAAGAAGAAAAGAAGAAAGGCACAAAGACTGGAAGGGGAACTAATTTTGCCTGTGTCCTAACCGGTTCGTCGATCACGGCCGACTATGTGCGTGATGAAGGCAATGCCGGTCGGCTTGGTTCTCGCCTCATGGCGATCGTCGCCGAAGGTGTTCGTGGTCGCGTCTATCTTTCCCCGACTGCCGAACAGGAAGCGCGAGCCGCTGCGGCACTGCCTAGTGATACGTCGGCGATCGAGGTGGAAATGCCCGACAACCCGCGATGGTTCTCGCCACCCGGATACGGAATGAAACGTTACGTCGACATCTTCACTCCCCGCCAGCTCGTTGCGCTGACGACCTTTTCCGATCTCGTCAGCGAAGCGCGTGAAAAGGCGCTCGCCGACGCCCGCGCGGCGGGCCTGCCCCACGACTCCACACCTCTTCACTCCGGTGGCACTGGCGCGACTGCCTATGCGGACGCCGTGGCGACGTATTTAGCCTTTGCCGTAGACCGTGCTGCTGACTACGGAAGTTCGATATCGACGTGGCTGCCTGATGACAACGCAATACGTGGAACGTTTGGCAGGCAAGCTCTCCCAATGACATGGGACTTCTGTGAGGGCAGCTACTTTGGCGACTCCAGTGCTGCTCTTTCGACCATCTTGAAAACGATCTCTGACGTTGTTGCACACCAGCGTGCCACCACGCCTGGAACCGTTACGCAAATCGATGCCGCTCGTAACGGTTATCCAGTACGTCCTTGTGTCATCTCCACCGATCCACCCTATTACGACAACATCGGCTATGCCGACCTCGCAGACTTCTTCTACGTATGGCTCCGCCGCTCGCTCTCACCTATTTGGCCGGACCTGTTCCGCCGGCTGACTACGCCCAAGTCCGAGGAATTGGTAGCCGCACCGTATCGTCACAAGGACAAGTCAGAGGCAGAAGCCTTCTTCATGGAGGGTATGGCCGAGGCGCTCACCGCCATTCGCGAGGCGGCAACAAATGATGAGCCACAGGCAATCTACTATGCCTTCAAACAGTCCGAACCGGCTGAGGATGGGATCACCTCGGCGGGCTGGGCATCTTTTCTACAAGCTGTCGTCGATTCTGGACTGTCGGTAGATGGAACTTGGCCTCTTCGCACGGAAAGTGGCGGGCGACTGACTGGAAATAAGGCCAACGCGCTCGCCTCCTCCATCATTCTCGTTTGTAGAAAACGTCATGACGAAGCGCCGATCATCACCCGCGCTGAATTCGTTCGCGCGCTCAAGCGTGAAATGCCGGATGCAATCGACGACATCCGCATGGCCGGCGTTGGCCCCGTGGACATGCAGCAATCGGTGATTGGACCGGGCATGGGTGTCTTCTCGCGCTACGCCGAGGTGCTCGAAGACGACGACAGTGCCATGTCCGTGAGGACTGCGCTCTCCCTCATCAATCGCGTGTGGGAGGAGATCGAAAACGAGCTGGATGCCGCCTTCGATCCCGAAACACAGGTGGCCCTGGCATGGTTTGCCACCTACGGTTTCGACGCCAAGCCATCCGGCGAACTGATTACCCTTGCCAACGCGAAGAACGTTCCCCTCAATGCGCTTTTCGCTTCCGGCGTTTTCTCAGACGGCAGAGGCAAAGCAGGCCTCACCGCGCGCGCCGATCTACCCGACGATTGAAGCCCGGCGTCCGATAAGGCGCTCACCGTCTGGGAATGCGTGCAACATACCGCCCGCGTGCTCAATGCTGAGGATGGTGGCGGCGAAGCGGCAGCACGACTTGTCGCGGAAATGGGATCGAAAGCAGGCGACGCCCGCGCGCTAGCCTATCGGCTCTACGAGATCGCATCTCAAAAAGGATGGGCTTCGGAAGCGCTGATCTACAACGAGCTTGCCCAGGAATGGCCCAAGCTTGAAGAGCTTGCGTCCTCCTCTGGTTCACGCAGCGCAGCTCGTGCACAAGCAGAACTGTTCTGAACGGTCGGGAGGATCACGCCATGTCGGCCGAGAAGGAAACGCTGCGACGAGTTCAGGACGGGCTGTTCCACCTTCAGAAGGGACTTGCGCCTTTCGTCGAAGGGCGGATGAAAGGCAAGCATGGGGCGAACTGGCTGCATTACGCGAGCCGCGCCACGGGCGGCAACCCGACTGCGAAGCTCGATGCGTATGGCCTCCTAAAAACGGTCGTCGACAACTGGCGCGAGGTCTTCGACGATGCCTTCGGCCGCACCGATAAGCACAAGGCGCGCAATTTCACGTCGATGGCGCTGGAAGCGCGCAACGCGATTTCGCATCTCGCAATTGGCCTGCAAGACGACGAGGCGCTGCGGTATCTCGACGCCATGCATCAGCTTCTCAAGCTGGTGAAGGCACCGGCCGGCGAGATCGCTGAGCTTCGCAAGCTCTACGACGAACAGCGGCAATCGGGCCTTGCCTCCAAGCCGGCGCCGGCCGCCGCGGAAGCACCGCCAGCGCCCAAGTTCGATCTTCCCATTGGCGACGCGCTGCTAAAGCCGCTGAAGCCCTGGATCGAAGTCGCGCTGCCGCATCCGGACGTGTTGGCAAATCGATTCAAAGAGGCGGAATTCGCCGCCGACCTGTTCGCAGTCGATGCGGGGCACGCAACGGACGACTACGCCCTGCCTGAAAATTTCTATCGCATCACCTTCCTGACCGAAGGTTTGAAGCGGGTGCTCACGAGCAGCCTCCAACGGCTCGCCGACACCGGAGGCGATCCAGTCATCGGGCTTCAGACTGCGTTCGGTGGCGGCAAGACGCATACGATGCTCGCCGTCTATCATCTCGCCAAAGCGGCCGACCTCAAGCATCTGGAAGGCTTGGGGCCGATCGGCGAAATCGCCGGTGTGAAGGCATGGAAGCGGCCGCGGGTCGCGGTGTTCGTCGGTTCTTCGAAGGGCACCGACGTTTCGCTGAACCTGAAAGACGGCCCGCAGGTCCACACCCTCTGGGGTTACATCGCCTGGCGCCTTGCCGGCGAGGCCGGCCTGAAGCTCGTGGCGCCATCCGAAGCCGCGCGGACCAATCCCGGCTCGGAAATCATGGTCGAGGTGCTGAAGCTTGCC
>Ga0209061_1003486_pt1:15000-17012 | contig 17012 bp, 9 predicted proteins | sample Coa_R1_10_FD_187157 | JGI IMG/M metagenome (GOLD analysis project Ga0209061, IMG submission 187157) | Surface soil microbial communities from Centralia Pennsylvania, which are recovering from an underground coalmine fire - Coalmine... | ecosystem: Environmental > Terrestrial > Soil >...
TCGGTCGCTGAGGAGTACTTAGGCTTGGAGAGTGGTCTCCCCATGTTCAGACAGGATTGCACGTGTCCCGCCCTACTCAAGGCTCACGCAGTTCGAAATCCGTACGGGGCTATCACCCTCTTCGGCCCGGCTTTCCAACCGGTTCCAGTTAAAACTGCAAGAGCACTGGCCTGGTCCGCGTTCGCTCGCCACTACTAACGGAGTCTCGTTGATGTCCTTTCCTCTGGGTACTTAGATGTTTCAGTTCCCCAGGTTCGCTTTTGTTTCCTATGTATTCAGAAACAAATACCTTCTTTTGATATCTGCAAGTCCAAACCCCGGAATTCAATCCGAAGCTCAGAATTACAGATATCGAAGGTGGGTTTCCCCATTCGGAAATTCACGGATCAATGCCTGTTCGCGGCTCCTCGTGACTTATCGCAGCGTACCACGTCCTTCATCGCCTCTCAGCGCCAAGGCATCCACCGGATACCCTTAAGACACTTGATCGCTCTCATTATCGATGCCCACCGCTCGGCGCGGACAGCTTGTCTCAGTTTCGAAAATTTCCTTTCAAAAATTTCCGGCCTGAACACAAGCCTGCGGGCCCGATCATATTAAAGACCAGCTTGCTTCAAATACACCCGAGGACGTTGCGGTCATGCGGCGCCCGCTAAAGTACGCTTGTCTTGACGCACGCATGCATCAAGGCAATCGGATGTATTTCCTCTTCACGATGTAAGATAACCCGCTTTAACTGAAACAGGCGGAATGCCTGCTCTCAGGTCAAAGCGAAACTCTGTATCAGGACGAACCAGCAAATCCTTTTCAAATAGGGCCAGTCACAAATACCCTCTGGTGGAGCCAGACGGGATCGAACCGACGACCTCATGCTTGCAAAGCACGCGCTCTCCCAACTGAGCTATGGCCCCTTCCAGGGAAAGGCCAGAACGCCAGAGCCGCCGCGTTTGATACGCACCCGCCCCGGCCGGAAACCGAGGCAAATGGTGGGCCTGGGAAGACTTGAACTTCCGACCTCACGCTTATCAAGCGCGCGCTCTAACCAACTGAGCTACAAGCCCCAAGCTCAAGCAAGGTCTTCCAGCAAAGCTGTGCTTTCGCAAAACGTGCGCAGCTTTACCCGCCCGCGGCGTTTAAGACTCGCGCGTGCCAGGAACATTCGCCCAAACACCGGCAAAGCCGCGCGGGCTCGTCCAGGAAGAAAGAGAAACGAAGGCGGCAAGTCCCGCAAATTTGGCCTTACGGCCATTTGTTCCAAGTGATCCGATAAGCAGCGCCGGAATGGCGCTAGCTTGAGGGATCATCCTTAGAAAGGAGGTGATCCAGCCGCAGGTTCCCCTACGGCTACCTTGTTACGACTTCACCCCAGTCGCTGACCCTACCGTGGTCGTCTGCCCCCTTGCGGTTAGCAAAACGCCTTCGGGTAGAACCAACTCCCATGGTGTGACGGGCGGTGTGTACAAGGCCCGGGAACGTATTCACCGTAGCGTTCTGATCTACGATTACTAGCGATTCCAACTTCATGCACTCGAGTTGCAGAGTGCAATCCGAACTGAGACGGCTTTTGGAGATTTGCTCGGGGTCACCCCTCCGCATCCCATTGTCACCGCCATTGTAGCACGTGTGTAGCCCAGCCCGTAAGGGCCATGAGGACTTGACGTCATCCCCACCTTCCTCGCGGCTTATCACCGGCAGTCCCCTTAGAGTGCCCAACTGAATGATGGCAACTAAGGGCGAGGGTTGCGCTCGTTGCGGGACTTAACCCAACATCTCACGACACGAGCTGACGACAGCCATGCAGCACCTGTGTTCCCGCCAGCCGAACTGAAGGAGACCGTCTCCGGTCCCCATACGGGACATGTCAAGGGCTGGTAAGGTTCTGCGCGTTGCTTCGAATTAAACCACATGCTCCACCGCTTGTGCGGGCCCCCGTCAATTCCTTTGAGTTTTAATCTTGCGACCGTACTCCCCAGGCGGGATGCTTAACGTGTTAACTGCGCCACCAAACAGCA
>Ga0209061_1003490_pt1 | contig 16998 bp, 16 predicted proteins | sample Coa_R1_10_FD_187157 | JGI IMG/M metagenome (GOLD analysis project Ga0209061, IMG submission 187157) | Surface soil microbial communities from Centralia Pennsylvania, which are recovering from an underground coalmine fire - Coalmine... | ecosystem: Environmental > Terrestrial > Soil >...
ACGAGCCGATGATCACGAGAATGCCCTGGGCGAGGTTCACGATCCGCAGCACGCCGAGGACGATGGTGAGCCCGGCACCGATCAGCGTGTAGATCAGCCCGAGCAGGATGCCGGTGACGACCACCTGCAACGTGACGGTCATCGCGCGGGCCTCCCGTCCGGGGCGCCGGCAGGCATCGCCGGTCCCGCGTCACCGGGGGGCCCGGGCGGTGCCGTCCCGGCCTGCTCCACGCCCAGCCACTCGCGGACGAGCCCGGACAGGTCGGTGGCGAGCTCGCCGGGAGTGCCGGCGCGCTCCACCCGGCCGCCCCGCAGGCTGCAGATGTAGTCGGCGAGGGCGACGGCCGGGCGGACGTTCTGATCCACCAGCACCACCGTCCGCCCCTCCTGCTTGAGCCGGCGCAGCTCCTGGTAGGAGCGCTCGGCAAGGATCGGCGACAGGCCGACGGAAGGTTCGTCCACCACGACCACCTTCGGGTCGGCGACGAGCGCGCGGGAGATCTCCAGCAGCCGCTGCTGCCCGCCGCTCAGCCGCCCCGCAGGCACGCGGCGGCTCGCCCGCAGGTCCGGATACCGGTCGTACATCGCCTGGACGGCCAGCCGGCGACGGCCGCGGTCAAGCACCCAGCCGCCGAGCTCAAGGTTGTCCTCGACGGTGAGCTCCGGGAAGAGCGACCGGCCCTGGGGCAGGAACGCCACCCCGGCCCGGGCCAGCTCATGGGCGGTCAGCCGGGTCACGTCACGGCCGAACAGCAGCACCCGGCCCGCGCTCGCCCGCAGCAATCCCGCCATCACCTTCAGCGCCGTCGACTTACCGGCGCCGTTCGGTCCCAGCAAGGCGGTGACGCGGCCCGGCGCGCAGTCCAGGCACAGGTCCTGCAGCACCGGCTGGTCCGCGTAGTAGCCGGCGACGACGTGGTCAAGCCGGATCGCCGCCACGGCATCCCCGCCGGCCGGGCCCGCGAAGGGCTCGCTCACCGCGCACCCGCCGGAGCGCCGAGATACGCCTCGATGACGGCGGGATCGCCGCTCACCGCCGCCGGGTCACCCGAGGCGAGTACCCTCCCCTGGGCCAGGCAGAGGAACTCGTCCGAGAGCGTGACCAGCTCGCTCACCTCATGGCTGACGACGAGGTAGGTGATGCCCCACTGATCGCACGTCTCGCGGACGCGGGTCATGAGGGACTGCTTGATCACCGGGTGAATGCCGGCGAACGGCTCGTCCATGAGGACGAGCCGCGGCCTGGTCATCAGTGCCCGGGCGAACTCGGCAAGCTTCTTCTGCCCGCCGGACAGCTCACTGGCCGGCGCGGCCGCGAGATCGGCGAGACCGACGAGACCGAGCAGCTCCCTGGCGCGGGCCGTCTCGCGCCGCTGCCTGCCGGCTGACTCGCTGACCATGAGCAGGGTGTCGAGGACGGTGAGCGACTGGAAGACCCGCGGGTTCTGGAACGTGCGGCTGACGCCGAGGCGGATGAGGCGATGCGGCGAGATCCCGTCGATGCGATGACCGTCAAGCGTGATGGAGCCTCTGGTCGGCCGGTAGACACCGTTGATGACGTTGACGAGGGTGGTCTTGCCCGATCCGTTCGGGCCGATGATCCCGACCACCCGCCCCGGCGCCGCCTCGAAGCTCACCCCGTCGAGGACGACGGCGCCGCCGAATCGCCTGCTCACCTCCTGGAGCTGAAGCCTGGGCATCAAGGCCGCCTTCCGTGATCTGAGCTGCCTTGCGCGGCCCGCCGCTGGCCGGCCACGCCGACAGCCGCCTGTCCCGCCATGTCGTCAGGGCAACGGTGTCATCACGGCAGCGGCACGACCAGCTTCGCGGTGGCGATGCTCGGCGGCCAGACCGGCTGCTGGCTCGACCCGATCGTCTGGGTCACCACCTCGCTGTAGGGCGGGGAACCGTTCGGCAGCAGCCTGAAGACCCCGGCCGCGGTGCGCACCGTGTGGTGCAGGAGCCAGTCGCGGATCGCGGCCTGGTCGAGCGAGTGCGCGCCCTCGACGGCCTGCTGCAGCATCTGGAGGATGGCGTACGCGGTGACGTCGTAGCTGGGCAGGACGCTCTCGCCCCGCTTGGCCGCGAAGGCCTGCAGCGCCGCGAGCCCGGGAAAGTGCTCGGATGCCCAGGCCACGTCCGTGCCGAGCACGCCGTCGGTCGCGGACCCGAGCGCCGGCCAGTTGGGCAGCGTCGTCACCTGCGAGCCGCACATGCACTCGACCACCGGCTTCCAGCCGATGACCTTGACGGTCTTGGCGATGAGGTCAGAGTCGTCCGGCAGGCCGAGCACGATCAGGGCCTGAGCGCCGGACGCCTTGGCCTTCTCCAGGGTGGAGGTGAAGTCGGTGGTCGTCGACGGGTACTCCTGGTCGAAGACGACCTGCATGTGGTACTGGCGGGCGAAGTTCAGCGCGCCACCGCTGCCCTGGTAGCCGTTCTGCGCCACCACCGTGAACGGGTTCTGGTCCGTCAGGATGGCGACCTTGGACGGCCGCGCGGCCGCCGGCATGGCTGCCATCAGCTTGAACACGCCTTCGGTGTAGTCGGGCTCCTGGTAGGTGTAGGAACCGACCATCCAGCCGTTGTCCTGGTCGAAGTACTGGATGCCGACGAACCCCCCGTTGAACAGGACATACCCGGCGGCCTTGGCGATCGGCACGACCGGCGCCCCCACGTACGTGGTGTAGGGGGCGAGGAGGAAGCTGACATGATCCTGCGTGATCAGCGTCTGGTACTCTGCCGCGGCCGTCGCCGGCGTGCTGTTGTCGTTGAGGATCGTGAGCTTGACCTGCCGTCCCAGCAGCCCGCCGTGAGAGTCGACCTGACTCTGCCATAGCTGGTAGACGGCCTGGTACTCGGCCGACGGCTCGCTGAAGGCGCCGGTCAGGCCGAGCGTTCCGCCGATCGTGATCGGTCCCTGGCTGCTCGGCGCGGCGCCGCCTTCCGGGGTGCCGCCGCCCGATGAGGAGCACCCCGCCACCACCGCAAGCACGGTCGCTCCCCCCGCCAGCAGCAGCCGCTTCTGCCATCCGTCCCGCCATCGTGGATGCCGCATCCGTCGACCTCCGGTCGCACGATTCGCCCGCCCCGGCCGCCGCAGCCCGCTACCGTCCTGGCCGGCCCGGGGTGACCGGGCCCCGTGGCCACTGTCAACCTCCGGTGCAGCCGGGAGCCGGCCGTCGCAGCGCAGCCCGGGCAGTGACCTGGCTGGCTGATCAAGGATATGCCAAACCTTTGCGGTCAATCTTGCTCGTGCTTCGCTCGGCTGTCAAGGCAGGTGCCGGCGACGACACGGGAGCTGGCCTGCTCATCTCTCTTCTGGTGACAAGGTTAACTTGCAATATAAATTCGTCTTATGAACTGCCGGGTCCAGCCGCTGGCGGGCCGGGCAGAATGCCTCGTGAGCATGAATTCCGGGCACCATTGCGGCAAAGGTTTTCGGCCTGGCCGTCCAGCGGGTCAGCGCCGCCGGCCGCCTCTGCCCGGCGGCGCCGTCGACGCCCTCACCACAAGCTCGGGAGGCAGCGACACATGCGGCGGCGGGCTCTCCGGCTGGTCGATCAGCGAGCGGGTCAGTTGCGCGGCCAGCCGCCCGAGGTGGAATGAGGGCAGGCGGATCGTGGTCAGTGCCGGGGCCAGGCGGTCTGCGAGCAGGATGTCGTCGTACCCGACCACCGATATGTCGCCGGGGCAGCGCAGCCCGGCCTCGGCGAGCGCGTCGATCGCCCCCACGGCGAGCACGTCGTTGTGCGCGAACAGGGCCGTCAGCGGAGAATCGGCCCCCTGGAGCAACTGCGCCGCCAGCCGGTGGCCTTCCCCGATCGACGGCATTCCCGCCGCCTCCGCGCTGCCGGCCAGGCTCAGGCCGACGTGCTGCAGGCCGGCGAGGAACCCGGCCCGGCGCTGCGTAAACGACGAGACGTCCTGCGCCCCCCTGATCTCGCCGATGCGCTGGTGCCCGAGCGAGGTAAGGTGCGCGGCGGCCAGCAGTCCTCCCTCGAAGTCGTCGTGGGCGACGGTCGGCAGGCGGGTGCCGGGAAGCGCGCGGACGGCCAGCACGACCGGCAGCAATCGCGCAGCGGCCAGCACCGCCGCCTCGTCGCCTGCGCGCGCACTCGTGACGATGACCGCGTCCGCGCGGCGTCCGATGAGGTGGTCGAGGACGGTCTCCAGCCGGTCCGGCTCGTCGTGGGTCTCCGCGACCAGCGGCATCAGGCCGGAGTCCGCCAGGGTGATCTCGATGCCGCGGAGAACCGCCGCGTTGTGCGGGAGCTCGAAATCCGTGATGACGACGCCGATCGTTCCCGTCCGGCCCTTGCGGAGCCCGCGGGCTACCACGTTAGGGCGGTAGCCGAGCGCCTTTGCCGCAGCGAGCACGTTACGCCTGGTCGCCTCGCTCACCTCACGGGACCGGACCGGGCTGAGTGCGCGGGACGCCGTCGACGGATGGACCTGCGCCCTTGCCGCGACCTCGAGGAGCGTGACGCTGGCCTGGTCAGGAGCACGAACCGGGCCGCGCCCGGACGCCGGCTCGCGATCACTGAGCGTCGGCCGATCGGGCCGGGGGGCTACCTTGGTCACATGGCGAACTCTATCCACGTTCGTTTCCGGAAACGATTGCGGCAGCGGGTCGCGGCCGCACGCCGGGAGGCAAGCGGGGGTGCACGCCGCTGCGGTGACCGCATGCGGCTTCGCCGGGCTGGCGGTCGCCGGGAACTGACGATCCGTTGCCCGGCATGCCGGTGAGCGTGTCCGGGACGGAGGACCTGGCCGCCGGTCAGGGAGATTGCGCCTGTTCGCGGATGGCTTCCAGGAGCTGGCTTGCCTGGTTGCCGTTGTCCATGGTGAAGGCACGGTCGGCCCGGGCCAGCGTGGCGAGGACGGCCTTGGTGCCCGACAGCTCGAGTTCTGCCATCCTGATCAGGTGCTCCAGGCTCAGCAGCTCGAAGAACACGCTGGTCCGGTAGGGGCCGGTCAGGGCCGCGGAGAACCGGGTGTGCGCCGTCCGCAGCGAGTCCACCATGGTGGTCATCCGTTCGCTGTAGTCGGCGAGCAGCCGGCGGAACGCCGGGACCGGCAGCAGGTTGCCGAAGAAGAGCCTCATCATCATCTGGTGCTTCATGACGGGCCAGCCGATGTCGCGGCGCAGCCAGCTCACCAGTGCGGCGGAGCCGGCCGGCTCGATCGTGTAGACCCGCTTGTTCGGCTTGCCGTCCTGCACCACCAGCTCGTCGCGGACCAGGCCGCGCCGCCTGAGCTCGCGCAGCTTGGGATAGATCTGGGTGCGCGGCGTCTCCCACCAGGGTGCCAGCCCGCGCGCGTAGCTCCGCCGGATCTCGTACCCCGTCATCGGCCGGATGCTCAGCAGCCCGAGCAGCGCCACCTCGATGTCGGAGAGCCCGGGGGCTGGTGTCTCGGCAGGCGGCCGTCGCGGTCCGGCCTGGTCCGTCGTCTTGTCGATCACGGGCCTCCTCTGCGTCTCCTGCGCGCCGGCTGGATTCGGTCCGGCCTGGTCTAGTCCGGCGGCTGCGCACCGGCCGGCCGGGAGCGGCGGGCGCAACGCGGTCGCCGGCCAGCGCTGGCCTCGATGGTACGGCGCGGCCGGAGACCGCCCCAGCGCAGGTGCCCGGCGTCCGCGGTCACGGGAGATCAGGCCGGCTGCCACCGCAGGCCGGCCAGCTGCCCCGCCGCAGGCGCCGGCAGGGCAGCCCGCATCCGAGGGCTCTTGACATATTACATTTTCATCATAGTGTGATCTCACACTATCGAGCGCAGGTGAGTCCATGGCAACACTGCTTCGGCTGCTCGACCAGCACGCGGACCGGGATCCTGCTCACGTTGCCTGCGTGGTGGGCGACGAGCGGCGGGCATACGGCGAGCTGGCGGACCAGGTGCTCCGGTTCGCCTCCGGGCTGGTGGCGCTTGGCCTGCGGCCGGGCGACCGGGTGAGCCTGTACCTGCCGAACTCAGTCGACTACGTCATCGCCTTCTACGGCGTCATGCGGGCCGGGATGGTGGCCAATCCCGTCAACAGCGTGTTCACCCCCAGCGAGGTGAGCTACTTCATCTCCGACTGCGCGGCGGCCGCGCTGGTCACGACCCCGGAGCTGCTGGCACGGCTGGCCGCCGCGCCGGGCGAGCTTCCGGTCAAGGTGGTCATCACCACGGGACCCGGGCGGCCGGACGCCGGGCGGCGCTGGGCGAGCGCCTTGCTCGCCGACGTGATCGGCGCGGCGGCCCGCGCCCTGCCCTATCCGGACGACAGCACGCCGGCCTGCCTGCCCTACAGCTCGGGGACCACCGGCCGGTCCAAGGGCATCATCCATACCCACGACTCGCTGGCGATGCAGGCGATCCTGTCGGCGAACCATCTCCAGCTGCGCCGCGACGACGTGCTGCTGCAGTCGCTGCCGCTGGTGCACCTGTACCCGGGCAACATCATCATGGGCGGGCTGGTCACCGCGGGGGCGACGATGGTGGTGCAGCCGACGTTCGAGCCGACGTCGTTCGCGGCGCTGCTGGCCGGCGTGCACGCCACGGCGTGCGCGGGCGTGCCGACCACCTACGCGATGCTGTGCCAGGTGCCGGAGGCCGAGGTCAGCGGGATCGACACGAGCGCCTTGCAGGTGGCGTTCAGCGCGGGGGCACCGCTGCCGTCGCGGATCGGGTCGGAGTTCCGGCGCCGGTACGGCGCGCCCGTGCTCAACTGCTACGGGATCACCGAGGCGGCCGGCGACCTGACCGCGGCGCTGCGCTACGGGGAAACCCCGCCGCTGTCGTGCGGGGTGCCGTATCCGCTGACCGAGGTGCGGATCGTCGACGAGAACGACCGCGACGTCGCCCCCGGCGAGGTGGGACAGCTCATCGCCCGCGGCCCGCAGATCATGGCCGGGTACTGGGGGCGGCCAGACGACACCAGCACCGCGCTGCGGGGCGGCTGGCTGCACACCGGTGACCTGGCCCGGCGTGACGAGCGCGGGTTCTTCTACATCGTGGACCGGCTGAACGACCTGATCATCAGCGCCGGGTACAACGTGTACCCGGCCGAGGTGGAGGAGGTCGTGCAGTCGCATCCCGATGTCGCGATGTGCGCGGTGTTCGGGGCGCCCGACGAGATCAAGGGCGAGAAGCCGTGGGCGGCGGTGGTGCCGCGGGCCGGCGCGGCCGTGGACCCGGCCAGCCTCGACGCGCACTGCCGCCAGCGGCTGGCCGCCTACAAGGTGCCGCGGAAGTTCCTTGTCCTGGATGACCTGCCGCGAAGCTCCGTCGGCAAGATCCTGCGCCGGGAGCTCCGCCGCGGCTACGCCCCCGATGCCGGTGCCGCGATCCCCCGGCCGCCGCAGGCCGCGCCGCCGGCCGCCCCGGCGGGTGAGCGGTGATGGCGCGGTACGTGTTCCACCTGCAGGTGGCAGACGGACAGGCCCGGCGGCTGCGGGAACTGAACGAGCAGTACAGCGAGGCGCTGCGCCGGGTCACCGGGACCATTCCCGGGCTGCGCGGCATCGGCAAGTACCTGCTCGGCGACCAGTACGTGGAGGTCGTCGACTTCGACGGCGCCTTCGCCGACTTCGCCGCGCAGCTGGCCGCCGACCAGGAGGTGCGGCAGTTCCTGCGCAGCGTCAGCGGCTGCTTCGTGCAGTCGCTGCGAGACATGGCCCAGCGGGAGATGCCGTGCCTCCAGGCCTTCCCGGCTAACCCGGCAGCCGGGCGCCGGCCCGGCCCGGCGCCCGGCGGGCGGCCGACGGCCGGGCACGGGCGCGGAGTGCCTGGCGCATGGCATACGAGCAGTGAAAGGACAGGCTGATGGCCTACCAGTTCGGGATCGTGGCCGGCGGCGAGCAGCGTCCGGCGGCCTCCGGCCGGACGATCACCGTGACCAATCCCGCCACCAGCGAAGTCCTCGGCACCGTGGCCGCCGGCGATGCCGAGGACGTGGCGGCCGCGGTCGCGGCCGCCAAGGCGGCCGCGGCGGCGTGGGCCGCCACCAGCCAGGCCAAGCGCGCGGGCTACCTGTACGCGCTGGCCAAGGCGGTCGCCGCGCACGCCGATGAGCTTGCCGAGATCGAGACCAGGGACATGGGCAAGCCCATCACGGTCAGCAAGAAGGTGGACCTGCGCTCGGCGCCGGACGCGATCGAGTACTTCGCCGGCATGGCGGGCAAGATCGAGGGCCGGACGGTGCCGGTACCCGGCCGGTTCCTCAACTACACCGTGCGGGAGCCCTACGGGGTGGTGGCCGGGATCATCCCGTGGAACTACCCGCTGCTGCAGGCGATCTGGAAGATCGCGCCGGCCATCATGGCGGGCAACACCGTGGTGCTCAAGCCGGCCGAGCAGGCACCGCTGTCACCGATGCGGCTGGTCCAGCTATGCCACGAGGTGGGCATCCCGGCCGGCGTGGTCAACGCCGTGCCCGGCTACGGCGAGCAGGCGGGCGCCGCCCTGGCCGCGCACCCCGACGTCGCCCTGGTCGCCTTCACCGGCTCGGTGGAGACCGGGGCGGAGATCCAGCGGGCCGCGGCCGGCCGGGTCGCGCCGGTGCTGCTCGAGCTGGGCGGCAAGTCCCCCGTCATCGTGTTCGAGGACGCCGACCTCCGCTCCGCGGTGGCGCTGTCCTACGCGGCGGTCTTCACCAACCAGGGCGAGATCTGCACGGCCGGATCGCGGCTGCTGGTGCACGAGTCGCTGCACGAGCAGGTGGTCACCGGCCTGCTGGAGGCGATCCGGGACAAGACGGTGATCGGCGACCCCATGGACCCGGCCACCACCTTGGGCCCGCTGGTCGACGCCGAGCAGCTCAGCAGGGTCAGCGGCTTCGTCGACCGGGCCCGCAGCGCCGGCGCCAAGCTGCTCGCCGGCGGCGGCACCAGGACCGTCGACGGCCTGGACAGCGACTTGTTCTTCGAGCCGACCGTCTTCGACGAGGTGGACAACGGCAGCGAGATCGCCCAGCGGGAGGTCTTCGGGCCGGTGCTGTGCATCACCACCTTCCGCGCCGAGGACGAGGCGGTCGCTGTGGCCAACGACGTCCCCTACGGCCTGGCCGCGTCGATCCAGACCCGCGACGTCGGCCGCGCCCACCGGGTAGCAGCCCAGCTGCAGGCGGGCAACGTCTGGGTCAACTCGTGGGGCAACGTGCACTCCGCCTCGCCGTACGGCGGGTACAAGAGAAGCGGCCACGGGCGGGAGATGGGCTTTCCCGTCATGGAAGCCTTCACCCAGGAGAAGTCGGTGTGGGTCAGCACCCGGTAGCCCGCCCGCGGACCGGGCGGCAGCCCGCCCCCGGCACGACCTAGGTCAGGAGTCACTGTTGGTCACCACCCCGCCTGCCGCGCCCCAGGCTCAGGGCCCCGCTGCTGCGCCCGCGAGCTGGAAGGAGACGATGGCCGTCTTCCTGGCGCGCCAGATCCGCGACACCGACCGCATCTGCTCCGGCGCGCACACCGAGATCTCGTTCGCCGCGACGATGCTGGCCCAGAAGATGCACGCCCCCAACATGAAGCTGCAGCTCGGCGGCGGCGCGTTCCTGTGCAACGTGGCGGACGTGGACGTCGGCGAGCTGCCCCGCACCTCGGTCGACTACCGCATCATGGCCTGGGCCGAGGCCTATTTCGAGCACCATGACACGTTCAACCACTACGGCCCGCCGGGCGGCCGCGGCTATTACGAGGATCCCGGCGAGTGGGCCGGCACGAACAAGTACTTCTTCGCCGACAAGTTCTTCGTCGGCGGCGTCCAGGTCGACCGGCACGGCAACGTCAACCTGATCGGCACCGGCGGCGGCGGCCGGTTCCGGTTCCGGGGGCCCGGCAGCGTCGGCATCAACGACGTCATCACCGTACGGGACGTGTTCGTCTTCATGACAGCGCACGACCGGCAGCGGCTGGTGGCCCACGCCGACTACGTCTCGATGCCCGGCCCGGCGACCTACCGGGACAAGGACCTCCCCGGCAACGGGCCCCGGTTCATCGTCACGCCGCGGTGCGTCTTCGACTTCCGCGGCCCCGGCCAGACCGCCACGCTGGCGGGGCTGTTCCCCGGCCACACCGAGGACGAGGTCGCCGAGCACACCGGATGGGCGGTGATCAAGTCACCGAACTTCGTGACGCTCGCCGGGCCCAGCCCCGCCGAGCTCGAGATCCTCCGCACCGCCATCGACCGCAAGGGAGTGCTGCGCGCATGACCAGGCAAGCGCCGCTGCTGCAGGCCGGCCCCGTCGACCTGCCCGGCGGACGGCCGCCGCGGCGGCAGGTCCTCACCTCCGCCGCCGAGGTCGTCAGCCGCGTCCCCGACGGCGCGGCCGTGGCCATCGGCGGGTTCGTCACCGCGAACCACCCGATGCCCCTGGTCCGGGAGCTGATCCGGCAGGGCAGGAAGGACCTCACCGTGATCGGGTCGGCCACCGCCGGCCTGGAGATCGACCTGCTGGTCGGCGCCGGGGCGGTCCGCAAGCTCATCGCCCCGTACTGCGGGGCCGAGCTGTACTGCCCGGTCGGCAGCTGCTTCCGCGCGATGGTGGAAAGCGGCCGGGTCCAGCTGTGGGAATGCTCCGAGTACATCCTGTACGCCGGGCTGCAGGCCAGGGCGATGGGCCAGGAGTTCTTCGCCTGGCGCGGCGGCGTCGGGACCAGCATCCCCGAGCTGAACAAGGACCTCAAGGTGTTCCCGAGCCCGCTCGGCGACGGCAAGCAGTACCTCGCCGTGCCCGCCATCCCGGTGGACTGGGCGTTCATCCACGTGGGCGCCGCGGACGCCTATGGCAACGGCCAGCACCCCGGCGCCCGGTTCGGCGACCGCATCATGGCACGCGCGGCCGACCGGGTCGCGCTGACCGCCGAGCGGATCGTGCCCAACTCCGAGATCCGCAAGAACCCGCTGCTGACCTCGGTGCCCTACGCCGACGCGGTGATCGAGGCGCCCTACGGCTCCCACCCGTTCGCCTCGCACGGCTGCTACGCCGAAGACGCCGACCACATCGGCCGCTATGTCACCGCGACCGCCGCAGTCCGCAAGGGCGACCGGGCCGGCCTGGACGGCTACCTGGCGACCTACGTCACCGGACCAGCCGACCACCGGGCCTACCTCGACCTGATCGGCCAGGACCGGCTGCGCGCCCTCGAAGCCGAATACGCCCACCTCAGCGCCGGCGGACCGGATGAGCGCCCCGGGCCAGGCTGACCCGGCCGCCGGGCGGCCCGCGGCGGCGCCGGGCCCGGGACGGGCCCGCGGGCCGGGCCCCGGGCTGCCGCCGCCGGCTCCGGAGCCAGCCCGAGCCCCGCAGCCGCCGGGCGCGACCAGGCTGCTGCCGGATGCATGGCGGCAGCGGGGCTCCGGCGTGTGCCTGATCGCGACCCGGTGCGGGCACTGCGGCACGCTCACCTTCCCCCCGGCGGCGGCCTGCCCGCGCTGCTGGCAGCGCGCTGGCTTGCGCGAGGAGCCGCTGGCCCAGCCGGGCACGGTGGCCGCCTGCACCGTCGTGCACACCCCGGCCGAGGGGATACCTGCGCCGTACGCCCTGGCCTACGTCGACTTCCCCGGCGGCATCCGGCTGTGCGGCCGGCTGGAGTCCTGGGACGACATCGCGCCCGGCGACCGGGTCACCGCCGTCGCCGGGGTGCTGCGCAGCCGGCCCGGCGGTGACCTGCTGGGCTGGCTGTTCCGGAAGGCCGGCAGTTGACCGGCGTGTTCGTGGCCGGCATCGGCATGACCGGCTTCGGCCGGTTCCCCGGCGAGACCGTCGAGTCGCTGGCGCTTCCGGCCTGCCTGGACGCCCTGGCCGACGCCGCGGTCGCCGCGGACGACATCGACGCTGTCTACTGCGGGAACGTCTACGGCGGCATGCTCCCGGCCCAGCGGATCGCCGGGCAGCTCGGGCTGACCGGGCGGCCCGGGTACAACGTCGAGGCCGCCTGCTCCAGCTCGGCGGTGGCGCTGCACCTCGCCGTCCAGGCCATCCGCGCCGGGCAGATCCGCACCGCGCTGGTGGCCGGGGTGGAGCAACTGTCGGCATCCGGCCCCGGCGGCCTGCGGCTCAACGCCGCCGACCCGGACATCGCCCAGGGCCTGACCATGCCCGCCGCCTACGCGATGCGCGCCCAGGCCTACCTCGCCGCGACCCGCGCGACGCTCCGGGACCTGGCCGCGGTGGCGGCGAAGAACCGCGGCAACGGGTCACTCAATCCGCGCGCCCAGTTCCGCACGCCCGCGACGATCGACGAGGTGCTGGCATCACGGCCGATAGCCGACCCGCTCACGCTGCTGCAATGCTGCGGGACCGGTGACGGCGCCGCCGCGGCGGTGATCTCCCGCCACCCCGGCCCGGCCGGCCGGCCGGTGCAGATCACCGCGTCGGTGGCCACCTCGGGCACGACCGGGCAGCACGACCTCACCCGCGAGCCGCTCACCGAGCGGGCCGCCCGCGCCGCCTATGCCGAAGCCGGCATCGGGCCTGCCGACCTCGGCACCATCGAACTGCACGACGCGTTCTCCATCGCCGAACTCCTCTACTACGAGGCGCTGGGGCTGTGCGGCTACGGCGAGGCGGCCAGCCTGCTGCGGTCGGGCGCCACCACCCGCGACGGACGCTGCCCGGTGAACGCCAGCGGGGGCCTGCTGGCGCGCGGGCACCCGCTGGGCGCGACAGGAATCGCCCAGGTCGCCGAGGTCACCGGTCAGCTCCGGGGCACCGCCGGCGCGCCCGCCCGGCAACCCCGCCACGGGCTCACCCACTGCACCGGCGGCGGCATCACCGGCTACGACCACGCGGCCTGCGCAATCCACATCCTGTCGGCGGCCTGACCGGCCTGCGCCAGCGACCAGGCAGGCATCGTGCCGCATGCCCGGCAGCTCCAGCCCCGGCCCGATGGCTTGACGGATTACCAGCGCTGCCGATAATGTTAGCTAAGGTAATGAGTCAAGCTAATGAAAGTGATAACTTCGCAGATCAGGTCCGACATCGGCCTGGCCGTCGCGCTGCGGATTGTTGTCAGCCGGCTGGCCAGGCGGATCCGCGCGGAACGGGCGGCCGAGGGCCTGCCGGAGCTGTCCGACACGCAGTTCGCCGCGCTCGCCGCCTTGGTGCGCCATGCCCCGATGACGCCGGGAGGGCTGGCGGCGCACGAGAAGGTACAGCCGCCGTCCATGACCAGGGCCATCTCCGTCCTCGAGGAACGGGGCCTGGTGACGCGGGCGCCGCACCCGGCGGACAGGCGGCAGGTGGCGCTGACCGCCACGCCCGCGGGCCAGCGCCTGGTCGAGCAGGTGCGCAGGCTCAGGGAGGCGTGGCTGGCCACCCGGCTGCGGGAGCTGAGCGCGCAGGAGCGCGCGGTGCTGCGGGCGGCCGCGCCGGTGCTGGAGAAGCTCAGCCTGTCCTTACCGGCCTGGCAGCCGCGGCGGCCGCGGGCAGGGGGCCGGCCGCCGGCCCGCCCGCGGCGGCGGGGCCGCTGGCGGCCAGCAGGATGTTCCGCTCGCTGGGCAGCCGGAACTACCGGCTGTTCGCGGCCGGCCAGGTGATCTCCAACACCGGGAGCTGGATGCAGCGGGTGGCCCAGGACTGGCTGGTGCTGGAGCTGACCCACGGCAGCGGCACCGCGCTGGGCATCACCACCGGGCTGCAGTTCCTGCCGATGCTGGCCAGCCCGTGGGGCGGGGTGATCGCCGACCGCTATGCCAAGCGGCCCATCCTCATGATCACCCAGGCGCTGCTGGGCGGCCTGGCGGCGGTCCTCGGCATCCTCGCGCTGACCGGCGCCGTGCGGATCTGGCACGTGTACCTGCTCGCGCTGGCGCTCGGCGCGGTCACGGCCGTGGACAACCCGACCAGGCAGGCGTTCGCCGCCGAGATGGTGGGCAAGAACGGGCTGCCGAACGCCATCGCGCTGAACAGCGCGGTCTTCAACCTGGCCAGGATCGCCGGGCCGGCGGTGGCCGGCCTGGTGATCAGCGTCGCGGGCACGCCGGCGGCATTCCTGATCAACGCCGCCTCCTACGCAGCGGTGCTGGCCGCCCTCAAGCTCATGCGACCGGCCGAACTGCACGCCGCGGAGCCGGTGCGCAGGGCCAGCGGCCAGCTGCGGGAGGGCATGCGCTACGTCCGGGCCAGGCCGGAGCTGTGGCTGCTGCTGGCCTGCGTCTTCTTCGTGTCGACGTTCGGGATGAACTCCCAGGTCACCAACGCCCTGATGTCCCGCGAGGTGTTCCACACCGGGGCGGGCGCGTTCGGGCTCGCATCGGCGGCGTACGCGCTGGGCGCGCTGGGCGGCGCGCTGCTCGCCGCCCGCCAGGTCCGGCCGGGCCTGCGCCTGCTACTGGCCACCGGCGGGGCGTTCGGCCTGCTCGAGGCCGTCACCGGGCTGATGCCGGGCTTCTGGTCATTCCTGGTGATGCTGGTGCCGACCGGCCTCGCGGTGATCACCTTCACCACCACGGCCAACTCCACCACCCAGCTGGCCACCGCCGCGGACATGCGCGGCCGGGTGATGGGCCTGTACCTGCTGGTGTTCCTCGGCGGGGCGCCGCTGGGCGCGCCGATGGTCGGCTGGATCGCCGATCAGTTCGGCCCGCGGATGAGCGTGGTCTCCGGCGGGCTGATCTCGGTCGCGGCGTCCGCGGCCGTGGCACTCATGCTGGCCCGCCGCCGCGGCGCGCCGCTGCGCAGCTACCTGCGGCCCCCCGGGCGGCCGGCGGCCGGATCACCCGGCTGACCGGCGCCGGCCGCCGGCCGGCGCCGGTCAGCCCACGGCGTCCCGGTTGGTCTTCCAGCCGTGGTGGGACCCGATGAGGATGGGGTCGCGCCTCATGTCCTCCTGCCACAGCAGCGAGTCCATGGCGAGATGGAGCGGGCTGTCCTGGATGGTGAGCTCGTAGACGTCGGCGTCGTGCGAGACGTGGTTGTGCACCTCCCAGCCCGGCGCCGACAGCATCAGGTCTCCTGCCTTCCACTGGTAGACCTTGCCGCCGACGACGGAGTGGCCGCTGCCCTGGAAGAAGTAGTTGATGGCGGCAGCGGTGTGGCGGTGCGGCCGGTCGGCGATGCCGGCCGGCCGGATCGTCATGGTCGCGAAGAAGTTGTAGGTGGTGCCGTTCGTCCTGCCGGTGGAGCGATTGTAGAGCAGGTACAGCCGCCGTCCCTTGTACGACGGGCCGAGGGCATGCAGTTTGTCCAGTTCCGGCTTGACCAGCCGCCACGGCCACATCAGCGCGGGCGATTCCTGGACCGGCGGGTTCACCAGGCGCTCATACGACATCAGCCACAGCTCCATGTCGTCCTCGGCGACCTTGAACAGCTGCTCGAACGGCGTGCTGACCGCATCGAGCGCGCGCCCCTCGTCCCCGTCCCCGGGCGGCTGCTCGGCCGGATGCGGGTCCACATAGTGGACGTTCATCTTCTCCAGCAGCGCCGCGTTGCTGTAGACCAGGCGGACCTGCACCGTGTCGGTGTCGTTGCTGTGCAGGTAGGTGGCCATCGACGGGGTCACCCATACGTCGTAGCGGCCGAACCGGCGCGGCCGGCCGTCGATGACCACGCGACCGCCGCCCTGGATGCAGAACACCACCTGAGTGGAGTTGTGCCGTATCAGCGGGGTGCTCTCGCCGGGCAGCAGGACCTCCAGGGTTACCCGGATGCCCGGCGCGAGGCCGGGCCCGGGCCCTTCGGAGCGCGGGTGGCGGATCAGCGACCGCCGCCACCCGTCGGCCGCCCGCGGGCTGGAGGCCAGGCGCGCGATCTCGGCGTCGATAGCCTCCTTGGGGACGACGTAGGAGGGCCACAGATCCAGCTGGCCGCTGGGGGTCTCCACGACCGGCTCGAACGGGCCCTGGCCGGAGCCGTCCGGGGGGGCAGCCGGTCCCTGGCTGCCGGGCTGTCGTTTCTGGTCTGCAGTGGTCACGGCAATCGTCGCAATCGTGGTCGGCGGATGGTTGTCACGCACGTGCGGGGCGCGGCGGCGCATGGCCGTCCGCGGCCCGCGCGGCTTGTCCGGTCTGCAGGGCGCTCGGCACCGCGAGGTGCAGGGTGTTGCTGATCGCCGCATGCGCCAGGTAGCGCCCGGCGAGCATCAGCACGCCGACCGCCTGCTGCTGGCCTATGCGCGCGGCCAGCCTGGCGAGAGACGACTCAGCGCGCTCCCAGTCCCGGCCGAGCATGGCGAGCGCGAGTGCGCGCGCGGCCAGTTGCCCGGCGGACAGGCCCGGCGGCTGCGGCTCGGCGCCGGTCAGGGATGCGATCCAGGAGCCGGAGAACCCGAGCCGGGCGGCGAGCCGCTCGTGCTGCGCCCGCTCGTAGTCGTTGCCGGCCGCAGCCGCCACCGTGAGCGCCACGGTCTCGGTCAAGTCGGCCGGCAGGGCCTGCTTGAGGGCCTCGGTAAACTTGTCGAAGTGCAGCAGCGCCTCCGGCTGATGGCCGCAGTACCGGAAGAAGTCGCCGAGGTAACCCAGCCGCCGCACCCGCGGGGACAGCTGCTGCCGCAGCTCACCGGGCAGACCCGCCAGCTCAAGCGGGGTGATGCCGACGTTCATGAGCTTCGTTCTCCTTGGCAGAAGTGTCTTCTGCAGCGTAGGACACACGGCCGCTGACTGGCAAGGGCCGGCGAGACCGGGAGCGGCTGTCCGGCGGGGCAGGCCAGGGGGACGCCCCCGCCAGGAGGCTGCCGCACGACGGCGCGGCCCGCCTGGACCGGCCGGGGCGTAGACGACAGAGTCGAATTCTGCTATGCAGATAGCTGTGGATCCGCCTGCCCGGGCGGACGCGGACAGGGCGCGGCCGCATTCACGGTGAGGAGCGGGCGTGGGGCGTAGTGCGGCAAGCGGGTCGGCGGCGGTGTCGCCGGCCGCGCGGCGGGAGCGACGGTGACCGGCGGCCGCCGGTACGCCGGCGAACGCGCCGAGGTGGCGCGCGCCTGCCGCGTGCTGGCCATGGAGGGCCTGGCATCCGACATCCTTGGGCACGTCAGCCTGCGGGTGAGCGAGGACCTGCTGCTGGTCCGCGCCCGGGGGCCG